>ENA-OYYX01000399-OYYX01000399.1-human-gut-metagenome-genome-assembly--contig:-NODE-399-length-13160-cov-5.984205_pt1 | contig 13160 bp, 12 predicted proteins | sample MGYA00244070_ERZ653464 | MGnify/ENA primary metagenome ERZ653464 (study PRJEB26926, sample SAMN06165152) | human gut metagenome | biome: ENVO:00009003; feature: ENVO:2100002; material: ENVO:00002003...
CGAGATTCATGAGCGTCTCGTGGGCTCGGAGATGTGTATAAGAGACAGATATCAGCTTGGGACAGATGCCGCCCCGAGACTTTACGACCCTGACCAGATGCTGTTCGATCTGCTTCTCTCGCATATACCCTCCATGTGTGACGACAGAGACAAGAAATCTCTATACGCACGAATACGCGCAATCTGCATATCTATATGTCTATTTTCACTGTTTTTCTCTTATATTGATTTTCTTGTCTTGTCCGTCACAGATCGTCAAAGCCCTTGTAGAATAGGGCTTTTTCGGGTGTGACAGGTTCACTTGGTGTGACAACCTCCCGAGCCTGTCACGGGAAGTTGTCACGTAAGCCGCCTGTACAGCCGCTGCAGCCCATAGATTGGGATGCGTTTGCGGGCATCAGGTTTAGACCAGCCCTCCAGGTGCGCCATAATGGCAGAGATGGCATAGCTGTCCCTGCCGCTTAGCTCTTCGCGGCGCTTGCCAAAGCACTCACACCAGATCTCCATATTGCTGACCTCGCTGCGTCTGTGCGTGCCCTTCGCCCTTGTAGGGTCCTCCTGATCCAGGATGTAGTCCCGCCTCTGATGCGTATCCATCTCATCCCAGCCATCGGGCAGCATCATATCGAGGTATTCCAGCACGACGCCCTCGCGATCATCCTGCTCCATGGCCCCGCGCTGCTCAGCCTTGGCGTAGTCCTCCAGATTAGGCGGCAGATACAGCTTTTCACCGGCTTGAGCCAGTAGGGCGGTCTCAGCCCAGATCTGCTGTACGGTTTCCGGCGTCATCTCCCATGGCTTATAGCGGCAGTTGCCCGTCACCTTCACATTCCAGTACCGGCGATTGCCGGTGATGTCGCGCAGATAGCCATTTTCGCTGTTGGTGGTTCCGAAAAACACGCACTGCCTGGGATGCGGGGTCACGCGCCGCCCGAAGCTGGCGCGATACTTATCATCCACCCTGGAAACAAAGGCCTTCACCTTATCCAGGTCCGCCTTCTTCATGCCTGCCAGCTCACCGATCTCAATGATCCAATACCCCTGCAGCTTTTCAGCGGCAGTCTTATCGTTCATGTCGGACAGGTTCAGGCTGTCGGAAAACCACTCCATGCCCAGGTTGGCGATGAAGGTGGACTTGCCGATGCCCTGCGCGCCATTCAGCACGGGCATATAGTCGAACTTGATGCCAGGATGGTATACGCGCATATAGGCAGCGCACAGGGTCTTGCGGCTCACCGCGCGGATATAGGCGTTATCCTCAGCCCCCAGGTAATCGATCAGCAGCGTGTCCACGCGGTGTACGCCATCCCACGGCGGCAGCGATTCAAAGTAATCTCTGATCGGGTGGTACGACCTGTCGTCCGCCACCTTGGTCACCGCGATCTCATAGTTGCGCGCGGAAAACGTGCCGTAGTGGTCATCCACGTAGCAGATGAGCTGGGCATCATCGGCGTCACGCCAGAATTTGGCCGGATGCTCCCAGGGCACTTCGCCGCGGATCTCCATGCCGTCCGCCAGCTGGTTGAAGACGATATGGCGGAGGTATCGGTCGTTCTGCATGATGAGCTTGATATTGAACAGGGAATTCTCTAACTGGGTCGATTTTTTCTGCCGGACCAGCTTCTTCTTCCAATCGTCATCGTCCTCATCGTCAGGTTCAGCAAAATCCTCGCCAGCGCGCACTGTTCGCTCTTCCAGGCCCAACGCCTGCACGCGTTCGTCGCGCGCTGCGAATTCGGCCATTTCATTGAAGGACTTCTTCGGGTCATCATCGTCAAACAGATGCGCCCGAACGAGGTCAAACGCGTTCAGCAGCTTGCCACCCGCCGGATCGGTGGCATGATGGCTGTAGACGAACCGGTCCTCATAGACCACGACACCGGACGAGCCTTCGCCGGGGATATAGTCGTACCTGCCTTCCTTGTCGGTCGGCGCGTACACGTCAGACAGGTATTTGTCGATGACCTCCGGAATGCTGTAGGCGCGGCAGAAGGTGCCCACGATGCCAGTCTTCGCCAGCGGGTCTTCCTGCTTTTTGCGGTCGCGTTCCATGGTCTCGCGCTCAGCGGGCGCGACGGGCAGGCTGGCACAGTCTTTCCAATTGGGATGCGCCCCCAGGTAGGCGTCGGGGTCAAGCCAGTCGCCTTCATATACCCTGCAGATGTACTCGCCGTCTGAAGGGCAGTTGGCCCAGTACATCAGTTGATTGATCTTGAAGGAACATGGGTCGATCATCGCCATACCGATCTCATCCGCCAGATACCGGGCGATGGCGTTATACTCTTCAGGCGTCACGTCCCTGGTCAGCGGCATCAGGATCCTGGCTCTGGGCGCTTCCGGCATATGCGAATGGGTCGTATAGACGATGGAGTAGAAAGCGTTCATCAGCTCGTACTCATCAAAGAAGCCTACGTTCAGCTTGTCGCAGTCTAAGGTGACCATGGAGCGGCTGACGACGTCGGTCTTCTTGCGGCGGGTGCCTTTCAGGGTGCCAGCCAAAAATCCGCCCTTGTCCTTGATGACTTCCTTTTCCGCCTTTGTCATGCGGTGGTATTGGGCGGTGGTCTCGGTGGTACGGATCGGTGTCTCCAGCTTAATCAGTAGCTCACCAACATCCATCAGCGCAGGATGCCAGGTAGCAGCCTGGCGGCTGCTACCAAAGCAGAATGACAGTTTACGCATACCTGTTCCTCCTGATATGGGGCTTTTCGCCGTGCTCAAACCGTGCCTGGCGGGCCAACCTGTATGCGCGCTCTGTGGCGATCGGGTCCTGGTCACACAGATAGGAACTGTCGTCCCCAAAGAGCTCGAACTTGCCTTCCTTGTTGATGCCAGGGTGAGCGGCGAAATGGTCTCCATCTATGGTCTCAAAGTTGAAGAGATACGGCGCGGGGCCTTGATAGGCGTGGTCCGAAACATACCAGTCGATTTCATCGGCGGTTTCGCCTTCAGGGATGTTGCCCACCACCAGGGTGGCATTTTTGTATTTTCCGTATTTGCCTTCGCGACCACCGCGCTCTACAAAGCGCAGGATCTTCTCAGCGTCCGCTGGCGTCATGTTGCCCTTGACTTCCACATACAGGTCGCCACCATCGCGGCCGTCCACGCCGTGCAGCAGGAAATCCGGAAGATAGTAGATGCCATCGCCCAGGTCGTATCCCTCTGGCTCATATTCCCAGCGGATGCCGCAGGCGTCGAAGAACACCGCCCAGCGCGCCTCAAGGCGGGAGCGGAAGAGATAACCTTTGTACTCAGTCTGTATCGCTTTCATACATAACCTCCACAAGGCAGACCGGAATTGCCCGGCCTGCCTTTTTCGTCAGTCGTCCACTTCACACCGCTGGTCGTTAATCGCTTCGTGCGCGAACTCCAACGCCTTCATGATGGCGTTCAGCCCACCGTCACCGCAGCAGGCGATCTCCACGCCGATGATCTGGCCATCGTCGTTCTTCACGGGACCAAAGTGGAAATCGCCGCATTCGCAGACGAGGCTGATAAAGGTGCGTCCGCCGGTATCCCGGTAGCATCCACCCTTGTATCCGGTCGTGCCGGCCTCTACCAGCAGCCCGGTGTTGGTCTCTACCACCTCGCGGCAGAAGGTTTCCACCGTCTCGCCGTTGATCTTTTTTAATCCTTCCTCAATCGCAAACATGTGCGTGCTCCTCCTTTGAAAATGATCGTTGACCTTGTGCCCAGCGGCATCGGTGAATCTCTGTTGCCCATGGAATGCAGCCTCCTTCATCGTTCTGCATTCCTACGCCCAAAACTGAGCCGTTTTTACAGTAGAAAATGAAATTGCCGGATCGCTTCCTCTTATAGGGGATGCTGATCCGGCATTTATGTTGGTTTCACTGTAAATCAGATGGACTTTTGGGCGTAGGAAGGTGAACGCCTGAGAGGCGGTCAGAAAATTTCGGAAAGCCACTGTAAAACTGATCGACTTTTGGGCGTAGGAAAGCGAGAACGACAGAAAGGAGGCATTCCCATGACAAACAGGGACAAAATGGTTCTCATTGAAGGGCTGAGGAAGCTCTCCCAAGACGCTGCGGACATCGCAGCAGCGCTGGAAGGCGAAACGGCCCAGGCACAGGACACACCCGTCGAGAACAACGCGCCGGAGCCTGCAAAGGCATATACCTATGAGGAAGTGCGCGCGATTCTCGCCGAGAAGTCCAGGACAGGGTTCAGGGCTGAGGTGAAAGCGCTTCTCACCGCGCACGGTCTGAAGCAGCTCTCCGACGTCACGGACCCGAAGGAGTATGCCGCCATCGTGGCGGAGGCGGATGGTATCGGCAATGGCTAAACACGCTTACCTCTCCGCGTCGGCCAGCGAGCGGTGGCTCAAGTGCCCGCCCAGCGCGAAGCTCTGCGCTCAGGAAGAGGACAAGGGCAGTCCGTATGCCCAGCAGGGCACCGACGCCCACGAGCTGTGCCAGTATCTGGTGGAACAGGCGCTCGGGCAGCCCTGCCGCGATCCCACCGAGGATCTGACCTGGTACAACGCGGAGATGCAGGAAGCCGCTGAGGGCTACCGGAACTTCGTGATGGAACAGGTCGAGGCGGCCAGGGCGCTGTGCAAGGGCCCGCTGGTCTGCGTGGAGCAGACCCTGGACTTCTCCAAGTGGGTAGAGCACGGCTTCGGTACCGGTGACTGTGTAATCGTCGCGGATGACCTGCTGCACATCATCGACTTCAAGTTCGGTCTGGGCGTGCTGGTCGAAGCGAAGGACAACAGTCAGCTCAAGTGCTACGCTCTCGGCGCGCTGGATACTTTCGGCGATCTGTACGACATCCGGCGCATCCGGCTCTCCATCTATCAGCCCAGGCGCGACAACGTAGACACCTGGGAGCTGACCAGGGAGCAGCTGATCATCTGGGCGGACGAGGTGCTGGCACCTACAGCGAAACTGGCCTATGAGGGTAAAGGCGAATTCACCGCCGGACCGCACTGCCAGTTCTGCAAGGTCAAGGCTACCTGCCGCAAGCGTGCGGAGTACAGCATGGAGCTGGCCAAGTACGAGTTCACCGAAGCGCCGCTGCTGGATGAAGCGGAGATTGCGGCCATCTTGCCGCAGATCGACAGCCTGGTCTCCTGGGCTGAAGACGTGAAAACGTACGCACTGGAACAGGCCCTCAAAGGCACCCGATATCCGGGCTTCAAGCTGGTCGAGGGCCGGAGCAACCGCAAGTACACCGATGAGGTGGCTGTGGCGAAGATTGTATCGAATGCCGGATATGATCCGTACGAGAAGAAGCTGCTGGGCGTCACAGCGATGCAGAAGCAGTTAGGCAAGAAGCGTTTTGAGCAGCTGCTGAGCGGGCTTGTGATCAAGCCCCAGGGCAAACCCGTGCTGGCTCCCGATGACGACAGGCGTCCGGAGTTCAACACAGCGATCAACGATTTTGAGGAGGAAACTGATAATGAGTAAGGCAACCAATCCCTGCAAGGTCATCACCGGCAAGCACACCGTCATGAGCTATCTGAACGTCAACGAGCCCAAGGTTCCCCTGGGCGGCGGTACCCCGAAGTACAGCGTCAGCCTGATCATCCCCAAGAGCGATACCGCCACCGTGGCCAAGATCCGCGCGGCCATCCAGGCGGCCTACGACGAAGGCCAGAGCAAGCTGAAGGGGTCCAGCAAAACCGTCCCTGCGCTGGAGGACCTGAAGACTCCGCTGCGCGACGGCGACCGTGACCGCAAGGGCGATGAGGCCTATGCCAACGCCTGGTTCATCAACGCCAACAGCACCACCAAGCCCGGCGTGGTGGATGCGGACCGTCAGCCGATCCTGGACAGCTCCGAGCTGTACAGTGGTATCATCGGGCGCGCCAGCATCAACTTCTACGCCTTCAACTCCAACGGCAACCGTGGCATCGCCTGCGGCCTGAACAACATCCAGAAGCTGGCCGATGGCACGCCGCTGGGCGGACACAGCCGCGCCGAAGATGACTTTGCCGACGTGGACGATGACGACGAGGACTTCCTGTCCTGACAACACGACGGGGCGGCGGGCAGACCGTCTGCCGCCCCACGACAATGCGAGGTGAATGATTATGGAAGAAACTATTACCCTGAGCCAGGTGGCTGATCTCATCATTGTGATGACGTTTGCAGTGACGATCTTCACGTTCATCATCAATGGTCTTGCGGAACTCACTTTCGATCTGATCGACACGATCAAGAAGAAGCGCAAAGCCCGCAAGGAAAAGAAAGCGGAGTAGGCTGCGAACACTGAGGAATAACGTCAATGGCGGCAGAGGGCACACCCTGCCGCCTCTTTTGAAAGGAATCACTATGAAAACATTGTCCATCGACCTGGAAACCCGGAGCAGCGTTGACATCGGCAAATGCGGCGCCTACAAATACGCTGAGTCTCCGGATTTTGATATTTTGCTTTTTGGTGTGTCTGTGGATGGCGGTCCCATCACGGTATATGACCTCGCCTGCGGGGACGTCATTCCAGATGACATCCTTGCGGCGCTGTCCAACGACCAGGTGACGAAATGGGCCTACAACGCCAGCTTCGAGCGCGTCTGTCTTTCCATCTGGCTGCGGCGGAACTATCCTCAGTATTTTTCCACCTACAGCATCGAAGGCGATCCGGTTCAGAATTATCTGGACCCAGCGTCGTGGAAATGCACTCTGGTGTGGGCAGCCTACAATGGCCTGCCGCTGGGCCTGGAGAAGGTCGGCGCTGTGCTGGGCTTTGAGGAGCAAAAGCTGAAGGAGGGCAAAGAACTGATCCGCTTTTTCTGCACGCCCAGCCGGACAGCCGACCGCGCATGGAACCTGCCGGAGCATGCGCCGGACAAGTGGGCGCTGTTCAAAAAGTACAATGAGCGCGATGTGCAGGTGGAGATGCAGATCCAGGAGCGCCTGAGGCATTATCCCGTGCCGGACGCTGTATGGGATGAGTATCACCTGGACCAGCAGATCAACGACCGTGGCATCATGATTGACCGGGAAATGGTGACGCAGGCGCTCCGCATCGACGAGCTGTCCAAGACTGACTTGACCGCCAAAATGCAAAAAAAGACCGGGCTGGACAATCCCAACTCGGTCTCACAGATGAAGGTCTATTTGATTGAAAACGGTATGGAGGTCGACAGCCTGGGCAAGAAGGATGTTGCCGCCATGATGAAAACAGCGCCTGAGGACCTGGCGGAGGTGTTGGCGCTCCGTCTGCAGTTGGCCAAGAGCAGCGTGCGGAAATACGAGGCCATGCAGAACGCCGTCTGCGCTGATGGCCGCTGTCATGGCATGTTCCAGTTCTACGGCGCGAATCGGTCCGGGCGCTGGGCTGGCAGGTTGATCCAATTGCAAAACCTGCCCCAGAACCATATGGAGGATCTGGAGCAGGCGCGTGACCTGGTCAAGGCCGGAGATTATGAGATGCTGTCTATGCTGTACGACTCTGTTCCCGGCGTGTTATCCGAGCTTATCCGCACGGCATTCATTCCGCGCCCCGGTTATAAGTTCATCGTCAGCGACTTTTCCGCCATTGAGGCGCGTGTGTTATCACACCTGGCTGGAGAGAAATGGCGCGCTGACGTGTTCCACAACGGCAGGGACATCTATTGCGAAAGCGCCAGTAGGATGTTCGGTGTGCCGGTCGAAAAGCATGGCCAGAACGCGCATCTTCGCCAGAAGGGCAAGATCGCCGAACTCGCCCTTGGGTATGGCGGCTCCGTAGGCGCACTAAAAGCCATGGGTGCGCTGGATATGGGGCTAACAGAAGACGAACTCCAGCCCCTGGTCACCATGTGGCGCGAATCCAATCCCAATATCGTGGCTTACTGGTGGGCGGTGGACGAGGCGGTGAAGACTGCCATCGAGATGCGGATTCCGCAGAAGGTCGGCTGCGTCCATTTTGAGGTCCACAGCGGCATGCTGTTTATCACGCTGCCGTCTGGTCGACGCCTGGCCTACGTCAAGCCCCGTATCGGAGAGAACAAGTTTGGCGGCAAGTCCGTCACGTATATGGGCATCGACGCCCAGAAGAAATGGAGCCGCATCGAATCCTACGGTCCGAAGTTCGTCGAGAACATCGTGCAAGCCGTCAGCAGAGACATCCTGGCTTACGCTATGCGGACGTTGTCCCACTGCTTTATCTGCGGACACGTTCACGACGAGCTAATCATCGAATGCGATCCCCGAGTATCGTTGGATGCCGTCTGTGAGCAGATGGGGAGGACGCCTCCGTGGCTGCCCGGAATCGAGCTGCGGGCGGATGGGTATGAGTGCCCGTTTTATCAGAAGCAGTGAAACAGCTATTCAAATAGAGCCCAAAAGTGAAAAAGCGGGAATCAATAAAAATGTTCAGGGAATCCCCATCAACCCGTAGTTGATTAAATCGTAATAGTCGTTCTCCTTTTTCTGCCACCAATAATCCTCAGTTGTTCCCGCCGATGCCTTGTCGTGTACTTTTGCCCACTTTTCAGTGACATCAGTACTTCGCATGAGTATTCCGTCTTCAAATTCCAATTCGAGGAGCTGGTGATATCTTTCGATGCGGCTGCCTTCTTTTATTCCTAACCCTATCAGTATGGAGCCGGAGTAATCGACCACGTAATTCAAGCCAACATACTGCATGGGTAGACCTGCATAGTGCGCTGTTGGATGGTGTGGCTTTATATGGTTCTCAAACAGTTCCACATATTCCGGCACAGGTTCCGCTTGGATTCCTTCAATTACTGGATAAACATCGTCTTTTGAAACCAAATGCAAGGTATGAATGACAAGCGCTTCCTCAATGACGTAGTTGCACCAGAATCCTCTATGGTTTGATGTCGCCCAGGAGAATGTTTGAATACCAAAGTTACGGGCAGGCGAAAAAGCAAGTTTTCTGCTGACGGCAATTGCTTCGGCAAGTTGGCCACGGTAGACAAATCTGTCAGGCATTTGCATCGTCATTCTTGTATCCCTCACTTGAGCATCTCATATTCCTGCAGTTTCCGGTTGACGTACAATACCCATAGATAGTGGCAGGTTCCCTTTTCCCGTCAGGGCAAAGAGGAAAGGCCGATTCAGAATGAAGTCCATTCTGGGTGGAGTTTCAGGGATTCCAGCTGCAGCAATTCCCATCATGATGATATACGCTGCCGCTTCACAACCACGTTCATCAATCTTTAGCTTTGCGCTGTGCTTGGCTTGATCAATCTTGATATTTAAGCCATCCTCCGTAACCGTATATGGGGTTTGTGAATTGTCGCCGAACAGCCGTTGAATCCCCATCGCTTGCAAAGTCTCGAGCAATTCGAAATCTTCATGAATATCGAATTTCGGTATTTCCATATGAACATCGCGTTTGGCCTTGTGCTGCCAATCGGGTGGAAAAGACGTGAAGAAATCCTCGCGTAGAAGGTCTTCTGGCGAATAGCCTTCCTTCGGGAGAATGAACCATAATGAATCTCCTCCTTCGAAATCCAAAGGAACCGCCGTATAGGAGTCATTAATACAAACATTCAGCCAGCAGGATTGACGCATAAACGGAACTCTTACGTCACCTTCCTGCGTATGGAAAATGGCAGCCTTTGTCTTCCTGCGTTCAAACTCATTCTCCCATTTATCGTGGAAATAGATAGTTGTCAGTAGAATCAACTTGGTTTTGGCATCAACCTTAAGCGTTCTGCTCTCCACTGGTAGAGTAGAACCCGTTGCTGTATTCAGCCAGGAAGAGATAGCATTTTGATAATCTGAATCAATCATTTTTCCCTGACACGAACCGGCATAAATAGTATTCGCTATCTCCTGCATCTTATGCTGATTCAAGTTTACCGATTCATCAAACCATAGCATTGCGAAAGGCCGAACTTCCGCACCGCCAGATGCCAGATTGGCTCGATAAGATAGGTTCATTGCAGTTTCTGCGCTGTCCGCATCAGAAAGACCCAACACGGACAAAATCTCGCGTTGTGTGTCCCCCTCAGTCAACTCTACCATCACGGTTAGCGCGTGGAAAATGCTAAGCGGCGAGAGAACCTGATTTTCTTTTTCGGTTCTGGTCAAAAAAGCTTTCACCATACGATTCAAGAAGAAACTATAGTCTGTCGTATCCTGCCTGACAACATTCTGGGTTTCTCTTAGCCAGTCATAATAGCGATCTATCAAGTCGTCTTCATTGATTTCATGTTTCAGAATAGCCTTACGTGCTGCGTTGGAGCCGGGAACTAAAGGCATATCCTGCAACTTGACAGAAGCCACCTCATATTTCTCACTCATCCTATTTCCTCCAGATAACGGACCGGTTTTCCTGTAGCCTTCGCGTATTCAATCTCCGACTTGGTGCTGGAACCAATATACCCGCCAACGTTGATGACAAATATCTCGTCAGCCATGTCAATCTTCCGCTTGTGCATGTCATCCAGCATTTCCTTTGTGCCTTCAGCCCAGACCTCATCATCGCCTGAATGCCCGAATAGGCCAACGCTGATGACGATGTTACCGGCCAGTGTCAGATGCTTATGCGTCTCCATGAAGGCGTCCTTAAACCGAGTGCTACCACAGAGCGTAATGACCTTATACTTGCCAACCATACTGCCTACACTCCTTGCTCATGCCGCTTCTCCAAAGAATCTGCTTACGATTGCGTCAAGCTGGTTACGGATTGAATCAAAGTCTCCGCTTAGATCAAGCGTTCGCACTGCAATCTTGTTTCCACTCATGCTGTATTCGTGGTCTGGGAAAATATCCTCATCCGTTTTCGCGTACAGGAGCATTCCCGACACTGTATGAGGTTCGCCACTCTTTTCAGCTTCCTTGTTTTTCACATAAGTGAAAATCTGATACATATTCCCGGAATGCAGCGTGTGCCTGTCGTACTGAACCTGAGTGCTGTGCGCATAGTACTTAGCATCAATAATCAACGTCTTTTCACCTTGGGTGAGCATGATATCCGTCTGCATCACTGGGAGCATTGCGCTCATATCATCATCCAGCTGCCAGGGGATCTGAGACGCATTCGCGGAGATTTCAGGATGCTCCTTCCTGTAATACTCAAGGATGAATTTCTCATAGAGCCTGTGCATTCTTTGTTCATCCAGGAAGTCCATAAGCCGGGTACTTCCATCTGTTTGGGTCTGTAGAAGGCCCTTGACGACCAGATAGCAAATGGAGATTAGCATGCGATAAGACTGGTTGTTTCTGTTGTACTCGACCCCCCAATTGATATGGTAAACATCGAGCGGTTCAACTTCACCCAGAAAAACCAGTACCTTGCGCAATTCTTTCTTCCTGGCCTTTGAAATATCAGATCGCAGCAGAAGCTCCATGGTTGTTTTGATAATCCGATTCATATACGAATTTACAGAAAACTCGTCATAAGAACAGATCAGTTGCTTTTTCAGCGTGCTTCTCGTCTTGAGGGATTCAGCGATTTCGATTCGGCCACGGATCGCAGAAAGAGAGTCGCTTTGCTCAATGTATTCCCGATTGAGGCCTCGCTTCAACTGAATTGAAAACCCCTTGGCCAGTATGGCAGCGCATAATTCAGCAACGTTACTGAATTGCTCAGTAGCGACATCTTTGTACCCCTGCTCATTCAACACATGAAAGGCGTATGAGAGCATGTAGTAAACGTTCTGAATCGGTATCACTTGATTGCGCTCCTCAAATTGCTGATCCAGTCTCTGACCTTTACAGGTTCGTCAAACCAGTATTCCTTCAAAAGGGGAATAAGCTCAAACTCTACAATGCTGGAAAAAGCGCGGTCGGTTACTTCTTTCAGGTTGCAGAAATAACTATGTCCAATGCAGAATCCTTCACCAAGCGATTCATCTGCTGTGATTGCGTTGTTAAGGCTTTCGATGCAGGCGATCAGTCGATCAAATTTCTCACTGCCCAGAGACATACGATATGCCCGGAAACCATCGGTGTCAAAGCCTGGTTTCATTTCAAAGAAACCAAATCTCCTGCGCAACGCATAATCCATCATTGCAAGGCTACGGTCTGCTGTATTCATCATACCGATGATATAGACATTGGCAGGAATGGAGAACCGTTCGTCAGAATAAAGCAGCTGAAGCTCGATGCCGCGCTTGTCCGCCTCAATCAGCATGAACAATTCGCCAAATATCTTGCTCAGATTACCACGGTTTATTTCATCGATAATGAAGAAGTAATCATTATCGCTGTCTATCTCGGCCTGCTTGCAGAAATTGTAAAATGCGCCGCGCTTGAGCTCAAATCCCTTTTCAGTAGGACGGAACCCCATGATAAAGTCTTCATAGGAATAGCTTTGATGGAACTGGATCATCATGACACGGCTTGGATCCTTGACGCCCATCATGGAATATGCCAGACGCTTGGCTGCATATGTTTTTCCGACTCCTGGCGCTCCTTGGAGGATGACGTTTTTCTTGCTCTTCACGAGTTCCACTAACGTCTGGTAGCTTTCCTCGTCCATATAGACTTCTTCCAGGAATTTCTCAGCGGTGTACGGCTTAAGCTCAGTTACCTGCTCCTCAACATCTTCCTCCACATCGCTTTCAAACATGGCGCAAAGTTCTGCAACGTAATCTGTATACTGAGTTATATCAGTCAGCGTTTTCATCGCAGCCTGGCCAGGATGCGGCCATTCGCCTTTATGCGTCCAGTTCACCTTGCGCACGTTTCTATTATCGGCGCGGGTATCATCAAATTCATAACCGGATTGAACAACGCCGCGTCCAATGACTGTTGAACGTCCTTTTTTGGCAAAAACAATATCACCCGGTTTAATCTCTCTTGCGAATTGCCAGGTTGCATGAGCAGCCATTGTATAGGGCCTGCTTGGGTCAATATGTTCTTTCATGGCCTGCTTCATTTCTGTTTTGGATGAATATTGGCGCAGGTCACCAATTTCATCCCAGCCAATAGCCATGATACCTTTTTCGAGGCATTCACCCCATATATGGGCGTTCTCACCGGGGGAGTACAGCCAGTAATGAACGGTCTCGACATCCTGGTCCGCGATGGCAGCACCTGTACTGTCATGTTCCTCCTGCGCTTTTTGTGCCTTTTGCTGCTGATTCACTTCTTCCGAATACTTCCACGCCTCAAAACTGAGTTCTTTGAAATCCTTCAGAGTACTTTCGTCGCTTTGCAGATAGGATCGCAGCTTTTCAACAATGTCAAAGTATTTGGCAGCGGGAATCTTACTCTCAATAGCAGCTGTCTCTT
>ENA-OYYX01000400-OYYX01000400.1-human-gut-metagenome-genome-assembly--contig:-NODE-400-length-13154-cov-10.476678_pt1 | contig 13154 bp, 10 predicted proteins | sample MGYA00244070_ERZ653464 | MGnify/ENA primary metagenome ERZ653464 (study PRJEB26926, sample SAMN06165152) | human gut metagenome | biome: ENVO:00009003; feature: ENVO:2100002; material: ENVO:00002003...
GAGATTCATGAGCGTCTCGTGGGCTCGGAGATGTGTATAAGAGACAGATATAGTTCCGCGGCTTCCAAGCCTTTGTCGGTGCGGAGGGAGAGCATGATCCTCTCGACACGAATGTCCTCCGGCGAAAGGGTCTCGAAGTTTCTTGAATATGTGGCCAACTTTCCGCTTGGATTCCTGGATGAAGTTTGACACGAAGTCGAGTCCGGATTACAGGACGAGATTCTGTCTGGATTGCAGGATGAGGTTTCATCCTGCTGACGGTGCGGGAGTTCCTGGCTGTTCCAGGAGCGTACATTGCCGGTCAGGGAATGGGCACCGGGGCCGAGGCCGATGTACGGTGCCCGGTGCCAATAGGCGCTGTTGTGGACGGCTTCGAAGCCGGGCTTTGCGAAATTGGAGATTTCGTAATGATGGTAGCCGGACCGCCCAAGACATCTGCACAGGATGTCGTACTGCCGGCGACATTGTTCCTCGGAAGCCTCAACGTAACGCCCGTCGGCTACCATCTTGGCAAGGGCGCTTCCTTCCTCTATTGACAGTTGGTAGGCCGAAATGTGCTCTGGAGAAAGTTCCAAGGCCTTTTCGATCGTATCTTTCCAGGTCTCGTCCGTCAGTTGGGATATGCCAAAGATCAGGTCAATGCTGATGTTCCGGACTCCGCTTTCGCGAAGGATATGGAAAGCCTTGACGGCATTCCCTGCATCGTGGCGGCGGTTCATCCAACGGAGAATGTCATCGTTGAATGACTGGATGCCCATGCTGATCCTGTTCACACCCAAGGCAAGAAGTCCGCGGACATATTCACGGCCTTTTTCCACTATATCTTCGGGGTTCACTTCAACGGTAAACTCATCGAAGAGTTCTGTCGGGGTGGTCACTTCGACAGGCTCAGTGACCAGAGAAAGCTGTTCAGTAACCAAAGAAAGCCGTTCAGTCTGGGAAACCGCACCGACAATCCGTGACAAAACATCAAGAGGAAGCACCGATGGGGTGCCTCCTCCGATGTATAGGGTGTTGACCGCATCCTGTGCGGACATATTCATTTCCAGTTCCTTCCGGCGGTCACGAATCTCAGCGATGACGGCATCTGCATATTCATTGAACGCCTGTCTGCTCCGGCATATTTCCGAATAGAAGTCGCAGTAAGTGCAGAAACTGCCGCAGAAAGGGACGTGAAGGTAGATCACAGGTTAGCGGAGCAAGAGTTCAGTCTTGCCGAGGAACGCCTGAGAGGTGTAGGCCTCAACCGTGTATATTCCCGACTGATAGGAAGGAATGTCGTTGAGATAGATGCTCAGGTCAACCTCCTTACCCTCGTAGTCAACCTCACGGGAAGCGGAGGCGACCATAGTCTGGCCGTTGAACGAGAACGAGGTCTGCGTGCTGTTGGTGAGAAGGATTCCGTCCGGATCCTTGACGCGGAGATAGACTCTCACCGGTCCCTTAGGAGCCAGATCGTTCTCGACAAGGCTCAGGGAGGCCAGAAGTCTCACTACCCTGCTGCTACGGTCCGTAACCTTGTCGGAAGCGTTGTAGGCGGCGACGCTCAAGCCTCTGGACTTGATCACGGAACCGGCGGCCACCTGACCGGAAAGGTTCTCGACCTGTCCCTTGAGGTCAGCGTTCTCCGCACGGCTCTCCGCGGCCTCGCGGCGCGCGGCGGCGGCATCGGCTGTCAGCTTGTGGTTCAATGTGTTGAGCGAGTCAATCTGCACTATGTAGTTTCTCATGATGCTGCGAAGGGTTCCGAGTTCCTTCTCGTACTGACGCATCTTGCGGCGGTTCGTGGCCTCGGTCTTCTGGATCCTCTCTATCAACTGGTTGACCTCTTCCTTGGAGGAGTCCAGCTGGCTGTTGATCGATGCATAGTCAGATGAAAGGCTGTCGTAGTCTCCCTTGAGGGCGATCATCTGCTGGGTAAGGTCGTCCTTCTCAGCGTTAAGGTCCTTTACAAGGCTGGACTTCGAGAACCAAATGTAGGCAAGTCCCGCGGCAAGCAGCACCGCCACAGCCACAAGAATCCACATAACCTTCTTGAGGCTTTCATTCTTTCTTTCCTGCTCTTCGCGCTCACGACGCTCGCGAATAGGATCAATTTCTGCCATAGTCTTTCGATTTAATGATTAATGACACAAAAATAACAAAACTATTTCATATCTTTGCTTCGTTAGCAAAAATCGGACTATTATGAAATATTTTATCAGAGCTGTCAAATACTTTTTCTACTTCACCATCCTGTTTGTGGTCATAATGGCGGCGCTCGTGTTCATCGGAGTCGTCAAGGCTGATGTCAGCCTAATGTTCCGCGATGGCTATAAGTCGCTGTGGCAGATAGCCTTGCTATTCGCTTTCGTTTCAGCCTTCTACCCAAGATTCGGTTTCATCAAAAGATCAGTCATATTAAAAGGTGAATATTCCGACCTCCGTGGCGGGATTATTGAATATATGGAGATGCGCGGCTACCGCCTCGAAAGCGAGGATGGCGAGAATATGACATTCCGCCTCCGCTCCAAGTTCAGCGCCCTTTTCAAGATGTTCGAGGATCGGATCACAATGACCCGCGAGCTTGGCGGCTTCGAGGTGGAAGGACTCACCAAGGAGGTGGTGCGGATTGTCGGCGGGCTGGAGTACAAGTTCCGCGTGCTGGACGAAGAGTAGCGCCCGACAGCTAAGCGATGAATATGTTCGATCGGTGCTGTCAGCACCATTGAGACATAGATATAAACCTCTAATATTCAAAGATTATGGCAGAAGAACTCAAGACTGTCGCAAAGTTCGACAACGCGATGAGCGCCCACATCACAGCGGGCATGCTCAATGAGAACGGCATCCCTGCCGCAGTGTTCGGGGAGAACTCCTCCTACGTCTCACTGAACTATGTAGATCCTGTCGAGGTAAAGGTCAACGCGGCCGACTACGACGCCGCCATGGCCCTCATCAACTCCAACGACCGCTAATATCGGCCATAAGCCTTAGGCGCAAGACTCCATTATTAGACAAATCCGCTACGCCTCGTCAAGAATCTTCTTGGCGGCGTAGGAGAGGGCGTCGTAGAAATCCTGTCCGAAGACGGAGATGAGGGGATCGCGGAGGAACTGATAGACACGGATGCCTTCGCGGCGGCCTTTCTCGTAGGCATCCTTGCATATTCCCCAACGATGGAGGTTCAGGGCCTGGCCGCCGCCGGTGAGTTTGGTGACGCGGATCGGGTAGAGCCAGCAGGACTGGGGTTTGCGGAACTTGCACTCGCCTTGGAAGAAGCACCGTTCGATGGAGCAGAAACAGTTGCCGGCCTCGTCGAAAGTGGTGTAGGCGCATTCCTCGGTCTGATCCACGACCGGGGTCACGATGTCCCCGTCACGGTCGATGGAGAAGAAGCCCTCCTTGTCAATCTGCGCGCGGCCCTGCGGCCTCATAAGCTTTGAATATATGGGGTAATTCTCCTCCAGAGGCTCCAGCTCCGACTCCTCCAACGGAGCCCCGCTGTCCCCTATTATGCAGCAACAGCCCTTGCAGACAGCGTAGTCACAGGCGAAATATTCAGTGACAACATCCTCAGACACAAGGATGTCGCCGATCTGGATAATGGTTCCGAACTTATTGTTTGACGACATATTCAATTCTCATTCCTTCGGACAGAGCTCCGAAAATTTCCTTTACCTTGTCGGCGGAGACACTGCCGATTCTGTTGTTATAACCGGTCAGCACGTCCTTTCCGCCGGAATAGCGCATCAGGACGGCGTCCACATAATTCTTCGGATCCGCAAGATAGGTCGAGTAGCCATTGGTCAGCAGGGACTTGCAGGAAGCGAGCTCCGCGGCGTTGACCGGATTGGAAAGCACGTTTTCAATCACCTTGCGGGCCTCCACAAGAGTCCTCATCGGCTGGTCGGAACCGCTCTTCACACCATAAGGGAGGCCGGATTCCGGCACAGGAGTGCAGGTGAATATCAATTCCAGAGCCTCCTGAGGCCAGATGCTGAAGCGGTCGGCCATTCTGACACTGAACCCGTGCTCGGCCATCACACCGGTAAGCCTGCGCTGGAGGGCGAGGCTGGCGACCTTGAATGCCATATAGTTCTCTGTCGTGAACGGCTCGGCGCAGGCCAAAGCCAGACTGATCTCAACAGGGGTTCCGATGCGGGAATATGTCGTGGCACCGGTGCGCAACTTATAAGATGAGAACTGGCGTACGGACGAGGACTTGCTGACCCGGAATCCGCCAAGATACTGGCAAAGGATTTTCTGGACGGACTCCGCCGACAGATCGCCCACAATCACAAGAACTCCGTCATTCGCTCTTATAAATTGATTGTCAAAAAAATCAGATGCGTCATCCAACGTTCTGGCGGTGAGACCGGACGGCGTCTTGACGGACGAGTAGTTGTAGTCCTGGTACATGAGGCTGTCCAGATAGGCCGGCTTGAGGGAAGCCAGTTCCATCCTTTTCCACGGCTCAAAGGCCGAAAGCGAAGGCTTCCGCATATTGGCGGCGGAAAGCAAGGCCTTGAGGGTCAGCATGAACCTGTTTGACGGGGCTGAGCCGTAGAGTCGCAAATCAGATGTCGAGACGGCACATGACATCTCCACCCCGTTGGCACGGAGCACTTTGTCGAAGTCGCTTCCCGGCATGCCGGCGATGTTGCACAGGCCGAACATATCGGAGAAAAACGCTCCCTCCCCGCGAGGAAGATTCCGGACAGTGGAGAAACCACCCTTTATCATAAAAGAGTAACTGAAACGCCCGGCAGCCGGCATCTTCTTGTAAATCACCTTCATGCCATTGGAGAAAGTCCACATCTCCCCTCCGGAGACAGGCTCCGCGGCCACAGACTTCATCTTGACCTTATTCCTTTCGTTCCAGAAAGCCGAGGTGTCCTTGGCCGTCACAGGCCACTTGTAGAGCGGTTTGTCCAGCATGGAGACCCCGTCGGTCACCGAACCGAACAGAACCGGCCAGAACCATTCGTCATAATCCTCCTCGTTTCCCGTCCATGTGATCTTGGGATTCTCCATCTCGGAGAGCAGGGCCAGAGTGTAACCGTTGAAAAGTTCGGTCTCAGCCTTTGTGGACATATTCCTGGAAGAGAAGAAGTTGGCCTTGGTCGCCGGGGAAGCCAGATCAGCTCCGTAAAGGTAAGAGGAGACGCAGCGCAGAACAAGGGCATCATTCGTCTGCGTCCTTAGGAAACCATTCAGGACGGAATTGCGCGCGACCAGATATTCCTCCGCCCCGATTCCCTTGGAACAAATCTCCGAAAGGACGGAGGCGACCGCCATCGAGGCTGGCATCAGCTGGCCGCGGGAGGTCCGCACACTCACGCTGAAACGCTCGTCACCAGCGCATGACGCACTTCCAAGATATTCAACATCAAACGATTCCACAGGAATATCCCTACCAAGGAAACTTTCGCGGAGGCGGCTTGAGACAATCTCCCTCAACGATCTGGAGAATAATTCCGAGATGAACGGCTGGATCGTGTTCATCTGGTCGTCAGGTGTCCTCGGCGAGCGGAACTCCACAGTCACGGAAGAACCGCCGGACGGGATGAATGAATATTCAGGAGCGATGGCAGGCCTCCAGACATATTCCTTCTTCTTGTAGGCGGGATTGCGGGAAGGAACCATCAGCGAGAATACGTTCATCCTTTCCTTGATGGCGGTAGGATTGATGTCACCCGCGATGATGATGGCATGCTGGCAAGGCTGAGCCGCGATGAGGTCGAACAGCATGAGAAGCGTGGTGTCCGACGCGGCCTGGTCAAAGACCGGCACATCATCGAATCTGAATATTGTCGCGTCGTCACGATAGGAGATATATCCTTCCGAACGGCAGCCTATTCCCTTGCGCGACAAGAACTTATAAGGAATCGTCTTGTTGAAGTGGGGCAATGACGAAAGCTCTTTTCTCGCTGACAGAGTGTCGCTTACCCCCTTGCGCACAAGCGCGAAGTCAGCGACTCCCTTCATCGATGGATTCGTCAACAGATAGTAGGAAATCCCGTTGGTAAGATTGCCGGTAGTGACCGAGCCGTCCTTCTGAAGAACGGGCAGATTCTGCGCTGGCATCATTATTGAAAAACCAAACAGCGCAAAACACAAGACTGATTTGAAGATAAGACTACGCATCATTGACACCTCCCGTTTAGACAAAAATAGCCAATAATGTGCAATTGACACAAATTTTTATTACATTTGTGGTTATTGCGATTATAAGGAATATAGTTAAACATAATTTTTAATACGATGAAAAAGTTTATTCTCGCGATCGCTGCCGCGTTCATGGCAGCAAGCATGGCATCCGCCCAGGACATGGCCCAGGCAACAGAACTCTACAATAATGGAGCCACAGCCATCTCTATGAAGAATTGGACTGAAGCCCTCGACTGCTTCCAGAAAGCTCTCGAAATGGGTAAGACCATAGGCGCTGACGCCGATGAGCTCGTGGCAAACTGCAAGAACGCCATCCCTGGAGTCTCCCTTGAGATCGCAAAGGACCTGATCAAGGACGCGAAGTACGATGAGGCCGCCGCCAAACTTGACGAAGTCGCCAAAATAGCCGAGGAATATGAGAACGCCGAGGTTGCCGAGAAGGCTAAGGAGCTCGTTCCTCAGATGTGGATGCAGAAAGGTGTTGACGCACTCAAACTGAAGGACTTCGCCACCGCCGCCGACGGTTTCGCGAAGTCTTACGCCGCCGACACCACCGCCGGAAAGACAGCCCTCTACCTCGGACAGGCTCTCGGAGCCCAGGGCAAGACCGATGAGGCCATCGAGGCTTTCAGGCATGCCGCATGGAACGGTGAGGAGGCCGAGGCCAAGGAGCAGGTTTCCAACATCTATGTAAGGCAGGCCAACGCCGCCCTTAAGGGCCAGAAGTTCGCTGACGCCGTGAAGGCAGCCGAGAAGGCCAACAGTTATGCCGAGAACGCCACAGCTTACCTCATCGCAGGGCAGAGCTCACAGAAACTCAGCAAGAACGCCGACGCCATCAAGTACTTCGAGAAGTATCTTGAGATGAAACCGGACGCGAAGAACGCTCCGGCCATCACTTTCACCGTGGCCGCCCTCTACCAGGGTGCGAAGAACAACGCCAAGGCTCTTGAATACTACAAGAAGGTACAGGACGATCCTAAGTTCGGCGCACAGGCCAAGCAGATGATCGCTTCCCTCAGCAAGTAACCAATGAAGTTCCTCGAACTTCTTGCTCCGGCAAGAAACGCTGACATCGGCATCGCGGCTATCGACTGCGGTGCCGATGCCGTGTATATCGCCGGGCCTGCGTTCGGGGCGCGTCAAGCCGCCGGAAACTCGATGGAGGACATCCGGAGGCTCACCGAATATGCCCACAGATTCGGAGCGCGCATATTCCTGACACTCAACACTATTCTTTTTGACAACGAGCTCGCGGAGGCGGAAAGGCTGCTTGCCGAGGCTAAAGCCGCCGGGGTGGATGCCATCATCGCCCAGGACCTTGCGGTCTGGAAATTGACCGACTTGCCGGTCCACGCTTCGACACAATGTGCGATAAGGACTCCGGAGAAGGCACGGCTCTACGAGGGCATCGGAGCCTCACGGCTTGTTCTGGAGCGGGAGATGTCTCTGGATCAAATCCGTGCGATAAGGTCGTCCGTTAACTGCGAGCTGGAGTTTTTCGTGCACGGAGCCTTGTGTGTCTGCTATAGTGGGCAGTGCTATATGTCAGAGCGGATTACCGGGCGAAGCGCCAACAGAGGGGAATGCATCCAGGCGTGCCGGTCTCTCTACGACCTTGTGGACGAAGATGGAAACGTACTGGTGCGGAACAAAGCCCTGCTGTCGCTGAAGGACTACAACCTCAAGGACAGGCTGCAAGACCTTGCCGATGCGGGAATATGCTCGCTCAAAATCGAGGGAAGGTTGAAGAACATCTCCTACGTGCGGAATGTCGTCCGGGCATATTCATTGGCATTGGATGAGTTGGTCGCGGCGAATCCGGGAAAGTACCGTAGGGTTTCTTTCGGTCGGTCGGAAGGCGGGTTCACACCGGATCTGGCCAAGACTTTCAACCGGGGGTACACGCAATTGTTTCTGGACGGGAAACGGTCTGGGAACTGGTCCTCGATGGATGCGCCGAAATCAATCGGAGAGGAGGTCGGGACGGTGGTCTCCATAGCCCCGATGCGCCAGAACTTTTCAAACGGCAAGAGGCCAAGCGAGGAGAACATCACAATAACATTACGGATGAAAAATCCGGCCGACCGGCTTCAGAACGGGGACGGGTTCTCGTTCATTGCCAAAGGCAGTGGGGAGATTGTCGGTTTCCGTGGCGATGTCTGCCAAGGGAACCGGATAACGTGCAGAAATGTCACTGGACTCTATCCCGGAGCCAAACTGTACCGGAACCTCAGCAACGCATTCGAGAAAGAGCTGGAGTCTAATCTGCCTGTCAGGACTATTCCTGTTTCGGTGGATATTTCGGCCATTGTGGTTCCGGTCACTTCGACAAGCTCAGGGACCGAAGAGGACCGGTCACCGAGCTTGCCGAAGCGACTCAGCGAACCAACATATTCACTGAAAATCAACGCGGCAAGTCAGGACGGGCGGAGCGTCAAACTGGAACGTGAAGCGGGACACAACGCAGCGGAGAACCCAGAAAGGATGCGCGGAATGTTCGCCACTCAAATCTCAAAGGCCACAGGAATATATTCATTCACCCTCCGCTCGCTTGAAGTGGAGACTCCGGACGGCTCGCTGCCGTTCCTTCCGACATCAGCCCTCAACGCAATCAGACGAGACCTCGCCGCCGCCCTCGAAGAGATGCCTTGCCGGGCGATTCCTCTGCCGGTAAACCAGGCGTCAAGCCGTACCGGGAACGCCGAATATCCAGTACTTGAGCCTGATGTCTTGTCACAAGTGCAAGATATTCAAGAGACAACATCGAATGGCCCACACCTTTCGTACAAGGCAAACATCGCGAACCACATCGCCCGTAAGATATACATGTCGTTGGGAGCATCCCGGACCGATGACGCTTTCGAGATCTCTCACCGCCCCGATGCCGAGCTGATGCGCACCAAGTACTGCATCCGTTATGAGCTCGGCCTCTGTCCAGTTCATCAAGCCGGCAGACAGCATGGCAGGGCAAATCATACTTCCGGTATGGTAAATCCTCCTATCCCAAGCAGCCGCAAAACCAATCTATACCTGACCAACAACGGCAAACGGTATCACCTCGCCTTTGACTGCGCGAACTGCGAGATGGTCGTCAAGGTCGTCAGGACATATTTTTGTTCTATTTTATAATTTTTTAGCCCAAATTATCACATATTGCAACATAAACATTCATAAACAGGGCAGGAATATACTCTCAGCACATATCACAATATGCCATTAGTGGCGATACAGGGCACATTTTAGGCAAGAAAATATTCCTTACATATTATAAGTAATTATGCCCTGGTTGTACTGCTGGCGACAGCATGCTACAACGACGAGGAATTGAAATCTCGTCTGGACGATGTGGATCAAAGGCTCACGGAAGTCGAGGCCAAGGTCGCATCACTCAACACCCAACTCACCAAACTTCAGGAGTTGATTGATGGTAAACAGTTTATCACCGGCATCGAGAAAAATGAAGACGGCACCAATGTCATCTCGTTTGTCAACGCTTATGGGGAGTTGTCAACCATCACGCTGTCAGACGGAAAGTCTCCTGACATTTCGGTAAAGCAGGCCGCCGACGGTAAATGGTACGTTTCCTACGACCACGGCGTAACGTATGTGGAATGTGGCAAGGCCACCGGAGATGACGACGACGCCTTCTTCAAGGACGCCAGACTCAGTGAGGACGGAAAGACAGCCTACCTCACTCTCGCCGATGGCACCGTGCTTACTTTTGAAATATATAAGGAGTTCGGAATAGCGGTGGAAGTGCCATCCACCCTGATCTATTCCGGACAGACCAAGGAATATGCCTACACAATAACAGGCGGGGACAAGAACACCGTTCTGGAAGTGATTCCTAAAGGCAACTGGGTGGCAGAGGTCAAAGCCACGGATGAGAAGAGCGGCGTGATAGCCGTGACCGCCCCGGACTCTCCTGAGGTTGGAAAAGTCATCGTCCTTCTCAGCGACGGAGACAAGACTGGTTTTGAAGAACGACGGCAACATCGTCGAGTCCATCATCGTCTATCAGAATCCGGTCACTTATCCTGACGACGTGATGGTCCTGATGATGCAGCCTAACGCCAAGGACAGCGGCGAATGCCTGCCGGCAAGTTTCGGCAAGGCCGAGGTGAAAGCCAACGCCAATGAGCCTGCCAAGGGATTCTACAGATTCTGATCAGAATCCATTGACAGAAAGTCTATAATCAAAAGACGCTGCCGGGAGAAATCCTGACAGCGTCTTTCAATATGACCACGCTCATACTACCTGCCTTTGCCGAACACAAAACTGGACAGCCAACCAATCAGGAAGCAGGAGACCAATCCAAGGAAACCATAGAGGGTGGATGTCACGTGAGAGAACCTGTGAAAGAGCAAGAGGACAACCACACAGCCGACGAAACCGGTGACCGCGCTCCTCGTCCCGATGCGCTTTGTGAATATTCCCATAAGGAAAAGGCCACCGAGACTGCTGGTCAGAAGTCCAAGAAAGAAATTGAACTGGTCCCACAGGGACGCGATGTCAAAGGTCGCCAAGGCTATGGCCATCAAGACTCCCAGCGTACCGACGATGATTCCGGACACCCTTGCGAACCTCACTTTCTGAGCGTCCGTGCAATTCTTCCGGATCTTTGTGTAGAAATCCTCACACATGACCGTAGTTGAGGAATTGATGTTGGAAGACAGGGTTGACATCGCGGCGGCGAAAATAGCCGCTATGAGAAGGCCGGAGATTCCGACCGGCAGCCTGCACATGATGTAGTGAGGGAAGATAGAGTCTGTGTTGCTCATTCCGACATTCAACAATTGTGGTTCCTGACGGAAGAACACAAACAGAGCCGTGCCGATGCCGAAGAACAGGAACGCGATAGGTATGCTGAGGAGTCCGTTCAGCCACAGCCCCTTCTCCGTTCCCTTGGTGTCCTTCACCGTCAAGTATTTCTGCACGACAGACTGATCTGACGTGTAGGTAAGCAACTGGTTGGAGAAGCCTCCGAGGATCGCCACCCAGAAGACCGGCTGCGTCCAGTCCAAGGACATGTTCAAGATGTTGAATTTGGACTGCTCCACAGCCACATTCATGAAGCCGTCGAAGCCTCCTTTTATGCCTCCGACAATCCACACGAACGAAATGATGGCTCCACCCACAAGAAGAATCCCTTGCACCACGTCGCCCCAGACCACGGCCTCTATTCCGCCCATGGTGCAATAGATGATCGTCACCACACCCATCATGAGGATGCAGAGATAGATGTTGATTCCTGTCACGGCGTTGAGCGCCAGCGACGGGAGGAACAGCACGATCGCTATCCTGGTGAACATGAAAAGGCAGAAGAACGCCGACGCAAGCCAGCGGACAGAGCCGCTGAATCTTTCCTCAAGATATTCATAGGCCGAGGCGACCTTCAGCTTCCGGAAAAGCGGGAGGTAGAAATTTATAACGACGGGGACCGTCAGGATGATCGTCATGTTGTACATGAACATGCCCCAGTCAGCGGCATAGGCCTTGGCCGGGATGGACAGGAACGTGATGGCGCTGAGGGCGGTGGCGAATATGCTGATGCCGGCGGCCCACCAAGGGATGCTGCCGCCTCCCTTGAAGAACTTGTCGGAGCCATTGTTCCTACGTGAGAAATAGAATCCCATTCCCATCATCAACAAAAGATAGACTATGACCACAAGATAGTTGACCCATCCAAACGACGCCTTGTCAGCAATCGAAACCTCGATGATGTCTTCCGACCTCACACCAGGCCTCGCCTCCCCCGAAGGGATTATGATCTTTCCGTTCAGTTCCACCGCGGTGGTCACGACAGGCAAGGAGAGATCAAGAGAATCCAACGTGGTCCATGTGTCAGTGATGGTGTGATAGGCGAATATCTTATTGGAGAATCCCTTATGGCCAAGAAACGCCTCCACAAGTTCCTCTGGCCGCGACTCGTCCCTGCCAAGGGAATCCCTGCGAAGAAATTCAACTCCATCGTCCCCGCCAAAGACCAGGATGTGCGCCGAGCCGTATTTCACAGCCGAGCCATACATCAGTGACAGCGGTTTCCCTCCGTCATTAAAGGACGCCTTCCTGTTCCAAGTGTCATGAGTTGGAAGATATTCCCAGACATTGCTTTCCATGAATATGCCGTCCGGCCCGGAACTTCTTCCGCCTATGAGGTAGAAAGCCTCCTCTCTGCCGTTATGCTGATAGACAAAGCAACTGCCCTCCGTGACAAGCGTTCCCGGACATGGAGCCAATTCCTTGAACTGACGGGAACCGACATTCAGCCTCAAAAGACTATTCGCGCCATCCCGGGAACCTATAATATAAATATAACCTTTGTGATATTCAGCGGCATTAGGGACAAAACCGGCGGGGAGGCTGCAAAAGGACCTTACCTTAAGGTCATCAAGGGAGCCGCTGAGCGTGAATATGTCCTCGGAGCGACCGTCCGCGTTCATCCCGCCGATGCAGAACATTGTCTTGCCGTCACCGGCCGCACATCCGTTGCCGAGTGGAACCGGAAGGCGCACATCTTCCACTTCGCGGCAGGAAAGCCGTCCTCCGGCATCAGTGACAGCCCAGACCTTGTCGAAATAACTTTTGACACCTCCCTCCCAAGGTTTGGCGTTCTCAAAATCAGAGCCGCCGGCGATCAGGACAATGTCCCCCACCTTCCCGATGAAAGCTCCGGCAGAGCCGTGTTTTTCCGCAACCGGCATCACCGCCGCCTTGCCGACCGTACATTCGGTCGCGTTTACTGTAAAAATCGAGATTAAAAGGCTTGTGGCAAGGACTGCCACTTTTGTCATTCTCCTGTTCCGCATCGTGATATTGGTTATTTTAAATTCTATGGCTGCAAAGATAACGCATGAATTAAATACTACAAAATATTAGCGATAAATATTACTTATTATACCCAAATTTAAGAATAATGCCTATTATATTGCTAAAATCTCGTAATAAATCTGTCTCTTATACACATCTGACGCTGCCGACGAATTAGACGGTGTAG
>ENA-OYYX01000418-OYYX01000418.1-human-gut-metagenome-genome-assembly--contig:-NODE-418-length-12637-cov-7.005564_pt1 | contig 12637 bp, 9 predicted proteins | sample MGYA00244070_ERZ653464 | MGnify/ENA primary metagenome ERZ653464 (study PRJEB26926, sample SAMN06165152) | human gut metagenome | biome: ENVO:00009003; feature: ENVO:2100002; material: ENVO:00002003...
CCTGCACCCGCGAAGGGTCTTCGACCCTCTCGACACCCTTTTCGCGATTGAGTTGGTGACACTGGCATAGTGTGCCCGCGTGTTTATCCGCGCAAAAAAATTGCTTCAAGGATGCGTCAACACGCATTTTTGATACAGACAGTCTACGAAAAGCAAGGCTGTCACAGAATATTAAGGGAGGTTTTTTCATGAAGAAGCTGACTGCTCTCCTGCTCGCCATCGCAATGATGGTGACCTGCACCCTGTGCGCTGTCGCCGAAGACGGCAAGACGTACATGGCTGTCTGCATCGCGTCCGAGCCTGATACGCTTGACCCGGCGCTGAACTCCGCTGTGGACGGCGCGACGATGGTCGCTCACCTGTTCGCAGGCCTGTCCACTTGGGCGCAGACCGACGACGGCAAGCTGGAAATCCTGCCGGACTGCGCGGTGGAACTGCCGGATCCGGTGGTCAATGACGACGGCACGGTGACGTACACCTACACGCTCGTTGACGGCCTGAAGTGGTCCGACGGCAAGGATCTGACCGCGAAGGACTTCGAGTTCGCGTGGAAGCGCGCTGCTTCCTCCGAGCTGGGCGCGGACTATGGCTACATGTTTGAAGTCATCAAGGGCTACACTACGGACGGCTCCGACCCCAAGGCGGAAAACCTCGCTGTGACCGCCGTGGACAACAAGACCCTGACCGTTACCCTGAACAACCCCGTTGCCTACTGGAACGAGCTGCTCGCCTTCCCGGCGTACATGCCCGTCCGTGAGGACGTCGTCGCCAACGAAGCGTGGGCGACCGATCCTTCCACCTACATCGGCAATGGCCCGTACACCATGACCGCGTGGGAACACAACAGCAAGATCACCCTGACCAAGAACCCCTACTATCATGCGGTGGACAAGGTCACGATGGACGAGCTGGACTTCTACCTCTCCGACGACGCGAACAACATGCTGGCGAACTTCCAGAAGGGCGACTGGCAGCTGATCGACGACGTTCCCACCTCTGAAATCGCTTCCCTGAAGGAACAGTATCCGACGGAATTCGTTATTGCCGGTCAGATTGGTACCTACTATGTCTGCTGGAACATCAACGAAGAAATCCTGCCCGCTGACGTGCTCGCGAACATGACCCCCGAAGAAGCGGAAGCGGCGCGCGCAGAAATCCGTCAGGCGATTGGTCTGCTGTTCGACCGCAACTACATCGTTGAAGAAATCGGTCAGGCGGGTCAGGTGCCTGCGTCCAGCTTCGTTCCTATGGGCATGACCGATGCGGACGGCTCTGAGTTCTACAAGAACGCGGGCCATGTGGAAGGCATCACCGGCTACTACGACGTGACCGACGACGAAGACGTCTATTCGACAAGGCGGTTGAGACCCTGAAGAAGTACTACACCTACGACGAGGAGAACGGCGTCTTCACCAACTTCCCGTCCCTGACCTACCTCTACAACACCTCCGAAGCCCACAAGGCGATTGGCGAATACCTCCAGAGCGCGGTTTCTGCGGTCGGCATCACCATGAACCTGACCAACCAGGAATGGAACACCTTCCTGAACACCCGTAAGTCCGGCGACTACTCCATTGCCCGCAATGGCTGGATTGCCGACTACAACGACCCGATCTGCTTCCTCGACATGTGGGTGACCGGCTCCGGCAACAACGACGTGCAGTTCGGCAAGGGCGCGAATGCGGATCTGAAGATCTACAACCTCGACCTGACCCCCTACGGCTACGACGTGAAGGTGGAGAACGGCACTTGGGCGGAAACCTATGACGTGCTGATTTCTGCTATCAAGAGCTGCACCGACAGCGCGAACCGTTATGCCATGATGCACATCGCGGAAGATATGCTGATGGATACCGGCTGCATCGTGCCGCTGTACTACTACACCGACATCTACATGATCGACGACTCCGTGCAGGGCTTCTTCTCCAACCCGCTGGGCTACAAGTACTTCATGCACTGCACCATCGCCAAGTAATTCCATCTCGGTTTGGACAAATCCACGGGCGAATCGGCTTCAAAACCGGTTCGCCTTTTTTCGTATGTTGGAAAGATGCACTTTGCCATCCTTGGCAATTGATATTTCCTGCCTTGGAAAGGTGCATCCGGCGGGAAACATGCGCGAATTGACGTGAAACATGCGTGAATGCAGGAATTTTCAGCAGGAAAAGGGCAGGGAAACGTCCAATTAATCCATTGAATGGCGGTGGCGAACAGCGCTTGCCGATGGTATACTGAAACCAGAAGGGGCGTTTTCAATGGGAAAAAGCCCGCGGAAGCTATCATCAAGGAGGAAGCAGCATGAAGCGAATCGCACGATGGAGCACCATTTTCCTGCTCTTATGCAGCATCATTTGGGCGGGTACAGCATCGGCGGCCATGATTGTGAACAACAACATGAGCGCGCTGAACACGCTGAACACCATCAACAACAACCAGACACCACAGGGCAAGGACTCAGCGCTGATGCGGCTGGCGCAAGAAATCGGCGCTGGCATGTGGGACAATACGGATTGGGATGACCCGGCGTTTCAGGAGAACATCAAGCAGTTTGGCATCACCGTGTTGAAAAAGGACACGCAGCCGCCGGAGTCCTTCATCGGCGACGCGATTTTTGACCATCTGGGCGACACAGAGTTCAATGCGCCGGAAATGAACGGCAATCTGCTGGTTCTCGGCGGGCTGAACGCCAATCTGCCGTCCGGCAAAATCGACCGCCTGTATGTGCTGTCGGACGAGGACGTGCGGCTGAACATCGGCGCGGCGGCAGATGTTCAGGAGCTGATTCTGGGCGCGTCGGGGAATGTGTCGCTGAACGGCGAGGGCAATGTCCGCTCCACCATCGTGGTGGACAAGCCGATGAATCTCGATATCGGGATTGCGACGAACCTCGTGAACCTGACGGATGACCCGCTGCCGACGGGCGATATTGTGCTGAATCCGGGCAAGAACGCGCTTGTGCCGGGGCAGCAGCTGCATATGGGCAGCGAGCTGAAGGTGGAGAAAAAAATCAGCCTGACCGTGCGCTTCCGCCTTGTTGACCAGAGCGCCAAGGACATGCAGCTGGAAACGGCGGATTGGGACGGCGCGCTGTTGACCGAAACGACGGTGCAGTACACGGGCGACAGCTGCCCGATGGGCGCGGTCAACATGCTGGACAGCATCGAGGCGGCGTTTGCGGAGAAGTATCCGGATTTGCAGGAGCAGTATGTGCTGCTGCCGGAAATGCGCAGCGCAGACCCGTGGAGCAAGGTCTACCGCCTGAATGGCGGCGAATCCTGCTTTGCTGTGGCGGAAAATTATGTATATCTTTCCCGCGAGGGCGATGTTGTGTTTCCGCTGACCGATGACAGCACGCTGGTAGCGGAATTCCCGGTGTACGTCTACCGCTATGGCGAGCAGGACGGGCGCATCACCTACCGCGTTCGCATCAGCGGCGCGCGCCCGGATTACTTCACGCCGAGCCTGACCCTGCGCAGCGGCGCCGTGGCGAGCTTCACCTTCGACAAGGAGCGCGGCGAGTGGGTGACGCAGTTCAAGCGCAGCGACTTCGGCGCGGACGAGCGTGCCCTCATTCACCTGACGGGACTGCGCGGCGAGGAGACGGCCGCATTCCTGCCCGTAACGGGGCGCGAAGAAAAGCGCATCGTTACGCTGACGTGGACGGCGGACACGCAGCGCGTGACCATCGACGCGCAGAACGTCCTCTGGGGCAGCGACATGCCGACGGAGGGCAACGACCTGCTGTGCCGCGCGGGTGAGCAGGTGACGGTGCAAATCGCGCCCGCAGCGGGCTATCGCGGCATCCACGTTTTCCAGAGCGACCCGGCTGTTTCCCTGAGTATCAGCGAGGGGAACGACGCGGTTTCCTTCCTCATGCCCTACGCGCCGCTGACCTTGACGCTGACGGCGGACAAGCTTTACACCGTCACGCTGGACACGGCAGGCGGCGATCCGATCCGTCCCATCCAGTACACGGTGGAATCGGAAGCGTTCCTGCTGCCGACCCCGGTGCGCACGGGCTACATCTTCCTCGGCTGGACGGGCGAGGGCATCACCGAACCGCAGAAAACCATTGAAATCCCGCAGGGAAGCACGGGCGACCGCACTTACACCGCGAATTGGCAGGTGATTGAATACACCATCATTACGCTGCTGGAAGGGGGCAATGCGGGCTCGTCAGGAGAGTATTTCTACACGGTGGAGCAAACCGTAACGCTGCCGACCCCGACCCGCACGGGCTACACGTTCCTTGGCTGGACAGGCGAGGGCATCACGACGCCGCAGCCGAACGTGACCATCCCGAAGGGTTCGACGGGCGACAAGACGTATATCGAGAACTGGGAACTGACAGAATACAACATTACCATGGATTTGAGCGGCGGCAGCGGTCAAGAAAAGGTGGTTTACACCATAACGGATGAGGATTTCGAGCTGCCGACCCCGACCCGCAACGGCTACGAGTTTGTCGGCTGGACGGGCGAGCGCATCACGACGCCGCAGACAAGCGTCAAAATTCCGAAGGGTTCGACGGGAAACAAGGCGTATACCGCAAACTGGAAGGTGATCAGATACACCATCACACTGGTCACGAACGGCGGCGCAGTCATAGCTTCGATACGCTACACCGTGGAGGATTCCGTCACCCTGCCCATCCCTCCCGACCGTCCGGGCTACGAATTTTCCGGCTGGGTCCTCGATGGCAGCGGTCAGTTCCCTTCAACGCCGATGATTATCCCCAAAGGCTCAACCGGCGACCGCATTTACAAGGCGGAGTGGCGTGTGGCGACGTACACCATAACCTTCGTGAGCCACGGCAGAGTATATAATTGGGTTCAATACACCATCAACAACCAAGTTTATTTCGGGACACCGGAAGAAGACCCGTCCTACTACCTCCCGGGCTATACCTTTGTAGGCTGGAAAATCGACGGCGTGGAAGGAACGCCGCGCTCCTACATGCTGCCCAAGGGCTCGTATGGCAATCGAACGGCGACCATGCTTTGGGAGCCAATTCCGTAAGCGTAAACAAGGAGGGGATGCGCATTGGACTACCTCAGCGTAAAGGAAATAGCGGAGCTGTGGGGCGTTTCCATCCGCATGGTGAATTACTACCTGAATACCGGGCGGATTCAGGGGGCAATCCGGAAATCGGGCGGGTGGCTGATTCCGGCGAATACGCCGCATCCGGCGGATTTGCGCAAGAGCGGGCAGCGCGGGCAGGAAAAAATCCCCCCGCGGATGGCCAAGTGCTATATGCCGCTGATTTCCCGCCCGTGCGACAACGGCTTCCAGAATCTCCTGCTGACCATGAACGACGAGGAGGAACGCGACATCGCCCGCGCCCTGCACCACTATTTCCGCGATGAACACGAGGAAGCCCGCGAAATCAGCGAGAAATACCTGACGAGCAAGTGCCCCGAAATCCGCCTGTCCGCGCTGATTACCAACACGATGGCGATGCTGCAGACGGGGGACACCGCCAAGTGCCGCCGGAATCTCGAAATGATTCAGCGGGACGGGCAGCGCGCAAACGATGATTCGTGGCGGCTGTACAGCAGCATTACCGACGCGCTCATCAGCGTGTTCTTCCACTCCGAGAAGCTCGACTTGACCCCTATCCGCCCCGCTATCGGTATTCTTCCGCCCGGAATGCAGTATTTCGCCATGTACGCCATCGCCCACGCGCTCTACATCCGGCGCGAATACGAACATGCGATGGGCATTGCCGAATCCGCCCTGCTGATGGCGGGCACGCGCTACCCCATTGACAGCATCTACCTCAACATCGTCCTGTGCATGATTTGCATGAGCCTGAAGCAGGATGAACGCGCGGAGCAGAAGTTCGATGCCGCGTGGAGCATCGCCAGCCGCGAGGGGTACATCCACCCGTTTGTGGAGCATCACGGCATTTTGCAGGGGCAGGTGGAGCGCGCGCTGCGCAAGCAGGAGCCGGAAACGTACAACAAGATTGTGCAGTCGGTCTACCGCTTCAGCCGCGGGTGGATGAAAATTCACAACCCCGTGTCGACGCTGCAGGTGACCGACGCGCTCACACCCTACGAGTTTTCGATTGCCATGCTTGCCGCGAAGGGTCGCAGCAACAAGGAAATCGCCGCGCTGATGGGCGTTTCCGTCAACACGGTGAAGTCGTACATGGAAAGCATTTTTGAGAAGCTGCAAATCTCCAGCCGGAATGAAATCGACGCGTATGTGAATCGGTAATATCAACAAAAGCACGCACTCCGAATGTGGAATGCGTGTTTTTGTATTCGGATTTTTCATTGCAGAAAAAATATGTGAAAATTGAGGAAAATGCTTGACAAATAGAAAAAAACGGATATGATACACACAAGGAGGTTGAGAAACATGGATTTTGCGTATTTTCTGATTGCTTTGGTTGCAATTGCAATCAACGTTGCATTTGCAATGTATGCGGGCGGCATTGCTGAGCAGAAAGGGTACAGCAAAGGGAACTGGATTGCCGTGTGCATTATCTTTGGCATCTTCGGCTACATCCTCATTGCTGCCCTGCCTGATTTGGAACTGCGTGCAACATTGGAAAATATAGAGAAAAAACTTGCAAAAGATAAAAACGACAACTATCTGCCGCGCAGTAGCAATAGCAATAGCAATAGCAGTAACAGTAACAGTAACTGCACAATCAAATCGCTTTCGGAAATGACGCCGTTAGCAGACTACTGGACATGCAAGTATTGCGGCTTAGACAACCCGAAGGAAGCGCGCTACTGCCAGCACTGCGGTGGATACAGGTGAATAAAAATCAGCCGCGACGAGCGTATTCACTCGTCGCGGCTGTGTTTATCTATGCGCTTCCTTATTCTGATACATCCGCGCATCTGCCCGCGCCAAGGAATCCGCCAAATCATTCGTTGACGGATTAAAATGCGAACAGCCCACCGATACCGTCGGCAGAACCGGATTCTCTGCCCGCGCCGCATCCATCAGGTGCTGGAAAATCTCCGTCATGGTGTTGTATTGCGCGTTCCGCCGCGTCAGTATCACGCAAAACTCGTCGCCGCCGATGCGGAAGCACGTCCCGTAATTCCCATACGCGCGGCGGATGCAGCCGGCAATCGTCCGCAGGCAGGCGTCGCCCATCAAGTGCCCATGGCAGTCGTTGACGTCCTTGAAGCGGTCAACGTCGAACATCAGGATGGTGGCAGGAATGTGCAGGCGCGCCAGATAATGCTCGTAGCCCAAACGGTTGACCAGCTGCGTCAGCCCGTCGGTTTGCAGTACCATGTCGCTGGAGAATTTCGACATCATCAGCGCGCCGCAGCTGATGGTAATCCAGTCGATTTTGACCATCGGCAGGAACAGTTGCACCATCAGCCCTAACAGCACGAACAGCGTCGCGAGCATCAGCTGTGTGCCGCCGGTGTACTGGTAGGCGCGGCAGGCGAACCAAATCTGCACGAGGAAGAACACCATGCTGCCTCCGTAGGCGAGCATGTAGAGCACGTAGAGCAACCCGTGGTGATAGAAATTCTGCCCATCGACATAGAATATCAGCCCCGTGAACGCCGAGAGCAGCACCAGCAGCGCGTGGAAGCACGCAAGGTACAGCAGCCCGTGCACCACTTTCCGCGGGCAGGGATGGATAACGCAGCCCGCGAACAGCCCGATTAGCGGCGCAAGCGAAAGTTCGATGGTCTTGACGGCGATATGCAGCGGAATCAGCGCGGGCGGCGTGCCATCCATCTGCACGCCCGACCACTCACACAGCGCGCAAATGGCGATGGTGGCGTACAGGCCGCCGCAGAGCAGGTTTCGGATCTTGGATTGGCTGATGTCGCCGCGCAGGGAGAAGAGCATAATCGCCATGGCGAAGACGCTGAGAGCAATATTGGCCGTGTATAATTCATTCATGCTGATTGTGGAGGCGGTTGACAAGCAATCGCGGCAGATAAGTTTGAAAAGGGCAAATTCCCCCTTCTTATAATAATGATACCACGAAAAAAAGAGGATGAAAAGTGGGTTACATAGGGCAAATTGCAAATGTGGCAGATTTCAACAAATGCGGGGGAATGGTTACATGGCGCGTCTCCCATCCCAACGAAAAAAGGGACTGACCGAAGCCAGTCCCTTTGATGATTATTCGTATTCGCAAACGCTTGCCCAGCGGATGAGCAGGTCGCGCTCTTCGGGCTTGCCCTTGAGGGACTGGCTCGCGGCGACGATCGGAATCCACTGCTGGACGTACTGCTTGGCGGTGTCGCTCTTCTTGCAGAAGAGGGAGAGGTACTTTTCCGCCAGCGCTTCCTTGCCTTCCAGGACGAAGAGCAGGTAGGTGCGGGCAACATCAGCGGACGCGTTGCCCTGCGTGGCATGCGACCAGTCGAGGATGTACCACTGTCCGTCGGGCTTCAAGATAATGTTGGACGGGTTGAAGTCGCCGTGGCAGACCTTCTTGTGGACGTGCATACTCGCCAAGCGGGTGTGCAGCTCGTAGCGGGTGGTCGCGTCGAGGTCGGTGGCGGAAATCTTGCGCTGCATCTTCTCCGTCAGGCTGTTGAGCATCGGGCAGGTGCAGGCGTGAACCTTCATCTGAATGTCCACAAACAGGTTCAGGTACTCGTCTTCCTTTTCCGGATGCGCCGCCATCAGCGCCGCCAGCGTGTCGCCTTCAACGAACTCCGTCGTAATCGCCCACTGACCGTTCACCGTGTCAACAGCAAGGAGCTTCGGAATCGGCAGGCCCGTCTCTTCCACGCGCGCCGTGTTCAGCGCTTCGTTCAGAATGTCCGCCTTGCTGTACCCTTCGGCAAACACCTTGATGGCCTTGGCGCCGTCGCGGTAAATCTTCTTATTCTCCCGCTCGGCAATCACATGCGTCAAATCCATAGGGAAACCTCCTTCTATATGGTTCATGTTTATTGGGGGGAGAGGCGCAAGGGCGCTACCCTTGACCTGCCAAAGGGTCTGTGACCCTCTGGACTCCCTTTTCGCGATTGAGTTGGTGACGCTATCACACAACGTCCGCGTGTTTATGCGAGGATTCGCGTCTGCGGACGCGACCAGAGGGCAATGGAAACAGACGAAGTCTGCGGTCGCCCTCTGGACTGCTTCGCCCCCTCCTGCGCTTGTTGGTTGGTAAAGCGGCAGTGGAGAACGCAAAAGTCAATATTTGTCCTAAATATCTATTCGCTGCCCAAATGCGACATTCCTGCAAGCGGACAAAATTTTTTGTGCTCAAAAATGCCCGGCCCAGCAGAAGCATTCCTGCCAAGCCGGGGAGAATGGCGCATTACTCGCCGTAGTACGCCTTCAGATACATTTCCTTGATTTCGCTGATGAGCGGGTAGCGCGGGTTCGCGCCGGTGCACTGGTCGTCGAACGCCTGCTCGGACATTTCGTCCAGCGTCGCGAGGAACTTCTCTTCGTCCACACCGTAGTCGCGGATCGTATTCTTGATGCCGACGCGCTCCTTCAGGGCATGGATGTTGCGGATGAGGTTCTCCACCGTCTCGTCGTCATTCGCACCCTTGAAGCCGAGGTACTCGCCGAATTCGGCGTAGCGGCGCTTCGTGTGCGGATAGGCGTACTGCGGGAAGGTGCCCATCTTCGTGGGAACCTCCGCGCTGTTGTAGCGGATGACCAGCTCAATCAGCAACGCGTTGGCGATGCCGTGCGGCAGGTGATGGAACGCGCCCAGCTTGTGCGCCATGGAGTGGCAGACGCCGAGGAACGCGTTCGCGAACGCCATGCCAGCCATCGTGGCGGCGTTGCCCATCTTTTCGCGGGCAACCGGCTCGTTCTGACCGTTGTCGTAGCACGCGGGCAGATACTCGAAAATCAGCTGAGCCGCCTGCTTCGCCAGACCGTCGGTGAAGTCTGTCGCCAGCATGGAGGCGTAGGCTTCCAGCGCGTGGGTCAGCGCGTCGATACCGGAGGCGGAGGTCAACCCCTTCGGCGCGGACATCATCATGTCAGCGTCCACAATCGCCATCTTCGGCAGCAGCTCGTAGTCCGCCAGCGGGTACTTCACGCCGGTGTCCTGATCGGTAATGACGGCGAACGGGGTGACTTCGGAGCCCGTGCCAGCAGAGGTCGGGATGGCGATGAAGTATGCCTTTTCGCCCATCTTCGGGAAGGTGTACACGCGCTTGCGGATATCCATGAAGCGCATCGCCATGTCGAGGAAGTCCACTTCCGGATGCTCGTACATGACCCACATAATCTTGCCGGCGTCCATTGCGGAACCGCCGCCGATGGCGATAATGCAGTCCGGCTGGAAGGAGGTCATGGCCTTTGCGCCTTCCTTCGCGCAGGCGAGGGACGGGTCGGGCGCAACATCGTAGAACGTGGTGTGGACGATGCCCAGCTCATCCAGCTTGTCGGTAATCGCCTTGGTGAAGCCGGATTTGAACAGGAACGCGTCGGTGACGATGAAGCAGCGCTTCTTGCCCATAACTGCCTTGAGTTCATTCAGGGCGACAGGCAGGCAACCCTTCTTGAGGTAGACCTTTTCAGGCGCACGGAACCACAGCATATTCTCCCTCCGGATGGCAACAGTCTTGACGTTCAGCAGGTGCTTGACGCCGACGTTCTCAGAGACGGAGTTGCCGCCCCACGAGCCGCAGCCCAGCGTCAGCGACGGACGCAGCATGAAGTTGTACAGGTCGCCGATGCCGCCCTGAGAGGAAGGCGTGTTGACGAGAATACGGCAGGTCTTCATGCGCGCGGCGAAGCGGTCAATCAAATCCTTGCGGGTGACGGCGTTCAGGTAGATAGAAGAGGTGTGGCCGTAGCCGCCGTCAGCAATCAGGTGTTCCGCCTTGTCGAACGCATCGTCGATGTCCTTGGCGCGGTACATCGCCAGCACGGGAGAGAGCTTCTCATGCGCGAACTCTTCAGAAATATCCACGGATTCGACTTCACCAATCAGCACCTTGGCGGTTTCCGGCACGTCCACGCCCGCGAGCTTGGCGATGGTGTGCGCCTTCTGACCGACAATCTTGGCATTCAGCGCGCCGTTGATGATGATGGTCTTGCGCACCTTGTCCAGCTCTTCGCCTTCGAGGAAGTACGCGCCGCGCTTGGCGAACTCCGCCTTCACCGCGTCGTAGATGCTGTCCAGTACGATGGTGGACTGTTCGGACGCGCAGATCATGCCGTTGTCGAACGTCTTGGAGTGCAGGATGGAGTTGACGGCCACCTTCACATCAGCGGATTCGTCGATAATCGCGGGCGTGTTGCCAGCGCCGACGCCCAGGGCAGGCTTGCCGGAGGAGTATGCCGCCTTGACCATGCCGGGGCCGCCGGTGGCAAGGATGATGTCAGCTTCCTTCATCGCCATGTTGGTCAGCTCCAGCGAGGGAACATCGACCCACGAGATGATGTCTTCGGGCGCGCCGGCAGCCACAGCGGCTTCCAGCACAACCTTCGCGGCGGCGATGGTGGACTTCTTCGCGCGCGGATGGGGAGAGATGATGATGCCGTTGCGGGTCTTGAGGCAAATCAGCGTCTTGAAAATGGCGGTAGATGTGGGGTTGGTGGTCGGGATGACCGCCGCGACAACGCCGATAGGTTCTGCAACCTTCATCATGCCGAATGCTTCGTCGCGCTCCAGCACGCCGACGGTCTGCGTGTCCTTGTAGGCGTTGTAGATGTATTCAGCGGCGTAGTGGTTCTTGATGACCTTATCTTCCACCACGCCCATGCCGGTTTCTTCCACCGCCATCTTCGCCAGCGGGATGCGCATGTTGTTCGCGGCGAGGGCAGCTGCCTTGAAAATCTTGTCCACCTGCTCCTGCGTGTAGGTCGCATAGACCTTTTGTGCCGCGCGGACGCGGGCGAGGGCCGCCTCGAAGCTCTCCACGTTATCGACGATCGGATACTCTTTCGCCATGATACTCTCTCCTTATGCTTCATCCGTCCTGCGGGGATGCGCCCGCGAACGGGGAATGTCGGTGTTTGTCGGGGTGACGAGAACAGTGTAGCAGATTGTTAAGCTCTTGTCAAGTGGCTGACACGATTTTAACGATATTTTTTTCACAATTTAATACGTTTTCGGAACGGGATGAATGGAATGGCGAATAGATGGGCGAAGAGGACAAGAACGCGGATTCGCTATTTGGGGAGCGTCGGAGCAACGTCCCCGCGCCGCAATCAGGCGGAGGAAGTTCGCGCGGCATAAGCCATCATCATATAAGTAGGTAACAATTCAGGCACTGCATCATCCCTCCGAAAAAAAATCCGAGAAAATTTATGCAGACCTATTGCATTTTTATTCATCTTGCTGTATAATCCATCTTGTCCGGCAGACGGACACAAAAATGATGAAAATCAGGATGAAGATAAAGGAGTCGATTGTTATGGCGAAGATGCGCGTATTGCTGGCTTATTCCGGTGGTCTGGATACCTCGATTATCGTGCCGTGGCTGAAGGAAAATTATGACTGCGACGTGGTCTGCGTTGCGGGCGACGTCGGGCAGGGCGAAGAGCTGGAGCCCCTCCACGAGAAGGCGAAAAAGTGCGGCGCGGAAAAGCTGTACATCGAAGACCTGCGCAAGGAGTTCGTCGAGGACTTCATTTGGCCGACGCTCAAGGCGGGCGCGGTCTACGAGCTGTCTCTTATACACATCTCCGAGCCCACGAGACGCTCATGAATCTC
>ENA-OYYX01000419-OYYX01000419.1-human-gut-metagenome-genome-assembly--contig:-NODE-419-length-12632-cov-18.701519_pt1 | contig 12632 bp, 10 predicted proteins | sample MGYA00244070_ERZ653464 | MGnify/ENA primary metagenome ERZ653464 (study PRJEB26926, sample SAMN06165152) | human gut metagenome | biome: ENVO:00009003; feature: ENVO:2100002; material: ENVO:00002003...
AAGCCCATTGGCAGAATTAAGTATGCACTAAATTAATTCCGCCAACAGGTTATAATAATAGGTGTAGTCTTGGGCATTGTTGTGCTTGTGGCAGCAAGTTTGTATGGAGTAAGCAGCTATATGCTCGCTTACTCGCTCAACTATCCAGAGCAGGAGCGAATGACAGCCGAGCATTGGAAGACGAGACTAAAGAGTGAATGTCCCTGGATTTCAGTCTGGATGGACTCAGTGTATCAGCATCATTGCGTGAAAGACACCTTCCTGCTGATGCCTTCGGGCTATAAGGCTCATGCCCTTTATCTCTATGCCCCCAAGTCTACTGACAGAACAGCCATTGTGGTTCATGGCTACAAGGCGCGTGCCGAGGGAATGCTCCACATCGCCTATCTCTATAATCATGATATGGGGTATAATGTGCTCCTTCCCGATCTGTATGGACATGGCAAGAGTGAGGGCAGTCATATACAGATGGGGTGGAAAGACCGATGGGATGTCATCAGATGGTCGCAAGTAGCCCATGAGATATTTAAAGTGAAGAGTAAAGGACGAAGAGTGAAGAATACGTGGCAGGTGATTCATGGCATATCGATGGGTGCAGCTACTACGATGGCTGTTGCGGGCGAGAAGACTCCGGGATATGTGAAGTGCTTTGTGGAGGATTGCGGTTATACCAGTGTGTGGGATGAGTTTGCCGCTCAGCTCAAAGACCAGTTTGGCTTGCCAGCTTTCCCTTTGATGAACACCACTTCCGCGCTCTGCCTGCACAAGTATGGCTGGTCGTTTGCTGAGGCTCAGCAGATATCCCAAGTCCGTAAGAGTACCAAACCGATGCTCTTTATCCATGGCGACAAGGATGCCTTTGTGCCTTATGCCATGCTTCACCCCCTGTACGATGCAAAGGAGAGAGGGCGCAAGGCTATTTTTATCGCCAAAGGCTCAGTTCATGCCATGGCTTACCGAGATCATCATGAGGAATATACCCGTGTGGTGAAAGACTTTGTATTGTTATGTTCTATGGAGTGGGGATGATTTTTTTCTCTTACATTCGGGGCATTCGCCTTTGATGACAAAGGAAACGGAATGAGGACAGAATCCTTCGGGCAGTTCGAAACTTGGAATATGGATGTCGTCCAGACAGAAAGAGCGCTGGCACGTCTCGCAGTAGAAGTGGATATGTCCGTCATGATGGTCGCACTTGCCCTCTTCCTCGCACAGTTCGTAGTTGAGTATGCCACGTCCGTCCTCAAAGGCATGCACCACATCATGCTCCAGGAACAAGGTGAGTGTACGGAATATGCTCGATTTGTCCATCGATGGCATCAAGGTTTCCATGTCGCCAAGGCTCATCGGGGCAGAATGACTGAGCAAAGCCTTGTACACCAATATCCTGTTGGCTGTGGGTTTGATGCCTTTTCTTGTCAACTTGTCTGTAGCTTGCTGGCTGTTCATCTCTTTGGTTACTGTTGGGTGACGGTGAAAATATGAAAGCGGGTATGTCTCTTTAATCGTCACTAAGGTGCAATAATAGCGTAGGTTCAGCAGAGTCTTTTCGTCATAGCGAAACTCTGCCGCCCCACGCCCGATAGAATATGAATGTTACTTGTTCTTCAACAAGTCGCGAATTTCGGTAAGGAGTTTTTCCTCTGCCGTAGGCTTAGGCTCTGGCTTGGGCTCTTCCTCCTTCTTCTTGGCAAACTTGTTGACCAGTTTGATCAGCATGAAGATACAGAAAGCCACGATGAAGAAGTCGAGGCAGGTCTGCAGGAAGTTGCCATAGTTGATGGTGGCAGCAGGCAGTTTCTCGCCGGCTACTTCCACGGTAGGAAGTGAAATTTTCAGTTCCGAGAAGTTGACACCACCGATAATCCATCCTATAGGAGGCATGATGAGATCGTCTACCAACGAACTGACGATTTTGCCAAAGGCACCACCAATGATGACACCGACAGCCATATCGAGCACATTGCCACGCATGGCGAATTGCTTGAATTCACTCAGAAATTTACTCATCTTTTCTTTTTATTATTTTAAGTTTGACATATACACCTTATTATATATAGGGCTGCTGCAACTGCAGTCACGCATTCATACTTTTTATTTTGCAATATGGAGTTGTCAGTATGGCCCCTTAAGGCATGAAAAGACTACGATATTCTGCAACATGCAGTCTTTTTTAAATAATTTAATACTCAATTCGTGTGCAAAGTTAGAAAAAAATTAGTAACTTTGCGCTCGATAAGAAAAAAAAAATGCTCAAAAGTATTGCTTTTTGAATGTTTCAGCTCATTGGCAAGTGCTTCGAGGCTTATTAAGGTAAAAATTATTTTCAACCATTAATTTAAATATTAAACAAAATGACAAAAGTTGCTATTAACGGCTTCGGCCGTATCGGTCGTCTGGCTTTCCGTCAGATGTTTGAGGCAGAGGGTTATGAGGTAGTTGCTATCAACGACCTTACATCTCCAAAAATGTTGGCTCACCTTCTTAAGTATGATACAGCTCAGGGTGGCTTCGCTGGCAAGTACGGTGAGGGCAAGCACACTGTAGAGGCAACAGACAACTCTATCATCGTTGACGGTAAGGAAATCACTATCTATGCTAAGCCAAACGCAGCTGAGCTTCCTTGGGGTGAGCTTGGTGTTGACGTAGTACTCGAGTGCACTGGTTTCTATACATCTAAGGAGAAAGCTTCTGCTCACCTTACAGCAGGTGCTAAGAAGGTAGTTATCTCTGCTCCTGCAGGTAACGATCTTCCTACTATCGTTTACAACACAAACCACAAGACTTTGACTCCAGCCGATACAGTTATCTCTGCAGCTTCTTGTACAACTAACTGCTTGGCTCCTATGGCTGACACTTTGAACAAGTACGCAGCTATCCAGTCTGGTATTATGTCTACTATCCACGCTTACACAGGTGACCAGATGATTCTCGACGGTCCTCAGCGTAAGGGTGACCTCCGTCGTTCACGTGCAGGTGCTCAGAACATCGTTCCTAACTCAACAGGTGCTGCTAAGGCTATCGGTCTCGTAATTCCTGAGTTGAACGGTAAGTTGATCGGTTCTGCACAGCGCGTTCCAACTCCAACAGGTTCTACAACTATCCTCGTAGCTGTTGTTAAGGGTAAGGACGTAACTGTTGAGGGTATCAACGCTGCTATGAAGGCTGCTTCTAACGAGAGCTTCGGTTACAACGAGGATCTGATCGTATCTTCTGATATCATCGGTATGCGTTACGGTTCTCTCTTCGATGCTACTCAGACAATGGTTAGCAAGATCGACGACGATACATATCAGGTACAGGTTGTTTCTTGGTACGATAATGAGAACTCTTATACTTCTCAGATGGTTCGTACTATCAAGTACCTCGCTGAGTTGAAGTAATACCGCAGAAGCGATATTCAACAATATTATAGGCCTGGCATTGCAAAATGCCAGGCTTTTTTGCGTTTAACACCCGTATGAAACCTTATTTCGGGTCTTTAAGTGATGCTAAACTTCTTTTTTTCGCTTTCTTTGTTTACCTATATCAGAAATTTTTGTATCTTTGCCACCATGAAACAGACGATGATAACGATATTGGGTCCTACGGCAAGCGGAAAGACCAGTCTTGCTGCTGCCTTGGTTGCTGCCTTTCCTTCGCGTATGGACGGGATGGAAGCCGAGATTATCAGTGCCGACAGCCGACAGGTGTATCGCGGAATGGATATAGGAACGGGTAAGGATCTGGCCGACTATACTGTAGGGGGCAAGCAGATTCCCTATCATCTTATAGATATCTGCGAGCCTGGAACCAAGTACAACCTCTTTCAGTATCAGCAAGACTTCTATGATGCCTATCAGGATGTTCTTAGAAGGGGAAGGTTGCCCATCCTTTGTGGCGGAACGGGACTTTATATTGAGTCCGTGCTCAAGGGCTATCATCTCTCGCCTGTGCCTCAGAACCCTGTGCTTCGTGAGCGTCTTGCCGACAAGAGCCTGGCTGAGCTTACCGAGATGCTGCAACAGCTCAAGGCAAGGAACGGCTCGCATATGCACAACCGCACCGATGTCGACACAGCTCAGCGTGCCATTCGTGCCATAGAGATTGAGACTTATAATGCCGAGCATCCCATGCCCGAGAGGGAGCTGCCATCGGTTGACTCCTTGATTATCGGTGTGAGCATCGACCGTGAGGCTCGTCGTGAGAAGATTACACGCCGACTGAGGCAACGCCTTGATGAAGGTATGGTCGATGAAATCAGATCGCTTCTCGACAGGGGCATTCCTGCAGAAGACTTGATATACTACGGCTTGGAATACAAGTTTGTCACAGAATATGCGACAGGTAAGACATCCTACGACGAGATGTTCCGAGGCTTGGAGATAGCCATACATCAGTTTGCCAAGCGACAGATGACATGGTTCCGCGGCATGGAGCGCAGAGGCTTTACCATACATTGGGTGGACGCCTTGCAGCCCATGGCAGATAAGGTGGAACAGATATTCGAGCTGACAGGCGACGTGGACAGGTAAATCTTGAAATATAAAAAACAAAATATAGATCATGGCGGTTAATGAAAACAAGTGGGGATTGCTCTATTGCCCCCGTAACGGGTGGCGTGAAGGAAAACGCTGGCTCAAGATAGAGAAGGTGTTGCGCCAGCAGCATGTCGACTACGACTTTGTGCAGAGTGAGAACCAGAAAAGTGTGGAACGGTTGGTGAAGATGTTTATCAACAATGGCTATAAGACAATAGTCATTGTGGGAGGCGACTCTGCACTCAATGATGCCGTCAACTGTCTGATGCAGGTAGACAAGGCTACTCGTGAAGGGATAGCCCTTGGCGTAATCCCTCATGGCATGATGAACGACTTCGCCCATTTCTGGGGATTCTCCGACAGCGATTATGAGCAGACCATCAAATGGTTGAAACAGCGCCGTATCAGAAAAATCGACTTGGGTTGTATCCGTTATACGAACAAGCGCGACGAGAAGTGCCATCGTTACTTCCTGAACTGCATCAACGTGGGCTTGATTGCCGCTATCATGAATCTGCGCCGCAAGACCCATCACTTCCTGGGTTCCCGCACACTTTCGTTCATCTCTTCTTTTGTGCTCATGATTTTCCAGCGCCTCGACTACAAGATGCATGTCAAGATCAATGAGGATGAGATACAGCGCAGGGTGATGACCATGTGCATAGGCAATGCCTCAGGATATGGGCAGACACCTAACGCCGTGCCCTATAACGGACTGCTCGATGTGTCGGTGGTGTATCATCCGCAGATCACACAGCTCTTCGAGGGATTCTATCTCTTCGTGCGTGGTAAGTTCCTCAACCATCGCAGTGTGCATCCTTACCGTACCCGTGAGGTGGAGGTGAAGGAGGCTTCGCATGCCCTCATCGGTGTGGATGGCCGTCTGATGAACACCCCTAAGGGTAGCTATAAGATAACGGTAGAGCAGGAGGTCATCAATTTCCTGATTCCTGCCTGATAAGAGGAGCGGGCAACTTGCTCCTCTTTTTTCGTATAAAGTGGTTGACGGCTGCCAGCCTGGGTGTTGTCAACATGCTGTTTTGTCCAAAAAGTAAGTTGATTTGTCTAAAAAAACATGATAAAGCAAAATTTCAACTATTTTTATCCGAAAAAACTTTGTTATACAACAAAAAATCGTTACCTTTGAACCAAGCTAAAGTAATGTATTAAAAACTAAAACCTTAATATAGATCTATGAGTTATCTAAAATTCGAAAAGGCCCTGATGACTAACCTTCAAGAGTCATTGCCCAAGGAGTTGTTGCGTACCAACCGCTCTGGTGCTTATTCGTGCTCTACGATTGTGGACTGTAATACCCGCAAGTATCATGGTCTATTGGTTGTGCCGGTTCCAGAACTGGACGATGACAACCATGTGCTCCTGAGCTCGCTCGATGTTACGGTGATTCAGCATGGCGCTGAATTCAATCTTGGACTGCACAAGTATCAAGGCAACAACTACAATCCGATGGGACACAAGTACATCCGTGAATTCGATTGCGATAAGGTTCCTACCACATTGTATCGTGTGGGAGGCGTCATTCTGAAGAAGGAAGTGGTGTTCCAGCATTATGAGAATCGTATTTTGTTGCGTTACACCTTGGTGGATGGACATTCTGCCACTACACTGAGGTTCCGTCCTTTCCTTGCATTCCGCAGCGTGAGACAGTTTACTCACGAGAATGCAACTGCTTCAAGAGATTATGCTGAGGTCGACAATGGCATCAAGACATGTATGTATGCCGGTTATCCCGACCTGTTCATGCAGTTCTCCAAGAAGAATAATTTCATCTTCCAGCCCGACTGGTATCGTGGTGTGGAGTATCCCAAGGAGCAGGAGCGCGGCTATGCTTCCAATGAGGACCTCTATGTTCCCGGCTATTTCGAGATGAACATCAAGAAGGGTGAGACCATCGTCTTTGCCGCTTCCACATCCGAAATCAAATCGCGCAGTCTGAAGGCACTCTTCGACAAGGAAGTGAATGAGCGTGCGCCACGCGACAATTTCTTCCATTGTCTGGTCAATGCAGCCCATCAGTTCCATCGTCGCGAAAGCAACGACGACCGATACATTATTGCCGGTTATCCTTGGTTCAAGTGTCGTGCCCGCGACACGTTCATCTCTTTGCCTGGTCTGACACTCTCCATCGAGGAAGACGACTACTTCGAGTTGGTGATGAAGACCGCTATGAAGGGATATTACGAGTTCATGGAGGGCAAGCCTGTCACCGTACATATTGCAGAGATTGACCAGCCCGATGTGCCTTTGTGGGCAGTATGGGCTTTGCAGCAGTATGCCAAGGAGAAAGGAAAAGAAGCTTGCCTCAAGAAGTACGGCAAGTTTATCAAGGACGTAGTGATGTACGTGAAGTGCAATCATCACCCCAACCTGAAGCTGATGCCCAACGGACTTCTTTATACCGACGGCAAGGACAAGGCTGTGACATGGATGAACTCCACTGCCAATGGGCATCCTGTTGTTCCCCGTACGGGATACATCGTCGAGTTTAATGCCTTGTGGTATAATGCCCTTTGCTTCTGTGCCTCTCTGTGCGAGTTGGCAGGCAATGAGAAAGATCAGCAGCAGTTCCTCGAGGCAGCCGAACTTGCCAAGCAGTCGTTCCTCGACACTTTCCTCAACGAGTATGGTTATCTCTACGACTATGTTGACGGCAAGATGATCGACTGGAGTGTTCGTCCCAATATGATATTCCCTGTAGCCTTCGACTACTCTCCATTGTCGCAGGACCAGAAGAAGCGTGTGCTCGACATCTGTACCCGAGAGCTTCTTACACCTAAGGGCCTGCGTTCACTCTCACCAAAGAGTGGCGGATACAACCCTGTCTATGTAGGTCCGCAGAGCCAACGCGACTATGCTTATCATCAGGGTACAGCATGGCCATGGCTGGGTGGCTTCTATATGGAGGCAAGTCTGAAGATGTATAAGCGTACACGTCTGAGCTTCATTGAGCGCCAGATGGTGGGCTATGACGATGAGATGTCATGCCATTGTTTGGGCACTATCAGCGAGCTCTTCGATGGCAACCCGCCATTTACTGGGCGAGGTGCTATCTCCTTTGCCATGAATGTGGCAGAGATTCTGCGTGCGCTCGAACTACTTGAAAAATATCAATATTAAATAAGGAGGACTGCAATATGAAAGTATTAATGTTTGGATGGGAGTATCCTCCTCATGTATTTGGTGGCTTGGCTACTGCCAATTTTGGTATCTCACAGGGATTGCATGCTCAGGGCGATGTGGATATCACTCTCTGTCTGCCTCATCCTTTTGGTGATGAAGACCGTAGTGCCGCTAAAATTGTAGCCATGAACTGTGTGCCTATAGCCTGGCGCGATGTCAACTATGACTATGTGAAGCAGCGTGTGGGCAACATCATGGACCCTAATGACTATTTCCGTTATCGTGATCATATCTATGCCGACTTCAATTATATGAATGTCAATGACCTCGGCTGTATGGGCTTTGCTGGTGGATATCCTTCCAACCTTCACGACGAAATCAATAACTATTCTGTCATTGCAGGAGTGGTGGCTCGTTCTGAGGAGTTCGACATCATTCATGCTCACGACTGGCTTACCTTCCCCGCAGGTATCCACGCTAAGAAGGTGAGTGGAAAGCCTCTGTGCATCCACGTGCATGCCACCGACTTCGACCGAAGCCGTGGCAAGGTGAACCCTACTGTTTATTCTATCGAGAAGGATGGTATGGACAATGCCGATTGCATCATGTGTGTGTCAGAGCTTACCCGTCAGACAGTTATCAATCAGTATCATCAGGACCCACGCAAGTGTTTTGCCATGCACAATGCTGTTTATCCATTGAAGCAGGAGTGGCAGGACATTCCTCGTCCCGACCATAAGGGCAAGGAGAAGGTGGTAACCTTCTTGGGACGTATCACTATGCAGAAAGGTCCGGAATACTTTGTCGAGGCTGCCAATATGGTGTTGCATCGTACTCGCAATGTGCGTTTCTGTATGGCTGGTTCCGGCGATATGATGAATCAGATGATTTATCTCGCTGCAGAGCGTGGCATTGCCGACCGTTTCCACTTCCCGGGATTCATGCGTGGCAAGCAGGTGTATGAGTGCCTGAAAGACTCTGATGTCTATGTCATGCCTTCGGTGAGCGAGCCTTTTGGTATCTCTCCTTTGGAGGCCATGCAGTGTGGCACGCCTACGATTATCTCCAAGCAGAGTGGTTGTGGTGAAATCCTGACCAACTGTATCAAGGTAGACTACTGGGACATTCATGCTCTGGCTGATGCCATCTATAGCATTTGCCACAACGAGAGTCTCTTCGACTATCTGTCTGTGGAAGGCAAAAATGAGGTCGACCAGATAACCTGGGAGAAGGTGGGAGCACGCATCAAGGACCTTTACCTCAAGACACTGGGGTGGAAGTAGGTGTGAAGTGAAGAGTGAAGTTAAACGTTCAAATTTTAATTTTTTATGAAGACAATTTGTTTATATTTCGAAATACATCAGATCATCCATCTGAAGAGGTATCGTTTCTTCGATATCGGTACCGACCATTATTACTATGATGACTATGAGAACGAGCGTAGCATCAGTGATATTGCAGAGCATTCTTATATGCCTGCCCTCACAGCTCTTGAGGATATGATCAAGGCCAACGGACAGTATTTCAAGGTGGCTTTCTCTATCTCTGGTGTGGGTATGGAGCAGTTGGAGCTACATGCGCCTCAGGTGTTGGAGAAGTTGCAGGACCTCAACAAGACTGGTTGCGTAGAGTTCCTCGCCGAACCTTATTCTCATGGCTTGGCATCTCTCGTCAACGAGGAGAGCTTTAAAGCCGAAGTACAGCGTCAGGCTGCCAAGATGGAGGAGTACTTTGGCAAGAAGCCACAGGTGCTGCGCAACTCTTCACTCATCTATAGCGATGATATCGGTTTGCAGGCTTCACAGATGGGTTTTGCCGGCATGCTTACCGAGGGTGCCAAGCATGTGTTGGGATGGAAGTCTCCTCACTATGTTTACAACTGCGCCCTGGCTCCAAAGCTCAAGCTCTTGCTGCGTGATGTGCGCCTGAGCGATGATGTCTCTCTGCGTTTCAACAACAGCAACTGGGACGGCTATCCTCTCTTCGCCGACAATTATATCAATCAGATTGCTGCCCTGCCTCAAGAGGAACAGGTAATCAATATCTTCATGGAGCTGTCTGCTCTCGGTATTGCCCAGCCCTTGTCAAGCAACATTCTGAAGTTCCTGAAGGCTCTGCCAGCTTGCGCCAAGGAGAAGGGCATCACCTTCTCTACTCCTATCGAGATTTGCAAGAAGATGAAATCGGTAGGCGAGTTGAATGTTCCTGATACCCTGAGTTGGGTAGACGAGGAGCGCGATGTCAGCACATGGTTGGGTAACTCTATGCAGCGTGAGGCTTTCAACAAACTTTATAGTGTTGCCGACCGTGTCCGCATTGCCAACGATCCTCGTATCAATCAGGACTGGGATTACCTGCAGGCAAGCAACAACTTCCGCTTCATGACCACCAAACCAAGCAATGTAGGTCTTGACCGTGGTATCTACAGCGATCCTTTCGATGCTTTCACCAACTATATGAATATTCTTGGCGATTTCCTCAATCGTGTCAACGACTTGTATCCTTCTGATGTGGATAACGATCAGCTGGAGGGTCTTCTCACCACCATCAAGAATCAGGATGAGGAAATCGAGGTAAAGGACAAGGAGATTGTCCGTCTGCAGGCTAAGCTCGAGAAGATAGAGAAAGAGGCTGAGAAGCTTCGTGCCGAGAAGAAGCCAGCTGCCAAGAAGACTGCTACTGCAGCCAAGGCTCCTGCCAAGAAGACAGCTACTAAGGCTTCTGCTGCAGCCAAGAAGGCTCCTGCAAAGAAAGCTGCCACTAAGGAAGAAACTACAGAAAAGAAATAAGAGTATAATCCTATAAACATAAAAAAGGCAATCTGCTGTTTGACAGATTGCCTTTTTTGTTTGTTCTATATTGACTGGTGATGAGCCCGTAGTGTACAGAGAGTAGGTTACTTCACAACGAATTTCTTGTTGTTGAAGATATAGATACCTTTCTTCAGACCTTCGTAACCTTTTTGTGCTACAACACGGCCGCTGAGGTCATAGATGTTGGTGTCTGCCATAAGCTTATTATCCACCGTGATACCAGCTATAGAGCTTGTGGCATCAGTGTAAAGAGTAAATGCCAAGATGCATTGTTTTACTTTCGGTGTGAAGGTCAACGTGTGCTCTACAGGAGAATCAAACTCTACAGTATATTTCTTTACGCTCTTGTCCTTAGGGAAGATATAAGTAGTAGCATCGTAGCTCTTGCCGTTAATCTCACCGATATAAGCATCTGCATCAGCGTAGTTGTCTTTTCCTTCGATGTCCATCTTGGCGATTTTGATACCGTCAGGAATAATGATGGTATATTGATTGGCACTGTACTTGATATAGTTAGTTCCTGAGCCCACATCATATTTCTTGTTATTCTCGTTAGAGATAGAGAAACCATTGCTGAAGGTTCCTGCAGTTGCATCAGTTAGGGTCTTTGAATTCAAGGTAAAAGGCCCCTTGGTATCTGTAACGGTAGAGCCTGTAGATGTTGCATCGCATTCATCAGTCCATGAAGAATCGTATTTCTTCAACCACATAGCACCACTACTTACTGTAATCTTTGATCCATTCTTGAACACGAGATTATCTACGAAGCGGATGTCTATACCCTTCTTGGCTGATATCTGTACGTTGTCGAGTATCACGTTCTTGATGTGGCTCTCAGGGCGACCAACAAAGAAGATTGCGTTACCATCGCAAACATCTGTAGTCTTCACATTCTGCAGATAAATACCATTATAGGTTGGGGTAGTGCTATCCAATGCTCTTGCGTTAGCCTTGTCTACCGCAGGATCGCTATTGTAGTTCTTGTCGTAGAAGCAGTCGATAGAGAGTGGGTTCTTAACCTTGGTCATAGTGAAGTTGGTGAACTTCCAGTCTTCCTCACCACCGCCACGGAGAGTACCATCACTATTGATACCAGTCTTCATACGGATACCAGCTGTGGTACCATTCATGGTGATGTTATCGAACCATACATGCTTGATGTTCTTAGTATAGCTACCGATAGAAGCACCATGGCCTGTTCCGAAGTCGCAGTTCCATACATGGATGTACTGTGCGTCATTGTCGCAAACTACATTATCGTCACCATTGCTGATATTACAGTTGTAGATGTTGACGTATGGACCCCAGATAGAGACACCATCCGTGTTATGAGATGCCTTGCCCTTTCCTGCTTCTGAAGCAGGTTCGCTGATGGTTACGCCATGAATAGTAGCATGACTTGCCTTACCGCTATTACTGATGGTGATGTTCACACCTGGAGTATTCTGAATTTTGAAGTTGCGGAGCAAGAAACGCTGACCCTGTTCGAAGCGTATCATCGCACCAGGGTTGAAGGTCTCGCTTTGCTCTTTTGCCAGCCACCAGCGTGCACCCTGGCCGTCAATGATAGATGTTTCGCCTTCACCCTCGATAACAACATCGGTAACATTCTTGCCCTTGTTCTTACAACCGATGAATACTGTCTTGTTGTTAGGAGCCTTGCCGTATTCTACGAGCTTCAGGGTGGCACCTGCGCAAAGGTGGAGTACGGTTTTTGACTTGATGCTGAGAACTTCGGTCTTACTTGTCATCTGGTCTGTGCTGCCAAACATCCATGTACCAGCAGGAATTACGACCATACCGCCAGTAGTAGGAACAGCATCAAGGGCTTTCTGAATAGCCTTGGTGTTATCTGTTGCCGATGTGGAGGCACCATAGTCTTTGATGTTAAACGTATTTGCTGATGTGATGGCTGGCAATTGTGGTAATGCTACTGCTGTCCATCCCTCAGGAGTGTTCTGAGCATTTTGCTCAGCGGTGATTCCCGCAAAAGTCTGTGCCTTTGCGAGTACGGGTAATGTCATAAGTGCTGCAAGCACCATGTTTTTGAAAAAAGTCTTGTTCATAAATTAGGCTTATATTTATTATATTGCAAAATTACAATTATTACCTGTTGGCGGAATTAATTTAGTGCATACTTAATTCTGCCAATGGGCTT
>ENA-OYYX01000421-OYYX01000421.1-human-gut-metagenome-genome-assembly--contig:-NODE-421-length-12630-cov-7.145050_pt1 | contig 12630 bp, 10 predicted proteins | sample MGYA00244070_ERZ653464 | MGnify/ENA primary metagenome ERZ653464 (study PRJEB26926, sample SAMN06165152) | human gut metagenome | biome: ENVO:00009003; feature: ENVO:2100002; material: ENVO:00002003...
TTTTCCCTTCTGGCGTCCGCTCATTCCACTTAGCGTAGCGCTGCTACGCTGCGTTCCATTCACGTTAGCCAGAATGAAAAATTCGCCGCGCATCTTGGCGCATTCTTATCTGGAAATAGTATGAATCATAAATTACCATTTTCATTATAACGCAAACATCAGTAATTTGCAAGCATTCCCATTTCAGTCGATGAAGAAATTTCCTTTTTTTCTGCGGATGAATTGCCGCCCCATATTCGTTCTTTCATTAGCATACCAATGCGAAAGGAGTATTCTTTATGAAGAACTGTATTTCCCGTTTCTGCCTGCTTGCCTTGCTTTTCCTGATGACCATCGCCCCTGTCCGCGCGGAAATTATCGGGCAGACGACGGAGAACGAGTACATCCACCGCCTGATTGCGGACAATGGGCAGGAACTCTGCTTCGTGTCCGGCGAGAAAGACCCGTACCTTTCCTATGCGGATGTCAACTTCGACGGCATCAACGATGTGGTGATACTGACACAGCGCGGCGCGAGCAATTTCGTCTACCAGTTTTTCATTTTTGATGGCGAACAGTATGTTCTCTGTCCGCTGACGTTCACGAATTACGACCTTGATGCGGAACACAAGATTGTAAGGAGTTCTGTGAACGGCGGCTTGGCGGGCGGCATTCACAGAGAAACGCTGTACCGTTTTGATGGGACGGAGGCGGTACTGCTGCGCTGGGCGGTTGGCGAGGAGAAAGAGGACTGGACGTTCGACGCGGATGGTTATACCGTCCGGCACTACAATGATGTGCTGACCCTGCAGGTTTGGGAACATGACCCGGATATGGACGGCATCCTGATTTTTGAGCAGGATGTATCTACTGAAGATGAAAATGCGCTGAGGGAAGCGTTTCAAGCGGAAAATGACGCGCTCTGGTCGGGCATCCGCTAAGGCACCACCTCATTTGTGCGGTGTTACCTTAAAAAAGTTAGTCACATCGAACGAAACCGCTTGACAATCCGCCGCGCTGGTGCTATCATTCAGATACCCCGATGGGGTATATTGCATTCATCGAAAGGATGAGGGCTGATGACAAAAACGACGCTGAAAATTGATGGCATGATGTGCGGCATGTGCGAGAGCCATGTCAATGACGCAATCCGCAAGGCTTTCCCGGCGGTCAAGAAGGTGACTTCCTCCCATGGCAAGGGTGAAACGGTGGTCATTTCCGAAGATCCGCTGGACGAAGCGCAGGTGAAAGCTGCGATTGCCGCGACGGGCTATGATTTCAAGGGCATGTCAAGCGAGCCGTATCAGAAGAAGCGTTTCCTTTTCTTCTGATGGCTTCTTTCGCACAACAAAAAGCAGGGCTGTCTCCGGCGTGGAGGTAGTCCTGCTTTTTGTTTTCTGTGTTAGTTGATTTTTGTCGTGCAGAGGGCTTCACCTCTGTGGAGGCGACAAGAAGGCATGAAAACAGATGAAGTCTGCGGTTGCCCCTTGCCCCCCTTCGCTATTTTCCCCACTTGATGTGCTTCATGTGCTTCATCACCAGCGTGGCGCTCACGCCGGTCAGCGCGCCGAAGAGAATGCCGCTGAGCATCAGGACAGCCATGTAGTACGCCAATTGCGACGTGTGGAGGATAATCATCGCCATCACGATTTGCCCGACGTTGTGCATTACGCCGCCGACAATGCTGACCGTGACCGGGTGCATCCACTTCATGCGCGAAAGAAGGCACATGCTTGCCAGCGACAGCACGCCGCCGGCCAGTGCGTACGGCAGCGCCGCTACGCCGCCAAAAAACAGCGAGGACAGCACCACCTTCAGCAGCATCAGCACCCACGCCGTCGGCAGGGACAGCATGTAGACCGCGAAAATCAGCACGCCGTTGCTTAAACCCAGCTTGATGCCCGGCACGCCCATCAGCGGCGGAAACAGGCTCTCTACCCAGCCCAGCACCAGCATCAGCGTCAGCAGCACACTGCACAGCGCAAGCTGTTTTGTGGTGATTCGCTGCTTATTCATTTGCTGCGTCCTCCTGCACGGTCGTCAGCCAGTCCATCAATTCGTCGCGGCTGTACAGCTGGAGCGTCACCTGATTCGGCAGACAGATAATCCTGTTGCCCAAAATGCGTGTGTCCTTGTTTTCCAGCGTCACTTCACCCTGCTCCACGCAATCCTGATTGTCGCAGTTCGCCTCGTGCATGTCGATGCTTGTCGGGGTGACATGGACGATGTTGATGCAGTCGCCGTGGCGGAGGCGATAATAGCCCTCTTCGGTCAGCGGAATCGGCTGATACGTTTTGTCACCGACGGTGACGACGAGGAATGCTTTCACCTGCGACAGGTCGGGGGTGGCGGTGGCTTCGGGGGCGTCCGTGACTTCCGGCGCGGCAGCCGCTTCCGGTGCTGCGGTGATTTCGGGGGTCGCCGCTGCCTCCGGTGTGCTGGTCGCAAGCTCTGTCGGCGCCTCTGTCGGCGCTTCGGTCGGCGCATCTGTTGCGGTCAGGGGCAGCAAAGGCGCATTGGCGTCTACATTCGCGGGCGCGTTCCTCCGCAGCACAACCATCAGCACCGCCACAATCAGCAGCAGCGCTGTCACAATCAGCACATTGCACCACAGGATATTCCGCTTCGCCTTAGGATTCGTTTCCTTCTTCATACCCGTTCCGCACAATCCTTTCGTTATTGAGTATCCCCATCATACAACGCCGAGTCGGATTCGTCAAGGGGCGCGCGCAGGTGTTACAAACTTGTCACAAAGCGGCGAATCCATCCCGATGTCAGCAGGCGCTTTTGCCCGTCTTATTGGAAGCGGAACGCATTAGTCCGCGCCGCCCCATGGCAACGAAACCGACAATATCCGCAATCAGCCAGCCCGCCGGAATTGCCAGCCAAATCGCCATCATGCCGAAATGCGGCGCGAAGGCGTAGGACAGCACAACGCGCAGCCCAAGCGAAAGCACCGTCAGGACGATGCTCATGCCTGCCTGCTCCAAACCGCGGAAAATGGCATAAAGCAGGAACAGGAAGCCGATGCCGATGTAGCACAGCCCCTCGGTGCGCAGGTACGTTACGCCGATGGAAAGAGACTCCGCCGATGCATTTTTGAGGAACACAAGCAGCAGCGGCTCGGCGAAAATCGCCACGAGCGTGGAAACAATCAGGCAGAAGCCGCCGGAAAGCAGGAACGCTGTGCGGATGCCGTGACGGAGGCGCTGCGGCTGATTCGCCCCCTGATTTTGGGCGACGAAGGTCGTGAAGCCGTTGCCGAAGTCCTGCGCGGGGCTGTACGCCAGCGAGTCAATCTTCACGCCGGCGGTGAATGCCGCCATCGCTGCCAGACCGAAGCTGTTCACGAGACTCTGCACACACAGGATGCCGAAATTCATGATGGACTGCTGAATGCTGGTCATGGCAGAGACGGAGAAGATGCGCCTGAACAGTGCACGGTCGGGGCGCAGGTCGTGCTGCGAGGGCGTCAGCGCCGGAACGCGGAAGAGCACATAACCTAAGCACAGGAAACCGGACAGTACTTGCGAAATAAGCGTCGCGACGGCAGCGCCCGCCACGCCCCACGGCAGCACCGCCACGAACAGAAAGTCCAGCGCGACGTTCGTCAGCGACGAAATCAGCAGGAAAACCAGCGGCGCGGTTGAATTGCCAACGGCGCGGAGCATACACGCCCCGAAGTTATACAGGAACGTCGGGATGATGCCGATGAACACAATCAAGAGGTAGCGGGAGAGAACGCCCTGCGCTTCAGGCGGAATGCGCAGGAGCGCCATCATGACGGGCAGGAGCGCGTAGGACAGGATGGTCAGCAGCGCTGATACGCCCGCAATCAGCACAAACGCATTGCCGACCGCTTTGCGCACGCCGGCATCGTCTTTCTGCCCGAAAAGCTGGCTGACAACCACGCCGCTGCCCATGCACAGCCCGGTGACGATGCTCGTGAGCAGAATCATGACGGAAAACGCACTGCCGACGGCGGCAAGGGCGATTTCACCGCAGTATCGCCCGACGACGAAGGTGTCCACGAGGTTATAAAGCTGCTGGAGCAGATTGCCCGCCATCAGCGGCAGAGAAAAACGGAGCAATCCGCGGAAAATCGAACCATGGGTCAAGTCAACATTCATAATAAAGGAATTCTCCTTTCACTGCACAGGATAGTATAGGTGAAAAAACGGGAAACGTCAAGTATGGCGCAAAGGCAGAGAAATCAAGGCAAAGAACGAAAAAACACAAAAAAAACAATTTTGGCGCGAAAACGATTTCACATCGTTAAATCAAGGGGTTGCTGTGAAAGTGGGGAATTTTGCAGGAAGATTGGTCAAAAATTGCAAGCGGCAAGCCCTTGACAACCCTGGTCAATTCCTCTATAATGAATATCAACGTATCATTTGCATCGTGTCATCTGGTACGAAATGAATTGGAGGGGTTAGACCATGAAGAAGATTCTCTCTCTGGTCCTGTCTGCGTGCATGATGCTGAGTGCGGCTGCGCTGGCAGAAGGCACGTTCACGCCTGCTGATTCCTACGATGTCGGTGAGCGCGTGTACAACGCGGGCACTGTCACGCTGGAAAAGAGCGAGGGGAGCGCGCAGACGGTTTCTACCGATCAGTATGTCGGCGAAGCTGGCAAGGACTACACCGATGAAAAGGTGTACACCTACAACAGCTACACCCCCGGCATTAACTCTTCTCTGAACTGGGACCCGCTCTCCTGGGAAACGAACGAAGACACTGATATTTTGAACAATGTCAGCTCTGGTTTCTACACCTTCGTTCTGAATTCCGAAAAGAATGGCTACTCCGTCATGCCCGAACTGGCTGCTGAAATGCCGGTGGACGTGACTGCTGAGTATGTCGGTCAGTACGGCGTGAAGGAAGGCGAGACCGCCAAGGCTTGGCGTATCGCGCTGAACAAGCTCGCCAAGTGGGAAGATGGCACCCCCATCACCGCTGATGACTATGTGTACTCCATGCAGCAGCTGCTCAACCCGAAGATGCTGAATCGCCGCGCTGACAGCTACTATGCTGGCGAGTTCATCATCTACAACGCGAAGAACTACCTCTACGCGGGCAAGACGACCTATGACCTGATTGCAGACACTGCCGAGAACCTCATTGCCGCCGGCACCGATGTGTACCTCGACATGAGCGCTTGGGGCATGGTCGGCGCGCTGGACGCGGAGGGCAATCCCGCGCCGCAGTATGTGAACATTGCGGACGACACGATGTACCGCGATGCTTCTGTTGAAGACGAAACCGCTGCCGAAGCGTGGGTCTCCGCGAAGTACCTGTTTGACAACTACTTCGCCGCGGGTCAGCAGTATGAGTCCATGCAGGCTCAGTACCTGTACACCGCCAGCGTTGCGGATGCCGCAACGTGGGACGAAGTTGGCTTCAAGAAGGTTGACGATTACACCGTTGACTTCATCCTGGCCAACCCCGTGAACGAAGCGAACTTCTATGTGCCCTACAACCTGTCTTCCTCCTACCTGGTCTACAAGCCCGTTTACGAAGCCTGCAAGACCTTCTACAAGGACGGCAAGGAAGTTGCCACCGAGGAAGAAGCGGACGAAGTGAAGACCAAGTACGGCCGTTCCGTAGAGAACACGGTTTCCTACGGCCCGTACAAGCTGTCTTCCTTCGAACTGGACAAGGAATACACCCTGACCCGCAATGACAACTGGTATGGCTATCATGACGGCAACCACGTCGGCCAGTATCAGACGGACATCTACAAGGTGACCTGCATTGCCGACCACGCGACTCAGGTGCTGGCGTTCGAAAAGGGCGAGATTGATGACATCGCTCTGCAGGCGGACGACCTGAAGAAGTACGGCAACAGCAAGTACATCAAGTACGGCCCGAACAACGGCTACACCACCAAGCTGACCATGAACACCGACTATGAGAAGCTGCTGTCTCACGGCACCAATAGTCAGGTTCTGGTGATCCCGGAATTCCGTCAGGCGATTTCTTACTCCTATGACCGTAAGGAATTTGCTTCCTCCTTCACCGCGGCTGGCACGGCTGGCTTTGGCCTGATCAACGAACTGTACTGCTATGACCCCTTCACCGGCGCGCTGTATCGTGACAGCGAACCCGCGAAGGCAGTCCTCTGCCGTCTGTTCGACCTGACCTGGGGCGAGGGCGGCGACTACGACACCCTCGACGAAGCGTACGAAGCCATGACCGGCTACGAGGTCGAAAAGGCGCGCGCGCTGATGGCGGTTGCGTATGACAAGGCTGTCGCTGCCGGCATCTACGATGGCACCAGCGACATCAAGATTGACCTGCGCGTGTACCAGAGCGACGCTATCTACGTCAACATGTTCAACTACCTGAACGCCGCGCTGAAGAACGCTTGCGTTGGCACGCCGTTTGAAGGCAAGGTCGAAATGACCATGACCGTGGACACCGACTACTACGAAACCATGCAGTCCGGCAACGCGGACATGATCTTCACCACTTGGGGCGGCGCGACGATGGCTCCCTTCGGCGTGTTCGGCAACTGCTACACCGACGATGCGTACGGCAAGGGCAACCAGAACGAATACGGCTATGACACCACCACCATCGACATTGTTTACAATGTGGAAGGCGTTGGCGAAATCACCGACACCCTGCAGAACTGGGCGAACTGGTGCAACAGCCAGAAAGTTCCGTCCATCGAGGAAAAGCTGGGCAAGTTCGCTGATTACACCTACGACACTCGTCTGCAGTTTGCGACCGCTGTCGAAGGCGCGTTCATGAACTGGTATCCCTGCTCCTCCATCTACTACCGCAACAGCGCGAGCATGAACTCCCAGAAGGTGAACACCGTTGTTGATACCTACGTCACGCTGATCGGCTTCGGCGGCATCCAGTACATGACGTACAACTACGATGACGCTGAGTGGGCGGACTACATTGCCAACAACACCCTGGAATACTAATTCAAGGCGCACATTTGCCGTGATTCTCTGAAACTCGGCACGGGCATGGGGGCCTTTTGACCCCCATGCCCGATGTGCGTGTTAAAAAACGGTTGATTTTCGGGCGTTTCTTAAGGGGACGCTATGATTCCAAAGAGAAAAGTACAGAATAGTGATTCCTTAAGAAATGCCCAATAGGGATTCAATCCAGTCAGGCAAGCCCAGTCCGCGGTGATGCGCATCTCCAGCCGCATCCTCCGCGACCCCGTCACGGGCGGGGCGACGCACTCTGACGGCCGGAAGCAGGGGGGCAGCAGGGTTTCCCGCCCCTTCCGCTCAATATGAAAAACGGAGGTAACGTGGAATGTCCAAAAATGGTATGACACGATACATCATCAAGCGTGTCCTGTACATGTTCCTGGTGCTGTTCATCATCATGACCATGTGCTTTATCCTGATTAAGCTGCTGCCGCTGCCCGCCGTCCGCGAAATGGGCCGCGACATCAACCTCGTGCTCGCCAAGCGCGAAAAGATGGGCTACAACAAGCCGATCATGGTGCAGTACTTCCTGTACCTGAAGAGCATCCTGACCGAATGGGACTGGGGCGTCGGCGAGCAGATGTATGAAGGCATGGGCGTTTGGGACGTCATGATGCAGAAGCTGCCCTATACGGTGCTGGTCAACCTGTATTCTATCCTGATTGCGATTCCGCTGGGTCTTGCTTTCGGCATCTATGCGGCGCTGAAGAAGAACAAGTGGCAGGACAACTTCATTTCCACCATGGTCATGGTCTTCATCTCGGTGCCAAGCTATGTGTACGCCTTCCTGGTGCAGTACTTCCTGTGCTTCAAGCTCGGCTGGTTCCCCTTGCAGGCGGCAAGTTTGTCACAGGCAGGCGGGTCACTGTTCAGCTGGACGATGTTCGTATCGCTGATTCCGGCAGTGCTGTCGCTGGGCTTCGGCGTTGTGGCAGGCTTGACGCGCTACACCCGTGCGGAGCTGAGCGAGGTGCTGACCGGTGACTACATGCTGCTGGCGCGCACGAAAGGTCTGACCAAGGCACAGGCAATTTCCCGTCACGCGCTGCGCAACGCAATGGTCGTCATCCTGCCGATGATTATTGGTGAATTCATCGGTATTCTGGGCGGCTCGATGATTATCGAAAACATCTTCGGCATTCCCGGCATCGGCAACCTGTACATCAACTCCATCAATGTCCGCGATTATAATTTCTTCATGGCGCTGAACGTGTTCTATACGGCAATCGGCCTGGTTTCGGGCATTGTCATTGACATCAGCTACGGGTTTATTGACCCGCGCATCAGAATGGGGTCGAAGAAATGATGGAAAAAAATCTGTATCCGGAAATCCCGCAGGAGAAGTTTGCGTTTATTCACAAGGATGAGCGCATCCATGACGAAAAGCTGCAGACCAAGTCCATCAGCTATCTGGGCGACGCGTGGCTGCGCTTCCGCAAGAACAAGTCCTCCGTTGTGGCGTTCTGCCTGATTGTGTTCCTGCTGCTGTTTGCCATCATCACGCCGTTTGTCTCGCCGTACACGGTGCAGTTCCGCGACGGCTACTACAAGTCGGTGCTGCCGAAGAACACGCTGTTTGAAAACGCGGGCTTCTGGGATGGCGCGCGCAAGGAAAAGGTCAGCGAAATCGGCTACCATTACTATAACGCCATCGGTCAGGAAACGGGCGTGCCGGTCGTGAAGAAGGAATACGACCACTACACCGATGCCAATGGCGTGACGTACTACAACCTGCGCGTGGATTCCTACGCGCTGGTCGGCTTCGCGTATGTCAACCTGAGCGAAACGGAATACAACAACCTGATGGCATATCAGAACGAGAATGACATTCAGGTCATCTACCCGCTGCAGAAGACCCACAATTCGCAGTACATGATGGGCAACGGCGGCGCGAACTTCTGGTACCAGCTCAAGGACGAGAGCGTGAACACCAATGGCGATCCGGCGCTGGATGAAAACGGCAGCCTGATTCCGAACTACCTCACGTCCGACAACCCGAACAAGGCGAACTACAACAGCAAGCGCATTGCCGGCGACGACGGCGCGGATGGGCAGTGGTACACCTACGCCCAGAAGAACCAGACGGGCTACCGTGTGCGTGTGCACTATCTGGAGTACTTCCGCTATATCAACGGCTATGAACCCACGTTCATTTTCGGCACGAACAACTACGGGCAGGATATTTTCACCTGCTTGGCAGTCGGCGCGCGCCTGAGCTTCCTGCTGTCCATCGTCGTGGCGAGCATCAACTTCATCCTCGGCGTCCTGTACGGCTCCATCGAGGGCTACTACGGCGGCGCGGTCGACATGGTGATGGAGCGTATCTCCGACGTGCTGAACAGCGTGCCGTTCATGGTCGTCGCAACCCTGTTCCAGCTGCACTTGGCGGAAAAGGTGGGCGTGCTGCCATCCCTGCTGTTCGCTTTCGTCTTGACCGGCTGGGTTGGTACGGCGGCGCGCGTGCGTACGCAGTTCTACCGCTTCAAGGGTCAGGAATACGTCTTGGCGGCGCGCACGCTGGGCGCATCCGACGCTCGCCTGATTTTCAAGCACATCTTCCCGAACAGCCTGGGCACCATCGTGACCGGCGCGGTCATGACCATCCCCGGCGTCATTTTCTCCGAATCCATGCTCAGCTACCTGCACATCATCAATCTGGAAACGTCGTCGCTGACCTCCATCGGCACGCTGCTTTCCGGCGGTCAGGCGTACTTGAGCACCTATCCCCACATCATCATGTTCCCGGCAATCTTCATCGCCATTTTGGAAATTGCCTTCAACCTGTTTGGTAATGGCCTGCGCGACGCGCTGAATCCTTCGTTGAGAGGAGCGGACGACTGATATGGCAAAGCTGGAAGTCCGAAACTTGACCATCTCCTTCCGCACAAACAACGGTGCGGTTCGCGCAGTGCGCGATATTTCCTTCAATCTGGAGGAAGGCGAAACGCTCGCCATCGCCGGTGAATCCGGTTCCGGCAAGTCCGTCACCACCCGTGCTATCATGGGCATTCTGGCGGGCAACGCCATGGTGGATGCGGGCGAAATCATCTACGACGGCAAGGATTTGCTGAAAATTCCGGAAGAAGAGTTCCACACCCTGCGCGGCCACAAGCTGGCCATGGTGTTCCAAGACCCGCTGAGTGCCCTGAACCCTATCATGCGCATCGGCAAGCAGCTGACGGAAGCCATGCTGCTGAACAACAAGGAACGCCGCCGCGATGGCAAGGAACGCTTCAACAGCCTGCTGGCGCAGCTCGAAAAGACGATGGTGGCGGATGCCGAAGCGCGCGGACAGGGCGCACAGGCACGCGAAGCCATCCACGCCAAAACGAAGCAGTTCGACCACTTTGCTTCCGTCGGGCTGAAGATGGAATATACCTATAAGGAAGCAATGGAATCCATCGTCGAGTGCATGGACGGCTTGGACGAAATCGACAATGCCATTCTGACGAGCAAGGACAAGGAAGTCCGCGAAATCTGCGGCCGCATCCGCAAGTCCCTGAAGCATATCTTCGACCCGTACACCTTCGATGAGAATGACCCGGAAATCGCGAAGTGGCATACGGCGCTGGAAGGCTTCCAGAAGAACTACACGCGCCGCCGCGAAAGCGAAATGCGTGCGCTGATGGCGGACATGACCGCTAAGCTGGGCGCGATGGTGAATGCGCAGGAGCCGAACTTCTTCTGCATCGGCTATCTGGCGGCGAGCGGCAAAACGCCCGACCCGAAAAAGCAGTCCATCACCGAGCTGAACCAGATGGCGCGCGAAACGCTCGACCGTGAGTTCATGATTGACTTCTTGCAGGACATTGCTCACGCGCTCCAGTACTCCAGCCAGCAGGCGGCGAAATCGCAGCAGGCGGCGGTGGATACGCTCCGCAGCGCCCTGAAGGTCTATCAGCAAAAGCCGCTGAACGAGGGCGAATGCAAGGAAGCGCTGCACAAATCGGCTGCGGCGGTTGAAGCAGCCATCGACAAGCTGCAGCTGGATAAGGACAATCAGGCGTACGTCTACCGTTCGGGTGCACAGTCCTACATCGACCGCTATGCCCGCTCCAAGACGCACAATCCGAAGGAAGAAAAGCGCTACGCCCGCGAGCAGAAGAAGTTTGAGGCGCAGAAGGCGAAGGGCAAGAATCCGCCGTCCGTCATCCCGAAGAACCTGATTGACGCGGATATGGCGCAGCACAACCTCTGCGAAATGACCCGGAGCCTGCTGAAGCACTTTGAGGAACTCATCGCGGCGAGCGAGACGAAGGACTTTGACGTGCTGGCGGTGGAAATGGTAGACTACATGAAGGCGCGCGCGCAGGATTACGCCTTCAAGCTCACCAAGGGCATGGCACGCCACCGCGCCATCGAATTGATGAAGGAAGTTGGTATTCCGGAGCCGCACAAGCGCTTCTATCAGTATCCCTTTGAGTTCTCCGGCGGTATGCGTCAGCGCATTGTTATCGCTATTGCGCTGTCCGCGAACCCGGATATCCTCATCTGCGATGAACCGACAACCGCATTGGACGTGACCATTCAGGCGCAGATTCTGGAACTGATTAACCGCCTGAAGAAGGAACGCCGCCTGTCGGTCATCTTCATCACGCACGACCTTGGCGTTGTGGCGAACATGGCGGACCGCATTGCCATCATGTACGCCGGCAAGATTGTCGAGTATGGCACGGCGGATGATGTGTTCTACGACCCGCGCCACCCGTATACATGGGCGCTGCTGTCCTCCATGCCGGACTTGGAGACGCGCGAGAAACTGGAAGCTATCCCCGGTACGCCGCCGGATATGATTCTGCCGCCGAAGGGCGATGCTTTCGCCGCGCGCAACAAGTACGCAATGGAAATCGACTTTGAGGAACAGCCGCCGATGTTCCATGTCAGCGAGACGCATATGGCGGCGACGTGGCTGCTGCATCCGAATGCACCGAAGGTAAATCCGCCGGCGATTGTGGTGGAACGCATTGAACGCATGAAGAAGGAGCAGGCTGAACGAGAGGCAGCAGAAGCCTTGCAGAACGCGAAGAAAGGAGCCGCCGAAGCATGAAAATCGCAAAGGGAATCGCCTCGGTGCTGAAAACGATTGGGCTGGTGGTTATGGCCATCGCCATCGTAATGAGCATCTATGTTGTGGCGAATGACGGTGCGGGATGGTCTACGCTATCGGGGGCGCTGCGCTCTTACCAGCAGAACGCTTCCGTGATTACGCGCGCTTGGTTCGACAAGCAGTATTTCTCCGCCATGATTGATGCCGCGTCCACCAAGACGCTGGGCGGGGACGTGCGCCAGAATCGCGCGCTGACGTTCTATACGACGTGGGTGAATGAACTGGCAGCGGGGCAGGACGCGCTGTCCAAGCAGAAGCTGGATGCTTTCTGCGCTGATTTCGATCAGAATTTCGACGTGGATGCGTATCTGACGCTCTATGAGCAGCAGGAAAGCGGCAGCGACAGCCGCCTGCTGGCGGAATCGTTTGACTACCTGAACAAAGTCATGACGCCGGCGGCGCCCAAGGGCAAGCCGATTAAGATTGCCACCGCCAATACCGAACCGGATGTTGCAGCGTTCTACGAAACGTTTGCGCAGGAGCACGGCGAAGAAGCTGGCAGCTATCTGGAATTTGTGGAAACGCTGACGACGATGGTTCTGTCTCTTATACACATCTGACGCTGCCGACGAATTAGACGGTGTAGAT
>ENA-OYYX01000429-OYYX01000429.1-human-gut-metagenome-genome-assembly--contig:-NODE-429-length-12395-cov-9.799028_pt1 | contig 12395 bp, 6 predicted proteins | sample MGYA00244070_ERZ653464 | MGnify/ENA primary metagenome ERZ653464 (study PRJEB26926, sample SAMN06165152) | human gut metagenome | biome: ENVO:00009003; feature: ENVO:2100002; material: ENVO:00002003...
GCGTCTCGTGGGCTCGGAGATGTGTATAAGAGACAGGTCCGGTCACTGTTCAAAAGGAGCAACAAGGCATCATCAGATGCCGGGCCGGAGTTGGCGGGCAGGGAAAGCCATGAGGCGATGGAAAGCCCGGAGGCCCTGATGTGCCCCCTTGAAAATGGGTTTAGCGGGATTAACAAGTCGTCATCAGACGACCGGCCGGGTCCGTGTATTTGCGACAGCAAATACGTGGAGGACGCAAAGGACGCGCGGAGCGTCAGGGTTTGGGACAGAGTCTCAATGAAAAACATAGGGTTAGGGGGATTGAGATAAGCAAGTCCTCACGGAGGCAACCTTGTTGCTGCTGTCAATGACATCTGAGTGCTGCCTTTGGACACGTGTGATGTACTTGAACTCTGCGTAATTCTGATTATCCGTGGAAGCCTCACAATTCGCAGCGGTCTATGCGGCTGCTCGGCTTCACTTACTTCGGTGAGTCTGCATGGATGTTTAGCTTTTTGCGGTGTGAGGCTGTCCTGCTTGCCACCATGAAACCTTATTACTGTAAAAAATTGACTCAAAATGCTCAGGTTGTCCGTAAACAGGTGGGGTTTCACGGATAAGTTGTTTAAAATCAACAACTTGTCCGGCAGAAGGCGGGTTTTCACGGACAAAACCCATTCCGTGAGACAACGATTATCAGGAATATCAGTCTGGCCTACAAAAAGTGCGGAGTGTTACGAAGAATGGGACAGCACAGAATTGGATTGAATCGAACAACCGTAAGCGTCTCCGCGGTTACGTATTGACGCGTTTTCAGCGGTTACGTTCTTTTGCCCATGGAAATGTCGAACAACCTGCGTGTCGTGATTTGGTATATATTATTGAGTGTCAGGAAGATATGATGAGCGAACAAATGCCGGTTATGAGAAAAAGTGGATAACCTGACTTTTGCTTTATCTGCTAACTGGTTGTGAATCAGTACTTTCGTCTGTTGTGCCAATTTCAGGTTGTTCGGTGGTCTGGTAAGCGTCTCCGCGGTTAAGTATTGACGCGTTTTTAGCGGTTCCGTACTTTTGCCCATGGAAATGTCAAGAACAGATTAACATGGAAACAAATGAAACAGCAATTCCGGCGCTTGCAGCAAGATTGTACAACCTGCGTGTCGTGATTTGGAGTATATTATTGAGTGTTAGGCAGATATGATGAGCGGCCAAATGCAGGTTATGTGAAGAAGTGGGTAACCTGACTTTTGCTTTATCTGCTAACTGGTTGTGAATCAGTGCTTTCGTTGGTTGTAGTAATTTCAGGTTGTTCGGTGGTCTGGTAATCGTCTCCGCGGTTACGTATTGACCGTATCGATAAAAAAGAGTCCGACCTTCCGGCCGGACTCTTTCGAGAGTTATATTTCAATGCAGATTATTTGCCGAATACGGCGTTGAAAATGTGATTCTCTGCCTTGTAGTTCTTGGTTCCGTGGAGGCAATCCTTCAAGTTCTCAGAAGTAATAGCGACACCATTCAGGGTGCCAGCCACTTTGATGGCTGTTTTTGTACCCATCTCAATCTTCGTGGTATCACCATTGAGAGCTCCGATAATCATACCTGCATTTTCAGTTGTGCCACCAATTATGGTGCAATCTACTACGCAGCCATCACCTGTGGTTTGAGCTATGTTTCCGTTGTTTCCGACAAGGCCACCTATACCAACAACTTCTACTTTTGCAGTAACCGTTCCATATGCTTTGGAATCTTCAATCTTGTGACCATTTGAGTGGAAACCTGCGATACTGCCGACAGCGCATGCATTTGCTGCACCTGACTCGACTGTGATGTTACCTGTATTTTCGCAGTTGACGATATTACCTGAGCCTCCTTGTATTCCACCAACTCTCACTTTACCATTACCTTTTACAGTAACAGAGCCGCTATTCTTACAATTCTCAGTGACAATTGTTTGTTTAACTGTTTTATCTTCAAGGCCTGGCCAACCAACAATTCCTCCTACTGCATTATTAGAACCATCATAATCGGTGTAGAAAATAATATTTCCTTCGTTTCTGCAATCTATGATATTAGAAGCATCTTGTCCCTTGGCCTGATAATCTCCTGAAGAAATACCACCTGCGAGGATGATATGCTCATAATATTTTGTTTTCTTCTTGCTGTCCACATAAGAAGGATACTTCTCGTGGTTAGTCGTAGAAGCATTAACTTCAATAGTACCATAGTTATTGCATTTACTGATGTTACCATTCGGAGAAGCCACGACTCCACCTACGGACTGACGTTTTAGAGATTTCTTTGCTTCGTGAGTCTTCTCGATAGCAGTCAGTGTCAATGAAACCTTACCTCTGTTATCACACGACTTCATTTCGAAGCCAGTTCCTCCAAGAGCAACAAGACCTCCAGCGTTAGGAACAACATTGACATTAGCTCCAAGTGTTGTGTTGCCATTTACAAAAACTCCAGAAATGGAAATGTTTCCTTCGTTGGTGCAATTGCTCATTTCAGAGCAGAGATAGTCCACAAGACCTGCAGCGGCTACACCCTTCATTGATCCATTACTTTTAGCGGTGATTTCTGCCGTGTTGGAGCAATTCTCAATCTTGCCGTATAATTCGACGGCGATACCTGCAATAGCCACAGTTTCAGTGAAGTTGTCAGCTGAATATGAAACCTTCGCCTTGTTGTGGACATTGCTGATGCTGCCGCTTCCTGAGAGAGCGATAGGAGCAAGATACTCGGAACCGCTGAATGAACAGCTTGCGTCGATGGTGAGATCCTTTACGGAACCATTCATCTTTCTGAAGAGGCCGTGTGTGGACGTCCAGTTCTTGATGACGTGATTGTTGCCGTTCAATGTTCCTTCGAATTCAGGGACAATCAGGAGCTGCTCAGCAGTAACGCCGGCAAGGTCAATGTCAGTCTTGAGATTGATTTCCTGTCCTGCAGTGGTGTATTCTGCACCTGCTGACATCCATTCGAGGAATTCTTCGAGATTGTTGATGTCGAGAGGGTAGGTGTAGTCCACGGAGCCTGTCTTGAATTCATAGTAGAATGCAGGTGACTCGTATTCACCGGATTTGCAGTATGCCTTGATGAAGTAAGTTGTGTTTACTTCCAGAGGTTTTATAGTGATTTCAGGAGTAGGAGAGTCGATGAACTTGTATTCAGCATCTCCGCTCTTCTTGTAGCCGAGAATATATTCCTTGGCAAAATCCTGAGCCTCGAATGTGAGAGTAGCCTTGGTCTTGCCGATGTTGGTTTCCTTAAGCACAGGGGTAAACAGTTCAGGCTCACCGTAAGATACAACTGATACTGTAACACCGCTGAGGAGGAAACGCTGGTTTCCGGTCTTGCCTTCTGGACGGATAGCTCCGATACCGATTCTCGCGCCCTGGGCCACATTCTTGACAGTAACTGTCCTCTTCTCCCATGCAGGTGCTTTCAATGCTGTAGTTCCGTCAGCTTCTTTGGTTGCAGGACGGTCGATAGCCGCAACCTGTTTTACAGAAGCGCCTGTGAGCGTCCCATAACTTGAACCGCTTGTGGATGTCGTGCCTCCTTCTGCCACGTAGATTCCGATGCTCTTGAAGTCAGCGTCTCCGGCTTCTTTAATTGCACCCTTCTCCCACATTGAGGAAATGGTGTAAGTTACTTTGACTGTTGCGAGTCCTTCAAGGTTCGTGAGTTTCGGGGTGAATACGATAGGGATACAACTTGATGCACCCATCTGGAACATACCTGTACGTATGCAGCAGTCACCTTCCCCTGCAGTACCGGTACCATCCTTGGCACCGTGAATGACAGCCCAATCTTTGAATCTGGAATTCTTCACGCCGCCGCTCTTGCCGATGGTGTTGAAGAAACCATGGTTCTTGTCTTCGAAGTTAAGATCAGCTGAATCCCATTTGCCTATCTCAGGATGAGGTGTATCGATGCCATTGTTTACAGGCGATGCTGTAAAGTCAATAGAGTTTCCACCGAAGTAAAGCTCACTGAAGTTTTCTGCGAGAACGTTCGCACCTGCAGCGGCAGGCGTTGTTCCTACCTGAACGATATTGAATCCTGAAGTTTCAGCCTCAAGCGCATCTGAAAGGAGACCTGTGGTCTGGTCCTGGCAGGTAAACCAATATTTGGTTCCAGGCTTGAGGTTTGCGAACGAGATGGCAGGCTGCTTGTCTGCAATGTTTGTAGGAAGCTCGTATTTGCTGATAGTCCAGCCATATACAAGATGCTCTTCCTTGCATGATGCGTCATCGTAGAGAGCAACCTTTACAGGAGTAGCTGCGTCTTTGGTGTTGTCACCGAATGTCGTGACAGACCATTCGAAAACGAGCATACCGGAATATTTGGATTTAAGACGTACTGATGGCGGTACACCATTCACTACGGCAAATCCTTTTCCGCACTGGATGACATTGGATGTTACGGTCTCGCCCTCCTCATTGATCGCGTCGCCTTCTGCATATATGTAATTTGTGTGAGGTGCAGCACCTGATACCTTGTATTCTGCGAGGAATTTGAGCTGATAGAGCTTTCCATCTGTAAGACCTTCGAACTTGTGGCTGAAAGAAGTGCTTCCTGCAGGAACTACCTGCTTGTCCAATGCTTTACTACTTGCATAGTCCATAAGGTAAACGATGAGACTGTCAGCTCCGGAAGCCGCTGATGCATCAGCACTTACATCGAATGTGCCGTCACCGTTGTCTTTGAACTTGATGTTCTCAAAGCAGGCCTTGCTCTTGTCGAGCATACCGTGACCAGAAATAAGGACAGCAGGGTTGCCGTTCTTGTCAGTGGCAAATGCCCATTTTGAGAAGACTGCACCATAGTTGGCACGGATGCGTGCATATTTCTCTGAGTGCTCTTTGGTTCCTTTTGTGAAAACAGCGTGGGCGATACCGTCCGCGCCGATAGCGGATACTTTGACGGTCTGGATGTTGTCATCATAGGTGTTTACAGCATCGTCAGGACTGTCGCATAATTCTACATTGAACGATGTGGCGCCTGCCGCAATCGCTTCTGCTGCGTTCCAGCACACTGCCATCGTGTCTGGTCTGCTGTACTCTACATCATATTGCAGGTCTGTAGGTACTGGCTTTGTCGTATCTTCGCCTGCCTTGAACTCCTTCTCGCAACCGGTGAGAAGAATGGAAGCGCACGCAAAAATGCCGGCTATTGATTTTAATGATTTCATATTGAATCTCAATCTGATTTGTTAAAAAGATTAACTCAAATCTGGTTTTATATCTCTCCAAGTCGGTTATTAAGTGGTGATATATACAGATATAAGAATTCGACAGAGACTGTTCCTGGAACATCTCCATCTTGCATCAGAAAACGACCTGTGAAATCAGGCAATACAAATCCAAGGGCAAAGATAATAACGTTTTTAGGAATTGCAACGTTTTTAGTGAAAAAATGCGTCGAGTTTTTTTTCATTATGTTGCTTTTGGTGTTTCAAATTTGTTGAAAGCGAACTTACTTTATTGGTATTTTTGCAAGAAATGAAATAAAATGTGAAACAATCTGAAAAAAATCTATATATTTACACAATAAAAGGGTGATTTGTGCTCCGTGCGTTGTGAACCGATTCAATTCATTGGCGCGAAATCATCAGCAAACCGATAATACACTAATAATATAAAATGAATAAAATTAAACTTTGAAACCGATGAGATAGTGAGTTAATAACCAACCTCCAGCATCGGATATTCCTGAAAGACCAGCTTGAAATAAGGTTACCAATACGAATCCGACAATAAGTAACATTCAATCAATCAATTTGAGCGAAGCTAAACTTTTTGGGAATATATGAAACTCTATTTGAAAAGAATACTGTTTGCAGTGATCTCGGTCCAGATGGCCATGGTCGCTTCATTCGAGCTTTTTGCCCAGAATGTGACTGTCACAGGTACAGTGAAGGACGCTGCAACAAATGAACTCCTCGTGGGTGCTACCGTCATGGTCAAGGGAACGACCAACGGAGTATCTACGGACATCAACGGACATTACTCCATCAAAGCAAAGGCAGAAGATGTTCTGGTTTGCTCCATTATCGGTTACAAGAGCGTGGAATCCAAGGTCGGATCCAAAGCTGTTGTGGACTATGCTCTTCAGCCTGACAACCAGCTGCTTGACGCTACTGTAGTCGTCGGTTACGGTACATTGAAAAAGACTCAGCTCGTGGGTTCTGTGGAGAACCTCGACGGCGGCGTCATAGAGAACAGGCCTAATGCCAATGTGACCAGATCCCTTCAGGGACAGGTTGCCGGTCTCAACATCGTGCAGACTGACGGTAAGGCTACACACTCAGGTTCTCTATATATCAGAGGTAACGGAACTTCATACAATACCCGTAAGAACTTCAGCAGCAGTGCTGCCGGTAAGACACACAGCATCGGAAGCCAGGGATCCGCTCTTGTTCTCATCGACGGCGTGGAAGGCAGCCTTTCGCAGGTGAACCCTGCAGACATCGAGACAATCGCTGTCCTCAAGGATGCCTCTTCTGCTGCCATCTACGGAGCACGTGCTGCCTACGGTGTGATTCTCGTTACTACCAAAAATGCTGAGACTGACAAGGTTACGGTTACATACAACGGCTCTTTCTCATTGAACTCACGTATCGTGAAATGGGAGGACAACATCGTTACCGACGGTCTTGAGTGGACAGAAGCATTCTATGAGTTCTATCAGAATGACGCTCGTGTCCCGGGTTCTTCAGGAAAGATTCCTACTACAATGAACACGAACGACATCTCAATGAAGGACATTACTTATCTTGAGTCTTTCCGGGCTCTCCGTGAATCTGGCTATGATTCTGTATATGGAGGTGTCGGCGGCAAGGGACAGTACCTCTATTATGGCAGCTACAACTGGCTCGACCACATCTATAAGGACTACACTACTTCTACCACCCACGATATCAGCCTTAGAGGTGCAAGCAAGAAGCTTACTTACAACCTTACCGGCCGTTACTTCTCACAGGGGGGTATCTACAAAATCGGTGAAGAGAAATACAACACCTTCAATATCAGAGCGAAAGCCAAGGTGCAGGTAAACAAATGGCTGTCTGTGGACAATAATACTTCCGTGTTCCGCAGCAAGTCAAACCAGCCTATGTTCTCGACAGGCTCGCTTATCGGTCACCAGATCGACCAGCATGGCCAGCCTGTATTCGTTCCTTACAATGAGGACGGTACCTGGACATTGTCAGGTGTGAAGACCGGTTATGCGTCATTCTTTGAAGGAAATACAGGTCAGGATGATTCAAACCTCATAGTCGGAACTACTTTTGGTGTTACTATAGATATCATTCCTGAAGTTCTCAAGATTCGCGGAGACTTCTCTTACAAGGCAACCCGCAGATGGAGAGAGCGTTATAGAGCGCCTCTTTCGTTCTATACCAAGCCTGGCGTACCTACTGAGTATGTGGCTCAGGCAGGTTCATACAAGAGCCGCTGGACATACGATACAGACTACATTTCTTCAAATGCTGTCCTTACCTGGACACCGAAACTTACTGAGAACCACAAACTTAATGTCGTAGCAGGATGGAATCTTGAGGATTCCCGCTACAACAGGTTCTATATGCAGAGACTGGGAATGCTCTTCCCTGAGAAATATCAGTCGTTCGAAATGTTCGACGGTGAAATCAAGACCGAGCAGAACAACAGCGACTATGGCATCATCGGTTTCTTCGGTCGTGCCAACTACACTTTGCTGAACAGATACATCTTCGAGGCTTCAGCACGTTATGACGGTTCTTCAAAGTTCCCTTCAGGATCACAGTGGGGCTTGTTCCCTTCATTCTCCATCGGTTGGCGTCTTTCTGAGGAGCCTTGGATGAAATGGGCAGATTCATGGATGGACAACTTCAAGATCCGCGCGAACTACGGTTCACTCGGAAACGGTACTGTATCTCCTTACTCTTACCTCGAGACCATGGACATCAACAAGTCTACAGTCATCTTTGACGGCGGTTTCGTGAACTATACCACTAACCCTTCAGTAGTGCCTAAGACTCTTACTTGGGAAACTGTTACTACCTATGACGTGGGTCTCGATTTCGACTTGCTCAAGAGCCGTCTTTCATTCTCGGGTGACTGGTACCGCAGAAATACTACGGACCTGATTACCATAGGTCCTGAACTTCCTCAGGTTTATGGTGCAAGTGCTCCTAAAGGAAACTACGCTTCCCTCAAGACTACAGGATGGGAACTTACCCTTTCCTGGAGAGACGCGTTCAAACTCGCAGGCAAGGACTTCACTTATGGAATCAAAGGTAGTGTCTGGGATACAAGAACTTGGGTGAAAGAATTCACTTCCACATCCGGCGATATCCTTGACTACTATTCAGGCAAGGAACTCGGAGAAATCTGGGGTTTCCGCACAGACGGTATCTTCAGGGACAATGCTGAGGCAAATGCTTGGGCTACGGACTCTTACCATAAGAACGGTTCCAACTTCCGCGCTTATGCCGGTGACCTCAAGTTCCTCGACCTCAACGGTGACGGCAAGATCGACTACGGTAAAGGCACACTTGACGACCACGGCGACCTCGACCGTATCGGCGATATCACTCCTCGCTACCAGTATGGCGTCAACCTCGATTTCAAATGGAACGGAATCGGACTTTCAATGTTCTTCCAGGGCGTAGGAAAACGTGACTGGTATCCAATGGTCGAGACTGCATACTTCTGGGGACAGTACAACAGGCCTTATTGCGGTTACCTCATGAAGACTCAGACAGGTGACAACTATGCTCAGATTGACTACAGTACTGAGAACTGGACAGTGGTGAACTATGACAAGAATCCTTACTGGTCAAGACGAGTAGGTTACAGTGCGAACAGAAACGTAGGACCTCTTACTGTGGAGAATGACCATTATCTCCAGAATGCGGCTTACATCCGTCTCAAGAACCTTACTGTAGATTACTCTTTCCCTAAGAAACTTGTGAACAAGATAGGTATGCAGGGCGCGAGAATATATTGCTCTATGGAGAACCTCTGGACTTGGTCTCCTATGTTCAAGCATACTGACATGTTCGACCCTGAGGGTATCGGTGTCGGTGACAGTGACTTCGACAGTACTTCAAAGATCGGTCTCAGCGGTGTCGGCGACGGTATGTCATATCCTATGCTCAGGACCTTCACATTCGGACTTAGTCTAACATTCTAATTTTGGAAATGAAGATGAAAAAAATCAATATTATACTTACTGGTGCACTAATGCTTGCCGGACTCTGCTCATGTTCAGACTTCTTGACCAGAGAGCCTATCCACAAGTTCAGTGCAGAGACATATTTCTCAAGCGAAGCAGAGCTTGAGATGTATGCTAACGGTATGCTCAACAGTTGGTTGCCGAACTCTTCGGAAACCAATGGCGGTGACGCATACAATGACCTCATTGCTACAAAAACCGGTACGGATTTCTATCGTCCGGGCGCTCACTGGGATGCTGCCAAACAGGGCGGCTGGGGAACCGGTGACTGGAGCTTCCTCAGGAGAGTGAACTATATGCTCGCAAATATGGGTAAGGCAAAGAATGCTGTCGATCCTGCAACCTACAATCATTACGAAGGTGTAGCCCGTTTTTGGAGAGCGAACAAGTATATTGCGAAGATCAATTCTTTCTCAAACGTTCCTTGGATCGAAAAGTATCTTCAGCCGAACGACTCTACGGATCTCTTCAAGACGAGAGAAGACAGAGAGTATGTCTTCCATAAGGTCAGAGAAGATCTCGAGTTCGCTTGTGCGAACTGTTCAGCAGACAAGAGGTTCCATACTGACGGACGCGTGAGAATCGACAAGTTTGTTGTCAATGCCCTTGCTTCAAGATACTACCTCTATGAAGCTACCTTCAGGCAGAACGTGAAGTACAATCCTGCTACAGGCAAGCCATGGACAAACGAATATGAGACAGTAGAAGACCTTCTGAATCTTGCTGCAACTGCTGCCAAGGTGGTTATCGATGAAGGAAAATTCTCTCTCATAAAGGATTACAGCGCTCTCTTCATCAGCAATGATCTTCAGAAAGATGAAGTGATCTGGGGCCGCAGCTATAGCCAGGACCTCAATGTGCGCCATTCATTGACCCGCTACTTCCACTCTTCAACCCTCGGACAGCAGTATTCTGCAACCAAGGATCTTGTGAATATGTTCATGACAGTGGAAGGAAAGCCGATCGATGTGAAAGGCGGCGCTGACAAGGTGCTGATTACTGATGAGTTTGCAGGTCGTGATCCTCGTCTTGCAATGACAGTCCTCGGACCTGGCAGGGAAATCTTGAATTCTGCCAATCCTCACGAGACTATCGACTTTACATTCTGCAAGACCGGTTATATGATCATCAAATGGTGTATTCCTGATGATACACATTTCCAGAACAGTATCGACCAGAACTCTCTTCCTATCTTAAGATACCCTGAAGTGCTTCTGAACTATGCTGAGGCTATGAACGAACTCGGCCAGATGACAGAGGAAATCTGGGATCAGACTGTAGGTGCTATCCGCAAACGTGCTGGAATCGCTAACATCTATCCTAAGAGCGGAGAATATACGAGAGACCAGTGGCTCTATGAATACTATACCAAGGGTCTGAAGAATCAGGAACTCACAAGAGGTGATCTGGATATCGCTCTCGAAATCCGTAGAGAGAGAGTGGCCGAACTTACATTCGAAGGCGGTCTCAGACAGCTGGACGTATATCGTTACGGTCAGGCTGACCTTATCGCCCGCAGATTCAACAACAGCGGTTGGAAAGGCCTCTGGATAGGTTCTGCTACAGGATTCACATTCGAAGGCCAGGACTATACATTCGCGCCTGCTTCGTCAGAGTCCCTCAATACTACCACAAACTATCCTATCTCGCCGAAAGCTACCGCCAAGGATACTGACTGGTATCTGGAAGACGGATATCTTGTGTACAAGTACGAGCTCCAGTGGGATGACAAGATGTATTGCCGTCCTATTCCTAACGCGGCTCTTACTCTTAACCCTAAGCTTGGCCAGAACTATGGCTGGAATTAGTTAAAAGTAATAAAATGCTGAAGAAATTTTTAAACATTTTTTGTTCTGCTCTTGTTCTCGCAGGTCTTTCGGCCTGTGAGAAGAGCGGAAGCACTGCTCAGAAGACTCACGAACCGAAACTCGTATCTCTTACAGGTTCTGAAATCAACGGTACCAAACTTGCCACTGGCATTGACCTTGCCGGCGTTATTACAGACGCTGCTACAGGCAAGGGAATTCCCGGCGTGGCGGTGACCGACGGTTATCAGTATGTGAAGACGGATGCCAACGGCGTGTATCAGATGAAGAGGAACAGTATGGCCCGCAAGGTTTATTATACGATTCCTGCAGCATATCAGGTTCCTCTTGACAATTCGGATCATCTTCCGATGTTCTTTTCGCCCGGCATGATGTCCAAAGGCTTGGCATACCGCTGTGATTTCGTCCTGAACAAGCTCAGCGCTCCGGAGACTGATTTTACGCTTATCGCTATCGGAGACCCTCAGTGCCAGAATATTTCCGAGTCTTCAAGATTCCTCGGGGAGACCATCCCTGATATCAAGAGGACAATGAGTTCCGGCAATTATCCTGCGATTTATGCTGTCACATTGGGTGATATCACATTCGACTCTTTCTATATGTTCGACCCTATGGTCAGATGTATGAGGAATATCATGGTGCAGGACAGCTATCTGCCGTTCTTCAACTGTGTAGGTAACCATGACCATAACTCCCTCGTGAAGGCTGTCGGCAATCAGGTTCAGGATGACTACAATGCTACTGAGGAGCATGTGAAGCATTTCGGTCCTGTGGATTATTCATTCGACAGGGGCAATGCCCATATTATCGTGATGGACAATGTAGCAGTGACCAACATCTCTTCATCAGGTTCTCCGAATTCCTCTACTTGGAATTATACGAACAAACTTCTGCCTTCTCAGCTCGAATGGCTTAAGCAGGATATCGCTATGGTGGAGAATCCTGAGTCGAAACTTGTGATTTTCTGTGCCCACCAGCCTATAAGAGGAGCTGCATCTACTACTTATTCTGAAGTTGTAAATCTTCTTTCCAAGTTCAATGAGATACACTTCTTCATAGGACATACCCATTATCAGCAGAACTATATCCACGAGATTGGTGGAAAGCAGATATTTGAGCATATCCACGGAGCTGCCTGCGGAGGATGGTGGACTGCAAACAGCAGTGTGACAGGTGCGCCTAACGGATATTCCGTGTATAATGTGAGAGGCAACAAAATCAAGGACTGGTTCATGAAGGGAACAAACCGCGAGGAGAATTACCAGATGAGAATATATGATGGAAATCAGGAATATGGCTCTGAGGTGACTCCGAACCTGTCTCTTATACACATCTCCGAGCCCACGAGACGCTCATGAATCTC
>ENA-OYYX01000450-OYYX01000450.1-human-gut-metagenome-genome-assembly--contig:-NODE-450-length-11828-cov-5.869617_pt1 | contig 11828 bp, 9 predicted proteins | sample MGYA00244070_ERZ653464 | MGnify/ENA primary metagenome ERZ653464 (study PRJEB26926, sample SAMN06165152) | human gut metagenome | biome: ENVO:00009003; feature: ENVO:2100002; material: ENVO:00002003...
ATCTACACCGTCTAATTCGTCGGCAGCGTCAGATGTGTATAAGAGACAGGCCGCGCACTTTGGAAGCACTGTCATTTTTAGAGGTAAACATCAAAATCGGCAGACTGTTTTCTTTTCTGATTTCTTCCAGTGTTTCAAATCCGTCCATACCGGGCATCATAACGTCCAGTATCACAAGTTGATATTCTTTTTCTTTTAATTTTTGTAATCCCTCTTTTCCTGTATTACAAAAATCAGCTTCTATATCTTCTGATAAAACGCTTCGCTTAATCAGCGCACAAAGCTCTTTATCATCATCTATAATCAAAACTTTATTCATGGTGTAGCTCCTTTCCTTGTTTTGTTCTCCCGTCAATCGGTTTTTCCGCGTCCTTTGGTATCAGCCACATATATCCAAGTTTTGAAACACCCAGTATGCGGTTTTCTCTGCAAAGTACCTGTACCCGCCTTTCAGAAATTCCCCATTTCTTCGCTGCTTCGGGGCAAGACATATATTCCATAACACCCAAGTCCTTTCTACAAATCATATCAGTATAATTATAGTCGGGCATACGAATAATAGCAAGTGCAAGCATATGAATTATTATGGCTATAAATAGGAACTGTATAGACGTATTCAGTATGAAAGAGGAACAGTAGAATGTATATGGGTGAATAAATATGGCAAAAAGACCAACAGCTAAATATGACTTTAAGGCTTTCGGACAAGCTATCAAAGCAGCGAGAACCGAACGAAAAGAGAGCCGTAAAAAAGTAAGTGATGAAATGTATATCTCACCACGTTATCTTGCTAATATTGAGAATAAAGGACAACAGCCGAGTTTACAAATTTTTTATGAGCTTGTAACACGCTATGATATATCCGTAGACCAATTCTTTTTCCCAGATAAATCAGCGGAAAAAGATACACAACGTAGGCAGCTTGATACACTGCTTGATAGTATGAGTGAGAAAGGAATACGGGTAGTCACCGCCACAGCAAAAGAGATAGCCGAAGTCGAAACAGAGGACAGGGGAATGTCCAGAACAGAATTTTAACGTGAAGACACATTGTAATCTTTCAGGAAATACAATGTGTCTTCTGCTTTATATAACTCTATTTCACAATCTTCCAGTTTTCCCCGTTCTTTTCCAGTACAAGGTCAAACTGTGATACCTGTGTTGTCATGGTCTGGTTATCCAGATATTTCACTGCTAGGGAAGCCGTCACCTGATTTCCGCTTCGGTTGTAGACTGGATTCACCAGTTCGGAGAAAATATATTCTTTCCCCACAGGTTTCAGCACACCATCATTTACATAATAGGTTAGCTCCTTTGCAGTTGCCGTAGGGTACAGCTTAAAAAAGGTGGTGAGAAATTCGTTGATTTCCTCCGTAGTGATGGAATCCACCGTACCGTCACTTTGTACCGCTTTTGGGGTGTAGCCGGATTTTACGGGAACGCTGGTAATGGTTGGATTCTGGATAATCGTCAGGTTTCCAGAGCCGTCCACATAGACGGTCACCTGATAGGCGGAACGGACGGTTTTACCGGATTCTCCCTCTGTGATACGCTGTTCCACGGTATAGGTCACTTGATAATGCTGCTCCTTTTCTTCTGTGATTTCCCATATCTGAAAATCGGTCAGGGCAGACGATACGGGGATGTCCTTTCGGACAGTATCTACATTCAGGGCTTGCAGTTCTCCGGTGAGATACCCTTTTAAAGCATTTGTCCGGTTATCAATGGAAGCGGCGGACTGTTCCCATGAATAGTAGACTTCTGCGAAATTCTCCACAAAGTTTTCTATCTTGTGGGTGTCGAGGATGGTTTCCTCAATCACTTTGGTTTCATGGACAGTATGAATGTCTATCGCCGTGAAATTCTTATAGACGGCAAACAGGAAGCTCACCGCCAGCAGCACCCACAGGGCAATCACAGTTTTTTTGTGGGTATTGACTTTGTAAACTTTCAGTTTCTTTTCTTTCTGCTTTTTCTGGTTTTCCTCTTTTCTAATCTGAATCATATCGGTTCATCCTTTCTTATTGTTTGATTCGTCCGGCTCCGGCAAGGTGCTGTTGCCAGTAGGAGCCTGTCAGGTCTGCGTAACCAATGGGATTTCCGGCATGGTACATCCGGTTATTTCCCACATACAGCCCCACATGGGTAATGTAGGTTCCGGCATTGTAGGTGGAGTGGAAAAAGACCAAATCCCCTGCTTTTGCTTCGGACAGGGGGATGTGCTGCGTCACATTGTACTGTTCCTGTGCTGTCCGTGGCAGGGCGATTCCTGCCTTGCCATAGCACCACTGCACCAGTCCCGAACAGTCAAAGGAAGTGGAGGGGGAATCGCCCCCGTACACATACGTCCAGCCCTCATACTTTAAAGCTTCCTCCATGATAGCCTGTACTGTTTCATCATCAAACTGTGCCACGGTCAGGTATTGCGATACCAAGAGGACATAGAACATATTTCCGTAAGAATACCGCCAGCCCCCGTTTTTCTCTACCGCAACAGGGTTGGTGTAGGTGACTTTCTTTCCGCCGGATTTGTCCCTTGCGAAGCTCTCTGCCAGTTCAAAAGTGTATTTTTTCCCACGCCCTGCCACATAGTCTAGGAAGCCGCCGCCGTAGTTGTAAGACTGAATCACACTGTTTAAGTCACAGCCCTTTGTTTCCGCCGCTACGAGCAGTTCCGAGAAATATTTGCAGCCCTGTTTGATGGATTCCTCTGTACTAAGGGAGTTCGGGGGAAGCCCCAGAGATTCCGAGGACTGCATAACGTCTTCCAGCGTGCCGCCGGATTCCACCTGAATGATGGCGAGCAGCACATTTAAGTATTCCTCTATGCCATATTCCCTTGCATACTTTTCCAGCATAGGCTTATGGGCGAGGACTTCCTGTGATACGTTCACGCCCCCATAGATAAGATTTCCGCCGCTTTCTCCGTCTTCCTCATCCGAGAAGACAATCACCACCAAAAGGAGCAGGGAGAACATCATCACGAACACGCCGGAACAGGCAAAGAAAAGGTGTCTTAATTTCATGGTTTCTCCCCTTTCTTTTGTTTGGCAGCCGCTGTTACCGTTTTTGTCCACTCCTTTCTGGCGGTGGTACGCCGGATGGTAAAGTTTGATTCTTTTATCGCAGAGGCAGCCCGTTTTCTTTCCGGTATCACAGGAGCCGTATCATTCTGGACAGGTCTTGCCGGACGGGGAGCAGCCGGTGTGATAGTGAGAGCCGCCTTTTGTCTTTCATCCGACTGGGATAGGGAAGCAGATGGGACTATCTGGCGTTCTGTCCTTACAAGAGGCGTTTGTTCATGGTGGATAGAAGCCGCTTTTACCACCGGAACCGAAGCCCGTTCCGCCACAGTTCCCCCATAAGGAACCTGTCCCCGTTCCCTGATGGATGAGGAAGCAGGCTGCATAGCTGGTTTTCCTGCATGAGCGGTATCTGCATGATGTCGGAAATCTTCTGGCTGCTTTGCAGTAACAGGACGTTCATGGACAGGAGCCGCTCCTTTGGGTACTTCGGAAGCTGTCTTTTGCGGCTGTTTTGCCTGTTCCAGTTCCGCCCTGCGTTCTGCGATGGTCTTTCTGCGGCTTTCTGCCTGTGCGTTCCGCTGTTCCGCTCTGGCAGTTCGGGTCTGGGTCACGCTGGAAGTAAAATCCCGTACTCCCTCTGATACCTGTGTTTTCCCGTGGTAAAGGGCGTACTTTGCATTGACAGGCAAATCCTTTGCCTGCTCCCGAAGCTGTCCGGCAGTATCGGCTATCTTATCTTTGGTATCTGCCGCCGCACCTACCGCAGAACCAGCCCGTTTCCATACGGATTCCTTTTCAGGTGCTGCCTGTCCGTCAGGTCTGCTGTGGTCTGCCTGTGTCCGTTTGGAAGAACCGGAGTGGGAAGCAGTTCTCTGGTCTGAGCCAGCCTGTTTTCCTGCGTGGTAAGCAGCCGTTCCAGCCCCAAGAGCCGCCACAGAACGTCCTAACTTATGCTGTAAACGGTGCATATGGGCGTGCATGAGCATACGGGGTCTTCGCATGATACGGCTCCCCATGCTTTGGGAATCGCCGCTCTGTAAGGAGAACATCCCCATCAAATCCCCCAGCTTGAAATAGATTCCGGCAAAGGTCACTATCTGCAAGAACGCCGTCAGGAAGAACGGATATTCCCCAGACAGGTTGTAGAGCATGGTGGAAATACTGAACGCTACCGTGATAATCAGGGTGATTCCGGCTCTGGTAAGGATGGTGTTGAACAGTTTCGTAATGGCACGCTTTGACATCCCCTCAAAAGAGGGAACCATGCTAAGGAGGAAACTCACAGGCAGGAACATGGCGTAAATGATAAAAAGTACCTGTGAGAAAATCATTATCCCCGTGAGCAGGAATACAAAAATGGAGATACCGATATTGAACAGGAACAGGAAGAAGACGGTTCCCAAGCGGTTGATGGTCTTTGTGATGGTAAGGTTCGTGTTTTCCCTGTCTTCGATTTCCTCCACCACGATTTCTTCCCTGTCCTGCCCGTTGTTTTCGTCTGGGTTGGTCGAGAGCAGGCTTTCCACACGGTCAGCCCCAATGCTTTCCACATCCGAATTGCCGTATTGCAACAGGAGCCACGGTTGCTTGACCTGAATGGAAAACAGGCTGTCCCGTATCAAATCCACGCTGTCTTTTCCCTGGCTTTCCGAGTTAGGCAGCACAATCTTTGTACCAAGGGTCAGGCTGGCATTGCTGATGTCTGCGGAAAATTCATTGATTTTTCCGATATAATCAGGGGCATAGGCGATAAAGGCAGCGGACAGCACGAACACCACCACGAAATTGACAACGGCATGGATGGCTTTTGTGGTTTCCCGTTTGATAAGCCCTGTGTAGGCAACGTAAATCCCCACCACCAGAATGAGAATCAGCAGGAACCCGATATAAAATCCCTCCGAGGACAAGCCGCCTGTGGTAACGCCTGCAAGGGTCTGCATATTTTTCCCAATGGAATCCGCCGTAGAGGAAATAAAGTCCAGCGAGTAGGCTTCCTGAATCAGATACCCTGTGGCGTTGGAAAGGTACAGGCTGATTGTCCAAATAAAATTTGTGATGGCATACAGCCCGTACATCACCTGTTTTCCGATACCGTCCAGCCAGTTCCACGGGAGCCAGTCCCATCCGCTGTCCACATAAAAATCAAGCTGGTAGTTGTCCAGCGGATACTTGCTGTATTCGTTGGCAGCGTCCACCGTATCATCCACCAGTCCGGCAGCGTGGGCGGCAGTGCCGAAAACTGTAAGCAGCAGGAGGAGGAGCAGGAGTGCCAGAAGCACCCTGCCAATCACTTTTCCTGCCATCTTCCAAGACAAGCCCTTTTTTGTGTGATAGGGAACTGGGAATTGCTGTCGGTTGGAAGTTCTATGTATCACCATCATTCCACCTCTTTTCTTACGGGCGGTCTGGTATCAAAGGCATGGAACAGGTCTTCAAAGATAGGATGGAACTGTATCACGCCCACACGCCCGTACAAATCACTGATGAGGCACTGTCCGTTTTCCAAGTCATGGAGCCGCTTCTGGTTGTTTTCATCTTCGGAATCCACCCCGAAAAAGGCGAGGGTCTTCTTGATTTCGTTGATGTCTGTGGAACGGAACGCAAACTTTAAGCCCAGATTATTTTTCAGCTTTTCATCCAGCAAATCGTCCGTGTTCTGTGTCACAAAGTAAACGCCTGCGTTCATGGCACGTCCGGCACGAACCAGCTTCATAGAGAGGGTCTTGCCCTGTGCCACCTGTAAGAAGCTCCATGCTTCATCCAAATCCACAATCTTAAACACGCTGCGGTCGGTATGGATGAAGTCGAGGGCAAAGGTACTGATTACAATGAGCATTGCCACGGAAAGCAGCTCCATTGTGGTGTATTCTTCAAACGAAGTTTCCTTATCCGGCAGCACCAAATCCGCCACCTGAATGATATTGAGCTGCTTTTCAAGGCTGATGGACTGTGTGACATCCCCATCCGAAAAGAGCAGGTGTGCAAAGTCATAGTCCGTAAAGGATTCGATATGGTCGGCTATGCTGGTGCTGATGGCGGTTCCCTCCGCCCGAAGTTCCTCAATCACTTTGAAAAGCCCCCGTTCCTCACTGTTTGTCACTGCACGGATGGCTTTCCGAAGAACAGGGAACTTTTCCCCATCACGGCTGGAAATGCCTGTTAAAAAGGTCAGGATGTCGATTGCCAGTGATTCGGAATCCTTTGGGTTCTCCATAATCACATAGGGGTCGAGCAAGCCCCTGTTCTGTTCCTCTGAGGTCAGGTTTACGATATTGATTTCATGGGCGATTTCCGGCAGGGTTTCTTTCCAGCGTCCCCGTTCCGCTTTCGGGTCAACAATGAGAGCCTGTGCCCCAAACAATACGGAATAATAGACAATCATGTTGTTGCTGAATGATTTTCCACCGCCGAGGGAGCCGACAAAAGCGGCAGCAAGGGCGTTGGTGACGGAGCCTTTTACCCCTTGACTGGCAAGGGCAGGCTTTAAGTACACGTTTCTTCCTGTATCAAGGCTGTACCCGATATAAATACCCTCCGTTTCCCCCAACATCTGGGTTGCCCCGAAGCCAAGACCAGCGAGGAAGTCGCTGGTGACATACTGGATGTAATCGTTCAGATACCGTTTGCTGGCAGGGAGAAATTCCCCATGCAGCCCCAGCATATCCCCAAAGGGGCGAACCAGCTTCACATTCAAATCGTCATAAAAATCTTTCACCTCATTGCAACGTCGTTTCAGTTCTTCCAAGTCGGGAGCCGTCACACGTACCACATAGGACAGCTTATACATGGATTCCTTGCTCTGGTCTAAGGTGGATTCCAGCTCATTTACGCTGTCTAAAGCGTCCACCACGTTTGTACTGGTTTCGCTGTCATTCTGCCATGCATGGTTGTCCAAATCTTTCAGCTCTTTTTTCTTGTTCCGCACCGTGGAGAGGGCTTTCCGGTTTGTCACAATCTCCACATTCATAGAGGTATCAATGGGAAAAGTAAATTGCTGCTGCTGATAGTAAAAGATTTCCGAGGATGGGAAGTCCAGTTCCCCCACAATGCTGTTGATAGTAAAGTAGGCGGCATAGACCGTCCCGTCTTCCTGTTCGATTTTCAGATACCGCTGGTTTTCCTCTATCAGACAACGGGTGGGTTTGATGAGGTCATAGTATTTCACCAGTGTTTCCTCCTGAAACCGCTTCTTCGGCAGGTAATACTCATAATCTTCGTAGGCGGTTCCGGTCTGTCCGTATAAATGCTCAATCAGATAGCCAAAATCGTCCTTATCAAGCCGCCGGACTTTAAAGCGGCGTGAGATTTTACTTTCCAGCAGTTTTTCCATCTTCTGAAACCGCCAGATTTCCTCATTGCTCATGGAAACAAAATCCCCCATGAGCTTGTGGTTGACTTCATGGAGGAAGTCAGAAACAGCGGTCTTTGCTTCCCTGCGAAACTGCTTCATGGTGACTTCCTGCTCATTGACAAGCAGCTTGAAGCCGATAAAAAAACGGTAGTCCACCTGATTTTCCCCTATCATGGAAATCAGGGCTTCGGTCTGTGCGTCAATCTTTGCACAGGCAACGTCTTTTAACCTGCCTGTCACTTCCTGTTTGGAGCGTTCCTGTGCTGCCCGTATGCTGGATTCCGTGCTGATTTGCAGGGCGTGAATCTTTCCGTCCCTGTTCTGGGCGATAAGCTGCCGGAAGGAATCGTGTACCTGATATTTCTGTTCGGGGCTTAAAAAGGAATAGTTGTAGGGAAGCAGCTCATAGTAAGCAAAGCACTCCCCGTCATGGTTGAACACAAGGTTATTTTCGATATACTTAATCGGATATGCCATAAATATCACTCCTTACTGCCGTGATGGGCTGTGCCGGATATTCCTTTTCCAGCTTCACGGGCTTTCCTGCATAGGTCAGTTTCGGGCGTACCAGATATGCCAGTACGGATTTCAGGAAGCCGTAAGGCTTCTTCCCGTCAAAGGTCTTCTGGCACATGAACCAAGTGAGGGCAAAGGGTACGCCGAAGTATTTCAAAAATGCTCCGTCAATGAATGAAAGGGGAGGGAGGTTCCCCAAGAGCATAACTGCAAACACCGATACCACGAACCACGCCATCTGTGTGAACGTGATGGGGAATGGCAGCTTAAAATCATTGATGGAATAGAGTACCTTTTCCACCGACCAGATACTGGTATAGCTTCGTATTTTCTTCATGTTGTCCGTCCTTTCTAAAAAATGGGGACAGCAAAAGCCGCCCCTGAATAAAAAACCCGCCTGTATTTCCTGAAAGAGATACAGACGAGTCTACCGTAAGATTTCATATACGCCGTGGTTCGTGACAATAAAGGTTCCATCCAATTCCATGTCACGCCCATAGGCTGCATAGTCGATATAGTTTTGTAAGTGTGCCGGAAGTTCGCCAAGCTGTCCGCTTTCTTCCAGATAGCAGCGAGCCACATCCGCCATATCGTCACAGCCGGAATGGCAGATAATATCGTCTTCATGCTCACAGAGTTCTTCGATACTGCCAAAGTAGGATTGCAGCTCTGATAGTTCCTCCTGAATGTATTCTGGTAAGTCCTCCACCATTTCACACAGGCGGTTGATTTCCTCAATGGGGGTATATTCGTCAATCTCAAAGGGCAGCTCATAATCATGGATGGCGTATTCCTCATATTCATCATTCAAACCGATACGTTCTTTGACTTCCTCAAAGTCTACAGGCGGCGTGAACCATGCCCCTACCAGTTCGCCCTCATTGTATTTGCCTAAGTTGGCAATGTAAATCCGCATTTCTTCCACAGTGTCACCTCCATTCTCTGTCATGCTCCTTTTGGGGAGTTACGCTCCCCAAGCCCCTAGTGGACTTCCGCCATGAAGCAATCAGAGCTTGCTCCATAACGGAAGTGTAAAATGGGTTTCCTATGCACCGATAATCTTATTGAACAGTTCCAGTAAGATGTCCTTTACACCGTCCGCATTGAAAACCAGACCGACCGCTACAAGGGAAACTACTAAAAAGCCGATAAGTTTGGAAAATTCCCTCTTAAATCCTAGGTACAGTCCAATCACCACGATTGCCAGCAGCACAAGGGACTGGGCGTTGGATAAAAACCAGTTGTAAAGATTCTGTCCGAAATTCATAAAAGCTCCTTTCTTTCCTGTAAGATTCCTTATGTTTCAAGATTGCCGCCGTTAAAGCACCACCTCCTTTGCATCGGCGGCTTGCTGTTTCAGGATTTTTTCATGCTTCTCCGTCAGTCTTGCATGGGTGATGATGTCATGGACAATCTGGGTGTGGTTCATCTTATCCAGACGGAGAGCCAGCTTTAACGTGGGGGCTACCTGATGGGAGAGCCAGTGCAGGGTGCGTTCAAAGGAATAGGGTTCCGGTTTGGTTGTCAGTTTCAGGCTTCCCCTGTGTTCCCCGATAAACCACGCCCATTCCTCACTGATACGCCAGTCAGAACGGGGCTTCGTATCGTCCCTGTCCACGAACCGGACATAGCGGTTGATGATTTGAAAGGCTGTCCGTTCTGGATTGTCATGTTCTAACAGGTCACGGATGGCATAAAAGGCACGCTCATTTTTCAGCCGGATTTCAAAGCGGTTCTTTACCTCTGCGTCTGCAATGGGAATATCATGCTTTTTGTACTGCTCATAGTCTTTTTCATAAATGCAGAAGTACACCTCACTTTGGAGGGAGCCGATATACAGGGTGTTCCCCATACATTCTTTTTCCCCACGCCGTACCAGTTCGCCGCTGCGGTAGCTTTTGAAGCTGCGGAAGACCGAGATACATTCCTCATTCCGGCACTTCTCTGTCAGATGGGGAATGTTCAGGATTCCCGTTTTGTCATTGATGGCAAGGTCAAGCCGCTTCATCACGCCGTCCTCCATGAGAACGTCCATGAAAAACTCATACCAGCTCCGTTCCTGTGCCAGCAGATAGCTTTCAAACTGGCGGCAGCCACGCCCTTTCAGTTCCAGCAGCACCCCTTTTTCCAGTTCCGGCGATACCAGAACGAAAATATCACCCAGATAGTAATGCTCTGTGTAAGAATAGAAGCCGTAGTCTTCATGGATAAAGTAGGGTAGTTTTAACCGCAGCACGTCTTCCACGATATGCTTCACATCCGTAGTGGGAAAGCGAATCCTCACATAGTCAAAGAGCATTTCAAGGGGATTGTCTGGATTGAAGCGTTCCAGAGCTTCCGTGATGGCTTCCTGTAATGCTTCGGATGGGTGAGCCTTGCCCGTTTCAATATCGCTCAGGTACGGGCGGGTGATTCCGGCAGCTAGGGCAAGTTTCTGTTGTGAGATACCGTAAACTTCCCGTTTTTCTTTGATGTCCCGTACCCATGTTTCTTCATTCAGTGAAAATCCCTCCTGTCTAAAAAAGCGTATGTCAACTTTAGGAGCCTTGTTGACACACGCCAGATATGGGGAAAATCCCTTATGTACCTTGGGATTCTTCCCTGTTGTTTGGTTGTTGCCTGTCGATTTGTACCCCTCTGTTAGATACGAGGGGTTTATGCTGGCGTGCCTTGCGGCACACCAGCCACAGCAGGTCAGTCCGTTTCTGCGGCTTTCGCTTCGCACGCCGCCTGCACTCCCTGCCTGCTGTCTATGAGCTTTTTTATTTCCTTGAGGAAATCGTGTCCTTTTGGCACAAGGGGCGTATAAAATTCCGAGATAACGCTGGTTCCTACATCCACATAGCCACGCCCCTTTATCTGCTTTAGGAAGAAGTCTTTTGTGGTTTCCCCAAACATCATCCCATAGCCCATTTCCGACATCCGTCCCAGAGCCACACGAAAATTGAACTGGTCACGGATTCCATCCCCCAGATACTTTGCGTCTGGACGCTGGCAGGCGAGAATCAGGAAAAAGCCAGCCTGCCGCCCAAGCATAACGATTTGTTTTAGCTTGTTAAGGACAGCGGCATTTTCCTTTGTACCGAGCATTTCCATAAATGCCACATATTCATCAAAGATAAGGAAATTTGCAGGAAGCCCCAGATAAGCGTAATTTTCCCCTGTCCGGTAATTCTCCATGAGCTTCATGTCTTCGCTGCGTTTCATCATTTCTTCATAGAAACGGTCAATGCAGGCGAGCATATCTTCCTTTTTGTAGTACACATCCGGCATAACCGCCTGTAAGTCCGCAAGGTCGGCGTTCTTCGGGTCTAACACGAACAGGACAGCGTTGGTGCGGAGCAGGGCTTCAATAAGGGTCAGGATGAAGTAGGTCTTTCCACCGCCGGTTCCTCCGGCAATGAGCATATGGGGGAGCTTGTCATACTCCCACCAGATATTTTCCATGAGCCGGAGCCTGCCGTCCTTTGCCTGTACGTCCTCAATGGAGATACGATTGGCAATGGTATCATAGAGCAGGGTGTACTCCACATAGGAATCTTTTAATTCCTTATCCGTCAGCTCACAGTACAAGCCGCTTTCCAGCTTTTTCTCCAAGTTTAAGAGCTGTTCCTGATATTTCCCTAAGGTGATTTCCACACGGATATGGAGCAAGCCCTGTTTCATCCGGTAATAGATTTTGGGAAAGTAAGTGATGGTTTCTTTGGAACGGCTGGAAGACAAGTCTTTGAAAAAAGCGTCTTCTTTTCTCTGCTCTGATTCATACCACTTGTTTTCCAACACCATCCTTGCCAGCTTTTGGCGGTGGATGAGCTGCTTTACTTCATCCCTGCGGTATCGCCAGAACAGAAGAACGGCTGCAAGACACACCAGCCCTGCCACACCCATACTGCTGTCTCTTATACACATCTCCGAGCCCACGAGACGCTCATGAA
>ENA-OYYX01000464-OYYX01000464.1-human-gut-metagenome-genome-assembly--contig:-NODE-464-length-11551-cov-21.146312_pt1 | contig 11551 bp, 10 predicted proteins | sample MGYA00244070_ERZ653464 | MGnify/ENA primary metagenome ERZ653464 (study PRJEB26926, sample SAMN06165152) | human gut metagenome | biome: ENVO:00009003; feature: ENVO:2100002; material: ENVO:00002003...
ATGTGCAACTTTTTACTCATATTTATCAACTTAAATTAATTCCGCCAACGGGTAACCTATATATTTTTAGAATGTTTGTCGCCCTCTTATATACGTTCTGTTCGGAATGTGGGTGCAAAAGTAGTGATTATATTTATTGTGAGCAAAGGTTTTTGTCGATTTTTTCGTGAATTCCTTTTTATTTCTGATACAATTGTGTAACTTTGCACAAAATATAAGATATTACGGAATGAACGAAGATTTTGACATAAGAAATGAGTCGGTTTCGCCTGCCGAAAAGGAATTCGAGAAGGCGCTGCGACCCTTGAAGTTCTCTGACTTCAGCGGACAGACGGGCGTGGTGGACAACCTGCAGGTGTTTGTCGAGGCTGCCAAGTATCGCGGCGAACCGCTCGATCATACTCTGCTACACGGTCCACCAGGACTGGGCAAGACGACGCTGAGCAACATCATCGCCAACGAGCTGGGCGTGGGACTGAAGATTACATCGGGCCCTGTGCTCGACAAGCCGGGCGATCTGGCAGGCATTCTTACCTCGCTGGAACCCAACGACGTGCTCTTCATCGACGAGATTCACCGTCTGTCGCCCGTAGTGGAAGAATATCTCTACTCGGCCATGGAGGACTATCGCATCGACATCATGATCGACAAGGGTCCGTCGGCCCGCAGCATTCAGATTGACCTCAATCCCTTTACCCTTGTAGGAGCCACTACCCGCAGCGGTTCGCTCACAGCGCCTCTGCGTGCCCGTTTCGGCATCAACCTACACTTGGAGTACTACAATCCGCCAACGTTGCAAAAGATCGTGAAGCGCAGCGCCATGCTCCTGAAAGTGCCTATCGAGGAAGAGGCTGCGGCTGAGATTTCGCGCCGCTCACGCGGTACGCCCCGTATCGCCAACTCGCTGCTGCGCCGTGTGCGCGACTTCGCCCAGGTGAAGGGCAACGGCACCATTACCTACGACATTGCTGAGTCCTCGCTCCGTGCGCTCAACATCGACCAGTATGGTCTGGACGAGATCGACAACAAGATTCTCACCACCATCATCGACAAGTTTCATGGCGGACCGGTGGGCGTGGGAACGATTGCCACAGCCATCGGCGAGGATGCCGGAACCATCGAGGAGGTGTACGAGCCTTACCTCATCATGGAGGGATTCATCAAGCGAACCTCGCGCGGCCGCATGGCCACTAAGCTTGCCTACGACCATCTGGGCCGCAATCCCTATGGCAGCAACATCATGCAGGGAGACTTGTTTGAGTGAAGAATTTGATAGAAGAACTTTAACTACATGAAGATAGGAATATTTACGGGAACTTTCGACCCATTTACAATCGGGCATCAAAATATAGCAGAACGTGCGCTCCCCATGTTTGATAAATTGGTGATAGCTGTAGCGATGAGTAAGCTCAAACATGCCACGGAAGAGATTTCTCAGCGTGTGGAGAGCATCAAGAAGGTGTTTCCTCAGGAGTGTACAGAGCTGATAGATGTGCAAGATGCTTCGAAGGGTTATCGCATGGAGGTAGTAGCCTACGACGACCTTACCATCGACTTGGCGCATCGTCTTGGAGCCGAGTTTCTGGTGAGAGGCGTGAGGAGCGCAAAAGACTTTGAGTACGAGCGTGAGCAGGCCGACATCAACAGGCAGTTGGGTGGTGTGGAGACCATTCTCCTTTTCTCCGATCCCCGCTACAGCAGCATCAGTTCTACGCTCGTCAGGGAGTTGAGATTCTTCGGAAGAGAAGTGGATGAATTTCTGCCTAAGAAGTGAAGAGTGAAGAACGAAGAGTGAAGAATTCAAGAGCTTAAAAAGATAATAAAAAATATATAATATAAATGGAGAATAGGAACGAAAAGGTGTTGTCTTAACTCCTTTAACTCCTTAACTCCTTAACTCCTTAACTCCATAAGAGTATGATAACATATAGTGTAGAAGGCGTGAAAATGCCTAAAATCAAGAAGCGCGAAACCAGCGCATGGATTCGCAAAGTGGCTGCTTCGCACGGACGCAAAGTGGGTGAGGTGGGCTACATGTTTGTAGACGACGAGAAGATTCTCGAGGTCAACAACGAGTATTTGGGCCATGACTATTACACCGATGTCATCACCTTCGACTACGATGAGGGCGATGTCATTAACGGCGATATTGTCATCTCGCTCGATACTGTGCGCACCAATGCCGAGCAGTTCGGCAAGACCTACGACGACGAGTTGCATCGTGTCATCATTCACGGCATCCTGCACCTGTGCGGCATCAACGACAAGGGTCCGGGCGAGCGCGAGATCATGGAGGAGAACGAGAACAATGCTCTCGCCATGCTCGAAGGTGCTTCGATATTGAAGTAAAGACGTCTTTTGTGTGGAATTGGCAGGAAAGCTATCTTGCAGCATTCTCTGTACTGCTATGTGCTCTCCAGCCAATCCTGACACTTAAAAATCGCCCCATTATTTACCCCTTTTTCGACTAACCGACTTTTCATTAACTTCCACTTAAATCGAAAGGCTGTTTTTGTGTAAACAGCTTGCTTATAGAAGGTTGCAGTTTTGTATTATATACAAGAATCCACTATTTTACTAAGTGAAATAGCTTTTGTTTGATTTTTTAGCTATCTTTGCAGAAGATTAGCTGCACTCGGCAATTTGAAAGCAAGCTTTCATTGCGCTCATTTGCATAATCTTTGCAGAAGATTAGCTGCATTCGGCAAAAAATAATATCAATATAACTTATGAAACATTTAGCATTATCCTGCGTGTTGTCGCTGACAACCGTTTTCTCAGTTCAGGCGCAGCAGATGCCCGTCTATTTGGACGACACAAAGCCCGTAGAGCAACGCATCGAGGACGCCCTCTCCCGCATGACCTTGCAGGAGAAAATAAGAGTTATTCACGCCCAGAGCAAGTTTTCATCGGCTGGAGTTCCACGATTGGGATTTCCTGACTTCTGGACTGACGATGGTCCACACGGTGTGCGCCCCGACGTGCTGTGGGACGAATGGGACCAGGCAGGACAGACCAACGACTCGTGTGTGGCTTTCCCTGCCCTTACCTGTCTTGCAGCCTCCTGGAACCCTCAGATGAGCCGTATCTACGGCGAGGCATTGGGCGAGGAGGCTCTCTATCGTGGCAAGGACATGATCTTGGGACCCGGCGTCAACATCTACCGCACTCCCCTCAACGGACGTAACTTCGAGTACATGGGCGAAGACCCTTATCTCGCCTCTGTCATGGTAGTGCCCTACGTACAGGGACTGCAGTCGAAGGGCGTGTCGGCATGCGTGAAGCACTATTGTCTGAACAACGACGAGGAATATCGCCATCAGGTGAACGTGAAGGTGAGCGACCGTGCCCTGCACGAAATCTATCTGCCTGCCTTCAAGACTGCCGTTGAGCAAGGCAAGGCATGGGCCATCATGGGCGCATACAACCTGTATTGCAACGAGCATAACTGTCATAACCAGTACACCCTGAACAAGATTCTGAAGAACGACTGGCAGTTCGACGGAGTGGTGGTGAGCGACTGGGGTGGAGCCCACGACACCGACCAGGCTGTGAGGAACGGACTCGACATGGAGTTCGGTTCCTGGACCAACGGATTGAGCTGGGGCGCCTCCAACGCCTACGACAGCTATTATCTCGCCCGTCCCTATCTGAAGGCCATACAGGAAGGCAAATACACCACAAGTGAGCTCGACGAGAAGGTGCGTCGCGTGCTGCGACTCTTCTATCGCACCACGATGAACCGCCATCGTCCTCACGGCTTCCTCTGTTCCGACGAACATTACGCCACAGCCCGACAGATAGCCGAGGAAGGCATCGTGCTGTTGCAGAACCGCAACCGCGTGCTGCCCATCAACACCCAGAAGGTGCGCCATGTGCTCGTGGTGGGCGAGAACGCCATCAAGATGATGACCGTGGGCGGAGGCAGCTCCTCGCTCAAGGTACAGCGGGAGATTTCCCCTCTGCAGGGCCTGCAGGCACGACTGGCCAAAGACGGCGTGGAGGTTGACTTTGCCCGAGGCTATGTGGGCGATGTGACTGGCGCTTACAATGGCGTCACCACAGGTCAGAACCTGGAAGACAAGCGCAGCGAGGCAGAACTCATCGCTGAGGCTGTAGAGAAGGCGAAAGCGGCCGACTGTGTCATCCTCTTCGGCGGACTCAACAAGAGCGACTATCAGGACTGCGAGGGCCACGACCGACAGCAGTACGAGTTGCCCTATGCGCAGGACAAGCTTATCACAGCTCTGGCTGCAGCCAACAAGAACTTCGTCTATGTCAACATCTCGGGCAATGCTGTGGCCATGCCTTGGCGCGACAAGGTTCCCGCCATCGTGCAGGGCTGGTATTTAGGCTCTGAGGCGGGCGAGGCTTTGGCTTCTGTCCTCACGGGCGACGCCAACCCATCGGGCAAGCTGCCCTTCACCTGGGTGAAGTCTTTGCAGAATGTGGGCGCCCATGCCCTCAACACCTATCCCGGAACCTGGCGAAAGGAGGGTGGATCCAAGACCGAGGGCAACATCATCGACGAGGAATACAAAGAAGGCATCTATGTGGGCTATCGCTGGGCCGACCTCAAGAAGCAGCGTCCTGTGTTCGCCTTCGGACACGGTTTGAGCTACACCCAGTTCGCCATCAGCAATCTGCGTGCCGACAAGGCATCGATGACAGCTGCCGACTCCATCACCTTCACCGTACAGGTAAAGAACATCGGTCAGCGTGCCGGATCTGAGACCGTACAGCTCTATGTGCACGATGCCAAGGCCTCGGTCGACCGTCCGCTCAAGGAGCTGAAAGGCTTCTGCAAGGTGAGTCTGCAGCCTGGCGAGAGCAAGGACGTCAGCATCACCCTTGGCAAGGACGCCCTCAGCTTTTACGACGAGACCACAGCAAGCTGGAAGGCTGAGCCAGGACAGTTTGAGGCCTGGGTAGGCAATGCCTCCGACAATCTGAAGTTGCGTAAATCTTTCCAACTGAAATAATCCCCAAAGAATCATTAAACTTAAGCTGGGTTCAGAAGTTATAGAAGTTAAAGAAGTTATCACTCCCTTCGGTCGTTAGAAGTTAAAGCCAACAGCCTTGAGGGAATGGGGAAGGGTCAAGTCCACAAAAGCATATGGCTCTAACTTCTCTAACTTCTTTAACTTCTCTAACTTCTCTAACTTCTAAACATTAAACACTAAACACAACAATGAATTTAGCAGCAATAGACATCGGCTCCAACGGAGCCCGACTCCTCATCAAACGCTTCGACCCCGAAGCCCACAGAGAGGAAGACCGTATCAAGAAAGTCATGTTCATACGCGTTCCCCTTCGTTTGGGAAAGGACGTCTTCACCCTTGGAAAGATATCCAAGGAACGCGAAAAGATGATGCTCCACATGATGAAAGGCTTCAAGCAGTTTATGAAGCTCAACGATGTGGAAGCCTTCCGCGCCTGTGCCACATCGGCCATGCGAGATGCCGAGAACGGCAAGAAGGTACTCAAGAAAATAGAGAAACAGACAGGCATCAAACTCGAAATCATCAAGGGACAGGAAGAAGCACAACTGCTCTACAACAACCTGGTGGAAAAGACCGACTCCAACGAGGGCAACTTTGCCTATATTGATGTGGGCGGTGGCTCTACCGAGGTGTCCCTCATTCACGACGGAACCCTTGCCGAAAGCTTCTCCTACAACATGGGTACACTGCGACAACTCAGCGGAAGAGTGACAGTCGAGACCGAAGACCTCTTCCGGCAGAACCTCACCAGATACGCCGAGAAGTATGGCAACATCCGCATCATCGGATCAGGCGGCAACATCAACAAGCTCAACAAACTGGCACGCCACAGCAAGAATGCCAACAAAGAGCTGTCGCTTGCCGAGTTGAAACGCCTCTACCAGATGATGCAGCCACTGAGCATCGAAGAGCGCGAGATCTCCTTCAGCCTGCGAGAAGACCGCGCCGACGTCATCATCCCTGCCGCAGAAATATTCATCAAAGCCTGCGAATACTTGCAATGCGACAACATCATGGTGCCTAACATATCGCTCGCCGACTCCATCGTCGATGGCCTCTATGAGACAACCCAAACAAGGAGTTAAGGAGTTAAGGGAGTTAAGACAACAGCATTTGTGAGGTGCATTCATTAAACATCAAACTTTGTCAAGCCTCTCAAGTTCTAAGGCTATTGTCTTAACTCCTTAACTCCCTTATAAATTTCCCCTTAATCCCCTTCTTTTCCAAAAAAATGCCGATTTATTTGTGTAATACACAAAAAAATGCTACTTTTGCGGCTGTGTTCCTTACGAAACACTAACAAACTTAGAAATAATAACAATAACCATTTTATTAATATGAGTTTAAAAATTGTAGTACTTGCCAAGCAAGTACCAGACACAAGAAATGTGGGTAAGGATGCGATGACAGCCGAAGGCACAGTCAACCGCGCAGCCCTTCCCGCCATCTTCAATCCTGAAGATTTGAACGCATTGGAGCAGGCTCTTCGATTGAAAGAGCAGAATCCTGGTTCCACAGTTGGTATTCTTACAATGGGTCCTCCACGTGCCGGTGAGGTAATTCGCCAGGGTCTTTACCGTGGTGCAGATACAGGTTGGCTGCTTACCGACCGCCTCTTCGCCGGTGCCGACACATTGGCCACATCCTATGCCCTTGCCACCGCCATCAAGAAGATAGGCGATGTCGACATCGTGATCGGTGGCCGTCAGGCTATCGATGGTGATACCGCACAAGTAGGTCCACAGGTAGCTCAGAAACTGGGCTTGAACCAGGTCACCTATGCCGAGGAGATTCTGAAGGTGGAAGACGGCAAGGCAACAGTCCGTCGCCTCATCGATGGAGGTGTCGAGACCGTAGAGGCCCCATTGCCACTCGTGATAACCGTAAACGGCAGTGCAGCTCCATGTCGCCCATGCAACGTGAAGCTCGTAATGAAATACAAATACGCATCTTGCCCTATGGAGCGCAAGGGAGATGAGCCTTGGACCAACCTCTATGAGGAGCGTCCTTACCTCACTCTCAACCAGTGGAGCGTAGCCGATGTTGACGGCGATCCTTCACAGTGTGGTCTGAGCGGTTCACCTACCAAGGTGAAGGCAGTAAAGAACATCGTGTTCCAGGCTAAGGAGAGCAAGACCTTGACAAGCAGCGATGAGGACATCGACAACTTGATGAAGGAATTGTTGAACGAAAGTATTATCGGATAATTTTGCAAAAATTTATGAACAACGTATTTGTATATTGCGAGGTAGAAGGCACAACCGTAGCCGAAGTATCTCAAGAATTGCTTACCAAGGGTCGTAAGCTCGCCAACCAGCAGGGCGTGGAGCTCCATGCCATTGTGGCTGGCACAGGCATCAAGGGAAAGGTGGAAGACCAGATCCTGCCCTATGGTGTAGATAAGTTATTTGTTTTCGATGCCGAGGGATTGTTCCCATACACCTCAGCTCCTCATACCGACATCCTCGTCAACCTCTTCAAGGAGGAGAATCCACAGATAGCCCTGATGGGTGCCACCGTTATCGGTCGCGACCTCGGTCCTCGTGTCTCTTCTTCTCTGACCAGCGGTTTGACAGCCGACTGTACCGAGCTCGAGATTGGCGAATATGACGACAAGAAGAGCGGCAAGCACTACGACGGTTTGCTCTATCAGATTCGTCCAGCCTTCGGTGGCAACATCGTGGCAACCATCGTCAACCCAGAGCATCGTCCACAGATGGCGACCGTACGCTCAGGTGTGATGCAGAAGAGCATCTACGAGGGTGAGTGCAAGAAGGAAGTTGTTTACCCAGAGGTAAGCAAGTATGTACCTGCCGAGGACTTCGTCGTAAAGGTACTCGACCACCATGTAGAGGCTGCCAAGCACAACCTGAAGGGTTCTGCCATCGTTGTAGCCGGCGGTTATGGTGTAGGAAGCAAGGAAGGTTTCGACCAGCTCTTCGAGTTGGCTCATCTCCTCCATGGCGAGGTAGGTGCTTCCCGTGCAGCTGTTGATGCAGGTTGGGTAGACCACGACCGTCAGATTGGTCAGACCGGTGTCACCGTTCATCCTAAGGTTTATATTGCCTGCGGCATCTCCGGTCAGATCCAGCACATCGCCGGCATGCAGGATTCCGGTATCATCATCTCTGTAAACAACGATCCTGATGCCCCCATCAACAAGATTGCCGACTACGTCATCAACGGTAATGTCGAAGACGTCGTCCCCAAGCTCATCAAGTACTACAAGCAGAATTCAAAGTAAAATTTACCAGGAGTTAAGGAGTTAAGGAGTTAAAGGAGTTAAGACAACAGCTTTATATGTTTAGATTTGAGGATATACTTGCTTGGCAGAAGGCTCATGCTTTTGTATTACTCGTTTATCGGGTAACAGGACATTTTCCTGAAGTGGAGCGGTTTGGATTGATTTCCCAATTCAGAAGAGCAGCAGTATCGATCGAAGCTAACATTGCAGAAGGCTACAAGAAGCTTAGCAAAGCTGACAAACTCCGCTTCTTCAACATTTCGCAAGGAAGTCTTGAGGAATGTAGAGATTACATCATCTTATCAAGAGATTTAGATTTCTTGCAAAAAGATGAATTTGAGACTTTATGCACGAGCATCGAAGAAGCCAGCAAACTTCTCAATGCTTATTGTAAAGGAGTAATAAACAATAATGCCATCAGTTAGCATTATACGGAGAAAAAGGTGTTGTCTTAACTCCTTTAACTCCTTAACTCCTTTAACTCCTTCCAAAAACAAAAAAAATATGGCTAATTACTATAGTGATCACCCTGAGATTGAATTTCATCTCAATCACCCCCTCATGAAGCGTGTTGTGGACTTGAAGGAACGCAATTACGTAGAGAAAGACCAGTTCGAAGATGCACCTGTCAACTACGAGGATGCCATTGAGAACTACAAGCGACTGCTGGATATTACTGGCGATGTGGCAGCCAACATCATCGAACCCAACTCTGAGGATGTCGACCTCGAAGGTCCACACTTGGAGAATGGCCGCATGATCTATGCCAGCAAGACATTCGAGAACCTCGATGCCACCCGCAAGGCAGGCCTCTGGGGCTTGTCCATGCCACGTCGTTACGGCGGCTTGAACCTGCCTAACGCCATCTTCTCTATGGCTTCAGAAATCATCGCTGCAGCCGATGCAGGTTTCCAGAACATCTGGTCACTCCAGAGCTGTATCGACACCCTCTATGAGTTCGGTTCAGAGGAACAGCGCCAGAAGTACATCCCTCGCATTTGCGCAGGCGAGACCATGAGTATGGACCTGACCGAGCCAGATGCAGGTTCCGACTTGCAGCGCGTGATGCTGAAGGCCACACAGGATGAGGACGGCACATGGCGTCTGAATGGTGTGAAGCGTTTCATCACCAATGGCGACTCCGACATCCACTTGGTACTGGCACGTTCTGAAGAAGGCACCAAGGACGGTCGTGGTCTTTCAATGTTCATCTACGACAAGCGTGATGGTGGCGTCACCGTTCGTCACATCGAGCACAAGCTCGGTATCCATGGTTCACCAACCTGCGAGTTGGTTTACAAGAATGCCAAGGCAGAACTTTGCGGCAACACCCGTCTCGGTCTGATCAAGTACGTGATGGCACTGATGAACGGCGCCCGCTTAGGTATCGCCGCACAGAGTGTCGGTGTAGAGCAGGAAGCTTACAACGAGGGCTTGGCCTATGCCAAGGAGCGTGCCCAGTTTGGCGAGAAGATCATCAACTTCCCAGCCGTTTACGACATGCTGTCAAGAATGAAGGCCAAGTTGGATGCAGGTCGTTCACTCCTCTACTGCTGCGCCCGCTATGTCGACATCTACAAGGCTTTGGAAGACATCGCCCGCGACAGCAAGCTCACTCCCGAGGAGCGTCAGGAGATGAAGAAGTACACCCGTCTTGCCGACGCCTTCACCCCATTGGCTAAGGGTATGAACTCAGAGTATGCCAACCAGAACGCCTACGATGCCATCAGCATCCACGGAGGTTCCGGTTTCATCATGGAGTATAAGAGCCAGCGCCTGTTCCGTGATGCCCGCATCTTCTCCATCTACGAGGGTACCACCCAGTTGCAGGTAGTAGCAGCCATCCGTTACATCACCAACGGCACCTACCTCAGCATCATCAAGGAGATGTTGGAGAGCGAGGTCAGTGACGACCTGAAGGCATTGAAGGCCCGTGTAGCCAAGTTGGCAGACCTCTACGAGGCAGCCATCAACAAGGTGAAGGAGGCCAACGATCAGGCAGTTCACGACTTCCTGGCTCGCCGTCTCTACAACATGACTGGCGACATCGTGATGTCTCTCCTCATCCTCGACGACGCCACCAAGTCACCCGAGCTGTTTGCGAAGAGTGCCAATGTATATGTCCGCATGGCAGAGGAAGAAGTCCTCGGTCATTCCGCATACATCCAGAACTTCCAGGCCGAAGACTTGGATAGTTTCAAGGCATAAGTTTCAATAACAATATAAGAAGAAAGTCCGTGGAAAAATAAATTTCCACGGACTTTTTCATGTTATTTTTTCTTCTTTGTATTACTTCTCGCCATCGAAGGGTCTGCTATATACTTTTGTTGTGGATGATTAATCATCTCCGGAATCCAATAGAAGAGCTGATTGTTTTCCAACAGAACCTTAATATTCTTATTTTTGAATGACTTTGAATTTCTATGTAGCAATACAGAAAGGTCATCCATACTTAAAGGAACTATAGAGCACATATCAACCACCAACTTGTTCAGAACATCTTTAGAAACCCTTTTCCCGACCTCATCAATTCTCTTTTTTATATCATCAGGCAACTGAAGCAACAATTCTTCCCGATTTACACCTTGGTACCTGTCTCCAAAGGTACCAACCTCACCTTGGTACCTTTCGTTCTCACCTTGGTACCTTTCGTTCTCACCTTGGTACCTTTTTCCTAATGTACCATGCAGAGGTGGTATCTTTTCGCCTTGAGGTGGTATCTTTTTGCCCAATGTACCATGCTGAGGTGGTATCATTTCTCCCAATGTACCATGCTGAGGTGGTATCCTTTTGTCCTGAGGTCGTAACCTTTCTCCTAAGGATACCACCTTGGAGGTTCTTTTGGAAAAATCTGCGGGTAGGATTTTGCTCACGGACTTTTTTAATTATTTTCGTCTTCTTGCATAAAAAGCTTTATTTTGTTTTGTCGGTTTAACAAAATAATCGTATTTTGTGCAAAACACATTAAACAATATCGGAATTATGATACAAAAGAAGTTATCACTTCCTCTGGTCGTTAGAAGTTAAAGCCAAATGCCTTGAGGTTGTATTTAATGCATTTTAGTGTTTAATTATGCTGGACATTATCCGGTCCCTGCGTTCCCATAAACAGCAATTCCTGCAAGTTGCGAGCAATCAGCATCAAGCATCCTGCATTGTATCCCTGCGGTTCATCCCGCACAAAAAACCGCAGCTCCGCTGTTGGCGTAGACCTCTGATGGTCCGCCAACCTTATAGCGTAGCGGTTCAGAGCGACGAGAAGGAGCGGTTTCCTCTTCTTCCCTGAGGGGAGAAGACCGAGATG
>ENA-OYYX01000476-OYYX01000476.1-human-gut-metagenome-genome-assembly--contig:-NODE-476-length-11159-cov-20.957763_pt1 | contig 11159 bp, 8 predicted proteins | sample MGYA00244070_ERZ653464 | MGnify/ENA primary metagenome ERZ653464 (study PRJEB26926, sample SAMN06165152) | human gut metagenome | biome: ENVO:00009003; feature: ENVO:2100002; material: ENVO:00002003...
AAAAGGTGAATACTATGACGCAAACTTCATCAGGCAAGACCCAAGGGTCGTTAAATATAATTAACGTTAAAAAATGCGCTCAAAGCTTGCTCAATTAGAGTAAAACAGGGCGTGCTGCTTACTTGCGAAACTTGAATAAAGTAATAAAGAATCATGATAGTAACCGTGGAATGGATGGAGAGATGGTTTGAAACATTCAACAGCTCCTATTTCGATGCCCAACTGCCATTGCCAGTTATGGCTTTGAGTCGTGCCAGAACCCGTTTGGGACAAATGGCGTTTAAGCGTGCGTCGAGGTGGGGCAAGGTGCGTCTTTACGATTTCAAGATATCGATGACAACCTATTACGACATGACCGATCGTCAGGCCAAGAGTGTGTTGCTTCATGAGATGATACATTACGCCATAGCCTATACGGGGCTTCGCGATACTTCTTCGCATGGTGTCGTGTTTCGTGGGATGATGGACAACCTGAACCGGAAGTATGGCTGGGATATCAGGGTCATGACCTCTACCAAGGGGTGGAAGGTGAGTGAGCAGGTAAAGGCTAAACAGACTTTGCGAGGTCCGCAGACTTACTTGATGTTGGCCATCGAAATGCACGATGGTAAATATTACCTGTCGCGTGTCAATCCGAGTTTTGCCACGGGGATAGAGCGAAAGATCCGGGCACTTCGAGAGGTGAGACATCATCAGTGGTATACCACCCAGGAGTCTTATTTTGAAGATTATCCTCAGGTGAGAAGCCTCAGAGGGCGACGCATCTCAAAAGCCGATTATTCTAAGTTGCTCCACGTTCTGCAAGAAACCGAAATTGATGTTTAGAGAGACCGCTTGTTCCTTGTTTGACGGATAGAAAAAATCCTATAGCGAAGGGGGCTTTGTCGCTATAGGATTGAAATCAGTGATTCGAAGTCATTGCAGAACTCGGTCATCTTGTGATAGAGCAGGTTGCAACCTTGATGGGAGAGCTCTTCGTCGGGAAGAGGTCCCGAGTTGATGGCCACGGTGAAGATATTGGCAGCAACACCTGCACGAACGCCTAAGGGCGCATTCTCCACCACGATGCCCTGCCAGGGCTTCAGGTTTCCTGCCTTCTGAAGTCCCATGAGATAAGGGTCGGGATTGGGTTTGCCCCGTTTCACGTCGTATGCCGTAACGATGTGCGACTCGTCGAGGAAGTCGCCGAAGTCGTCGAGCAATCTCAGAATGAGCGGTCGTTGTCCGCTTCCCGTCACCACGCCCACCTGCATACCGGCATTCTTGATTTTCTGCATGATGTCCTTTACCCCGGGGAAGATTTGTGCAGTAGGCATGGTGTGGAAGATTTCTGTCTTCACGTCGTACATCTTCTGTGCCTCGTCGAGCGAGATGTCGATGCCTTTCTGCTTCTTCACCATCATCTGAATGGTGTCTATGCCTCGAGCGCCCTCTGTGGCATAGGCGTCGGATGCCGTCATGTGGATGTCGAACTGCTTCATGGATTCCTGCCATGCCACGGCATGATTGGGCATGCTGTCGTACAGCACACCGTCCATATCAAAAAGAACGGCTTTAGGGTTGAACTCCCCAAAGCCGTGGTCTTTTAAGTATTTTGAAATAATATCTTTCATAATTTGAAGGAGTTAAGGATTTAAAGAAGTTAAGGAGTTAAGACAATAGTTTATAATCTTATGTCCTCTCTGTTTTTCTTGGAGAAAAGCATTTGTCTTAACTCCTTTAACTCCTTAACTCCTATAACTACTAAAATATATATTACTTTTCGTTAGCCAGACGCTCCTGGATGGCTTTGCTCTCTGCCTCATAGCCAGGCTTGTTGAGCAATGCGAACATATTCTTCTTGTATGCCTCAACACCAGGCTGGTTGAATGGGTTCACCTCTTCCAGGAGACCGCTGATGCCGCAAGCCTTCTCGAAGAAATAGATGAGCTGGCCGAGATAGTAGGCGTTCAACTCAGGTACGTTAACCAAGATGTTAGGCACACCACCGTCTACGTGAGCCAGACGGGTACCGAGCTCAGCCATCTTGTTCACCTCGTCCACACGCTTGCCCTCGAGGAAGTTCAAGCCGTCGAGGTTCTCATCGTCGTGAGGGAAGAGCAGCTTCTCGTTAGGAGTCTCAATGCTGATGACGGTCTCGAAGATAGAGCGCTCGCCCTGCTGAATCCACTGACCCATAGAGTGGAGGTCGGTTGTGAAGTCGCAGGCAGCAGGGAAGATACCCTTCTGGTCCTTGCCCTCGCTCTCGCCATAGAGCTGCTTCCACCACTCAGCGAAGTAGTGCAACTTAGGCTGGAAGTTGCATACGATCTCGATCTTCTTGCCAGCCTGTGTGTAGAGTGCCTGACGTGTGGCAGCATAGATGGCAGCAGGGTTCTCGTCGAAAGCCACGTCCTTGCCGCAAGCCTTCTCCATGTCGGCAGCACCAGCAACGAGCTGTTTTACGTCGAAGCCAGCTACGGCGATAGGCAACAAACCTACTGGAGTCAGTACTGAGAAGCGACCACCCACGTTGTCAGGGATGATGAAGCTCTTGTAGCCCTCCTTGTCAGCGCAAGTGCGTGCAGCACCCTTCTTGGCGTCGGTAACGGCCACGATGACATCCTTGGCCTCGTCCTTGCCACGCTGGTCCTCGCACTGCTTCTTCAAGAGGCGGAAAGCCAGGGCAGTCTCGGTTGTGGTACCCGACTTAGAGATGTTGATGACACCAAATTTCTTGTCCTTCAAGTATGTAGTCAACTCGTAGAGGTAGTCCTCACCGATGTTGTTTCCTGCGAAGAGGATAGTAGGGTTCTTCTTGTCTGCTACGAGCCATGCGAAAGAGTTTCCGAGGCCTTCGATGACGGCGCGTGCACCGAGGTAGCTACCACCGATACCTGCTACAACAACCACTTCGCACTTTTCGCGCAGGGTGTTGGCCACAGCCTGAATCTCGTCGAGGAACTCAGGAGTGATAGAAGATGGCAGATGCAACCATCCCAAGAAGTCGTTACCTTCACAAGTGCCGTTCTCAAGAGCTTCCTGAGCGGCCTTTACCTTAGGCTCGTAAGCCTTTACTGCACCTTCTGCGAGGAAGGAAGCAGCCTTTGTAATGTTTAAGCTGATACTTTTCATTTCTACTTTTATCTAAATGATTTAAATATCTAAATGAATGTGTTAAAAAGTTTCTACTTGAAGACAAGCTCTTGTTCCGAAACCGGTTGACGGGGCTGTGCGTGTCCTTATCTGAAGGAGTCGGTCAGGAGTTTGATTTCGATTTGCGGGCTGATGCGCTCGTACAATATATTATATACGGCATCGAGAATCGGCATGTTGACGTGCATGTGGCGATTGATTTCCTTCATGCACTTGGTGCCGAAATATCCCTCTGCAATCATCTCCATCTCTACCTGTGCACTCTTCACGCTGTAACCCTTGCCTATCATGGTTCCGAAGGTGCGGTTGCGCGAGAAGTTGCTGTATCCCGTCACGAGCAGGTCGCCGAGGTAGACCGAGTCGTACATGCTTCGCTCGATGGGGTGCACGGAAGTGAGGAAGCGGTGCATCTCCTGCACGGCGTTCGACATGAGCACCGCCTGGAAGTTGTCGCCATACTTCAGTCCTCCACAGATACCGGCAGCAATGGCGTAAACGTTTTTGAGCACGGAAGAGTACTCGATGCCGATCACGTCGCTCGAGGTCTTGGTCTTGATAAACTCGCTTGCCAGACAGTCGTTGGCAAAGGCCTTGGCTTTCTCGGTGTCGCTGCATCCCACGGTGAGGTAGCTGAGTCTTTCGAGCGCCACTTCCTCGGCATGTGACGGTCCGCCGATGCAGGCAAGGTTCTCGTAGGGCACGTCGTACACCTGATGGAAATATTCCGAGCATACGAGGTTTTCGTCGGGCACGATACCCTTAATGGCCGTGATGATGAACTTGTCGTCAATCCGGGTTTTGAGTTTCTTGAGATGATTCTTCAGGTAGGGCGATGGTGTTACGAACACGAGTGTGTCGTAGTTCTGCACTATCTTGTTGATGTCTGAGGAGAAGAATATCTCTTCGACATTGAACCGTGCTGCTATGAGATAGGCAGGGTTGTGTCCCAGTCGCTTGAAGTCCTCGATGCGGTCGTCGCGACGCATATACCAACCTATGTGATGAGTATGTCCCACCACAATCTTGGCTATAGCTGTTGCCCAGCTTCCTCCGCCAATTATCGCAATTTTACCGCAATTATACACCTTTTTATTTAATGTTTAATGTTCTCAAGTTTTTTCAAGAATTAGAGAATTTCAGAATTATCTCCAATTCTCTAATTCTTGAAACCCAAAAACTTGAATTTTATTTGTTTGCTGCATCAATCCAGCCCTGGATATCATCAACAGAAGGCTTCTCGTATCCGAGTTTGTACTTCTTGTTGATTTCGCCGATCTTCTGCTGTAATCCCTGAGCCTTCTCGTCGCGGATGTCGGAGATGAGGTTGAAGCCAGCCTTGCGGAGCACGTATGCCCAGTCTTCTGGCACGCCGATCTCTTCCCATTCCTTGATAGAGCTCTGAGGCATCTTCTTCTCAGGTTTCATCTGTGGGAAGAAGAGCACCTCCTGGATGAATGTCTTGCCCGTCATGAGCATGACGAGACGGTCGATACCGATGCCGATGCCCGATGTAGGAGGCATACCATACTGGAGTGCGCGCAGGAAGTCCTGGTCGATGATCATCGCCTCGTCGTCGCCCTTGTCGGCCAGTTTCATCTGGTCGATGAAGCGCTCTTCCTGGTCGATAGGGTCGTTGAGCTCAGAGTATGCGTTGGCCAGCTCCTTGCCGTTGACCATGAGTTCGAAGCGCTCGGTGAGTCCTGGCTTAGAGCGGTGCATCTTGGTGAGTGGCGACATCTCCACAGGGTAGTCGGTGATAAAGGTAGGCTGGATGAAGGTTCCCTCGCAGAACTCTCCGAAGAGCTCGTCGATGAGCTTGCCCTTGCCCATGGTCTCGTCTACGTCCATGCCCTTCTCCTTGCAGAAGTTGCGTATTTCCTCCTCGGTCTTTCCGTTGCAGTCGAAGCCGGTCTTCTCCTTAATGGCGTCGAGGATAGGCAGACGGCGGTAAGGTGCCTTGAAACTTACGATGTTGCCGTCGATTTCGCGCTCTGGCTTGCCGTTGACAGCGATACAGATGGTCTCGAGCAACTTCTCAGTGAATGACATCATCCAGTTGTAGTCCTTGTACTGTACGTAGAGCTCCATGCAGGTGAACTCAGGGTTGTGGTTGCGGTCCATACCCTCGTTGCGGAAGTTCTTTCCGATCTCATAGACGCCCTCGAAGCCGCCTACGATGAGTCGCTTCAGATAGAGCTCGGTGGCGATACGCATGTACATATCCTGGTCGAGCGCATTGAAGTGAGTGATGAATGGGCGGGCCGAAGCGCCACCTGCGATGCTCTGCAGGGTAGGAGTCTCCACCTCTGTATAACCAGCGTTGTCGAGCACACTGCGCAGGGTGCGCAATACTGTGGCACGCTGCAGGAAGGTGTCCTTCACGCCGTCGTTGACGATGAGGTCGACATAGCGCTGGCGATAGCGCAACTCAGGGTCGTCGAACTTGTCGTATGCCACGCCGTCCTTGTACTTCACGATAGGGAGTGGCTTGAGGCTCTTGGAGAGCAGGCACAGCTCCTTGGCGTGAACGGAGATCTCGCCTGTCTGTGTGCGGAAGACGAATCCCTTGACACCGATGAAGTCACCGATGTCGAGCAATTTTTTGAATACCGTATTGTAAAGGTCCTTGTTCTCGTCGGGACAGATTTCGTCGCGGGCGATATAGACCTGTATTCTTCCCTTAGAATCCTGCAACTCGGCGAAGCTTGCCTTGCCCATCACGCGTCGGCCCATCATACGGCCTGCGATCACTACCTGGCGTGGCTCGTCCTCGTCTTTGAACTCAGCCTTGATGTCTGTGCTGAATGCATTGGTTGGAAACTCTGCTGCTGGGTATGGGTCGATACCCATCTCTCGCAATGTCTGAAGACACTGTCTGCGAACTATTTCCTGTTCGCTCAACTCTAAAATGTTCATATTCTATTGAGATATATCTTATTATTCGTGGTGCAAAAATACGAATAAAATTTTAACTGACGTAGTATTTTATGCTTTTTAATATATTAATAATGTGCAAACGATGCAAAAAAGATGAGTTTTCCCTTCGTTAAGTCTGAAAAAGACAGGAACTTCCTCATGTGCGGAAGTTGAGTAAATGTGAGATAAAAGTATAAAATTACCTTATTTATTTTGTTTTATCTCTTATTTCTATTAATTTTGCATTATACTTAAAAAAAACAGCACAATGAACATAGATGAAATAGTAAAGAGGATAAGTAAGACCGACGGACTGTCGAAGACGCTGGGTATGAAATTCATCTCTACCCCCGAGCCCGATACCATCATGGCGACGATGAAGGTAGACGAGCGCAATCGCCAGCCCTTTGGATTCCTGAGTGGTGGCGCCTCGCTGGCGCTGGCCGAGAATGTGGCGGGCATAGGCTCGCTGGCACTCTGTCCGGGACGCATTGCCGTGGGCATCAACGTGAGCGGCACCCATGTCATCGCCGTATCCGAGGGCGACACCGTTACCGCTTACGCCAAGTTGGTGCACAAGGGAAGAGTGCTGCACACATGGCAGGTGGACATACGCAACTCGCAGGGCGAGACCGTGTGCACCGTGCAGGTGACCAACTATGTGATCACTCCGAAGAAAGACCAACCCAAGAAACAGGCAGAATAAGAAGATGACGGCTTTTGCGTATTATCGTTTGCCCTGCGAGCAGCATGCCACCTATGTGGCGCAGCACGTGGGAGAGCCCGAAATCCTCTCCTCTGTGGCTCAGCTCAATGGCAGGGAAGGCTTCGTGATAGCGCCCTTCCAGCCTTCGGCCGAATGCCCCGTGGTGCTGATTCATCCCGACGAAGTGCGTGACTTTGTGCCAGAAGCTCAGTGCGTTGATGATGCCAAGGGAGGACGACGAGTGCAGAAATCGCCCTGCACAGAGGCTTATGCCCGCGACTATGAATGTTTTCACGGGCAGTTGGAGCGTGGCGTGTTTCGCAAGATAGTCTTGGCACGCAAGTCCACCCTGCACACCCGTTTATCGGCAGAGGCACTCTTCCAGAAGGCCTGTCGCCTGTATCCCCGTCTCTTTGTGGCTTTGGTGTATACAGAGCCTTCGGGAATGTGGCTGATGGCAACGCCCGAAATCCTACTCCAGGGCAACGGAAATGCCTTTCAGACCATGTCGTTAGCGGGCACGCAGAAGGCGCCTGCTACTACCATCCCGCCCTTATCCACGAAGGCTGTAGAGGGCCTGGAGTGGCCGCAGAAGGACCAGGAGGAGCAGCAGTATGTCACCGATTATATCGAGGCGTGCATCAGGACCTTCTCCGACGACTATCGTCTGCAGGGTCCCTACACGATGACGGCGGCCCATCTGTGTCATCTGCGTACCGACATCCATTTCCGTCTGCCCTGTGCCGACGTGCTGGGCGATGTGCTCGAAGCGCTCTATCCCACGCCAGCCGTGTGTGGCATTCCCAAGGAGCCAGCCCGCAGGTTTATCCTGAGTCATGAGCACGAGCCACGTCGTTACTACAGTGGTTTCGTGGGCATGCTGTCGCCCCGTTCCGATACCCATCTCTTCGTGTCGCTCCGCTGTATGCGTCTTCTGCCTGGCGGCATCTGCGAGCTCTATGCCGGTGGCGGCCTCCTGAAGGAGAGCGAGATGGAGAAGGAGTGGAGGGAGACCGAGGCCAAGATGCAGACCATGATGGAGCTGGTTTGAGTTAAAGGAGTTAAGGAGAATACTCAGGAGTTAAGGAGTTAAGGAGTTAAAGGAGTTAAGACAACAGTCTTATTGCTTGAAATCAAACATTAAAACATTGCCCTCTAAAAGCATTTGTCTTAACTCCTCAGCGACCGCAGGGAGCGATAACTCCTTAACTCCTTTAACTCCTGAAATTAAACATTCATAAAAAAAATGTATAGCAATATCGAGAATGTCAATATCCTGACCAGTGTGCTCAAGAGCCATGGTGTAAGGCGAGTGGTGGTGTGTCCCGGAAGCAGGAACGCCCCCTTGGTTCACAATTTCAACGAGGCGGAGGGCATCACGTGCTATCCCGTCACCGACGAGCGCAGTGCCGGTTTCATGGCCTTGGGCATGTCGATGGCAGGCTCGCTGGGCTATAGTCCCGACCCCGTGGCGGTGTGCGTCACCTCGGGCTCAGCCCTGCTCAATGTCTATCCCGCCGTTGCCGAGGCCTACTATCAGAAGTTGCCCATCATCGTCATCTCTGCCGACCGCCCCGAGGCGTGGATAGGTCAGCAGGACGGGCAGACCCTTCCGCAAGCCCACGTCTTCGGACAGATGGTGAACAGGAGTGTCGACCTGCCGATGATTACACCTTATATAATAGACCACCCTGCCTCAGCCCAGATGCACGACGAGCAGGCATGGTATTGCGAGCGACAGGCCCACGAGGCCGTCATCGACTGCGTGCACCGCAAGTCGGGCCCCGTGCACATCAACATACACATCGCCGAACCCCTCTACGAGTTCACCCAGAAGGAGCTCCCCCATACCCACTGGGTAGACTATGTGAGGACCGGTCTCTACGGAGGCGGATTCCACTATGGCGACCTGCTCGACTTCCTGAACGCCCGCAGGCCGATGATCGTCGTGGGACAGGACTATCCCTCGACCTCGCTCCATGGCATCAAGAACATCAGCTCGTGGGCAGTGACGCTCATCGAGCCCACCGCCCTCGGCACGTCGAGCAAGGACCCCGCCTCGCACGACTACTCCAGCAACCTCTTGGCAAGCAGTTTCGAGGAGGTGCTCGCCGGGTTGGAGAAAGGAGAGATAGAGGTGCCCGTGATGCGGCGACGCATGGCGACCTACGATGTCGAGGACCTCATGCCCGACTTCATCCTCTATGTGGGCGGCACGCTGGTGAGCAAGCGCCTCAAGCAGTTCCTGCGACGGGCAGCCCGCAGCAGGGAGCAGGGCGGAGGCGGAGCCAAGGTGTGGCGGGTGAGCAAGGACGGCGAGATGGTGGACACCTTCATGCACATAGACCGCATCTTCCAGTGCGACCCCGATCAGCTGGCCTCTGCCATGACCGATTACGACCAGGCCTACGATGCCGATGTGAGCGACTTCAAGGACCGGTGGTTCTGGGCTCTGCGTGCGGCCAAGCGGCACGCCTACGACTATGAGCCGCCCTACAGCAGCATGGCGGCAGTGAAATACTTCCAGCAGGAGTATCTTGCCCACTCCGTGCTGGGCGACACGAGCGAGTGCCGTATCTTCTATGGCAACAGCATGCCCATCCGCCTGGCGGGCATCTACGCCTGCCAGTATGTGCATTGCTGTCGTGGCGTCAACGGCATCGAGGGCACGCTCTCTGCAGCAGCAGGCCTGTCGGTGGTGCTCTCCGAACAGCATCATCCCGACGCCAAGAGCCAGCAGAAGGTGTTCTGTGTGCTGGGCGACCTGAGCTTCTTCTACGACCAGAACGCCCTCTGGAACCGCAATATCAACGGCAGTCTGCGCATCCTCCTGCTCAACAATGGGGGAGGTGCCATCTTCGGCAAGTTCGAGGGACTGAAGCAGAGTGCCGCCCGCGAGCGCTTGGTGATGGCAGAGCACGTCACCTCGGCCTGTCACCTCTGTCAGGCTCACGGAGTGGCTTATCAGAATGCCGACGACATGGCGTCGTTGCGTGAGGGCATCGACTGGCTCATCCATACCGAGTCCGACCGCCCCATGCTCATGGAGGTATTCACCGACATCGATGCCGACAACGAGGCCGTGAAGGGATTTTTCGGGGAGAATACTCAGGAGTTAAAGAGTTAAAGGAGTTAAAGGAGTTAAGGAGTTAAAGGAGTTAAGGAGTTATCGCTCCCTGCGGTCGCTGAGGAGTTAAGACAAATGCCTTTGTGGACTTGATTTCAAGCAATAAGACTGTTGTCTTAACTCCTTAACTTCTTAACTCCCTTAACTCCTAAAAAATAAACATAATACATAAATACAACGATATGAGAGAATGGAAAAAAATAGAAGGATTTGATTTCAAGGAAATCATCTTCGAAGAGTATCATCACATAGCCAAGATAACCATCAACCGAGAGCGTTATCGCAATGCCTTCACACCCCTCACCACATGGGAGATGTCGCAGGCCTTCAGCTATTGCCGTGAGAGTCAGAACATACGAGTAGTCATCCTCACCGGTGCCGGCGACAAGGCCTTCTGTGCCGGAGGCGACATGCACGTCAAGGGGCGCGGAGGATACGTGGGAACCGACGGAGTGCCACGCCTCAATGTGCTCGACGTGCAGATGCAGATACGCCGTCTGCCCAAGCCCGTCATCGCCATGGTGAACGGCTATGCCATCGGTGGCGGCCATGTGCTCCACGTGATGTGCGACCTCACCATCGCCTCCGAGAATGCCATCTTCGGACAGACGGGGCCCAAGGTGGGAAGCTTCGACGCAGGCTTCGGTGCCTCTTACCTGGCACGCATGGTGGGACAGAAGAAGGCCCGCGAGATATGGTTCCTGTGCCGCCAGTACAGCGCCCGTGAGGCCGAGAAGATGGGCATGGTCAACAAGGTAGTGCCCCTCGCCGAGCTGGAGGACACCTGCGTGGAGTGGGCAGAGATCATGATGGAGCGCTCGCCCTTGGCACTGCGCATGATCAAGGCCGGACTCAATGCCGAGCTCGACGGACAGGCGGGCATCCAGGAGCTGGCTGGCGATGCCACCATGCTCTATTACACCATGGACGAGGCGCAGGAGGGCGGCAAGGCCTTCCTCGAGAAGCGCAAGCCCCGCTTCGACGACTATCCACAGTTCCCATGATGCTCTGAGGAGAATTCTCGGGAGCTTTTTCAGGAGTTATTTTTCAGGAGTTAAGGGAGTTAAGGAGTTATCGCTCCTTTCGGTCGCTGAGGAGTTAAGACAAATGCCTTTGTGGGTGTATTCATTAAGCAGCACGCCCTGAAGGGGCAGAAGCTCATAGCCCAGGGCATCGCCCTGGGTATAATGGCAATCGGCAAGTCGCCCTGTAAGGGCAAAAGCTTTATGTATTGCCTTGATTTTTAAAGCTTTTGCCCTTACAGGGCGACAGATT
>ENA-OYYX01000480-OYYX01000480.1-human-gut-metagenome-genome-assembly--contig:-NODE-480-length-11115-cov-5.662749_pt1 | contig 11115 bp, 9 predicted proteins | sample MGYA00244070_ERZ653464 | MGnify/ENA primary metagenome ERZ653464 (study PRJEB26926, sample SAMN06165152) | human gut metagenome | biome: ENVO:00009003; feature: ENVO:2100002; material: ENVO:00002003...
GAGATTCATGAGCGTCTCGTGGGCTCGGAGATGTGTATAAGAGACAGATTTTATGCATGTCTGTTCGGCATGATGCTGTCCGACGCCGGCTACGGTCTGGTGATGATTGTTGGCATCTTGGCGCTGATTTTCCTCAAAAAGCCCGCGAAGAAGAACGCCCGGCTGCTCTGGGTACTCTTCGGCGGCGCGGTAATGACCGTCGTCTGGGGCGCGGCGTACAACACTTGGATGGGCTTTACAGCTCCGTGGGGCGGTCTGCTTGACCCGATGAACGACCCGATGCCCGTCATGATGATTTGTCTGGCGGTCGGCGTGATTCACTTGTACGCTGGTCTTGGCATGGCGGCGTACCTGAATTTCAAGCGCGGGAAGCCGCTGGATGCACTCTACGACCAGTTCTCGTGGATTTTCGCACTGACGGGTCTTGGGCTGTACGCGCTGTGCGGCGGTACATTGCAGACGATTGGGCTGGGCTTGACCATCTTCGGCGTGGCGCTGCTGCTCTTCTTTGGCGGACGCGAGAAGAAGAATCCGTTTGCGCGTCTGCTGGGCGGTTTGAGCCAGATTTACGGCGCGACGAGCTGGATTTCCGACATTCTGTCCTACATGCGCCTGTTCGGCATGGGTCTGGCGACGGGCGTCATGGGGCAGGTCATCGACATGCTGGTCGGCATGATTTTCCAGAACGGCCCGATTGGCTGGATTCTCGGCTCGGTGCTGTTCGTCGGCGCGCACGCGTTCAGCCTTGGCATCAACGCCTTGGGCGCGTATGTTCATGCCTGCCGCTTGCAGTATATTGAGTTCTTCGGCAAGTTCTTTGAGGAAGGCGGCGTGGCATTCCGCCCGCTGCAGCGCCGGACAAAGTACGTCAGCATCCGCCCGGAAACCGGGAGTAAGGATGCGTAACTTTCGATTGATTTTGAAGGAGGTCACCTGTCATGGAATTGGGTTTGGCGATTGGTTTGTTTGCTGCGGCGATTGCCGCGATTCTGCCCGGCATGGGCTCTGCCAAGGCGGTGGGTCTGGCGGGCGAAACGGCGGCGGGTGTTTCCGCTGAAACGCCGGAAGCCAGCTCGAAGCTGACGCTTCTGCAGCTGCTGCCCGCAACGCAGGGCATTTACGGATTCGTTATCGCTATCGTGATTATGGCGAAGATTGGCATCATGGGCGGCAGCGGTGCCGCTGTGCCGGTGGATAAAGCGCTGATGCTGCTGGCTGCCGCGCTGCCGATTGCGCTGGTTGGCTACTTCTCCGCGATTGCGCAGGGCAAGTGCGCCGCCGGCTCTATGCTAATGGTCGGCCGCCGTCCGGAAATGCAGGGCAAGGGCATGATGATGACCGCGATGGTGGAAACCTACGCCGTTCTGGCGCTGCTGATTTCCTTCCTGTGTGTCAACGCCATCGTGCTGTAAGGGGAGCATCATGAACGCAAACGCGATTCAGGAAAAAATCCTGTCCGATGCTCGCACGAGTGCATCGGACATCATGCGCGATGCCAACGAAAAGGCCGCCCGCCTGCGCGACGCGGCAGAAAAGCGGATGGCTGCCGCGCACAGCCGCCTGATGATGCAGGCTTCTGAGGATGCGGAGGCGGCTCGGCTGCGCATGGAGCGCATGGAAGAACTAGAAGAACGCAAGCGCCTGCTCAGCGACAAGCGCGCGCTGATTGACGAGGCGTTCGCTCAGGCGCTTGACAAGCTGGAAGCCATGCCGTCCCAGCAGGCGCGGGCTTTTCTGATGACGGAAGCCGCTGCTGTGGCGGATGGCGACGAAATCGTCATTCTCGGCAGCAAGAACCCCGGCTGGTTTGACGACAAGTTCCTTGCGGATTTGAATACGATGCTGCAAGAGCAGGGCAAGCCGGGTCAACTGACGCTGGGCGAAGAAAAGCGCGACGGCGAAACGGGGCTGATTCTGGCGAAAAACGGCATGGAAATCAGCTGCACGTTCGCGTCGCTGCTGGATAGTCGGCGGCTGGATATGGAAGCAGACATTGCGGCGATTCTCTTTCCGGATCGTCCGGCATAATCGCGAGAGGAGGACACGAAATGGCACAGCCAAGCGTGTATTTTTCCGCCGGGCGGCTGACGATGCTCCAGCGGCATGTGCTTGATGCTGCAGGCATGGAGCGGCTTCTCTCCACGGCATCCCTGCCGGAAGCGCGCAAAACGCTCTCCGAACTCGGCTGGACGGGCGCGGACATCACCGACCCCGAACAGCTTGCCGCTGACCGGGTAAATCAGGCGGCACAGGACGCACGCGCCCTGTCACCTGACCCTGCGCTGGTGGACTGCTTCCTGTACGCTTACGACGCAGCGAACCTCAAAATGCTGCTCAAAGCGCGTTTGCTGGGGCTGTCTGCGCCCGCGTTGTCGGACTGCGGCACGATTCCGGCGGATGCGCTCCGCCACGCAGTCACTGACCATCGTTACAGCACGCTGCCTGCCGCTTTCCGGGATGCGATGAATCGTCTGGAGCAGAATATCGTCACTGGCATTGACCCGATGAGCATCGACGTTGCCATTGACCGCGCCATGTACCAGCTGATTTCCAGCCGCCTGAAAGGGACGCACAGCCCGGTCACGCTGCAGTATTTCCGCGGGCATGTTGATTTGCTCAACGCGGTGGCGCTGCTGCGCGTGCGGCAGATGAAGAAGGATGAAGCATTCTTCATGAGCGTACTGCTGGACGGCGGCACGATTCGCGCGCAGTCGTGGCGGCTCTGCTTTGCGCAGCCGGACATGCTGTCCGCGATGCTCGCCACGTACGGCGCGTCGGTCACGGAAGCGGCGAAGAATGCGGCCATGGACGGCAAACGTCTGCCCGCGCTGGAAAAGGCAATGGACGACGCGCTGCTGGAGCTGTACCGTCCGTTCCGCTTTCAAATCTGTCCGGAACGGGCGGCGGCGTATTTCCTCGCCGTGCAGCGCGAAACCGCGGCTGTCCGCCTGATTCTGGCGGGCAAGCAGAATGGCTTCGATGCGGAAAATATCCGGGAAAGGCTGCGTGATCTGTATGTTTGAAGAAACAGGGGCAATGCAGCAGGAAAAGAAGCAAATGGGCGTGGTTGGCGAACGAGACGCGGTGCTGGCATTTAAGGCCTTGGGGATGCGCGTGATTGCTGTCAGCACGCCTGAAGAAACGACGAAAGCGCTCCACCGCCTGTACAGCGAAGGCATTCCCGTCATTTTTCTGACGGAGACGTGCGCGCAGCAGGTGCCGGAAACGCTGGAACGCTACAAGACCGACCCGAAGTGCGCCGTCATCCCGATTCCGGGCAGCAGCGGTGCAAACGGCTTCGGCTTGAACCGTGTCAAGGCCAATGTCGAAAAGGCCATCGGCGCGGATATTCTGTTCAACAATGAGAAAGAGGGGACTTGACCCAATGGCGCAGCAAGGAAGAATTGTAAAGGTCGCCGGCCCTCTGATTGTCGCGGAAAATATGGCGGACGTGCGTATGTACGATGTCGTTCGCGTCAGCAAAAACCGCCTCGTGGGCGAGGTGATTGAACTTCGCGGCGACAAGGCCTCCATTCAGGTTTATGAGGAAACGTCTGGTCTTGGCCCCGGCGAACCGGTGGAATCCACCGGCGCGCCGCTTTCCGTGGAACTTGGACCAGGGCTGATTGAATCCATTTTCGACGGCATTCAGCGTCCGCTGACTGTCATTGCCGAGAAGTACGGGATGCACATCACGCGCGGCGTGGAAGTGCCGAGCCTGAACCGCGATAAGGAATGGGGCTTTGAGGCGCTTGTGAAGCCCGGCGACAAGGTGACAGGCGGCACGATTATCGGGCAGGTGCAGGAAAGCGCCGTCGTCGAGCACCGCATCATGGTGCCGCACGGTATTTCCGGCGAGATCGTCAAGTGCGAAAGCAAGGTCGCGCGGCTGACGGACGTGGTGGCGGTTGTCCGCGACGAAAAGGGCGTGGAGCATGAACTGACCATGCTGCAGAAGTGGCCGGTACGCCGTGGGCGTCCCTATGCGGAAAAGCTCGCACCGAAAGCGCCAATGGTCACGGGGCAGCGCGTTATCGACACGTTTTTCCCGATTGCCTCCGGCGGCGTGGCGGCTGTTCCCGGCCCGTTCGGTTCGGGCAAAACCGTCGTGCAGCATCAGCTGGCAAAGTGGGCGGATGCGGATATCATCGTCTACGTCGGCTGCGGCGAGCGCGGCAACGAGATGACGGACGTTCTGCGCGAGTTCCCGGAACTGCATGACCCGCGCACGGGCGAGAGCCTGATGAAGCGCACCGTACTGATTGCCAACACGTCGGATATGCCGGTTGCGGCGCGTGAGGCGTCCATCTACACCGGCATCACCATTGCCGAATACTTCCGCGATATGGGCTACAAGGTCGCAATTATGGCTGACTCCACGTCCCGTTGGGCGGAGGCGCTGCGCGAAATGTCCGGCCGTCTGGAAGAAATGCCCGGCGAAGAAGGCTATCCGGCATATCTGGCATCCCGTATTGCAGAGTTCTATGAGCGCGCGGGTTCGGTCGTGTGTCTTGGCGGTGATGATCGCCGCGGCAGCATTTCCGCTATCGGCGCTGTTTCCCCGCCCGGCGGCGATATTTCCGAGCCGGTTTCGCAGGCGACGCTGCGCATCGTCAAGGTGTTCTGGGGGCTGTCCAGCTCCTTGGCGTACAAGCGCCATTTCCCGGCAATTGACTGGCTGCAGTCGTATTCGCTCTACATCAGCCGCTTGCAGGAGTGGTTCAGCGACAATGTTTCGCCTGAATGGAACGAGCTGCGTGCAAAAGCCATGCGTGTCTTGCAGGAGGAAGCGGAACTGAACGAGATCGTGCAGCTGGTCGGCGTGGATGCGCTGAGCTGGAAAGACCGCCTGACGCTGGAAGTCGCCCGCAGCATCCGCGAGGACTACCTGCATCAGAATGCCTTCGACGAGGTGGACACCTACACGAGCTTGGCGAAGCAGTTTGCCATGCTCCGGCTGATTCTGGAATATCAGGAAAAGGGCAATCAGGCGCTGGACGCGGGTGCGAACCTCTCCGACGTGATTGCACTGCCCGTCCGCGAGCAGATTGGCCGCGCCAAGTACATCCCCGAATCGGAAATGAAGCGCTTCGAGCAGATTGAAAGCGACCTGAGCAGTCAGTGCGCGGCGCTGATGGATGAAGGAGGCGAAGGCTGATGCTCAAAGAGTACCATACGATTAAAGAGGTCGTTGGCCCGCTGATGCTGGTGGAAGGCGTCAGCGGCGTGACCTACAATGAGCTGGTGGAAATCCATCAGTCGAACGGCGAAGTTCGTTCCGGCAAAGTGCTGGAAGTGGATGGCGACAAGGCGATGGTGCAGCTGTTTGAATCCTCCAACGGCCTGCGCATCTCCGACTCCACGGCGCGTTTTCTGGGGCGCGGCATTGAGCTGAGCGTCTCGATGGACATGCTCGGCCGCGTTTTCGACGGCATGGGCAAGCCAAAGGATGGCGGCCCGGAGCTGATTCCCGAAATGCGGATGGATATCAACGGCGAACCTCTGAATCCCGCCGCGCGCAACTATCCGAGTGAATTTATCCAGACGGGCATTTCCGCCATTGACGGTCTGAACACGCTGGTTCGCGGTCAGAAGCTGCCGGTGTTCTCCGGCTCTGGTCTGCCGCACGCACAGCTGGCGACGCAGATTGCGCGTCAGGCGCGCGTGCTGGGCAAGGGCGACCGCTTCGCCGTCGTGTTCGGCGCTATCGGCATCACCTATGAGGAAGCGGATTACTTTATCAGCGACTTCCGCCGGACGGGCGCTATCGAGCGCGCTGTGCTGTTCATGAATCTGGCGAATGACCCGGCGATTGAACGTATCGCGACGCCGAAAATGGCACTGACGGCGGCAGAATATCTGGCGTACGAAAAGGGAATGCATGTGCTGGTGATTTTGACGGACATCACCAACTACTGCGAAGCCCTGCGTGAAGTTTCCGCCGCCCGCAAGGAAGTTCCCGGCCGCCGCGGCTATCCGGGCTATCTGTACACCGACTTGGCTTCCATGTATGAACGCGCGGGCCGCGTCGTCGGCAAGGAAGGCTCGATTACGCAGATTCCGATTCTGACCATGCCCGAAGACGACAAGACGCATCCGATTCCCGACCTGACCGGCTACATCACCGAGGGGCAGATTATCCTCTCCCGCGAGCTGTTCCGCAAAGGCATTGAGCCGCCGATTGACGTCATGCCGAGCCTGTCCCGCTTGAAGGACAAGGGCATCGGCGAAGGCAAGACCCGCAAGGATCACGCCGCCACGATGAACCAGCTCTTCGCTGCCTATTCGCGCGGCAAGGAAGCCAAGGAACTGGCGGTCATTCTGGGCGACGCGGCGCTGACCGACGTGGACAAGAAGTATGCGGCGTTCGCAGATGCCTTTGAGAAGGAATATGTTTCGCAAGGTTTCGAGACGAACCGCTCCATCGAGGAAACGCTTGACATCGGCTGGAAACTGCTGGCGATGCTGCCGCGCGGCGAACTGAAGCGTATCCGCGACGACATGCTGGATGAGTTCCTGCCGAAAGCGGAGGTGAAAGACTGATGCCCACGGCGCTTCGCGTCAACCCGACCCGCATGGAAATGACCCGCATCAAGAAGCGCCTCGTCACAGCCACGCGCGGTCATAAACTGCTCAAGGACAAACGGGACGAAATGGTGCGCCAGTTCATCCTGCTGATTCGGGAGAACTACACGCTCCGCCGCGAGGTGGAGGCGGAACTCAGCGGTGCACTGCGCGATTTCGCAATGGCGCGCGCGGTCATGTCGCCGCAGAGTTTGGAAGCCGCTGTGCTGTATCCAGCGCGTCAGGCAGAACTGCATGTCAGCGAGCGGAACATTCTTTCCGTGCATGTGCCGACGATTGAAGCGGATCAGGCGTCGCTGGAAACGACCGTGCAGTCCTATGGTTTTGCGGAAACGTCTGCCGAGCTGGATGGCTCGATTGCGACGCTGGCGTCTGTCCTGCCGAAGCTGGTACGCCTGGCGGAGATTGAAAAGACCTGCGACATGCTGGCGGACGAGATTGAAAAGACCCGCCGCCGCGTCAACGCCCTCGAATATGTGATGATTCCGCAGTTCGAGATGACGATTCGCGAAATCAGCATGAAGCTGGAAGAAAACGAGCGCGGCGCAACCACCCGCCTGATGAAGGTCAAAGACATGATGGCGAAACGGGACGCATAATCCCATCGGGAACTTTTCGGTGCATTGCCGGGAAGTTCCCGTTTTGCTTGCGGAAAAAGCGGTTTCGTGTTATGATGGGAAGGAATATCGTGAGGGAGCGTGAGCAAGGGTGCTTGATCCTGTAGAGGCGCTGCTGGACAGCGGGTTTCATCGCGCCGTCGTGCTGGATGGCCCAGAGTGCGGGCTGGACGCAGAACAGTCGCTGATACTGGCGCTGTGGTGCTACGAGGCGGAGAAGCAGCCCGCATCGGACGGCGCATGGATTCACCCGTACTATTTTGCATCCCAGAAAGCATATACAGCAGCATCATCGCTGGTTAAAAGTGGGGCGTTTCCGGGGCTTGCGCTGCGGGACGAGATTCGCGTGAAGCCGATTTTTGCGCGTCTGCCGGATTTTTCGCAGGGAACAAACACCATCTCCTACATTCGCGGCATTGGCAGCCGCTTCCATGTACAGATTCTGACGTACACGCCGCGTCTGCCCGCAACGGCGCATCTTCTGTCGGAGAATAAGCCGCTGCACTGCGGGGAATGCCGAAAGTGTGTCGACGCCTGTCCGACGAACGCCTTGGAGGGCGGCGTGTTCCACCGGGAGCGCTGCATCCGCAATTGGATGATGGTCGGCGGTGAAGTTCCTGAGGAAATCCGCGCAAAGATGGGCAACCGGCTGATTGGCTGCGACGTGTGCCAGCGAGTGTGTCCGCACAATCCGCCGCCGCAGGGGGAGGCGCACCTTGCCGTGCCGTTGGCGGATTTGCTGCGTCAGCCAAAGGAAACGGCGCTTGCGCTGCGCCCGCTCATCGGCGTGAACCTGACGCTGCCCAACCGGGTATTATCGCAAAGCTGCCTGCTTGCCGGCTGCAGCGGCGATACGTCGCTCATTCCGCTGCTGATGCCGCTATTGCACCACCCGTCGCCCGCCGTTACTACACACGCGACGTGGGCACTCTCACGGCTGCAGGAGGGTATTTCTTTTTTGAGCGAATTGTGATAGAATAGGTGATGCCGGGCGAAAAATTTGATGCACGGCGCAGTGGGAGGATTTACGGATTATGCACATACTGGTCGTCGGGGACGGCAAAGTCGGTCATACGGTTGCGGAGCAGCTGACCCGCGAGGGACACGACATTGTGATTATCGATAAGAACGAGGACGTTTTGCAGCGGTGCGAGGATACGCTGGATGTGCTGTGCATCCGCGGCAACGGTGCGAACGCACGCACGCTGCTGGATGCCGGCGTGGAAAAGGCGGATTTTGTTGTCGCCGCTACCGCCAGTGACGAAACGAACATGCTCTGCTGCCTGATTGCGAAGCGGCTGGGCGCACGCTACACAATTGCCCGCATCCGCGACCCGGAATATAACGAGAGTTTGTCCCTCTTGCAGCGGGAAACGTCCATCGACAACGCCATTAACCCTGAGCGCGCAACAGCACTGGAAATCGGCCGTCTGCTTCGCTTCCCCTTCGCCAACAATATCGAGACGTTCGCCAAAGGGCAGATCGAAATGGTGGAATTCCGCGTACAGGAGAATGACGTGGTTGTCGGCTGCCCACTGCACGCGCTGTCATCGCGGCTGCCGGGGATTCCCCGCGTGCTGTACGCGATTGTCGAACGCTCCGGTGAGGTCATCATCCCCAACGGCGATTTCGTCATCCACGCAGGCGACCGGGTGCACGTTGCGGGCGATATGGTGACGATTACGAACTATTTTCGCTTCCTGGGCAAGCACTCCCTGCGCGTGAAGAACGTCATGCTGCTGGGCGGCGGGCGCATCAGTTACTATCTGGCGAAGATGATTGTGCCGATGGGGATGCACGTCGCGATGATTGAAATCAACCCGAAGAAAGCGGAAAGCCTGAGTGAAAGTCTGCCGCACGTCAACGTGATACTGGGCGACGGCACAGATCAGGAGCTGCTGGAACAGGAAGGCTTGGAGTCGATGGACGCCTTTATCGCCATGTGCGACCGCGACGAGGAGAACCTGATGACAGGGCTGTTCGCAGTCAAGCAGGGCGTGCCGAAAGTTATTGTGAAGAACAATCGGCTGGCGTATGCGGACATCATGAACGGCATGGGGTTGGACAGCATGGTCAGCCCGAAAACCATCACCTGCTCGACCATCCTGCGTTATGTCCGCGCACTGGTCAACAGCGACGGCACGAAGGTGGAGCGTCTGTATCGCCTAATGAACGGACGCGTAGAGGCGCTGGAATTTATTGCGCGCGCGTCGGATTCCTACATCGGCATTCCGCTGAAGAATCTCCACATCCGCAAGAACGCACTGGTTGCCGTGATTGCCCGGCAGGGGAAGGTCATCGTGCCTTTCGGCGACGATAAGATTGAAGAGGGCGACCATGTGGTTATTATCGTCTGCGAAAACGGCATCGGCGATTTGAACGAGGTTATCAGCAAATGAATAAACGGCTTGTAGCTTATATGCAGGGGGCAGTGCTGCTGATTGAAGCCGCCTGCATGACTCCAGCGCTTGTGATTGCGCTGTTCCAGCAGGACGGCGACGCATGGGCGCTGGGTGCGACGATGCTGATTCTGATTGCGATTGGTGCGCCCCTGCGGTTTCTGGTGCGGCCGGGCGAGCGAAATCTGCGCGCGCGGGAGGGCTTCCTGACCGTGGCGCTGGCGTGGATTGCGCTGAGCTGCTTTGGTGCGCTGCCGTTCGTGTTCAGCGGCATGATTCCGAACTACATCGACGCGCTGTTCGAGTCCGTGTCCGGCTTCACGACAACGGGCGCGACCGTGCTGGAGAACTTCGATAACCTGCCGCAGGGAATCATGTTCTGGCGTTCCTTCACGCACTGGATTGGCGGCATGGGCGTGCTGGTGCTGACACTGGCACTCGTACCGCAGCTCAGTGAGCGTACGTCGCATCTGGTCAAGGCGGAAAGCCCCGGTCCGACGCTGAGCAAAATTGTCCCGAAAATGGGTGATACGGCGAAAATCTTCTACATCATCTACCTGATTCTCACGATTCTGGAGTTTATCGTGCTGATGATTGCGGGCATGAACCCCTATGATGCCGCGATTCACGCAATGGGCACGGCAGGCACTGGCGGATTCAGCAATTACGCCGCGAGCGTCGGGGCGTTTGCAAGCCCGGTGATTGACATCACCATCACCGTCTTCATGGTCATGTTCGGCATCAACTTCGCGCTGTACTACTGTGCCATCACGGGCAATTGGCGCGGCATCGTGAAGAGCGAGGAACTGCGCTGGTATCTGGGCATTTTCCTGACTGTCACCACTGCGATTACCGTGGTGATTCTGCCGCAGTACGGCACGGTCGGCAACGCATTGCGCTACGCCAGCTTTCAGGTTGCCAGCATCATGTCCACCACGGGTTATGCCACGGCGGATTTTAGCCTGTGGCCGGTCGCGGCGCGTATGCTCATCTTCATGCTGATGTTCATCGGCGCATGTGCGGGTTCAACAGCGGGCGGCATGAAGATCTGCCGCATTGCCATGCTCTGGAAGCAGGGAGTGCGCTCCGTGCGCCATACGTTCCAGCCACGCAAGGTGCAGGTCGTCCGCTTTGAGGGCAAAGGTGTGGATGACACGCTCCTGCGCGAAACGGCATCGTTCGCGTTCGTGTATATCGCCATGGTTCTTATCGGGGCAGTGTTGATTGCCTTCGAAGGCAAGTACGACATTGAAACGAACCTGTCCGCCGCGCTGACTTGCGTGAGCAACGTCGGGCCGGGGTTCAACGCGGTCGGCCCAGCGGGGAATTTTGCCGGGTACGGGCCGTTCGCGAAGGTCGTACTCAGTCTGCTGATGCTCGCGGGTCGTCTGGAGCTGTACCCGATGCTCGCACTGCTCTATCCGGCGCTCTGGCGCAAACAATAATCAGCATAGGAGGAAAAACGCATGGACAAGCAGCTGTCTCTTATACACATCTGACGCTGCCGACGAATT
>ENA-OYYX01000483-OYYX01000483.1-human-gut-metagenome-genome-assembly--contig:-NODE-483-length-11080-cov-5.887166_pt1 | contig 11080 bp, 9 predicted proteins | sample MGYA00244070_ERZ653464 | MGnify/ENA primary metagenome ERZ653464 (study PRJEB26926, sample SAMN06165152) | human gut metagenome | biome: ENVO:00009003; feature: ENVO:2100002; material: ENVO:00002003...
ACCGAGATCTACACCGTCTAATTCGTCGGCAGCTCAGATGTGTATAAGAGACAGGTCATACTCCGTGCAGTAGGCGTAAGGCAGATCGCCGGACAGGTCGTGAATATCCTCTTCCACCTGACTATCGCCCGCCAGCAGCGCCGCCGGGTCAGCAATTTCCTCGCCGCGCATGACCGCCGCATAGCCGGTGTAAATCAGCATGAGACCGCGTCCGCCGGAGTCGACCACGCCCGCCGCTTTCAGGGGCGGCAGCATGTCCGGCGTGCGCTTCAAAATCGCCTCGCCGCTGGTCAGAATGACGTTCATCAGCCCATCGTAGTCATCGGGATTGCTCTCGGTGTATTTGATGGCATCCTCCGCAATGACGCGCGCGACAGTCAGAATCGTGCCCTCCTTGGGCTTCATGACCGCCTTGTACGCCTTGTCAGAGCCCGCCTTCAATGCCTGTGCGAACTGCACGGGGGTAATCTTCTCCACGCCCTTCAAGGACGTCGCGAAGCCGCGCAGCAGCTGGGACGTGATAACGCCGGAGTTGCCGCGCGCGCCCTTGAGCGCACCCTTCGAGATGGCAGCCGCCGCCTCATCCGCGCGCAGGTACTCCTGCGCATTGACCTCACGGGTCGCGCTCTGCATGGTCAGGGACATATTCGTCCCCGTATCGCCGTCCGGGACAGGGAAAACGTTCAGCGCGTCCACCGCTTCCCGGTTCTTTTCGAGCAATGCCGCACCCGCGACGACCATGTCGCGCAGCAGCAGCCCGTCAATGGTTTTATGCTGTATCAAAGGTAAATTCCTCCTACCTGCTTTCGGCGCCAGCTCCTTGGAACTGCTGCCGTGTGGCTTTCCTGCATTACACGCGGATACCTTCCACGGAGATGTTGACCTTGCGAACCTTCACGCCCGTCATGCTTTCCAGCTTGTAGCGCACGGTATCGACAATGGTCTTGCACACCTCGGCAATGGAGATGCCGTATTCCACGATGATGAACAGATCGACGTCCAGCATATCGCCAACACTGCGAATCTGCACGCCCTTGGAGAGGTTTTCCCTTCCCAGCCATTCGACGATGCCATCCTTGGCACGCTTGGAGGACATGGCGACGATGCCGTAGCATTCCAGCGCCGCGTATCCCACGACCTTGAGCAGGACATCCTCCGTAATATAGATTGTTCCGATGTCGTTCTTGATTTTGCAATCCATAGTAGTCGACCTCCTTCATCCAGGGGCTTCCCAGCTTTTGTCCTCGCGGACACGATAAATGCACCCATAGCTGGGTCAGAGTATAGTATACAGGATTTTAGCGGAAATGGCAAGACTTTTTCGGCCCGTTTCACAAAAATGCCGCCAGAAATTCCAGAAAAAGCGCCGACATGTGTCGATTTCGTGAACATTTCTTGCAGATTGTGTGATTTTCCCGCCTTTGCGATACCGCCTGACCAAAAATTTTCCCCTTGACAAGCGGGAAAAACCGTGCTATCATGCACCCATCAGGGCAATGAGGAGACGGGTCATCCGCTTCTGCGGCGCAGGCAGAGAGCTTCCGGGCGGTGTGAGGAAGCAGGCGGCGCATAGGGTGACGTACAGCTCCGAGCCATCCGCTGAAACCGCGTCTGCGCGGCGGGTAGGCGGCATCCGGTGCGCCGGTTACAGCGTGCGAGGAATGACTGTTCCTCCTTGAGGGCTGTTCGCAGCCAGACGGAAGTGGTACCGTGGCATTTTGTCACCTTCCCCGGATTTTGTCCGGAGAAGGTGTTTTTTATTCTTATTCTCTGAAAGTAGTAAGGAGTGATTGGAATATGGCGCTTGATTCCCTGCGTTTCGCGCACCGCTTCGACCAGATCAGCGGCAGCGCCATTCGCGAAATCTTCAAGATGATTGCCAAGCCCGGCATAATTTCCTTCGCGGGCGGCAATCCGGCGGCATCGGCGCTGCCCGATGCGGAATGCGCCGAAATCGCCCGCGACGTGCTGCAAAAGGACGGCAAGCGCATTCTGCAATATGGCGCGACAGAGGGGTATCCGCCGCTGCTGGAAAGCCTGCACGCCTATGTGGAACAGCAGCTTGGGTGCGCCGTGCCTGCGGTGCTGCCCGTCACCGGCTCAACGCAGGCGATGGATTTGCTCTGCAAAGCGCTGATTGACCCCGGCGACGTGATTCTGGTGGAGAACCCGTCGTTTCTGGGTAACATGCAGTGTATGCGGCTGTATCAGGCGACGCTGATTCCGGTAGAGAGCGATGAGAACGGAATCATCCCGGAAAAGCTCGAAGAAGCGATGCGCCAGTATCACCCAAAGCTGCTCTACACCATCCCGACGTTCCAGAATCCGACGGGCATCACGCTGTCCGCCGACCGCCGCAAGCCCATCGCGGAACTCGCCGCGAAGTACCACGTCGTCGTGGCGGAGGACGACCCGTACCGCGACCTGCGATATACCGGAGAAGCGTGCCCATCCATCAAATCCTTCGACAAGGATGGCTGGGTCGTTTTCCTCGGCTCATTCAGCAAGATTATCAGCCCCGGTCTGCGCGTCGGATTCATGGCGGGCGATGCGGGCATCCTGCGCAAATGCACCGTCGGCAAGCAGTCCACCGACGTCCACACGGCAAACCTTACACAGGCAATTGTGGATCAGTACCTGCGTCGCGGTCTGCTGCCCGACCACATCACAAGCATCTGCCGCAGCTACAAGGCGCAGCTGGATGCTATGCTGGGTGAACTTTCGACCTTTCCCAAAGGCACGACGTACACGCGCCCGGACGGCGGTCTGTTCATCTTCGTGACGCTGCCGGAGGGCATCGACGCAAAGGAGCTGCTGGAGCAAGCGGTAGAGCGCCACGTCGCCTACGTCCCCGGTACGCACTTCTTCTGCGACGGCGGACACGAGAATACGCTGCGCCTGAACTTCTCCAACTCCAGCATCGCGCAAATTCACGAGGGCATGAGCACCTTGCGGGAGATTTTCGCGCAGGCGCTGGCGAAATGACACTGTTTCCCCTACTACTTAATATATAGGAGGTTCCCCATGCACATTCTTGACGTTTTGAAAGAACGCGGCTTCATCGCCCAGACCACCTTTGAGGACGAACTGTACAAGCAGCTCGAAGAACCGACCACCTTCTACGTCGGCTTCGATCCGACCGCTGATTCCCTCCACATCGGGCATTACATCCCGATTATGGCGATGGCGCACATGCAGCGCGCGGGGCATCGCCCGATTGCGCTGATGGGCGGCGGCACGGCGATGATCGGCGACCCGTCCGGCAAGACCGACATGCGCAAGATGATGACCGTCGAGACGATTGACCACAACGTCGAGTGCATCAAGCAGCAGATGAGCCGTTTCCTTGATTTCTCCGACGACAAGGCAATTATCGTCAACAACGCGGACTGGCTGCGCAACCTGAACTTCATCGAATTCATGCGCGACATCGGCGCGATGTTCTCCGTCAACAAGATGCTGACTGCTGACTGCTACAAGACGCGCATGGCGACCGACAACGGTCTGTCCTTTCTCGAATTCACCTACATGCTCATGCAGTCCTACGACTTCTTGGAGCTGTTCCACCGCTACGGCTGCCGGCTGGAAATGGGCGGCAATGACCAGTGGAGCAACATGCTTGGCGGCGCGGACCTGGTTCGCCGCAAGGACAGTGAAAAGGCGTTCGCCTGCACGTTCCAGCTGCTGCTGACCCACGACGGCAAGAAGATGGGCAAGACCGAAAAGGGCGCGCTGTGGCTTGACCCGAACAAGACTTCCCCGTTCGATTTCTACCAGTACTGGCGCAACGTTGATGACGCGGACGTGGAAAAGTGCCTTGGCTTGCTGACCTTCCTGCCGATGGACGAAGTGCGCCGTCTGGGCGCGCTGCAAGGCAGCGAAATCAACGAGGCGAAGAAGGTGCTGGCATTCGAGGTGACGAAGCTGGTGCACGGCGAAGAAGAGGCGCAGAAGGCCGCCGATGCCGCTGCCGCACTGTTTGCGGGCGGTGCGTCTGCCGCAAATGTCCCCTCCTTCACGCTGACGAAGGCCGAATTCGCCGCCGACAGCCGCGTGACGACCATGCTGGTCAAGTCCGGGCTGTGCAAGAGCCAGAGCGACGCGCGCAATCAGGTGAAGGCGGGTGCGGTACTGGTGGCGGACAAGAAGGTGGATGACCTGAACGCCACGCTGGCGGAGAGCGACGTCCCTGCGGATGGTCTGTTGATTCAGAAAGGCAAGAAGAACTTCCGCCGCCTGTTCCTCGCATGAGTGCCATGAACCCCTATCGGACGCTCCGGCAGTCCGCCAGCGACGAGTTCATCATCAACAAAAGCCGCTTCATCGGCTATGCCGCGCCGTGCGAAACGGAGGCGGAGGCGCTTGCGTTTCTGCAATCCATCCGCACAAAGCACAAGGACGCCACGCACAACTGTTATGCCTACATCATCGGGCAGAACGCGGGCATCATGCGCTATTCCGACGACGGCGAGCCGGGCGGCACGGCGGGCTTGCCGATGATAGAGGTATTGAAGCATCAGGGCGTAGTCAACTGCTGCTGCGTGGTCACACGCTATTTCGGCGGCGTGCTGCTGGGCGCGGGCGGGCTGGTGCGCGCGTACACGCAGGGGGCAGTCGTCGCGCTCAAGGCGGCGCAAGTCGTCGAGATGCTCCCCTCCTGCCAATACCTGTGTGAAGTCGCCTATCCGCTGTGGGACAAGGTGCAGTACGCGCTGAAAAGCCTGCCCGTGCAATTGCTGAGCAGCGAGTTCACGACCGCCGTCGGCTTCACGCTGCTGATTCGCCAGACGGACGCGCAATCTGTCCTGGACACGCTGACCCGCGTCACCGACGGGCGCATTGAGACGCTGCTGGAGGAAGAATCCTACCGTGCGTGGGACAGCGAAAGCAAATAACCGATTTTACCCGGAAATCGTTCTGATTCAGAACAGTTTTCGGGTTTTTGCTTGACCTTTATCAGCTTTCCTGATATGATGCTTTCATAAATACCGGGACAAGGAGAAAGGCATATGACAAGGAAACATCCAGCACAGGAGCTTGAGGAAGATGTGCTGGTTCGCACAAGCAACATGGGGCAAGGGCGCTCGGATTATGAAGCGTTTCACACGCTGTCGCCCGCCATCCACCTGCGCGAAATCCATACGCATGATTTCTTTGAGCTGTATATTCACCTAAACGGCTTTCCCCGCCTGTATGTGGACAACAAAATCGTCACGCCTCAGCGCGGCAGCCTGATGATTTTCCCGCCATTCGTCATGCACGGCATAATCTCGCAGGACACCATCCGTAACTACGAGCGAGTGGTGCTGTTCATCTCCTCCGGGATGCTGCACCAGCTGGGGCAGGGACTTCTGCCGCTGGAGCAGCGCCTTTTGGACTGCACGCGCCGCACCGGGTATCATTATCAGCTGGATGAAGCGGCGCTTTCGCTGTGTACAACGTGCATTGACCGTGTGGCGCAGAACACAGGCGATGAGCGTCCCGAATCGCGCTTGGCGGATTATGCCGCGATGACCGAGTTTCTGCTGCAAATCCTCCGCGTGACGCAGGAAGCGCCAATGCTGCAGAGTGCCCAGCCCTCGCCAGACACCATCCAGCGCGTGATGGCGTACATCAACGAGCATTACGCCCAGCCGCTGACGCTGGAGGAAATTGCGGACGCGTTCTTCATCAGCAAATCGTACCTGTCACACGAGTTTGTCCGTTACACGAACACGTCGGTGTACGAGTACATCCAGTTCCGGCGCATCTGCGGCGCGAAGCTGCTGATTGCCTCCGGCGTATCGCTGACGGATGCTGCATTCCAGAGCGGGTTCAATTCGTACTCCTCCTTTCTGCGCACTTTTCGCAAAACAGTAGGCATTTCGCCGACGGATTTCCAGCGAAATCTTGGCAAATAGCTTTTGCATTGTCGAATACGGATAATTTCTTCCCAGATATATCTGCACGATTTGCATAGTAGCGTGGACAATTTGCATAGACGCGCCGCCCTTTCTCCGCTATAATGAGGGTAGCTTCCGGATGAGGTAATGCAGCCGTCGCCTCCCGGACAATGTGCAAAGGTTCGGCTGAAAGAGAAAAGGAGGATCTCTATGAAACGATTTTTCCTGCTGCTGCTCGCTGCTATCATCGGGCTGCTGCCGCTGATGAGCGCCTGCGCTGAAGCGCCGCTGGACGGGTATCCCGGCATTGATGAGCTGCCCGCCATCGACACAATCAACAATCCGTTTGAGTTTTTCGACGTGAAGAATGACCCGAACGGCGACGGCATTGTGACCGACATCACCGAATGGGAAGCGCGCCGCACCGAAATCCGCGATTTGATCCAGCACTACTGGCTGGGCTACCGCTGGGAAACCGCGGCGGAGGACGTGTCTGGCAAGTACGAGATTGTCTACGAGGACAACACCGCGTCCTACGGCGGCTTCTATGGAATTTGGGGCACTAGCGTCTTCAACCTCGGCGACGAGTTCCGCAAGTTGTCCGCTGCGCTGCTGGAAGGTAAAGTGACGGTGGGCGACAAGACGTTCGGCCCTGCATCCACCAAGGCGGAAGCCAAGCAGCTTGCCATCGAGGCGTGGAACGCGGGCTACTCCGTCCACTACATTGGCGAACCGCCGTGGAGCACGGAAGGCGACGCGGTATTCGTGAACACCACCGGCGCGATTACCGAGGAAACCATCCCCGCCCGTGTGCGCCCCGTGTATCAGGCGGTCATTACCATCACGAATCCGGAAACGGGCGCAAAGGCGAGCTTCATCGCGAAGCTGAATGTGCCCACGGATGCGCAGATTCTGGCGGCTTGGGACGAAGAGAAGGATCAAGTACCGTTCGTGATTGATATCGGCGGTACCTCCGCATTCTCTGCTGCGAACTTGAACGGACAGGGCTACGGTCTGGTGACGTTCAAAGCCACTGACATTTACCCCGATGACTCCAATGCGGATGACGGCATTGACCGTGCTGGCGTGTACACCGCGCTCTACCCCTACGACGCGAACGACTACAAGCACGCATCCGGCGCGCTGATGGCGTGGAGCTGGGCGGCCAGTCAGATTGTGACCGCCTTGGAAAACCAGGCAGAGGGCACGAGCCTGACGCTGGGCGAGCTGGTTCGCCTTGACCCGGCTAAGACCGTCATCACGGGTCATTCCCGCTACGGCAAGGCCGCCATGTTCACCTCGGCGTTTGACGACCGCATCAGCATCTGCGTGCCGAGCGAATGCGGCGGTTCGGGCATCCAGAGCTACCGCTACAAGGTGGAAGGCAAGATTTTCAACTTCAACACCTCCGCCTACGCCAAGGCTGACCGTGTCTACGGCAAGACCGAAGTGCCGACCGTGTCCTACGGCAAGGGCAACAGCTGGTTCCCGGAGACGGCTGCTATGTTCGTCGCCCGCGACAACCAGATTCCGTTTGACCCGGTGGAAATCATCGCGCTGGTTGCGCCGCGCCCCTTCTTCACCGTGTCAGGCATTGACACCCACTGGCTGGGCAATGAAGGCGCTGTCGCCAGCATGGTTGCAGCAGAAGAGGTTTACGATTTCGTCGGCACGACGGAAATCGAGAAAAACAACATTGCTGTCCGTGCCCGCCAGAGTGACCACGTCTTCTACCCGCGTGACTTCTGCTTTGCGCTGGCGATTATGGATCGCGAATTCAAGCAGACGGACGACAAGCTGCTGCATGTGAAGGATCTGTTCCCGGAAGGCACTGGCATTTCCGGCATGTCCTACCCGGCGGCGGATTACGCAACCATCAGCGAACTGAACGACTACCCGTTTGACATCAATTCTTCCTACATCCCGTGGTCTGCCGAAAGCAAGTACACGCTGTGGACGGCGCAGGAAACCTTCCTGACGAACCACAATGTTACCATTACCGCGCATTCCGACGCGCCCGACGTGGTGCTGGTGCTGCCGGACGGCAGGGAAGTCGCCGCCGCTTCGCACGAGGGTGACGTGTTCACCTTCACCTTGACTGCTGAACAGTCCGTCTACGGGCGCTACGAACTGCGCACCGTCGGCACGGACAAGGCGGCGCACAGCGTCTACTTCTCCGCCGTTTCGCTGGCGGATGCGCTCCGTCACGGCACGACGAAGGGCGACGAGGGCGAAGAGAACCGCGTGCTGGGCTTCGCGTCCCGTCTGGCGAACACGAAGGAGAATCCCCCGCTGGTCTACATCGGCAGCGAAACCAAACCCGCTTCCATGATTTTCACACCCGAACGTGTGGTGCCGGAAGACACGAGCCTGCTGGAATACGGCATTCTGTTCCACGACGCGCTGTTTATCCGCATTGCAAACGCTGGCTGGGATGCTTCGCAGACCTTCAAGGTGAAGAACCTGAAGTTTGTCTCCATGCCGGAATACACCTTCGAGTTCTCGATGGCGGACATTGCCGCTTCCGCTGAAAACAACGGCAAGCAGGATGCTGCGCTGTTCACCAAGCCGATTTCTTGGAACGCTGAGCGCTACAACAACGGCTTCTCGCAGGTGTGGCCCGCGATTCCGGATACGCTGGAAGAGCGGCAGGCGCTTGAACGCGGCGAGACCATCACCCGCCCCGAAGCGCCCGAAAAGACCGTGACCGCCTTTGACGCGACCGTCTCCGGCGAAGCGGCACTGTCGGACACCGCGCTGACCATCACGCTGACCTTCTCCGAAGCGCTGCGCACGGGTGAATACGCCGTCGGCATGGACATTGCCGAAGCGTGGGAAACCGCGTGGAATGCGGACGGCACGCAGATGACGCTGACCGTCCCCGCGGACGCGCTGAATGGACAGCACACCGTGAACCTCATCATCTTCCGCCTGATGGATACCGATGGCAACCTCATCGGCGGTCCGGTGGAACTGCATTTGGACTTCTAATCCTCGAATCCCCTGCCCGTGGCGACGTAAAATCGTCACTGGCTTTTTTGTTCCCGGCAAACTTCATTTTCGCTTCCTCGTAACTTCACATTGGCTTCATCCAATTGTGGCATAATCGCTTCCGGAACATTCATGAGCTGGAAGGAGTCAGAGGAACTATGAAGAAGACCGGGAAAATCATTGCCATCATCGTCGTGCTTGCGCTCGTCGTGGGCGGCGTTTTCCTTTTTGCGGGCGGACGGAAAAATGCGGCTTACCGCGAGGAAATCGCTCGCACACAGGACATCAGCACCTATTACACCTTTTCCGGCAACCTGTCGACAAAGGACAGCCAAATCGTCACCTCCACCGCGAAAACAACCGTCAAAGAGTGCCTGTTCTCCGAGGGCGACGTGGTGAAGAAGAACGACATTATCCTCAAATTCTCAAGCGGCGGCACGGCACGCGCGCCGATGGACGGAACGCTCTCGAACCTCTACGTCGAGGAAGGCGACGAGGTGACCATGGGGCAGCAGCTGCTGCGTGTCGCAGATTACAGCAATCCGCAGATTGTGTTCAACGTGGATGAATACGACCGTCCGGCGCTCTCCGTCGGGCAGGCGGCGGATGTGACCGTGCTGTCCACCGGCAAGGTGCTCACCGGCACCATCACCCGCATTGCGCAGGAAGCGACCGTATCCGGCGACTTGGCGTACTACGAGGTGACGATGACCGTGCCGCAGGACGGAACGCTCGCCATGGGCTTGAGCTGCGAAATCCGCGTGCTGTACCAGAGCGTGAAAAACGTCACGACTGTGTCGATTGACGCGATTCAGTACGATTCGGACGGCAAGCCGTTCGTCTACTGCTACGACCGCAAGGACGATATTGTACAGCAGCGCGTGACACTGGGCATCAACAACGGCTCGATTGTCGAAATCGTTGATGGCATCCGCACGGGCGAAGCGGTGCTGATTCCCGTGAAGAACACAATGGAAATGCCCATGATGCATTATTGACGGAAAGGGGCATTCACCATGGCGGAAAATATTCTGACAATGGAGAACATCGTCAAAACATACAAAATGGGCGATGAACAGCAGACGGTTTTGAAGGGCATTGACCTGCAGGTGGACAAGGGCGAATTTGTCGCCATTCTTGGCCCCAGCGGGTCGGGCAAATCAACGCTGATGAACATCATTGGCTGTCTGGACACGGCAACATCCGGCACATACCACTTGCATGGGCGGGACGTATCCGCGCTGAGCGAATCGGAGCTGGCGCGCGTGCGGTCAAAGGAAATCGGGTTCATCTTCCAGTCGTTCCAGCTGCTTCAGCGTCAGGACGCGCTGCAAAACGTGGAACTTCCGCTGATTTACGCGGGCATGAGCGGCCACGAGCGCGCCGCGCGGGCGCAGCAAATGCTGGAGCGCGTCGGTTTGAAGGACAAGATGCACCACTTTCCGAACCAGCTTTCCGGCGGACAGCAGCAGCGCGTCGCGATTGCCCGCGCGCTGGCGAACAACCCGACCATTCTGCTGGCGGACGAGCCGACGGGTGCGCTTGACCGGGCGACGGGACGGCAGGTGATGAGCCTCTTCCATGACCTGAACGACGAGGGGCGCACGATTATCATGATTACGCACGACATTGAGATTGCCCGCCACGCGCGGCGCATTGTGCGCATCCTTGATGGGGAAATCAGTGAAGGAGTGGTGGAAGATGCTTAAAGAGAGCATTCGCATGTCGTGGCAGAACATCCGCGGCAACAAAATGCGCACCTTCCTGACGATGCTGGGCATCATCATCGGCGTGACAGCGATTATCGCGCTGATTACGACGGTCGGCAGCGCAACGGGCGAAATCACGAGTCAATTCTCTGCCTTGGGCGCAGGTAAAGTGAGCGTAAGCATCAGCGGCACAGCCATCAAGCATGGGCTGAACGAAAGCGACCTCGCGCACATTGCTGCGCTGGACAATGTGGCGGGTGTTGACCCAAATGTCTCCCTGCGCACCTATGCCGCGCAGGACGGTCAGCTTGTGGAGGATGTGACGCTGGAGGGGCGCAGCAACGACTATTTTTCCGTGCAGGATGACCTGATTGGGCGCGGTCGGGCGCTGAAGGCGATTGACATGGATCGTTCGAGCCATGTTTGCATCATCGACCAGACCTTGGCGTCCGCTGCCCTGTCTCTTATACACATCTCCGAGCCCACGAGACGCTCATG
>ENA-OYYX01000500-OYYX01000500.1-human-gut-metagenome-genome-assembly--contig:-NODE-500-length-10863-cov-6.232235_pt1 | contig 10863 bp, 10 predicted proteins | sample MGYA00244070_ERZ653464 | MGnify/ENA primary metagenome ERZ653464 (study PRJEB26926, sample SAMN06165152) | human gut metagenome | biome: ENVO:00009003; feature: ENVO:2100002; material: ENVO:00002003...
AGATTCATGAGCGTCTCGTGGGCTCGGAGATGTGTATAAGAGACAGGTGCTGCACAGCGGTGAACTGGTAGATTTCGTATTCCTTCGGCACGACGACCATGCCGCCGGGGTGCTGCCCCGTCGTCTTTTTCACGCCCTCGCAGCCCGCTGCCAGACGCTCCTTCTCCGTGTTGCCGACTTGCAATCCGCGCTCCTCGAAGTACTTCGACACATAGCCATATGCCGTTTTTTCCGCCAGACCCGTAATCGTGCCCGCGCGGAAAACGTGGTCATGCCCGAACAACTCCTCGACGTTATGGAACGCGCGGTTTTGATATTCGCCGGAGAAGTTCAGGTCAATATCAGGCACCTTGTCGCCCTCAAAGCCAAGGAACACCTCGAACGGGATGTCGAAGCCGTCCTTCACGAGCTTCTGACCGCAGATTGGGCAGTCCTTGTCCGGCAGGTCAACGCCGACTTTGTATTGGCTCTTGTCCACGTCGAAAAAGCCCTTGCGGCAATGGGTGCAGCGGTAATGCGGCGGAAGCGCGTTGACCTCCGTGATGCCGCACATACGCGCAACGAGGCTCGAACCGACCGAACCGCGGCTGCCGACAAGGTATCCGTCCGCGTTGGACTTGCTGACCAGCCGCTGGGCAATGTTGTACAGCGTCGCGAAGCCATAGCCGATGATGGATTTTAACTCCTTGTTCAGCCGGTTCACGACGATTTCGGGCAGCTCATCGCCGTAGAGTTCCTTCGCCGTGCCCCACGTCATATTCTGAATATTGTCCGCCGCGTCCTCCCAGAATGGCTGGAAGGTATCCTCGCCCTTGGGGTGCTTGGGGAACAATTGCAGCTTGTCCACCTGATCCGCAATCTTCCGCGGATTGTCGATGACGACCTCGTGGCACTTTTCCGCACCAAGGTAGGCAAATTCCTCCAGCATCTCGTTCGTCGTCTTGAAGTACAGCGGCGGCTGCATGTCGGCATCATCGTAGCCCATGCCCGCCTGAATGATGGAGCGGTTGATGGCGTTGTGCGGGTCAAGGAAGTGCACATCCCCCGTCGCGACGACCGGTTTGCCCAGCTCGTCGCCCAGCTGGACGATTTTGCGGTTGATGTCCCGCAGCGCCTCATCGTCCGCCACGCGCCCCTCGCGCACCAGAAACGCGTTGTTGCCCACGGGCTGGATTTCCAGATAGTCATACCACGACGCGATTTCCTTGATTTTCTCCCACGGCTCATTTTCCAGCACCGCGCGGTAGAGTTCGCCCGCCTCGCACGCGCTGCCGATAATCAGCCCTTCGCGGTAGCGGTCAATCATGAAACGCGGCATATGCGGGCGGCGGCGGAAGTAGTCCAGATGCCCGATGGACACCAGTCGGTTGAGGTTGACCAGCCCCTCCTGACTTTTCACCAGCAGGATGACATGGTAGCTTTCGCCGATGGCGCCGCCCTTGAGGGTGTTCAGGTCGCTGAGTTTGGTGAACCCGTGCTCTTCCTTGGCGATTTTGAACATCTTCGCCAGACAGTACGCCGTCGCGGTTGCGTCGTGGACGGCGCGGTGGGCGTTTTTGAGGCTCACGCTCAGCGCCTTGCAGACGCTCTTCAATTTGAACGACTTCAGTTCCGGCAGCAGCTTGCGCGACAGGGACAGGGTATCCAGAATCGGCGCGTTGAACTCGCGCCCCAGCCGGCGCAGCTCCGCCTTGAGCAGCTTGCCGTCAAACGCAGCGTTGTGGGCGGCAATCGCGGCATCGCCGATGAAGTCCATCAGCTTCGGGATAGCGGTCTCCGCCGTTTCCTTATCCGCCAGCATCATGTCCGTAATGCCCGTGATTTCGGTGATTTTCGGCCGCAGGGGAATTTTCGGGTTCACCAGAATCGACAGCGTATCCACCAGCGTGCCGCCGGTCATTTTCACCGCGCCGATTTCAATCACGCGGTCTTTCAGCGTGTCCAGCCCGGTGGATTCAAAGTCCAGCACGACGATGGTATCATCAATCGAGCGGTCGTCTTCATCGGTGACGACCTGCGTTTCGTCAATAAGGTAGCCCTCGCAGCCCGGAATCAGCTTAATCGGCTGCTTTTTGACGGCATTGAACGCTGCCGGGAACGCCTGCACCACGCCGTGGTCGGTAATCGCGACGGCGGGATGCCCCCACTCGATGGCGCGCTTGATGAGGTCACCCGCCGGGGTCAGCGCGTCCATGGTGGACATGTTGGTGTGCATGTGCAGCTCGATGCGCTTTTCCTCCGCCGTGTCCTCGCGCCTGATGCGCTCCATCGGCACCATATCGCGGATGGAAATGGACAGCTCATGCGCGAAATTATCGTACATGCACTCGCCGCGCACCTTGACGTTCAGCCCCACCTTGATTTGGTTGACCTTGTCCATCACCGCCTGACGTTCCTCTTCAGTAATCGGCGGCGGCGGCGCGTCGTCGTCCTTCTTCTTGCCGAAGGGCAGGCGGCGGTAGCGCATGAACGCCTTGCAGAGGATGGACGACGTGTAGTCGGTGATGGCAAAGGTGACGAGCAGCAGTTCGCCGCCCTTGAGTTCCTTCGTTTCCAGCTTGAAAATGTCGCCCTGCACGACGACCAGCCCCGCGTCGCTTGCCAGCTCCTTCATTTCCATCGGCGGATCGGCAATCGCGCGCCCCATAATCGGCTTGCCGATGGCGTGGTCGGTCATCACGGGCAGCATCGGGTCGCGCTCCGGCGTTGTCTGCTCCGGCTTCTTCTCGCGCGGCGCGGACGGCTTGCGCTCCTTGTGCTCCTTCGCGGGCTTGGCGTCCCCCTGCGTCATCGCGGCGATTTGCTCCGGCGTGTAGGTGACGGTCTGCTCGCGCAATCTCTCTTCGCGGATTTCCGCCAGCCGCTTCTCCTGATCGCCCGCGACGGTCAGTTCCACCATCACCTCGGCGGAAAAAATGTCCTTCACCGCCTGCGACAGGCGCGCCGCGACGTTCTGCCGCCCCATGTATTCCAGGCTGAACGCGTCGGGGAAGGTCAACGTGATGCGCTTGCCGTCGCACCGCCAGTCGATTTGGCTCATCCAGCTTGCGGACGCGGGATAATTGCGCCGCAGGAAGTCGGTCAGCACCTGCTTATACGCGCTGATGTTCTCCAGAAAATCGTCCTTCAGTCCCGGCGACACGACGCGCAGCGCCAGCGGCTTTTGCGGGAAAACGCGCCGCAGAAGCGCTTCCAGCTTCAGGAACGACGCTTCCTCCACCAGCACATTTGACTCAAACGTGATGTACACCTTGCCCTGCGACTGCACATACACCACGCGCGGCGCGTGCAGCTGCCCCTTGAGCTGCGGCAGCGCGGCATACACCTGCGCGAGCAATTCATCGTAACTCATGCTGCTTCCTCCTTCCCTATAACGACGACGAGCCAAGGGGGGGACTTCGTCCCATCTCATCTCCCCCTTGACCCCACCAGAGGCTCTGCCTCTGGACTCCGCAAGGGAGTTCCTCCCTTGACCCTTTCGCGCGATTGAGTTGTTCGCACTTTCAGACTATGCCCGCGTGTTGATTCGACCTCATCACCCCAAAAGCATGGGAGTGTGCACCGCGAAGGTGTCGAGGGGGCGACCGCAAAGCCCCCTCGTCGCTCTCGCAGGAGCGAAACGCCTGCACAACAAAAAAGACCAAGAAACATGGGTGTGCACCGCGCAGAAAAGCAGCTTTCCCCCTCCAAAATCAAAAAAATCACAAAAAAATGACGATTCGATGCAACGAAATCGCCTTTTCATTCGTCTTATATCATGAAGGCGGTTATGTTATTAACGCCGCCGATTCCACGCAATAACGAGGTGATTTACGATGACGGAGGGAACACAGGCGCGTCCGGAGCGCGTAATGGTGCTTGAGCCCGATGCCGAACGCCGGCAGATGCTCGCCCAAACGCTGATGCAGTCCGGCTTCCGCTGCTTTATGGCGGATTCGGTGCACGACGCGCTCCCCTTCTATCAGGACAGGCAAGATTCGGCGTGTATGCTGACGATTCTCAACGCGCGCCTGCCGTGGTGCGAGAGCGTTGAGCTTCTCAGCCGGGCGCAGGAAAACGACTGGCCCGTGCTGTTTCTGACGGCGGAAGCGGCAAACGTTGCGCACCTGCAATCGCTGTTCGACCTGCCGTGCGACGCGCTGGTGCACCCCTTCTCCCCCAAGCAGCTGATGAACGCAGTGGAAAACCTGCTGCTGCTTTCCCAATCGCTCCTGCGCGCCGGGCCGCTGCGGCTGGACACGCTGCACCACCGCGTGACGATGGCAGGCGAACGTCTGACACTCACCGCGCAGGAATTTGCCTTGCTGGAAGTGCTGGTGAAAACGCCGGGGGCAGCCGTCTCCCGCGAAACGCTCCTGCGGACGGCGTGGGGCTATCAGGATTTAGGCGAAACACGCACGGTGGACGTGCACATCCAGCGTTTGCGGCGGAAACTGGGCAAATCGTGCATCGAAACGGTTTATAAAACGGGATATAAACTCAAAATGGCGTAACATTGCGTCCCCCTCTGCGCAAAGAGGGGGATTTTTTGTGCCCAAAATCATCATCCACATGAAAAAAACCGTTCCCTTGTGCGGAGGGAACGGCTTGTGCTTGCTTGATGTGTGCGTAAAGAAAACAAAACATTCAAACGTGACAAGCGTCACGCAATCTTACTTCGCTTCGGCGGTCGCATCGGTGCCGGGGATGTTGATGATCTCCAGCATGACCAACTCGGCAGCATCGCCGCGGCGCGGTCCCAGCTTGTACATACGGGTGTAGCCGCCAGCCACGTTCTTCTCGGCGTTGCGCTTCTTGAACATCGGGCCGTACTCACGGAACAGCTTCTCAACGACGGGATACTTCACGTCCTTGGTGCGCTCCTTGTACTCCTTCTTGTTCTCGTCCGCCAGCTTCTGCTGCGGCACGTTGTACAGATACGCGGTCATCTGACGGCGAGCGTGCAGCTTGGACGGCGCATCGTTGACCACCTGCAGTTCGACCTTCTGATCCTTGTCGTTGTGGGTGATCTTAGTGGTGGTCACGGTGTTGTCGCACTCGTTGACCGCCAGGGTGATGTAATGTTCGGCAATGCGGCGGACTTCCTTGGCCTTGGCTTCGGTCGTCACGATCTTGCCATTCTGAAACAGGTTCGTCACCAGACCGCGGAGCAGCGCTTTGCGCTGACCGGCCGTGCGACCCAGTTTGCGCTGGTGTGCCATGGGATTATTTCCTCCTATCACGGGCAAGCAGCGATTCTAACCGACGTGCGATCGGGTAAAATCAGGCTGCCATCGTTGTGCCCCGTCTTATTCTTCGTTCTGGCGCAGACTCAGACCCAGATCCTGCAGCTTCTGTTCCACTTCTTCCAAGGACTTGCGACCAAGGTTGCGCACCTTCATCATGTCCTCCTGGTTGCGCTGCACCAGCTCAGCGACACTGTTGATGCCAGCGCGCTTCAAGCAGTTGTAGGCACGGACAGAGAGCTCCAGCTCTTCAATGGTCATTTCGAGGACTTTTTCCTTCTTGTCGTCCTCAGGCTGCGTCATGCTGACCGGCAGCACCTGATCCGTCAGACTGACGAACTGCATCAGGTGTTCGGTGAGAATCTTCGCCGCGCAGCTGATGGCCTCTTCAGGCTTCAGGGTGCCATTCGTCCACACCTCAAGGGTCAGACGGTCAAAGTCGTTGGACTGGCCGACGCGCTTGTCCTCCACCGTGTAGTTGACCTTCACGATGGGGGTGAAGATGCTGTCCATGGCGATATCGCCGATGGGCATCGAGCCGGCATTGCGGGCCTTGTTCTTGTCCGCGCTGACGTAGCCCACGCCGCGTTCAAGGCGGAGCGTCATCTGAAGATGCGCGTCCTCGTTGAGCGTTGCGATGTGCATATCGGGGTTGATGATTTCAATTTCGTCATCAACCTTGATATCCGCCGCGGTCAGTTCGCACGGGCCCATTTTGTCCACGATTACAGACTTCGGGCCGTCGCTGTACATTTTGACAGCCAAGCCCTTCAGGTTCAGGATGATTTCGGTGACATCCTCTTTCACGCCGGGAATGGTGGAAAATTCATGCTGCACACCTTCGATGTGAACAGCAGACGCCGCCGCTCCGGGCAGAGAGGATAGCAGGACACGGCGCAGGCTGTTGCCCAGCGTGTGACCAAACCCGCGTTCGAGCGGTTCGACCACAAAGCGTCCGTACTTGCCATTGTCCCCGACTTCGACGCATTCGACTTTTGCGATTTCTACGGCCATTATTTTTACCCTCCTTGCTCAGGTTCGGAGTGACGAAGGGAGGAATGCGAAAGCGAGCTTCATGCATCCCGTCATCCGCATCCCGTTTCCCTTCCTTAACGGGAGTAGAATTCGACGATCATGCTCATTTCGGCTTCGAGGCTGACGTCCTCACGGGTCGGCAGCGCAACGACTTTGCCGGTCAGGTTGGGGGCATCAAAGGTCAGCCACTTGGGGGTGACGACGCTGGTGCCTTCGCGCAGCGGCTTGAAGAGCTCGGACTCGGTGCTCTTCTGGCGCAGGGTGATCACGTCGCCAACCTTCACGGAGTAGGACGGAATGTCCACCTTCTGGCCGTTGACGCGGATGTGACCATGCACAACGATCTGACGGGCGGCACGGCGGGTCTTGCCAAGGCCCAGACGGTACACAACGTTGTCCAGGCGCAGTTCGAGCAGCTGGAGCATGTTGTCGCCGGTGATACCCTTCATGTTGGTCGCCTTCAGGTAGTACTTGTGGAACTGCTTTTCCAGCACACCGTAGACGAACTTAACCTTCTGCTTTTCCTTCAGCTGCGCGCCGTATTCAGAAACCTTCTTACGACGGGTGCCGCCGGGATTGCGCTTAGATTGCTTTTTGCCATAACCCATTTCCGCCGGGCTGACGCCGAGTGCACGGCACTTCCGGGCGACGGGCTGCTTATTGATAGCCATGTTTTACAGTCCTCCTTCGTTTGCTTACACGCGACGGCGCTTGGGCGGACGGCAGCCGTTATGCGGAATCGGCGTCACGTCCTTAATCATGCTCACGTCCAGACCAGCGGCCTGCAGGGAGCGGATAGCGGCTTCACGGCCGGAACCCGGACCCTTGACATACACTTCAACCGTCTTCAGGCCATATTCCATTGCGGCCTTGGCAGCGGTCTCAGCGGCGGTCTGTGCAGCAAAAGGAGTAGACTTCTTGCTGCCGCGGAAGCCCAGGCCGCCGGAGGAGGCCCAGGACAGGGCGTTGCCCTGCGTATCGGTGATGGTGACGATGGTGTTATTGAAAGAAGAGCTGATGTGCGCCGCACCGCGCTCGACGAGCTTGCGCTCCTTGCGCTTGCGCACGACCTTCTTGAGCTTGCTCTGCTGCTTGGGTGCCATTGTTTTTCCCTCCGTTATTTCACGAAACGGCTCTCACCGCGTAATTCCAGCGAATTACTTGGTGGCCTTCTTCTTGCCAGCGATGGTCTTCTTCGGGCCCTTGCGGGTACGCGCGTTCTGCTTGGTGTTCTGACCGCGAACGGGCAGGCCACGGCGATGACGCACACCGCGATAGCAGCCGATTTCCACCAGACGCTTGATGTTCAGGGAGACTTCGCGGCGCAGATCGCCTTCCACCTTCAGGTGGTGCTCGATGTAGTCGCGCAGCTTGCTGATGTCGTTTTCGGAGAGATCCTTGACGCGGGTGTCGGGGTTAATGCCGACTTCCGCAAGCATCTTCTGAGAGGTCGTCAGGCCAATACCGTAGATGTAGGTCAGGCCGATCTCAACGCGCTTTTCTCTGGGCAGGTCCACACCTGCAATGCGTGCCATGTGTTAAATGCACCTCCGTAATTTTATGACGAACTGTCCGTCCGCCATCAAAGACGCGGTTCGTCCACCAACCTCTCAGAGGCAACCCACCCCGGAGCTGTCAGTGCCGTCCGCCACCCTTGCTGTGCCTGCGCCTGGTGATGCAAGCGCAAAGCAACGCCGTCCCTTCGCAATTTGGAAGGCTGCGAAGAGAAAGCGTAATCATGTCAGAAGACGTATCGGTGCGCCGGTGGAACACAGGCTTATGTTTAGAAGAAGAAGCCCATGCAGCCGCCCACCAGTGCGACCAGTTGCTAACCGTCTGTTATTGTACCACGAAACCCATCGGAAAATCAAGAGGCTGCACGAACTTTCCAGCTTCTTTTTCCGCTTCCTCGGTATAGAAATTTTTATCCGATTTTTGTGCACATTGCACCGATTATCAAACATAAATCCCTTGCATACCGCTGTTTCTTCGATTATAATAGAGTTGTTCCCAAAAGGAGGAGGATTTTCTTGCTGACAATCCCTGCTGGAGCGGATTTTATCCTGCGCAGGCTGATGGAAAACGGCTTTGACGCCTATGTCGTTGGCGGATGCGTACGTGACAGTCTGCTTGGGCTGTTCCCGCATGACTGGGATATTTGCACCAGCGCGCGCCCGGAGCAGATGCAGGCTGTTTTTGCGGACTGCCGCGTCATCGAAACCGGCCTGAAGCACGGCACGCTGACCGTCCTGCACGACCGCATTCCCTATGAAGTGACGACCTTCCGCGTCGATGGCGGATACACTGACCATCGCCACCCGGACAGCGTGTCGTTTGTCTCTAATGTGGTGGACGACCTTGCCCGGCGCGATTTCACCGTCAACGCGATGGCATGGAATCCGCAAACCGGGCTGGTGGACGCCTTTCACGGGCAGGAGGATTTGCGCGCGGGCATTATCCGCGCCGTCGGCGACCCCAAAACGCGCTTCACCGAGGATGCGCTGCGGATTCTGCGCGCGCTGCGGTTCGCGTCCGTGTACGGTTTCCAGATTGATGATGCCACCAGTCAGGCGGCGCACGACCTGCGCCATACGCTGACGGACGTCGCTGCCGAGCGTATCCGCGTTGAATTGGCGAAGCTGCTGTGCGGGCAGGGCGCGGCGGACATCCTGCGCGCGTATCCGGACGTGGTGTTCGTCCTGCTTCCCCAGCTGCGCGCAATGCACGGCTTCGACCAGCATAATCCGCACCACCGCTATGATGTGTGGGAGCACACCCTGCGCGCGCTGCCCCATATTCCGCCGACGGAGACGCTGCGGCTGGCGATTCTGCTGCATGACAGCGGCAAGCCGGACTGCTTCACGCTGGATGAGGCGGGCATCGGGCATATGCACGGGCACGCGGAGCGTTCCGCCGAGATTGCGGACGAGGTGCTTTCCTCCCTGCGTGTGGACAACGCGACCCGCGAGCGCGTGACGCTGCTGGTGCGCAGCCACTCCCTGTCCGTTTCGCCCGACCCAAAGCTGCTGCGCCGCCGCCTGAATCAGCTTGGCGAAGAAGCCCTGCGCGAGCTGCTGCTGCTCCAGCGCGCCGACCAGCTGGGCAAGGGCACGATTTCGCCGGAGGAAATCAAGGCGGAGTACCGCACAGTTGTCGCCGCGCTGGATGCGCTGATGGCAACGTCGCCCTGCTTCACGCTGAAATCACTGGCGGTATCCGGGCGCGATTTAATGGCGGCGGGTCTGCCCAAAGGACACATTGTCGGGCAGGCGCTGGCATATCTTCTCGATGAAGTAATGGCGGAGCGCTTGCCGAACGCGCGGGATGCGCTGCTTGACGCCGCCATCCGCCAGTTTGGAGGGATGTCATGATGCGCCTTGCCCAGCGCCTGATTCGCCCCGGCGAAAGCCCGTCCGACCAGCCCGTCCGCAAGCGGTTGGGGACGTTCGCGTCCGCTGTTGGCATCGGGACGAATATCCTGCTTTCGCTGACGAAAGTCATTATCGGCACGCTGACCGGCTCGCTGGCAGTCACGGCGGACGCGGTCAACAACCTGTCCGACGCGGCAGGCAGCATTGTGTCGCTCATCAGCGTCCGCGTTGCCCAAAAGCCCATTGACCGTGAGCATCCCTTCGGGCACGGGCGCATCGAGTACCTCGGCGCGCTTGGCGTCGGCGCGCTGATTCTCGTCATGGGGCTTGAACTGCTCAAAAGCGGCGTCAGCGGCATCATCACCCCGCAAGCCATGCGCTTTGCTTGGGTGCCGTTCCTGATTCTGCTCTTCTCCATCGCCGTCAAGGGCGCGCTGTTCTTCTTCTATCGCGATGTAGGCAGGCTGATTGACGCGGATTCGCTCAAAGCCGCCTCCCGCGATTCCCTCTCCGACGTGCTGGCGACCTCCGCCGTCGCGCTTTCGATGGTCATCGGGCAGTTCACGGCGTTTCCGGTCGATGGCGTGATGAGCATCATCGTTGCGCTGCTCGTCCTCAAAACAGGCTTTGACGTCGTGCGCGATCAGATGGATACGCTGATGGGCGCAAAAACGAACCCGGAGCTTGGGCGGCAGATTATCGCGATGCTGAATCAGTATGATGAGATTCTCGGCACGCACGACCTGATGATTCACGATTACGGGCCGGGGCGCTGCGTCGCGTCGATTCACGCGGAAGTACCCGCCGACGCGAATCTCGTCGCGATTCACGAGGTTATCGACCGCGCGGAGAGCGACATCAGCCGTGCGCTGCACATTCCGATTTGCATCCACATTGACCCAATTGTCGTCGGAGACCCGATTTTTGACAGCATTACGGCGCATTTCAACCACATTCTGAGCCAGCAGTACCCAGGTACGCACATCCACGACCTGCGGATGGTGCCGGGGGAAAACGTGGTGAATCTGGTGTTTGACGTCGCCGTGCCGCCGGAGTGCAAGGACACCGCGCCGCTGACGGAGCAGCTTTCGCGCGCCGCCAAAGCGCTTGACCCGCGTTATCGGTGCGTCATCCACTACGACCTTGATTTCTACAGTGAGCAATAATGGTTCTTCACGGAAAGTTGGGGGAGCAAACAAGGGCTTAGGCGAAGCGCCAAAAAGCTGCACGCG
>ENA-OYYX01000509-OYYX01000509.1-human-gut-metagenome-genome-assembly--contig:-NODE-509-length-10720-cov-10.288420_pt1 | contig 10720 bp, 10 predicted proteins | sample MGYA00244070_ERZ653464 | MGnify/ENA primary metagenome ERZ653464 (study PRJEB26926, sample SAMN06165152) | human gut metagenome | biome: ENVO:00009003; feature: ENVO:2100002; material: ENVO:00002003...
TATTTCTTACAACAAGAACTGTGGATTAATTATACAAATTAATGTTAAACTCACGTTGCTTAACTCGTAGGCGAAGATATGCCCCAACCTTTCAAGGTTGTAACGGAAACGGAGGCTGTCTTTCTGAACGGTTTTGTCACGCATCTGCGCGATGATGTTGTTGAGGACCGAGTCGGCCTCGCCAAGATTGATGACTTTCATTGGTTTTTCGAAATTGATTTCCGAAAATCAAAAGTAAGGATTTATTTTCAGAGCAGCAAATTTTTTCTTTCCGCCACTGTCACTTTGTCGTCAGCGAAACTGAAATAGCAGTCGTCACAGATGATGATGTGGTCAAGGAGGGCGATGTCGAAAGTGTTCGCCGCTTTTTTCATGCGTTCGGTTTCGGTCAGGTCGTTGTGCCCTGGCCGAGGATTCCCGGACGGGTGGTTATGCACCATGATCAGGCCGCTGGCCCGTTTGTCCAGAGCCATCCTGACCACCAACTTGGAATCAACCACAGTTGAGGATATTCCTCCAAGGCTTATCATCTCCTTGTGGATGATGTAGTTGGCCCTGTTCAGAAGAATTACCCAGAATTCTTCGTGATCCAACCCTTTGAGGCGGGGGAGCATCATCCTGTACACAATCTCGGCATCGGTCAAGGGAACCTTTTCTATTCCGGGATCCTCCAGGCAGCATCTTTTCCCGAGCTCGAAGGCGGCGGCGATGGCCGCATACCGGACACTGCCGATACCTCCTATCTCCTTCATTCGTCTGGCGTCCATGTCGGCTATCATCGACAACTTGCCTTTGCCTTCGGCCAGAAGCCTGTTGGCCACCTCAAGGACATTCTCTTTCTGCGTCCCTGATCCGATCAGAATGGCGAGCAATTCAGCGTTGCTCATCGCGTCCGCTCCTTTGGCGAGCATCTTTTCCCGTGGCCTCTCGTCCACGCAGATCTCTTTGATTTTCATAGTTTATTGTCATTTGCCGCAGGCATTTTGAATATTCAGGAAAAGGACCGTGGATATTCCTTATGGCTGCCGTGTTCATGGGCGGCAATATAGGCATAGTAAACAGAAAAAAAGTTAAGAAACGTAAATGTCTCCTAACTTTTTTCTGTTTTTTATGAATATTTATGTTTCTTATTTCCTTTCCAGAACTTTTCTGGCGGCCTCGACGATGTGGGCGGCGTCCATTCCGTAAGCGGCGAGAAGCTCGGACGGAGTTCCGCTCTGGCCGAACTCGTCACGTCCGTTGACATATTCAATAGGCTTAGGGGATGTGGCGGCGAGCACTCCGGCGATCAGTTCGCCAAGGCCTCCGGCCATGTTGTGCTCCTCGGCGACAACCACGGCTCCGGTCTTGATGGCGGAGGCGATGACTGTCTTGGTGTCAAGTGGCTTGATGGTCGCCACATTGATAACCTCGGCGCAGATTCCCTCTGCCTCAAGAGCTTCGGCTGCCTGAAGGGCCTCCCAAACCATGTGGCCTGTCGCGAAGAGGGTGACGTCCTTGCCCTCGTTCAGCACGTATGCCTTTCCGATCTCGAACGGCTCGTCTGGTGTGAAGTCGGCAACCTTAGGACGGCCGAAACGCAGATAGACAGGACCATCGTATTTGGCCGCGGCGATCGTCGCGTTCTTTGTCTGTGTCCAGTCGCAAGGGTTGATCACAACCATTTCCGGAAGGGCACGCATCAGGGCGATGTCCTCCATTGTCTGGTGGGTGGCGCCGTCCTCGCCGAGGGTGATTCCGGCGTGTGAGGAAGCGATCTTGACGTTGGTCTTACCGTAGCATACCTCCATTCTGATCTGGTCGTAAACACGTCCTGTGACGAATTCGGCGAACGATCCCGCGAACGGAATCTTGCCTGCGAGAGCCATTCCAGAGGCCACGCCGATCATATTGGACTCGGCGATGCCGCATTCGTAATATCTCTCCGGAAACTCGACCGCGAAAGCGTCCATCTTGAGTGAGCCCTTGAGGTCGGCGGTCAAAGCCACGACTCTTGAGTCAGCCTTTCCGGCTTCGAGAAGGCCGGCTCCGAAACCGCTGCGGGTGTCTTTCTTACCCTTATCTGTATATTTCTTCATAATATTCGTGAATTAAAAGTCTCCCAATGTTTCCTCAAGCTGGCTCAGGGCGTTCTGGCACTGCTCCTCTGAAGGTACGCTGCCGTGCCATTTGTGGGTGCCCGCCATAAAATCAACCCCGTGTCCCATCTCTGTCTTGAACAGGATCATCTTCGGCTTGCCGTTTCCGACACCAGCCTTGGCCTGCGCGAACGCCTCGAGGATCTTGTCCATGTCGTGTCCGTCGGCGATGATGACCTCCCATCCGAAAGCCTTCCATTTTGCCTCAAGGTCACCGAGTCCGGCGACATCTTCGGTCGTGCCGTCGATCTGCTGTCCGTTCCAGTCGGTCATCGCGATCAGATTGTCGGCCTTGTGGTGGGCTGCGAACATCGCCGCCTCCCAGATCTGTCCTTCCTCGGTCTCGCCGTCTCCGCAGAGAACGTAAACGCAGTGAGGGTCGTTGTCAGCCTTCTTTGCGAGAGCCGCTCCTATCGCTACTGAAAGTCCCTGTCCGAGGGAACCAGCCGCCTGAGCCACGCCAGGGAGGCCTTTCCTTACTGAAGGGTGTCCCTGAAGGCGGCTTCCGAACTTACGGAACGAGCCGAGCTCGGAGGTCGGGAAATATCCTGCCCTCGAAAGGATTGAGTAATACATTGGGGTGAGGTGTCCGGCCGACAGGATGAACATGTCCTGATCCTTTCCACCGCGTGTCCAAGTTTCAGGGTTCTGATCCATAACATTGAAGTACAGTGCTGTCATAAAATCAGCGCTGCTCATGGATCCGCCCGGGTGTCCGGACTTGGCCTTCACGACCATCCTGATGATGTCCCTCCTTACCTGGGAGGCAATCTTCTTCAGATCTTCTGTTGACTGCATTTTCTATTTGATATTTTGAATTTGAAATATGCTAAATCGTTTGTAGAGTACAAATATAATCCTTTTTTATGTCAAGAAGAAATTTTAACTTTGTGTGTATGCGGAGCCGCTTCCATTTCCCCGAAATCCAAACGGCATCCGGCTTAGAGAATTTAATAATCATTATAGTTAATGGCACACGTAGTTATTATGCCCAAACAAGGGCAATCCGTAGAAAGTTGCATTGTCACTGAATTCAAGAAAAAGGTGGGGGACAAAGTCGCTGTCGGCGATGTCCTTTTCAGCTATGAGACCGACAAGGCATCCTTTGACGAGGACGCCAAGGTCGAAGGCACCGTCCTTGCCTGCTTCTTCAACGATAACGACGAGATCCCTTGCCTGACCAACGTGATGGTCATCGGCGAACCGGGGGAATCTTTCTCTGAATATGCTCCTTCGGGGGCCGGCGCATCTGCCGCTTCGGGCGCGGAGCCAACATCACCGGCCACGGAGCCGGCAAATGCGGTCGCAGAGCCAGTGGCTCGACAAGGCTCACCAGCCATCGAAGTGACCGCGGCAGCGACACCGGGCGCTTCGGCAAGCCCGGCGACCGGAACCGTTGCCGCCAACGCCCCCGTCTCCCCAAGAGCCCGCAAATTGGCCGCCGAAAAAGGCGTGGACACCGCCCAGGTCGCCGGCACAGGCCCTCACGGCCGCATAATCGAACGTGACATCATAGCCGCACAGGGCGCTCCGAAATCCGGACTCGCCAAGGCTATGATGGCCGACGGAGGTCTTCAGGCTCCTGCCGCAGGCTCCGGAATCGGCGGAATGGTCAAGGGCTCCGACCTCAAGGTCTGGAAACCTACCCACACCGAGAACCTTGCCGGAGAAGGCGAGGAGTTCAAGGTCGAGAAGATGTCCAACATGCGCAAGCTCATCGCCAAGTCGATGTACAACTCCCTCCAGAACACGGCCCAGCTCACCCATATGCTCGGTGCTGACGCGCGCCGTGTCCAGGCTCTCCGCAAGAAGGCGAAGAAGGCCCTTGAGGAAGGAAAGATCGACGTGAACATCACGATCAATGATTTCGTCTGCTACGCCGTCATCAAGGCTCTGAAGAAATTCCCTAAGGTCAACTCGCACTGCCTCGGTGACGCTATGAGGATATTCAATGTCGTCAATCTTGGTTGCGCCGTTGACACGGAGCGCGGACTGATGGTGCCTTGCGTGAAGCACGCGGAGGACCTGAATATCATCGGCTTGAGCAAGGCTCTGAAGAAGGTCGCTGAGGACTGCAAGAAGGGCTCGGTCAATCCCGACCTGCTTTCCGCCGAGGGTGCCTCATTCACGGTCTCCAATCTCGGAGGTTTCGGAGTCGAGTGGTTCACACCTGTCATCAACGTGCCTCAGAGCGCGATCCTCGGAGTCGGCACGATCGTCCCTCGTCCGAAGGATCTGGGCGCCGGAGTCTATGCGTTCGTCCCTTATCTCGGTCTTTCCCTGACCTACGACCACAGGGCTCTTGACGGCGGCGAGGCTACCCGTTTCCTCAAGCAGGTCGCCGTTGAGATAGAGAATCTTGAAGTTGAATTCTAAAATATTTACGAATATGTACGATTTAGCGGTAATAGGCGGTGGCCCGGGTGGTTACGTGGCCGCTGAAAGAGCCGGAGCCGCCGGCCTTAAGGTTGTCCTTTTTGAAAGAAAGTCTCTCGGAGGTGTCTGCCTCAACGAGGGCTGCATCCCGACCAAGACGCTCCTTTACAGCGCAAAGGTCTATAACTACGCCCTCACAGGTGACCACTACGGGGTCTATGTGAAGGAACCTACGTTCGATTATTCAAAAATCGTCGCCCGTAAGGACAAGGTCGTGAAGAAACTCGTAGGTGGTGTCAAACTGGCGATGAAGTCCAACAATGTCGAGGTCGTGGCCGCCGAGGCTATGATCCAGGGCCGTGACGCGGAAGGCATCAAGATCACAGCCGCCGACCAGACCTACGCCGCAAGGAACATCCTCATCTGCACCGGTTCAGAGGCCGCCGTGCCTCCGTTCCCGGGTCTGAAGGAGGCCGGAGACGTTATCGTCACCAACCGTGAGATCCTTTCTCTGAAAGAGCGTCCGTCCGAGCTCGTTGTCATCGGTGGAGGTGTCATCGGAATGGAGTTCGCGGCTTTCTATAGCACTCTCGGTACGAAAGTGACTGTGGTTGAGATGCTTCCTAAGATTCTCGGACCTCTTGACGATGAGATCAGCGCTATGCTTCAGAAGATCTACACCAAACGTGGCGTGAACTTCTGCCTCAAGTGCAAGGTCACCGGAATCGAGGGCAACACCGTTGTCTATGAGGATCCGGAGGGCAACACCCAGAGGGTCGGCGGGGACAAGATTCTCGTCTCTGTGGGCCGCCGTGCCAACATCACGGGATTCGGCCTTGAGAACCTTGGAGTCGAGATGCTCCTGAACCGTGGCGGAAAACCTTGCGGAATCAAGGTGGACAGCAGGATGCGCACGAATATTCCAGGAGTCTATGCCGCCGGCGACGTGACCGGCTTCTCTATGCTGGCCCACACGGCGAGCCGCGAGGGCGAGGTCGCGGTCAACAATATTCTTGGAAAGGAAGATCATATGCGCTACGACGCCATCCCTGGAATCGTCTATACCAACCCTGAGGTCGCCGGAGTCGGACTCACCGAAGAGCAGGCCGCGGCTTCCGGGAAGGAATATTCGGTCGTCAAGCTTCCAATGGCCTACGCCGGCCGCTTTGTCGCAGAGAATGAGGGCGGCGAGGGAATATGCAAGATCATCGTCGGCAAGAAGTACCACGAGGTCCTCGGAGTCCACATGCTCGGCAACCCTTGCTCGGAGATCATCCACAGCGCCTGCATCGCCATCGAGTCGGAGATGACCCTTGAGCAGCTCAAGGAGGTTGTGTTCCCGCACCCGACCGTTTCCGAGATCATCAAGGAGACAGCGTTCGCGTTGAAATAAAATGATTTGCTGGTAAACGTAATGACCACAAATTGTCGCTAAAAAGAATGACGAAAAACAATTAAGAATATACTGATATGCCAAAAGCGCTTTACATCGATCCTAACGAGACCCTGCGTCCTCAGGATCACGAACTTGAGCTTCCGAAGATTCCGGTGATGACGTACAACAAGACCGTCAAGGAAGAACTTAAGGAAGGCAATTTCACAAAGGAGGATCTTCTCCGCATCTACCGCGACATGTCCTACATCCGCGAGTTCGAGACTATGCTGAATCTGGTCAAGACCACGGGTGGCTACAACGGAGTCGCTTACAATAACCCTGGCCCTGCCCACCTTTCCGCAGGTCAGGAGGCTGCCGCTGTCGGTATGGCCTACTGCCTTGACACCGATGACTTTATCTTCGGTTCACACCGTTCACACGGTGAGATTCTCGCCAAGGGACTCCGCTCCATTCAGATCCTTCCTGAGGATGAGCTGAAGAAGGTTATGGAGGAGTTCTGGGGTGGCGCCACCCTCAACGTGGCAAAGAAGGCTTACGACGGCGATGACACCAAGGAGCTCGGAATCCGCTTCCTGCTCTACGGTGCGATGGCCGAGATCTTCGCCCGCACGACCGGTTTCAACAAGGGTCTGGGCGGATCAATGCACACATTCTTCACACCTTTCGGAATCTATCCTAACAACGCCATCGTCGGCGGTTCCGGATCGATCGCCGTGGGTGCGGCCCTTTACAAGAAGGTCAACCGCAAGAAGGGCATCGTCGTCGCCAACCTCGGTGACGGCGCCATGGCCAGAGGACCGGTCCTCGAAGGCATGACATTCGCCTCGATGGATCAGTTCAACACACTCTGGGAAGGCGACATGAAGGGCGGGCTGCCAGTCCTGTTCAACGTGATGGACAACCAGTACGCCATGGGTGGACAGACCAGGGGCGAGACCATGGGCTATGTGTTCCCTGCACGCCTGGGGGCCGGCTTCAAGGCCGACGCCATGGATGCCGAAAGAGTTGACGGTTACAATCCTCTCGCGGTCATCGACGCTTTCAACCGCAAGAAAGCCTACCTTCTTGAGAAGAAGGGTCCTGCTCTTCTGGACGTTGTCACCTACCGTTACAGCGGACACTCTCCGAGCGACCAGTCGTCTTACCGTACAAAGGAGGAGATCGAGGCCTGGGAGAAGGAAGATTGCATCTTGGCGTTCGGTGAGAGACTGAAAGAGGCCGGGGTGGCTGATCAGGCCGCTCTCGACGCTATCCGCAAGGAGGTTGACGCCAACATATTCGAATGCTACAAGCTTGCCATCGACACCGAACTTTCCCCTCGCATGGATCTCGTGAAGGAAAGTGAGCTCCTTGGTGATATGATGTTCTCCAACCAGAGCATCGACTCCCTCAGCGACGCGAAACCGGATGTGAATATGCCGCTGGAGGAAAATCCTCGCGTCAAGCAGATTGCCGGCAAGTCCAGGTTCTATCTTGACAAGGACGGCAAGCCTGCCAGCAAGATGAAGACCTACAACATCAGGGACGGAATATTCGAGGCCGTCGCCGACCGCTTCTACAAGGATGCTTCTCTGGTCGCTTACGGTGAGGAGAACCGTGAGTGGGGTGGCGCTTTCGCTGTCTATAGAGGACTGACCGAGGCTCTGCCTTACCATCGCCTGTTCAATTCTCCGATCGCCGAGGCCGCGATCATCGGGACAGCCATCGGTTACGCTATGTGTGGCGGCCGTGTGATCCCTGAGATCATGTACTGCGACTTCCTCGGCTGCTGCGGAGACGAGATATTCAATCAGCTTCCTAAGTGGCAGGCGATGTCCGGCAACATCCTGAAGATGCCGGTTGTGGTCCGTGTGTCCGTCGGCTCGAAGTACGGTGCCCAGCACTCTCAGGACTGGACTTCGTTGTGCTGCCATATTCCTGGACTCAAGGTCTGCTTCCCTGTCACTCCGTATGACGCGAAGGGCTTGATGAACGCCGCGCTTCAGGGTACCGACCCAGTCATATTCTTTGAGAGTCAGAGGATTTACGACAAGGGCGAGATGTTCCACGAAGGCGGTGTGCCTGAGGGATATTATGAGATTCCGATCGGTGAGCCGGATGTCAAGAGGGCCGGTAAGGACATCACCATCCTTACTATCGGTGCCACTTTGTACCGCGCTCTTGAGGCCGCTGATATTCTTAAGGAAAAGTATGGTATGGAGGCTGAGGTCATCGATGCCCGCTCTCTCGTGCCGTTCAACTACGAGAAGGTGCTTGCGTCCGTGAAGAAGACCGGCCGCATCGTCATCGCCGGCGACGCCTGCGCCCGTGGCTCCTACCTCAATGACATCGCCGCCAACATCACCGAGATGGCCTTTGACGACCTCGACGCCGCTCCTGTGGTGCTTGGTTCCCGCAACTGGATCACCCCTTGCCACGAGCTTGAGGAGGCGTTCTTCCCTCAGCCGTCCTGGTTCCTGGATGCCATCAACGAGAAGATCGTCCCTCTGAAGGACTATGTTCCGGTAAGCAACCAGACCACCGCTGAGCAGGTCCTCCGCGCGAAGAAGGGTGTGTAAAAGGTACGGCCATGCTTACAAAAGCTGTTAGATTATATGGTAAGGAAGACCTTCGTCTCGAGGAGTTTGAACTCCCCGGGATGAAGGATGACGAGATCCTCGCGAAGGTTGTCAGCGACAGCCTTTGCATGTCTTCCTACAAGTCTTCACACCAAGGTTCCGACCACAAGAGAGTCCCGGACGACATCGCCGAAAATCCTACGATCATCGGCCACGAGTTCGCCGGCGAGATCATAGAGGTCGGCTCCAAGTGGAAGGATCAATTCAAGCCTGGGGACAAGTTCTCAATCCAGCCGGCCCTTAACTACGAGGGCGGCCCAGCCGGTCTGCTGTCCGCGCCTGGATATTCCTATCGCTACGCTGGAGGTGACGCCACCTACATCATCATCCCTTCCGATGTGATGGAGATGGGCTGCCTCCTTCATTACAATGGCCCGGGATTCTATCCGGCATCATTGAGCGAGCCTCTGGCTTGCGTGATCGGCGCGATGCACGCCTGCTATCACACCCATCCGGGCTCGTATGTTCACCAGATGGAGATCAAGGACGGTGGCAAGATGGCACTTCTGGCTGGTGTCGGCCCGATGGGACTCGCGATGATCAACTATGTGCTCCGCCGTGAGGACAGAAAGCCGTCCCTTTTCGTGGTGACGGACATCGATCAGGCCCGTCTTGACCGTGCCGCGACGCTCTATACCAAGGAGTTCGCCGCTTCCCGTGGCATCGATCTCCGTTATGTGAACACCGGCACTGTCGAGAATCCTGTAGAGACGCTGCGCGAGATTTCCGGCGGAACCGGCTATGATGAGGTCATCGTGATGGCACCCGTTCCCGCTGTTGTCGAGCAGGGAGACGACATCCTCGGACAGGATGGCTGCCTGAATTTCTTCTCCGGTCCTGGCCGTTCCGATTTCAAGGCTCCGTTCAACTTCTACAATGTCCACTATGCCTCCACCCATGTGGTCGGCACCAGCGGCGGCAACACCGAGGACATGAAGGAAGCCCTCAAGATGATGGGCGAAGGTCTTGACCCAGCCGGTCTCGTGACCCACATCGGAGGCCTCAATGTGGTCCCTGAAACCACCCTGAACCTCCCGTCTATCAAAGGTGGCAAGAAGTTGATCTACACCCACGTGGAGATGCCGCTGACCGCCATCGCCGATTTCGAGGAGAAAGGCGTGACCAACCCTGTCTATGCCGAGCTCGACCGCCTCTGCAAGACTCACAACGGACTATGGAACATCGAGGCTGAGGAATATCTTCTCTCCCACGCCTCCGAACTGAGCAAGTAGTACTCACCTTAGTGTGAGACCCGAAAAGGATTTTCCCTATCCGGATTTTTGTAACGTGAAAAATCCGGATAGGGAAAATCCTTTTCGGGCTGCAGCTAAGATCTGCCCTCATCTTTTCGGGTTTCATTGTCGAAACATTCTCTATACCATGCTGCCAAGCCCGAAATAATTCTTTTATTTGTAGCATCCGCTCCATTTTGCCCGCCCACAGGCAGAATCGGAAGGGAAGTGGCTGACTTATCATAATTTTGACATTAAATACAAACAGTTTTATGAAGCACATCAAACTACTTGCGGTCATCGCCGCGATGACCATCTGCGGGACAATTTCCGCACAGCAACTTTCTTCAAGGTGTCCTATTCAAATGCCGCGATCGAGATGAAATCGGGCAGATTGCCTGTCACGGAAAACATGAACGGCCTCTCCATAGGTGTCTCGCAGGCGAGACCGCTCCCCGGCGAGTTGCCTTTCTTCTATGAATATGGTGTGGATGCGATGGCGGTGTTCGGCGACCATAATTCCACACTCGTCTCCGCGATTGTTCCGGTCAGTTTGATGTACCAGCTCGACCTCGGGCAGATCCAGCTTCTCCCGTTCGCCGGCCTCAACCTGACAGCGCACATCCTGGGTCAAAGCAAGTACGAGGGCGTCACCAGCGACTGGTTCAAGTCAGACAACGGCAAGTCCGCCGCCAACCGCTTCCAGCTCTGCGCCCAGTTAGGCGTCAAGGCCGTTTACAACAGGTACTTCCTGGAATTCGCCTACCACCCGTCCCTGACCAACCTCGCCGACCGCACCAGCCTAAATCTCATCAACGTCTCGTTCGGCTTCATGTTCTAAGTAAGCCTAAAATCAGCTTGGTACTATTTAGGATTGCTTAGTGGCCTTAGAAAATAGATCTATCCTCGATCTGTCTCTTATACACATCTGACGCTGCCGACGAATTAGACGGTGTAGAT
>ENA-OYYX01000511-OYYX01000511.1-human-gut-metagenome-genome-assembly--contig:-NODE-511-length-10614-cov-5.401837_pt1 | contig 10614 bp, 7 predicted proteins | sample MGYA00244070_ERZ653464 | MGnify/ENA primary metagenome ERZ653464 (study PRJEB26926, sample SAMN06165152) | human gut metagenome | biome: ENVO:00009003; feature: ENVO:2100002; material: ENVO:00002003...
TCTACACCGTCTAATTCGTCGGCAGCGTCAGATGTGTATAAGAGACAGGGATGGACATGTACCAGTTTCCGCCAAGCACGTTGGAGCAGAAATACGCCATCGAGCCGTTCTTCACCGCGCCCGCCCACTGGAACAGCAGGTAGAACACGATGATGACCCACCACCACTTCTCGCTGGTGACGGCCTTCAGCTGCTGACCCATGGAGACGCTCTGCTTCTTTTCTTCCTTCGCGTTGCTTTCCATCAGCTCTTCGGTCACGCGCTCACGGGTGAACTTGAACTGGAGGATGACGGTCAGCGCCGTGAAGATGGCAACCGCCAGCATGACGATGAACCACTGCGTGCCGAAGCCGGTATACACATCCGCGCCCGTCGCTTCGTCCTTCGTGGACAGGAAGGTCTGCACGAGAATCGGGAACACCATCGAGCCTGCGCCCATCACGCCCAGACCCGCGAAGTTGCTCATCGACGCCAAGACGCTGCGCTTCTCGCTGTCACGGGTGGACACGGGCACCATCGTCGCGTTCGCGGTGTTGTAAATCGGGTACGCGACGGCGTAGTAGAGGTTATAGGCAACGGCAATCCACACATAGCGCGCCGCGCCTTCAAAGGGCATGATGAACATCAGCACGCTGGCAACGGAAAGCGTCAGCGCGGAGAGCAGCAGCCACGGGCGCGCCTTGCCCGCCATGGTACGCGTGCGTTCAATCAGCTGACCGACGATGAGGTTCGCCGCTACAATCAGGAAGGTGGAAACCAGCTGAAGGATGGACAGGTAGGCGCTGCTCAATTCCAGTGCCTTGCCGAGATAAACCTGAAGGTAACTGGTGAAGATGCCGGAGGACAGCAGCGCGCCGAACGGGCCAATCAGGTAGCCGAGCAGGGTTTCGGGGGTTGTCACCTTGTCCTTCGGGACGCTGGAGCGCGTCAGGGGGGACTGCCAGAAGGATTGTTTCATGGGGGACATGCTTCCTTTCCTTGTTGTGAGTTGCTTTCTATATATAATTGCTTTCCGCAATTACTTCTTCTTTTTATCCGGGTTGAGGTTCAGCTTCGGGCGGTGGCAGAAGTGGTGGATCAGCCGTCCGCACCCGCGGAAGAAATGCCCATTGACCATCAACAGCATATCCTCCGCCATTGCCATCGACACCATGCCGTTCATCATCTTCGCCATGCCGCGGAACGGGATGTTGTAGATGAACAGCAGGTTCAAATCCGGCTTGCCGGCGGCAGTCGCCTTGTTCTTCATGCGCGTGAGAATCCGGTAGATCAGCCGTGCCAGCGGGTTCTTGGCGTAGCTGAGCTGCGTCACCGTGTCGTTGAGCGTCAGCGGCTGCGTCTTGTCCCAGAGATGCGGCGGAATCGCGTGGCCCAGCAGCGCCGCGAACTCCGCGTCGCTCACGTCCGTCACGCGCGCCGTGCGGTAGCTCTGCACCGCCAGCTGAGCATACGGATTGGGCGCGTTCGTCCCCTGCTCGGTGTGCTTTGCCGTCAGGCGGATGTCGCGGCAGGATGCGCCAATCAGCAGCTCATATTCGCCGCCTTCCACCTCGAAGCGGTTCGTGCGGACGTTGAAGTAGCGGAACGTGTAGCCGTCGAAGGGAATCGTGACGCGCTTCGTCTCGCCCTTCTCCAGATGCACGCGCTGAAAGCCCTTCAATTCCTTCGCCGGGCGGAAAATCTCCGCGTTTGGCTTGTGGATGTACAGCTGCGCCACCTCGTCGCCAGCGCAGTCGCCCGTGTTCGTCACATCAAAGGATACGCCCTTGGCATCCGCCTGCACGTTGTCGTAGCGGAAGGTTGTGTAGGACAGCCCGTGCCCGAAAGCGAACGCCGGGGTGACGTCCGCCGACTCGGTGTAGCGATAGCCGACATACAGCCCTTCGCGGTATTCGCTTGTGGCCTCCGTGCCGGGATAGTAGTGACTGACCGGCGCGTCCGCATAGTGACGATACCACGTTTCCGCCAGCTTGCCGCCGGGGGTAATCTCGCCCACCAGCGCCCGCAGCACAGAGCGCGCCACCGCTTCGCCGCCCAGACCCGCGTAAAGCAGCGCGTCGCAGTCCTGCGCCCAGTCCGTCTCGACCGCGCTGCCGCAGGAGAGCACCACCACCATCTTCTTGCACACGGCGCGCAGCTTTTTCATCAAGGCGATTTGGTTCTCCGGCAGGCGCATGTGCGTGCGGTCAAGCCCTTCCGTCTCAAAGCACTCCGGCAGACCGAGGTACACCACCGCGCAATCCGCCGTTTTGGCAAGCTGCACCGCTTCATCCGCCAGCGCGTCGTTCGCGGCGTCAAGGCGCTCGAAGCCCTGCGCGAAGCCGACCCGCGCCGGGAAAAATTCATCCAGCAGGGGCAGCGTGTCATCCACCTGCACGGCGTTGACCATGCTGCTGCCCGCGCCCTGATAGCGGGAACGCGCCGCAAACTCGCCGATAACCGCCACGCGCGCGTCCTTCTTCAGCGGCAGCAGGTGCTCGTCGTTCTTCAGCAGCACAAGGCACTTTTCCGCCGCCGCTTCCGCCGCCTGATGCTGCTTTGCGGCATCAAACGACGATTCGCCGGACTTGTGCTCTGCCAGCACGAAATCCAGCAGCTGATCCACGCGCTCATCGACGATTTTCTCGTCGATTGTGCCGTCCTTGACCGCCTTCACCAGCTGGCAGGGGCTGTCGTCGCCCGCCGCAGGCATCTCCAGATTCATGCCCTCGCGCACACCCTCGACAATGCTGTTGCTGCCGCCCCAGTCGGTCACGACCGCGCCGTCAAAGCCCCACTCGCCGCGCAGAATATCGCCCAGCAGATGGCGGCTTTCGTTGGCGTACACGCCGTTAACGCGGTTGTATGCCGTCATCACGAAGCCCGGCTTGCCCTCTTTGATGGCAATCTCGAAGTTCGTCAGGTACATTTCCCGCAGTGTCCGCTCGTCCATCACGCTGTCGGAGTGCATCCGCAGCAGCTCCTGCGCGTTCGCCGCGTAGTGCTTTGCGCAGGCGGATATGCCCTGCTTCTGCGCGCCGCGGATGAAACCCGCCGCCAGCTTGCCGGAGAGGTACGGGTCTTCGGAGTAATACTCGAAGCTGCGGCCGCACAGGCTGGAGCGCTTCGTGTTCAGCCCCGGCGCAAGCAGCACATCCACCCCCTGATTGGCAGCGTCGCGCCCGACGACCGCGCCCATCGCCTCGGACACCGTGTCGTCCCAGCTGCACGCCAGCGTCGCGGCGGAGGGAATGCATGTCGCCTTCGTCGATGCGTTGAGGCCCAGATGGTCGCCTTCGCCCGCCTGCTTGCGCAAGCCGCTCGGCCCGTCGGAGAGCGTGATGGCGGGAATATTCAGCCGCGGAATCTCGCGCGTGTGCCAGACATCTTTGCCGGCAAGCAGGGCGCACTTTTCCTCCAAAGTCATTCGGGAAACCAAATCACCGTGTTTCATGGTCATTCCATCCTTATGCGTTCGCACAGACCACCCACTGTGCTTTTTTCCTACTTTATTATAGCAATTTTTTCGGGTGACGCAAGCAGTCTCGCACAAACTGTCGAAATTTTCGCACAAGCTGTCATATTCGTCCTAATTTCGTGCGTTTATACCATTTCGGATGCCGTTCGTCGCGCGGGGGCGATGTGCGAATCTGGAAGAAAGAGGGAATTACAGTGGAAAAATGGTATGCTTTCGGTGGATTTTGACGTGCGGGATGCGGGTGTTTTCCCGTTGACGCGGCAGGAAAATTGTGCTATCATAGCACCAATTGGAGGTGATTTTCCCCATGATGATGGACTTCGACGATTCTCCCCGCGCCCTCCCGCATCTCGCGCAGACAGAGGCGGATGTTAAAGCGGGGCATTCGCAGTCGCTGAAAGCTGATTTCGACAAAATCCTGCGCGAATTGGAGACCTGCTCGGAGAACGCCACCGGCTTGACGGACGACGAGAAAATCGACATGGTTGCAGCGAGGATTTTGAAGGAGTACAAAGCTGCTTTCGAGGAACTCGGCAAATAATCCCCCCGGCGCAGGGGCATTCGTCATTGCGCTTTTTTGCACCCAAAAAGGGACGCTCCTTTCCAGAGCGCCCCTCTTTTATGTTACCCCTTAGTTTGCCTTGACGTACTGCGCCATCATCCAGCCCGTCGTGCCCTTGTAGCTGACGTAGTACCAGCTGCCGGACCGCTCCAGAATGGTGACAGTTTCGCCCTTGTCCACACGGAGGATGATGCCGTACTTGGTGCTTGCACCGCGGCGCAGCGCCACGCGGACGCCCGTCACCGTGCCCGTACCGGACGTGCCGGAACCTCCCTGCGTAACCGTGATGGTCGGCGCAGTGACCTCAATCTTGTTGCCGTTGGCTTCATACACGATGACGCGCAGGATGTAGGAACCCGCGACAGTGGGCGTGTAGTTGAACGTCAGGTTATTCAGGCCGACTTCCGTCGCCACCACGGAGCCATCGCGGAACAGGGTGTAGTCGCGGCGGATGACGCTGCTCGTGCCCTTGTAGGCGGTCGTCCACGTCAGGTTGCGGTTTGTCACGCTCGCCGTCGTGCTGGGCACAACCGTCACAGGCGTGTAGTTCGACACCACCGTCGCGCTGGAGCGCTGGGTGATGGACTGCCCATCAGCGGAGGTAATGGTAACTTCCAGCAGGTAGGTGCCCGCCACCGTCGGCTGATAGTTGACGGAGATGCGGCCCGTTGCGGTTTCCGTGCGGTTGCTGTTGACAACCACCGTCGTGCCGCGGTAGACCTTGAAGTTCACGTTGTAGTTCGGCCGGCCGCCCGCGAAGGTAATATCCCACGCAAGCGTCTCGTAGTTGTTCAGCTTCGAGGCGCTGGGCTGCACGCTGGCAATCGTCAGCGGCGCGTAGCCGACGGTGATGTTGTAGACGATCAGGATGTCGGGATAGCGCTTGGAGGTAATCAGCAGCGTCGCGTAGCCGTTGTTGACGCCGGTAATCACGTTGTCGTGCAGGGAAATCGCGCTGTTGGTGTTGGCGATTTCGATGTTCGCCACGTCGCCCGCCTCGGTGTAGATGCCGTGGTCAAGCGTGAAGTTTTCGCCCACGCGGATGGTCTTGTTGACGACCTTGCTCACCGGCGCGGGGGCAACGAAGTTCATCTCGCTCAGCGTCGCGGGGGCAGCGTACATCGCCGTCGTCGCGCCGAGGGAGTCGCGAACTTCCATCTGCATGGCGTACTTCTGGGAGTTAATCAGGTTGATGTAGTTTTCCGTCAGGGTGAGGGTGAAGGTGGTCGTCATGCTGGTCTTACCGGCGGGCAGCGAGGTGTAGCCGTCGGAGAAGTCCTTCAGGACGATGGGGCTGCCGCCGCTCAGGCTGACGAGGCTGTACTTGAAGGTGTACGAGCCGCTGCCGCCGGAGACGGTCGCGCTCCACGAGAACACATCGCCCACATAGCCGCCGGAAATATCCTGCCCTGCGGAGAGGTTCACCGCGCTTAAGCCCTCCAGCGTCAACGAGCCGGATTCAGGCTGGGACATGACGTTCGACCACGGGCCGTAGCAAATGGTGCCGTTGGAGAACACGCGCACCGGGCGAACCTTGTAGTAGTAGGTCGTGCCGGCGACGAGGTTCTTGGCGACATAGGTCGTGCCTTCGGTTTCGCCAATCTTGGTGTACAGGCCGTCCATGGTGGTGGAACTGTACACATAGTACTTGTTCGCGCCCAGCACGGTGGTATCCCAGTCAATGGTCTGCTCCTGCTTGCCGGTGTTGCGCACCGCGCACAGGTTCACAGAGCCAAGCGCCGTGAAGTACACGCGCTCGCTGGAGAGGGAGAAGCAGTTGTAGCTGCCCACAGGGCGCATGGAGTAGATGAAGTAGTAGTACACTTCACCCAGGTTGATGCTCGCGTCCACGAAGGAAGTCACCGCGCCGGTCTTTGCCAGCAGGGTGTAGCTGCCGCTCGCGCCCGTCTTGCGGTAGATGATGTACCCCGTCGCGCCGGAGGATGCCGGCCAGGACAGCAGGGCGTTGTTGCCGCTCTGCACCACGGTCAGTTCCGGGCGATCCATGGGCGTGCCGCAGCCGACGTTGGAGTATTCAGAGTAGAACTTCTCGCCGGAGGAGAACACGCGCACCGCGCGGACGCGGAAGTAGTAGCCCGTCGCCTTCTTCAGGCCGGTGGCGTTGCACAGCGTGCCGGTCAGGTCAGTGCGCACGGTGGTGAAGCCGCTCGTCGCATTGGTGGACATCTGCACTTCGTAGGTCTGCGCGCCGGAGACGCTCGACCAGTTCAGACGGATGGTATCCGCGCCCAAGCCGCGCGGGTCTTGCAGCTTCGGCTTGGCAAGCGTCATGTAGGACAGCGTCTGCGAATCAGGGCTGTACACATACTTCGCCTGCTCGCCGTCGTAGGACACGTTCACCGCGCGCACGCGGTAGTACACCGCCTGACCGGGGGTCACGTTCGTATCCTCATAGTACAGGCGGTTGTTCGGCACGGAGCCGAGCAGCGTGTAGCTGGTTTCGCCGCCGAACTTGCGGTACACGTCGTACTGCGTCGCAAAGGCGACAGAACCCCAGCCAATGCGCACGCTCGTTTCGGACAGCGTCGTGCCGATGAGGTCCGTCGGCTGGAGCAGCACCAGCTCGCGGTAGGGATCGGGGCCGTTCACGTCGTCCGACGGCAGGATGCTGATGTCGTCATCCATATCCGGCAGAACGATGTCGTCCTCGTTCACAGGAGCCTGCGTCGGTTCGTCGGGCGTCTGCACCTCGTCCGATGCCACATCCGACACTTCGTTCATGATTTCGCCCTGTGCGCCGTCCAGCGTCTCGCCGAATGCCACGCAGGAGAGCATCATGCAGAGCACCAGGAATACAGAAACCAGTCGTTTCATGGTCTGCGTCACTCCTTTTATCTGTTGGGGGAAATGGTATATGCCTTCCAGCAAATACGACGAATGAGCTGCCGATTCTGTTTCCAGCAATCTGGGCAACTTTCCTCTTATTCGCTGGGATGAGCCTAAAAAGTTGAATCGCAGGAAAGTTTCTCCTGCTTACGGCGATTTTTGCGCCGCTTCCTTTGCGCGCTGCTGCCACACGGCGCGCTGCTGATTTTCCACCTGCGCCCGATACGTCTCGTAATCCGGCGACAGCTGCGTGCGCTGAAGATGATCCAGCTGCGTCCACTCGCGCGTGAAGGCGACATACGCCGGAATCATGCGTTCCGCCGTGTCATAGCCCACAACGCGCCCCTGATGCAGCCACATCACCCGGTCGCAGAAGTTCAGCATCTGCCACGGCGCGTGGGTGACGAAGAAAATCGTCTTGCCCTCCGCCCGGAAATGCCGCATCCGCGCCATGCACTTCTCCGCGAAGCTCGCGTCGCCCACGCTCAGCGCCTCATCCACAATCAGGATTTCGGGGTTCATGTGGGCGGAAATGGCGAATCCCAGCCGGGAGCGCATTCCGCTGGAATACGTCCGCAGGGGCTGGTCGATGTACACGCCAACATCCGCAAAATCAATGATTTGCTGCTGGATTTGGGCGATTTCGCGCTTCTCCATGCCCATCAGCATACACTTATAGGCAATGTTTTCGCGCCCAGTCAGCTGATCATTCATGCCGATGTTTGCCGCCAGCATACTGACCGTGCCGCTGACCTCGCAGAGCCCCAAATCCGGCTGGGTGATGCCCGCGATGATACGCGCCAGCGTCGATTTGCCGGAGCCGTTCAGCCCCGCCAGCCCGACGATTTCGCCGCGGTGGAAGTCCTGCGTCACGCCGCAGAGCGCCGGAAATTTCTTCACGTTCGCCCGAAGCCCCAGCAGCGCCTTCAGGCGGTCTTTTTCCTCGCCGTACAGGTCGTAGACCTTCGTCAGTTCCCTGCAGCGGACGATTACATCCGCCAAGCGCATCGCCCCCTTTCTGCGCGATTTCTTCCTATTAAATGGCGCTGATTACAGCTGGTCGATGAAGCGGTTTCTGAGCCGCATGTGCAGCGTGCAGCCCGCCGCCAGCAGCGCCAGCGCCGCCAGCCAGAAGTACGCCCCTTGCCCCGGCGATGACCAGAAGCCTTCGCCATACAGCAGGCACTTGCGGTAGCCCTCGATGATGTAAACCAGCGGGTTCAGCCGCATCACGCGCTGCAAGCCCGGCGACAGCCCGTCAATTGCCCACACGACGCTGGAAACGTAGAACAGCAGGCGCATCAGCGGCTGAAGCAGCTCGCCGAAATCGCGAAAGACCGCCGTCAGGCTGCTCGTCAGCAGCGCCGCGCCGATCAGCAGCACCCACGAAGCCGCGAGGTAATACGCCAGTTCCAGATAGTGCCACGTCACCGGCACGCCGCCAAGCAGCAGCGCAATCAGCAGAATCGCCATCGTCCACAAATGCTCGTAGTACGCGCGCACAACCGCCTTCATCGGGATGATGGAGAGCGGAATGCGCACGTTGCGGATGATGGACGCGGCCTGCTGGATGGACGCGGACGCGCCGAGAATGGCGGAGTTGAGCGCCAGCCACGGCATCATGCCGCACATCAGCCACAGGTGATACGGGAAGCCGTTTTTTTCCTGCGTTCCCAGCCCGACGGAAAAGACGAACCAGTAAATGAGGATTTGCAGCAGCGGGCTGAGCAAGTCCCACCAGCGCCCCAGCAGCATCCCCGCCCGCCGCGAGCGGTTCTCGTAGAGCGTCAGGCGCACGGTTCGCCGCAGATTTTGGATGATTTCGCCCAGCGCCGGGCCAACCGCGTGTATCATCCGCCTGCCGCCTCCGCCAACCCGTTCCGCTGAAGAAAATCGCGGAAAACGCGCATTCTTTCCGGGTACGCCTTGTTGAAATCGGTATAGTCCGCCAAGTCGTAGTAGTATTCCAGCGGCTTTTCCAGCCGGAAATCCTCCATCGGCAGCGTCGGCAGGCGGAACAGGCGGGTCATTTCGTCCATGCGGCTGTCCACCACCATCGTCAGCGCCGGAATGCCGCTCGTGATGGCAATCACGTTCCCGTGGAAGCGGCTGCCGAGGGAAAAGTCGTACTGCCTGACCCACGCCAGCCAATCCTCAATGTGGAAAAAAACGTGCATTTGCCGCTTCAGCCAGTCCTGCAAATAGCGGAACTGGTACTCGTCGCCGCAGCAGTTTTCCAGCGTCAGCGGGAATGCGTTCTGCTCCACAAAGCCGAGGTCGCGGTTCGCGCAGAAGGTCAAAAACTGCCGTTCCGGGTCGGACAGCGTGCCGTAGAAGGTGCGGAAGTTGCAGCACGCGCGCATTTTCGGGTCGAACGGTTTCTTCTCCACGCGAAACTTCTCGTTCATCCCCTGATACAGGCTGGGACAGCCGATAATGCGGAAGTTGACGATGCCGTTCTTCTCCAGCACCGCTGCGGTGTACTCGCCGCGAACGCCCAGCACAGCGCGCTCCGCCATCGTCCGCAGGAGCTTGACCGTGTCCGGGTGGAGCGTGATGTCCACATTGCGCGCCATGCTCTGCACCCCCACGCTGATTGGAACCAGCGGTTTATCGCCGATTCGCTTCAGCATCGTCCAAACGTGCGGGTACGTCTGATTCGGGGTCAGCCAGATCAGCTCGGTCGTGATGTAGTGGGTGATGTCCGCCCGGTCGCGGAACGTGTCCGACGTAACATCCCACAGCGGAATCATCACGGGGTGAAAGATGTCCTTCAGCGCCCGGATAAACACGAGATTTCCCGTATTGTTTCCCAGAAAAAAGAAGCGTTTTGCCCACTCATGCTTCTCAAACGACACCCGATCATTCCAAAACAATCCAACCGCCATCCGCTTCCTCCTTTCCGGGCGTGGGGAGACGCTGGGGCGTTGCCCCAGACCCTACCAGAGGCTTTGCCTCTGGACTCCACAAGGGGCAATTGCCCCTTGACCCCTTTTCGCGATTGAGTTGGTGACAACTGCATAATTTACTCGCGTGTTTATTGAGGGGACGCAAGGGCGCTGCCCTTGACCTGCCAAAGGGTCTTCGACCCTCTGGACTCCCTTTTTCGCGATTCAGTTGGTGACGACTTCATACTTTACCCGCGTGTTTATTTTGGGGAACGGTGCAGCCTCTTGCGCAGCTTCTTCCGAAACGTTTCGCGGTCGAACAGCAGGAAGCCAATCGTCCGCTTCACCAGCCCAGTCTGCTCCGGGATGAAGCCAATCATGCGGCTCGGCGCGTCCGCCGCGCCCAGCTCGTGCGCCGCAACTGCCACTTCCGCCGACTGGTCGCGCACCAGCGTCCGCAAATCCAGCGCGTTCTCCCCCGCGAACACCATGTCCTCGAACGGGATGTTCCGCAGCAGCTCCGCGTCCGCTTCGGGCAGCTGCCGCAGCGCCCCCTCAAAGGGCAGCGACATCGCCAGCTGCACACCGGGATTGTCAAGCGACTGCATCACGCTCGTTCCGGCGAAGGTATCGCGGAAGTCGCGCACGAATTGCAGCGCGTGATGCTGGACGCAGGTCGACAGGAAGTGCGCGGCTTCGTTGCGCCCCTCCTGCGCGTACACCGGGACGACACGCGCATTCTGCCGCTCGAAGCCCACGCAGGGCGCTTCGTCGGAGGACAGCAGGAACTCGCGGAACGCGCCGGACATGGCCTGTCTCTTATACACATCTGACGCTGCCGACGAATTAGACGGTGTAGA
>ENA-OYYX01000516-OYYX01000516.1-human-gut-metagenome-genome-assembly--contig:-NODE-516-length-10470-cov-6.899760_pt1 | contig 10470 bp, 9 predicted proteins | sample MGYA00244070_ERZ653464 | MGnify/ENA primary metagenome ERZ653464 (study PRJEB26926, sample SAMN06165152) | human gut metagenome | biome: ENVO:00009003; feature: ENVO:2100002; material: ENVO:00002003...
CCCGATATAGCCGGACGAGGGGAACAGATCGGGCCGGTTTCCCAGCGTGGACATATACAGGGCGTACATGGAAAGCTGCTCGTCGGACATCATGTAAACCGGGACGTGGGAGAGATTGAAGTTTTCCAGCGTGACATAGCAGATGTAATAGTTGTACGGCACCTCCACCTCATAGTCGTTGCCCTCGCTGTCCGTCCGGGTAACGGTACGGTAGCGCACCTCCACCACCACATCCTCGGTCAAAATGTACTGGCGGTCAAAGAGGTCTTGCAGCGTCCCGCGCACCTCGTCCAATGTCCACGCGCCCTCATGGAGCGCGGAGATCATGGAGATCAGTACATAGGGATCGTGTTCAATGGTGTCGAGGTCAAAATGGTATTCGTCGTAATCGTGGGTGCGGGTGTAGGTGTCGAGGTAGCGTTGCAGCTCGTCCTCCAAAGCGCAGTAGGCGGCCTCGGCCCCCAGCATATCCGCGTCCTCCGCCTTATAGGTGCTGGCGGCGATGGCCGCAAGGGTGCTGTTTCCCACGGACACCATCGAGGACATACACGATTGCAGGGTCAGCACCACCAGCAGGCAGCCCAGCGCAAGCAGCGTCCCCACGGGATGCCGCTTGACGAACGCCGCCGCTCCCCGGACAAACCGCTCCGTGGCCGACGCGGTTTGTTCGGCGGCCTTGGCGGTCTGCTTGGCGGTTTCCCGCGCCTTGCGCTGATACTCCCGTTTCAGCTTGTGGCGGTGCCATAACCGGGCGGCGGCGCTCCGCGCCTCCGGCTGCTCCTGTGCAAACTTGCGGGAATGGTAGTCCGCTGTGGCCTTGATGTACCGGGACTCGGCACGGGCGGCGGCCTTGGCCGGGTGCTCCCGGATGGCCCTGCGTACCTTGTGCCGCCCATAGTGCAGCGCGGCCTCGCCGGAACGCTCCACAAAATGACCGCCCTCCACGCCTACATTGTCGCGTTCCTCCTGATACACCTTTCCATGCAGAAAAGCGTGGGTTTCGTGTCCGGCAATCCGGGCGATCCGCTTGATGGGGCCGGGCTTTTTCGGCGGCTTCTGCTTTGCCAGCCTTTCACGGGCCTTGTTCAGCCGTTCCTCCCGGCTCTCCATGCGGAGCTTGGACTTGTGGAGCTTGGCCTGTTCGCTGTCGGTATGGAACTTCTGGCCACCGTGACCAGAAGCAGCCCCGCCCTCGGGCGGCTTATTCTGTCTGTTTTCCATTGGCGGCGTCCTCCGGCTTGGTGGTCAGCAGGTCGTAGATCTCGCCACGGGGGAAACGGTCAACAAACGGGATGGTGACGCTGCCATAGAACAGCAGGCCCTCGCCGGAGTTGGACTGCGTGATATACGATAGCTGGTGCTCTGAAATACCGATCTGCTTGGCAAGAATGGCGCGGTCACTCTGCGCCTGCGACAGCAGGATCATAAAATCCGTGTTGTCCAGAATGTTCTCGATCTCCCGGCTGGCCAGCAGGTCTTTCACATTCTGCGTCAGGGCCGAGGGGACGCAGCCCTGTTTGCGGAGCATCTTCCAGACGGTCACGAAGTAGCTGGCGGTCAGCGGGTCACGGAGCAGGATATGGAACTCGTCAAAATAGCACCATGTCGCCACGCCGTTTTTGAAGTTGGTTCCCACCGCAGAAGTGACAAAATCGTTGGTGATGTGCATGGCAATCTTGCGGAGGTTTTCGCCCATGCCTTTCAGCACAAAGCACACCACGCGGGAATTGAGGTTGACGTTGGTAGGATGGTTAAAGAGGTTGAGGGAGCCTGTGCAGTAAAGCTCCAGCGCCGTGGCGATCCGCTTGGCCTCCGGCTCCGGCTGGCGCAGCAGCTCCTCATACAAATCTTGGAGCAGCGGCGTTTTGGCCGTTTCCAGCCCCAGCGCCATCTCCCGGTACACCTGACGCACACAGCGGTCAATGACGGTTTTCTCGATGGGCTGCAAACCGTCCCGGCCTCCCACCACCAGCTCACACAGCGACAGCAGAAAATCCGCTTTCAGGGACAGGGGGCTGTCCCCGCCGCCCATGTCCATCTGAACATCCATCGGGGAAATGTGGTTGGGGCTGTCCGGCGCGATCTCGATGACCTGACCGCCCAGCCGTTCCACCAGCGGAGCATATTCGCCCATCGGGTCAACCACGATGATGCGATCCTGCGGAATGGCAAGAAAGACGTTCAGCAATTCACGCTTGGCGGCAAAGCTCTTGCCGCTGCCCGTAGAGCCGAGGTAAAGACCGTTGGCGGATTTCAGCTTTTTGCGGTCAGCCATGATGACGTTATGGGACAGGGCGTTCATGCCGTAATAGAGGGACGGGCCATCCATGCGAAGCTCCCGCGTCATAAAGGGAACGAAGATGGCCGTGGAGCTGGTGGTCATGCCGCGCTGAATTTCAATGCCGTTGTAGCCGAGGGCCAGCGAGGACATATAGCCCTGCTCCTGCTGCCAGTCCAGCCGCTTGACGGCACAGTTATATTTCTGCGCGATGCCGTTCACGGTGAAAATGTCGTTTTCCAGCCGCTCCCGCGTGGGGGCGGTGTTGACGATCAGGAACGTCAAGAGGAACATTCTCTCGTTGCGGCTTTGCAGGTCGGCCAGCAGCTCGGCGGCGTCCTTGGAAAAGGTGACGAGATCGGGCGGGAGAATGTCAGGGTCATATCCGGCGCGGGTAGCCTTGCGCTGCTCCTCCACTTTCATCTTGTCGATGTCGGAGATTTTACCCTTGACCGTTTTAATGGCCTTGACCTGATCCACCGTCTGAATGTGCATGGTGACGGTCAGCTCGGCGTCCAGTTCCAAAATCTCCGCCAGCAGCTTATCCGAAAGCTCCGACGCCATGATCTGCAAATAGGACGCCGCGCCCCACATCTGGCCGACACGGAAAGTCCGGCTCTGCCGAAAGTCGAAACTGTCCGGGGCGATGTAGTCCTTTGTCCCCATGCCCGTCTTGGGAATGTCTTTCCACGCAAAGCGGAACGGCTCACGCCCGCCGGGATGCATCTGCCCATGCAGCACCGCCAGCCGATCCCGGCCATCCAGCGGGCGGGACTGGACGCCCAGCCGTTTCAGATTGCCCATGACATCCGCCTCCACGCGCCCCAGCCGGGGACGCGCCTCCGCTACACCCTCGGCAGGCAGGCCAAAGGTGATATACTTGTACCGCTCAATGCCGTTGTTGCTCTTGGCGATCTGGCCTTTAAGCATTTCCACATACTCGCCCCGGATGCTGTTGAAGTCATCCTCCTGCGCCGGGATATTCACCTTGTAGCGGTTGGCGTTGCGGCTGCGGCGGTTGACAAAGGAAAGCTGGAACGGGAGCGAGCTGTCAAAATAATTCAGGCACGCGCTCCACCCGCTGATAATGGCAGTCTGATCCTCCGTGGACGCCACGGCATAATTGATGTCCTCATATTCCAGCGTCTTTGTGTAAAGCCCGCCGGGGAGCTGGCAGATCCCGTCCGGGTGCATGGCGATATAGGGAATGGTCTGCTGGGCGGACAGCGCCCGGTGCTTATTTGCGTTTTTCTGCTTTTTTGCTTTGCTCAATAGGCTCCTCCTTTCGCGCAAATGGGGCATAGATATTTTCCGTTCGGTACGGTCGGATGCCGGGGCGGGTAAACTTGACCCGGATGATGTTGCGGATCACCTTTTCAAAGGGTAAACCGTCCTTTTCGTACATCGCCAGCAGAAACGCCGGGAGCATGATCGCCAGCATAGCGAACAGCGCCCCGGTGTTGCCGATGGCCTGCCGGGTCAAAAGGTAGGTCGGAACGCCGATAACCGCACCAGCGCCGAAACAAATAAGCTGCCGCTTGGTGAGGTTGAACGCGATCTTTGTCTTGATCTTGGAAAGGTCGTTCGGGACATTCACATAGGGCATCAGTCTGTCACCTCCAGTTTGGGACAATTTGTCCCAAAGTCCGGGATCGTCGGCTCCACCTCGTTGCCCCACACATCCCAGCCGGGAGAGGTCTGCCGTGCGAACAGCTCCACACGGGGCAAATCGCCCATGAGGGCAACGATCTTATCACGGGTTTCGTCCGGCTTTTTGCTGTGGGCTTCGATGGGCGAAATGATAAACTGGTGGATGTCGGCGGCCTGCCGCTTGGGGTGTCCCTTGGTCGCCAGCAGGCAGACCTCGGCATTTGCCCTCGTCCAGAAGCCCAGCCCATAAAACCAGCTATCCGCCTTTTTGTTCTTTTTGAGCCAGACAAAAGCGACGCTTTTATAGGTGAAGCCCCACGCACGGATGAGCCGCAGGGCCTCCGGGAGCTGCGGGAACGTGGCCCACATGAAAAGGGCGCTGTCCTTGGCCGCAAGCTCGGCCACAGGCAGCGCGCACAATTCATCAATGCTCATGGTGGGGTAATGGTTTTCTGCCGCCCCCTGCACTTTCTTTGCGGAGTAGCGCCACGGGGGATCGGCGTAAATAATTTCGTAGGTTCCTGTCATCATTCTCCTTTCCTGCCAGATGCCACAGCCTCCCGCGCCCGCCGGATGCGCTCCGTGGCGGGGCCGTAAAAGGCCGGGGCGGTTTCAAAGCAGACGAAGCGGCGGCCTGTGTTCAGCGCGGCCACGGCAGTTGTGCCGGAGCCAGCGCAGATGTCCACCACCACCTCGCCGGGGCGTGTGTAGGTGCGGATCAGGTACTCGCACAGGGCCACGGGCTTCTGCGTGGGATGCACGGTGGTTGTCACTGTGGGAAACGCCAGCACATTCCCCGGAAAGCGCTGCCCATCGGACTCGCCGCTGGTGCGTTCAAACTTTCCGTAGTTGGGGCTGTTCCCGCTGCAACGGTGAATTTTCTTGTACGGCTTGCCCTGTTCAAACTGCGGAAAGTAGGCCGGGGACTTCTGGTAGAACACCAGAATATTCTCCGTCTTTTTCAGCGGAGCGCGGCGGGCATTGAGAAAACCCGTGCAGCGGCTTTTGTACCATACCCACTCATAACGGAGCATGGCGAGGTTGGACGCGCCCAGCACCTTGTCATAGGGACATTGTGCGAAAAACAGCACCGCGCCCTCCGGCTTGACGGCCCATTTCACCGCCTCCCACAGCTCCGGGAGCGGCAGCGGCACATCCCAAAAGTTCCGGGTCGTGCCGTAGGGCGGATCGGTCAAGAGCATATCCACGCTATGCTTTGGCAGAGAGCGCAAGCCCTCAATGCCGTCGGAGAGGTGCAGCCCCTCCGGGATCGGCCTCTGGCCACCATGACCAGAAGCGGCGGTATCAGCGATAAGATCACCTTTCCTTTCTCAATGGGCGCTGAAGATGCTTTTGGAGATCGTCCCGGTTTTCATCAGCATGAAGCACAGAAGCACCGTATAGCCGATACAGCCCCAAATCGCGCCGATAGGATCTCCGCTTGTGGCGATCCCCTGAATGAGCACCGCATAGATCGCCACGCAGACGAGGATCAGCATACCCTGAAAGCCCACGGCAAACAGGGAGCGCAGATAATTCTGGCCCATCGCGCCAAGCTCCCGGTTGGAGAGCGTCGCCACGGGGATGGGGGCTAAACTGGTCAGCAGATATATCTCGATCATGCGGCCATATACGATCACGAAAATAAAAATGTTCAGCGCCAGCATGGTAAACTTAATGAGGAACGATTGCAGGAACAGGCCCAGCAGAGGGCCAAGCTCCATCGTTTCAAGGGTCATTTCCAGATCGGCCAGCATATCCGGCGTGATGTTGGTTGCGCCTGTGACAATGCCCGCCGCGCTTGCGATCACGCTTTGCGACACGTCAAAGACCGCCATGACGATATTGAACGTGTTGGACAGGATCAGGATGGCACAAGTGGTTTTGAATACCCATTTGTAGATATTCGCCACGTCGAACTCGTGCATATTGTTCTTTTCCAGTATCATCTGGATCAGCTCATAGGTGGCAACGAAGGTCAGGATCAATCCGGCAATCGGCAATATCACCGTTTCGGAAAGCTGCCGTATCAGGGAGAACACCCCGGCGTTCCATGCCGCCGGGGTGGTTCCCACTTGCACCGCAATCTCTCCGACACGGGAATTGACCGTATCAAAAAGCCCCGTGAGGTTGCCCATGATCCCCTCAATCAGCAGCTCTTTTAGCCAGTCTGTCAGCCAGTCGGTGAGAAATCCCATGCTTTACGCCCTTAAAACAGGGTGGACAGCAGAGGGATCAGGGTCGTACCCAGCACGATGATGCCGCCGCCCGCCATGAGCTGTTTTATCCCCAATTAGGTGTAAAACTCTGCTCGATGGCGGGCGGCGGCGTACAAAAAATCTATATGGTGTTTTTAAGAGAACCGTCCCGGCGGGACAGGTCAGGCAGTGACCTGTTCCACCTCCGGGATGGGTTTGAGATTAAAATGAATTTCGATAGAAATGTGTCTTGTTTTATCTTCGTCAATGCGCTCATGCACGACGATTTCTTTGATTAAGCGGTTGAGGGTGGCTGCGTCCAGCTCTGTGATGTTGGCGTATTCCTGAATGGCTTCCACCCATTGTTTTGCGTCATTGGCAAGCTGGACTTCATCGGACAGCCGCTTTCTGCCCTCGGACACTTTTGTTTTAAGCTCCGTCTGCTCGGTCTGTGTCTTTTCCAGCATGGTGTTGAAATTCTGCTCACTGATACGCCCTGCAATCATATCCTCATAAAGCCGCATGACCATTTTGTCCAGAACCTCAATCCGTTCCTCGTCCCTTGTAAGGGAGCGTTCCATTGCTTCCCGCTGTTCCCGCTGCTCGGCTTCACAGGTATTGGTCAGGCGGTCGGCAACCGCTTCCCCGTCCATCAGGGCAGCTCTGGCACATTCCCGGATTTTCCGCAGCACATGGCTGTAAAGGGTGTCATAATCAATCCGGTGCTGGGTGCAGTGGTTCTTTCCAAAGGCATTGTAGGTCTTGCAGGAGTAAATCCGCTGGGGATGTTTTGCGTTTGTGTAGCGTATCGTCAGCGACTTCCCACACTCGCCGCATTTTATCAGTCCGGCAAACAGGCTGATTTCATTGGTCTGCCCCGGACGCTGGCGGGATTTCAGCTTGTTCTGCACAATGTCAAAGCTCATGCGGTCAATCAGCGGTTCATGCTGTCCCTCCACCACAATCCAGTCCTCCGGCTTCTTTTCCCCAATCGTGCCGATTTTGAAACGGTAGTCCTTTTTCTGGGAAGCAATCGCCCCGGTGTAGACGGGATTCATCAAAAGGTCTTTGATAACGGAGAAGTCCCACATATACCGCCCGTTTTCCGGGTCTTTCTTTTCCCATTTGGTGCGGGTATTGCGAAGCCCCCGTTCCCGGTTCCACCATGTGGGGCAGGGGATTTTTTCTTCCTCCAGCCGTCTGCGGATATAGTTCGGACCATGACCGTTTAGGGCATATCCGAAAATCAGCCGCACAATCGGGGCGGTTTCCTCGTCAATGAGCAGATGGTTTTTGTCCTCCGGGTCTTTCCGATACCCAAACGGGGCAAGACACCCGGTAAACTGTCCTTTCTGCGCTTTCAGAAGATAAGAGGAATGGACTTTCTTGGAAATATCCTTGCTGTACATCTCGTTCAGGATATTCTTGAACGGGGCAATATCGTTGTTATCCCGCAGGGTGTCGATACCGTCATTCATGGCGATATAGCGGACACCGTTTCTTGGGAAAAAGTCCTCAATCAAATGCCCGGTTTGCAGATAGTTACGCCCCAGTCGGCTGAGGTCTTTCGTGATGACAAGGTTGATTTGCCTGCGCTCAATGGCTCTCAACATTCTCTGTAAATCAGGACGCTCCATATTAAGACCTGTGAAGCCATCGTCCTGATAGACTGCCACAACCTCCCATCCCTGCTTTTCGCAGTATTTTTCCAGCATATCACGCTGGTTTGCGATACTGGCACTTTCGCCTTGCAGGTCATCGTCCTTTGACAGTCTGCAATAGACCGCTGCACGATAGCCCCCGGCAAGTGCCGAACCGATTGTTCTGTATTCCATTTCGTTCATCATAGCCATTTACCCACACAATCCAGACGGTATCTGGCTCTTTTGAACCTCATCTTCATTATACTTCAAATCTTTCTTTTTAGCAAGATATTCTTTTGTATTTGTCTTGCCGTATTTCTGGGAAATCAGGCTGACGAACACATCGGTGGCGTCCAGCTCCCCGTCAAATACAGTGGTCACATGAATCTCTGTTTTGTTTTTTGCCATAGGCAGTTATCCTCCATACATGAAAATAGCCAGACAGAGGGTGTCGGCAACGAAGTCCGGCAACGGGCTTCAAAAGACCTTGCAAACAATCTCAATCTGGCGGTGGTTACTATTTATACTTTTCTTTTATTTTTCTGTTGTTTTGGTTGTCATAGGGGAGAAAAGCCCGCAGTTATGGGTTTTTCCCCGGCAACCGGCTCGGCAACGGGATAGCAACGAAGTCGGCAACGGGCTGTCATTTTCAGAATGGAAGCTCCATCTGCTCCGTGACCTCCACAAAACCGTCCATAGATTTTTCGGGCGGGTTGTCGGTGTCCGTTGCCGGGATTTCACGCTCCCAGCCCTTTTGTCTGCCATATTCCGCAAACATTCTTGGATTGGAAAAGTAGTTCCACCCGGTAATGCACTGGTTCATTATCTCGTTGATTTCCCGGATTTCCCATTGCTTCGGCTCGTCAAAGGTGTGATTTAAGGCTTCCTTGTAGAGCTGCTTGGAACAGACCGTTTCCCCGGTGTACTTATCAAGGTAAGCCTGTATCATCCCGGCTTTGGTGTCCTCCGGCATAAAATCCCGCTGGTGTTCTTTGAGATACCGCTGCATGGCGGGGCTGAAAGCCAGCTTGAACCTGCCGCTTCGGTAAATCTCCATAGCTTCTGCCCACATCTGCTCGATATAGGCTCTGGAAGCAGCTTCGTCCTCCAAAATGTGAACCTCGGCTTGCTCCGGGTACACCATGACGGGGATAAAGCGGCGGTTGCCGGAACGGTCAAGGGGCAGGAAGTCAAGGGCATTGGAAGTGCCGCCAAACACGCACTGACGGGGGCGGTCTGCCGGGTGGGTTTCATAGGGTATCTTGTAAACCTCTTTCTGCCGGCTTAAAAACGACTTGATTTCCTCAATGCTCTTGGCGTTGGCGGTTGCCATCATTTCCGACATTTCGATAATCCAGTGACCTTGCAGCTTGCGGTACACATTGTCATCGTCCAGCTTCCGCAAATCATCGGAGAACCACTCGTCCCGGACTGCCAGCAGACGGAAGAAGGTGGACTTGCCAGCCCCCTGACCGCCTACCAGACACAGCATGATTTCAAACTTGCTTCCGGGCTTAAATGCCCTTGTAATCGCCCCCAAAAGAAACAGCTTTAGGGCTTCATAGGTGTAATCGTCCACATCCGCCCCCAGAAAGTGCCGCAGACAGAAGCGGATGCGCTCCGTCCCGTCCCATGCAAGGCTGTTCAGAAAATCCCGGATGGGGTGGTACTTATTCTCATTCGCCACAATCCCGATGGCGGTTTCAATCTTTTTCTCACTGGTCAGCCCGTAGGTTTCCTCCAGATAGAGAAGCAGATACTTCATGTCTGTATCGGTCAGGGCTGTGCTTTCTCTGTGAAAACCGATGGGCTTTATGATGTCCTTGCGGTCGGTCAGGATGTTGTATGCGATAGCCCCGGAAAGCAGCGGGTCACGCTGGAATACGGTCAGGCAGTTCCGTATGCTCTGACGGACACCGCCTTTCTCGGTAGTTTCCAGCCCCGCCTTGATTTCCTCAATGCTCTGGGGCGGCTGCATGGCGTTCATGGTGTTTTTTAGTTCTTGCTGCGTCTGCGGCTGCAAGCTCTGCCATTCGCTGTTCAAGCTGTATCACATCCTTTCCGTAGTCCGTAATCAAAGCCGCTTTTTCCTCTGTTTCCCCGAACAGCAGCACATCCAGCAGATATTCCACTTGGTCTTGCTTCTGTAAGGCTTCCACAAACCGGGGATGAAAGGCTTCCTCCGGGGAGTGCGGGGCGTAGTCCGTTCTCCATGCCATAAGCAAGTGAAGATAATCGGCAAGAATACGGAAGCAGCGGTTCTTTGCTTCCTGAAACTGTTCCTCCGGGGATTTCTGCCGGGGCTTGGGCTTTTTTGCCTTTCCCGGCGGTTTCCAGTCCTCATAGGAAAGCCCGAAGTCCTGTGCCAGTTGTACGGCGGCTTCTTTCTTTCCCAGCCCATACAGGGCGGCGGCAAAATCAATCACATCCCCATCCGCACCGCAGCCGAAGCAGTGGTAACGCCGATCCAGCTTCATGCTTGGGGTTTTATCGTTATGGAACGGGCAGCAAGCCATCCCGTTCCGACCTACATGGATTCCATAATGCTCCGCAGCCTGTCTTGTTGTGACGGACTGCTTCACAGCTTCAAATACATTCAAATCTATCCCTCCTTGAAAATAAGAAAAGCACCTGACATTCTCTGATTGAAAATGGCAAGTGCCTGTTAAAGTTCCATATCCTGTTGTTTGTGTTTCGTCTG
>ENA-OYYX01000527-OYYX01000527.1-human-gut-metagenome-genome-assembly--contig:-NODE-527-length-10235-cov-5.139293_pt1 | contig 10235 bp, 14 predicted proteins | sample MGYA00244070_ERZ653464 | MGnify/ENA primary metagenome ERZ653464 (study PRJEB26926, sample SAMN06165152) | human gut metagenome | biome: ENVO:00009003; feature: ENVO:2100002; material: ENVO:00002003...
CGAGATTCATGAGCGTCTCGTGGGCTCGGAGATGTGTATAAGAGACAGCATCCAGCTCACGGGCAAAATCAGGACCGGCGTGTCGCTTATAGTTCTCCAAGATCGTCAGCACGTCGCGGCTGGCTCCCAGCTCCTGCTCCACTGTGGCAACAAAGCGGGGCAGCTCTCCCTCGATCTTCTCGCGGCGTTCTGCAACCTTTTCCTCCGCCTTGCGGCTCTCCTTGAAGTAAAGCAATATCGACAGCAGCACCACGATGGGCGAGAGCAGAGGGAAGATCAGCAGACACGGAATGACCGCCAGCAGCGCGGCGGCAGGCTTGAGGATGGTATAGGCCAAATAGACCTCCGGCGTCATGTCCATGCCGGCAGCACTCAGCGTGCGCTCCATGCGGTGACGCTTGTATTCATCCATTCGGATAAACCTGGAGAGCTTGATGGCCCAGCCAAGGAAGATGGCGTCCAGCGACTTCATCCGCTTTTTCTCGGTTCGCCCTGCGGACAGAAGTGCCTTCTCCGTGGAGAGACGGGGCAGCTTCAGAATGTCTGCCAGAATGAAGAATAAGCCCGCGGCAACGGCCACGCCGAAAAGGAATAGTAAGATCGTCATGTCCGTCACCTCCGATACTCGATTGGCTGGGTCAGCTTGACCACTCTGGCAAAGGAGAGAAAGATAGCGGCGGCACAGACCGCCAGCACTGCCTTGCCGGGTACGGTGGTCATCAAGGTTGCATACCAGTCCTTGTTGAGAAAGTACAGCAGAGGGATATTCAGCACCACCAGCGCCGCCATGGAGATGAATTCCTTACGGGGAGCGAACACGAGATTTTCCAGCTCCCCATTGATGATGCGCATATCCGAGAGTTTTGCCACAATGGGATTAAGGGTGCTTTTCATGCTGTGGTCGTACTGGCAGGCAGCGAGAGCCTCGCACCATTCTTTCCATACCTCATTATCAACAGCAGACTTTAGTTCCGCCAACGCCGCATTCATATCCGGGTCGATGTGCTTGATGCGGGTGAGGAAGCTGCGGAACACACCTTGCACAGGTGGGTTCAGGTAATTGATGTTCTCCTCCACGGCGGTCTGCAGATCCTCACTGCGGAGGTAGGCCGTTGTGATGATGGAGAGCGCCGTTTCCAGCTCGGCGGTAACAGCTTTCCTGTAGTGTCCGGCCGTGAGCTTGATGTACCAAAAGGGCAGGAACATCATGCCGGCCGCCAGCACCGGCACCAGCAAGAGGTTATTTACGATGATGGCGATGCCCGCACCCACAGCGAAGAACAGCAGCGATGCCGCGCACAGCACGGGAAAGCGTTCCTCCTTGCCGGTGGCTTGCAGGATCGTCTGCGCTTCCGATATCTCACGGCGGAAGAGGCCGGGCTTTTTGCGATGAGTGGTCTCGTTGATCTCATCCCGGATGCTTTTGGGCCCGGCGGTCAACCGGCGGAACACACCCAGCGTGAAATCCATGGGCGAGATACGGAAGATAAGAAATGCGCCGGTGATCATGCCGACGCACGCAGTCAGCAGCAGGGCTGTCAAGTGGCGTTCACCTCCTTCTCGGGTTTCAAAAGAGCCTGCAGTTCCTCGTTGGGCATACCGTTTTCCAGCAGGCGTTTGCGTAGGCTGGCGGAGATCTCGTTTATCTGCGCATGGTGGCCCTCAATGATAAATTTGTCATTCTCCATGTGATTTTCCGTGATGACATAGCGGAACAGCGTGTTGTAGCGGCGATCCCCATTGGGCAGGATCTCGCACTCCATGATCTCCATCATGCGGCGCTGCTTATTTTCCAACTGCTTGCAGAAGACCACGATGGGGTATGCCTCCGTCACATAGCTGAGAAGCGTTTCATCGGACATATCCACGGCTCGTTTGCACAGGGACACCATGCGGCGGTAGGTCGCCTCGCAGGAGTTGGAGTGGATGGTGGTCAGCACCGCCACACCCACGCGGGCGGCCTCCTGCGCGGCATTGGCCTCGGCGCCGCGCATCTCGCCCACCACCAGGATGTCCGGGTTGAAGCGCAGGCAGATATCCACCAACGCGATCTGATCGATCCGCTGACGCTCATTTTCACTGTCGCGGGTCAGCGTGTGGACCACCGAGTTGGTCACCTTACCGTTTTCCTCCCGCACCAGCTCCAGCTCACGGGAGCCGTTCTCAATGGTGAAGATACGTTTGCTGTCTGGAATCGTGGTCAGCAGCCAGCCTGCCGCCGTGGTCTTGCCGGAGGAGGTGGCGCCAGCCACGCAGATGGAGATCCCATAGCGTAAAAATACGGAAAGCCAGTCCAGCATTTCCCCTGTGGCTGTGCCGCTGCGGAGCAGATCCTCACGGCTGAGATTGTGGCGGTTGACGATTCGGATGGAGGCGGCAACGCCCACATCCTCATCCACCACGGGGGACTTCATAGCGGCGATACGGGTGTTGCGGGTCAGGTGTCCCGTAACCAAGGGACTGGCATTGTCCAGCACCATGCCGGAGGCGTGGAGCATTCGCCGGATGACGGCGAGGGCGTGTTCCGGCGAGTCAAAGTGTTCCGTGAGCTTTTCGCTTCGACCGTCCGAATACTGCACCTCGATATCCCGCCACGAGTTGATGTTGATCTCCTCAATGCCGTCGGCGTAGATATAGCGGGTCAGAAAGCCGAACTCCGCCATCTCGGAATAGATGGCGTCCACCAGCTCCGTCTGCGTCATGCCTGCTACGGCGATACGCCGGTCCTGCAGGTACTTGGTGATGTAGCGCATGAGCTGTTCCTTGGAGTCCTCGCCGCCCCCGGTGATGAGTGCGGCGTAGGCGCCGGAGATGTACTCCTGCACCTCCTGCAGCACGGAATTGAAGTCCCTGCCCTCTGCCGACGGGGTAAAGAACAGGTTGTGCGCCCGTCCGAGGGTGCCGATGTCGGTGTTCAGAGTCCTCTGCGGCGTGTCGTCCACCACTACCGGGATGACCTCCGGCTCCGAGGTGACCTGATATTCCGCCGTGTCCCGCCGCTGTGCAGCTGTGGCAAAGACCGAGCCGTTTCGCTTTTCGCCAAGAGCCATATTAAAACACCTCCGTAATGATACGCTCTAACTCTTTGCGGAAAGGGCGGCTGTCCTTGAGGACGAGGTCGGCAAGCAGGTTGCCGGCCAGATACTGCTCCTCCAGCTCCTGGGAATAGGGCAGCACGAAGGCCGTGTCGCCCAGCACCTTGCCGATGTGATCCGCTGCCTGATAGGGCTTCACATTGGATGCCACCTTATACTGCTTGTCCATGTCCCACTCAGGCCCGTCCAGCAGAGGGAGCTGACTTGCAAAGTAGTTGACGCTTTTAGGATCGCAGTTGGCAAGGCGCAGGATACTGTCCGCCTCCATCAGCGCAACGGCGGAGAGGATGTCGTTGGCAATGTAGCTGCCGCAGTCCACGATGACATAGGGCGCGATCTGACGCAGGCCGTCCAGCAGCTCTACCACCTGCTTCTGCGTAAAGGGCGGAGTGCTGTACTCGTTCTGCCGTTCGAGCAGCCCCAATACCGCAAGGCAGCTGTTGCGCTTAAAGGTGACAAGGTTATGCTTGATGAGGTTTTCGCTGATACGGGCGGCTGCCAGGACGCCGGCAAGAGAGCCATTGCTCTCCAGAGCGTCCGCGGGACAGATGCACGGCAGCATGGGTGCGGCCATGTCACAGAGCAGAAGGATGACATTTTTCTTCCTGGCGGAGAGCATTTTTGCGATCTTCACCGCCGTTATTGTCTTTCCGCTGCCGGGGCTGCCCCAGACCGCCAGCATACCGCCGCTGTCATTCTGCTCCTCCGGCTTCTCTGTGTCGCGCTGAAAGATGCTGGCCTTTCTGAAATTCATCCTGTCACCTCACTCTCCGGTGTGGCTGCGGCGGGATCGGCGGCTTCGCCCTCCTCAATGGGATCTTCCTCCGGCTCTGCGTACAGCTCCTCAATGAGTTTGTCCTGTGCCTCAATGAACTGCTTTGCACCGTCTGCCGTGCCGCGGTAGACGAGCGCTAAATGGAGCTTGGCGACCTGCTCCAGCTCCGCCAGCACCTTGGCCTGCTCCGGCAGAACGAGGAAGGTCACGGTAGAGGGCAGCTCCTTCTCGTCATCCTTTGCTTCACCGGTATTGGCGTCATAGCCGGTGCTGGCGGTAACAGAGATGATCTCCACATACTGCAGCTCGGCGGGGATGGTGGTTTCGCCATCCTCCGGGTAGTCCGCCACGATGACCGATACGATGTCGCCGCTCTGGAGCTTACCGGACAGTCCTGTGGCGAAGCTCTTGATGGTGACGGAGATGGCCTGCTTCGTGCCATCCAGATTATAGAGATACGCATTCTCGGCGGCAGGCGCGTCCGAGAGCTTGGCGGCGAGAATATAATCGCCAACGGCAAGATCCGCCTTGGCGTATTTGCCCACTACATTGTCCTTCGCGGTCATAAGGCCGGAGGGAAGATTGTAGGAGCCGACCTCGGCTGTGGTGACCATGTCCCTGGTGATGAGCTCGCCGGCGTGAATGTCCTTCGTCACACGGACGATCTCCGCCTTCTGGCTGATGCTCTGATTGAACAGCGGCGTGATGCCGAAGCAGATCACCAACGCCAGCAGAATGCAGATGACGCCGATGACCGTGCGGTTTTTGAAAATACTCATGGAGCAAGTCCTCCTTATTCTTAGATGATATATGCGGTAAAGAAGCCCACTGCAAGAAATGGCGCGAATGGATAGCTCTCCGGTGGGCGCTCTTGCCTGCGGATCTTGTGCAGGGCGGCTATTGCAAGGTAGAAAAGGCAGTACAGCACCAGTGCCAGCACCAGTCCGGCGACTCCGCGCAGAAAGCCCAGCAGGAAGCCAGAGGCGGCGATGAGGACCGCATCTCCCATGCCGCCGCGTCCTCTCCGGCTTGCCAGCCAAAATGGGACGGCCAGCGCCAGACCGAGAAGACGGGCGGGGCTGAAGGAAATCAGCCCCGCCCCTGCGATGACGATACCGGAAAGGTCATAGATCTGCCTGCGCCGGAGATCCGTCCATGCCGCGCTCATAAGTCCGATGAGGAACAGCGTCCCCTGCAGGACGGATGCCACGGATCAGCCGCCCAGCGCGCCGGCGTAGTTGAACATATCCTTGATACGCTGGTTCAGGGTGGGCATGACCACATCGCCGAACAAAGCGTAGAGGCCCGCCAGCAGCAGCGCGCCCAGCACCACGGCGATGAGGATCTTGACGGCGGTGTCGATGTAGCCCTCACCGGAGCGGCGGGTGGCGGCAAGGCGGATGGCGTTGGCGCGGATGGAATTGACGGTATTCTTGATAAACTTCTTCATGTGATAATTTCCTCCTACAAGTTATATGTTTTGTGTTGTGGGTGACTTACATGACCTGCTCCGCGGCGGGAGCATTGTCCGGCTGCTGGGCCTGCCCGAGCGACTGCTCGTAGGCGTTCAGCACCGCATCGTTGAACTGCTGGCGGGCCTCCTTCGTGCAGGGGAAGCAGATGTCGTGGTAGTCCCCATGGCTGTCCTTGTACTGCGGCATGGCGACAAAGGGGCCTTTCTCGCCGCGAATGACCTTCACGCCGCGAATGGCGAATACGCCGTTGATGTCCACATTGGCGTTGGCGAGGGTGTACTTGCTGTCCTTCACGGGATAGACTCGGACATCGAAGGACACGGGGGACCGGCTTTCCTGCGCGGGGACGGGGGTGCTTGCTTTGGTCTGGTTCTTGGGCATTTTTCTTTCCTCCTACATTTCTGATATTGATATGAAAAAAGCACCCGGCCGGGTGCTCAATTCACGGACACAGCTCCATCTCCTGCCGCGGCGCGAACTCGATCCGCCGGAAGCCGACACGGTCGCAGTAGTAGAACTCGCTGCCGCCTTCATCGTACAGCTCCAGCACATCCGAGATGCCGATGGGTCTGCCGTCGTAGCCGGGAACCGGGTCGCGGAAGAGCGTGTAGATCTCCTCCGGGTCATTGGTCCCGACCAGACCGTCATAGACGGTTTCGTAGTGCTTACGGTCAGGCTGTCCGAAACGCTCCAGCAGGGCTTCATACGGGATGAAGCGCATATTGATGGGGCTGTCCCGCGTGAGCTGCCACACACGGCAGCTTTTCAGGGGCGGAGCCTCCGGGTCGAAGCGGCCGCCCCTCTGCCCCAGCAGGAGGCGGTCATAGACGCCGTCCTCCCAGCGGATGGGAATTGCCTGCTTTTGCAGAAAACGCTCCAGCTCCTGCGTTTGGAACATGGTGTCCACCACTGCCTCCTTTCCCGCGATGTATCCGGCAGGATTGCTGTAATAGAGGATGCGGTCATGGTTATCAATGAAGATGCGCTGCACTTATTTCACCTCCGATCATTCCAGCTTCATCTCGTTTGCGGCCGGTTCCTCCTGCCGTGGTGCGGTCAGCTCCATGAGCTTCTCCCGCGCCCAGTCCGGCAGGCATTTTTCGTCCAGCACACCGATGAAATCCTCCCGGTTCCATCTGGCTGTTTCTCCGTCCCAGAGGCAGGTGGCAAAGACTGCTCGACCACTGGAATGCGGCTCGCATCCAAAGCCGCTCCGAGCATACCAGAGTTGATCCGCCTGACTCCAGCAGGATTCCTTCAGCGTATCCGGCGACAGCACCAGCACCTTGCCGGTGAAGTCCTGCTCGGCGCGGTCACCGACGCAGTGCTCCGCACCGAAGAGATTTAACGCCTGCACCGCCTTGCGGTAGAAACTGACGAAGCCATCCAGCACGGCGGGGTGGCTCCGAACAGTGATCGCGGCAATGTGCCGTTCATCCCGCGGAATGTAGTGCCGTGCTGCCCACTCCTTATTCGCAGGGTGAAAACGGCCGTCCCAATTGAGTTCCTGCAAGGTTGCGGCCAGCACCCACTCGGTGCGCTTGTAGCCGTATTCGTCCAGCACGGGTGTGGTACAGTCCTTGTCCAGATGCATTCCGTCGAAGCTCCGGCGGATGGCGTCCTCGATGGCATCACGGCAGGCGATGTTGGCGCGATGGCTTTCCCTCCAGAGCGAAAGCTCATTTCGTTCTCTGGCCTCCTTCGCCGAGTAGGGATAGAGATAGGTTTCATTCATTTGGATCTCTCGCCTCGTTTCTTCTTTGAATGCCTACGGTATCACTTATCGTAGATGACATCGTCGTCCATCAGCATATCCTCCAGTACGGACAGGCAGCAGCCGGATTTACGCAGGGCCTCCAGCAGCTCGGCGGGAATATCGGAGAGGTCGTGGTCGTAAAATGTCTCGCACACGGTGATCACACCGGAGCCCTCGTCCACATGGCAGTCCAGCTTGGCGTCGGGCGCGATGTCCGCTTCCGCTCTGGCCCAATCGGGAACGGTGACGGCGGGGCGGATCAGCTCCTCGATGTCCGCGTCGCGGAAGGTGCAGTGCCCCTCGGTGCAGCCCTTGCAGCTGCCGCAGAGGTCCGTCAGCTCCCGCATCAGCTGACCGGCGCGGTCCGTCAGGGCGAGGATCGTGCGCACCATCTCCATGGCGGTCATCTCGCTCTTTGACAAAATGACCGCGCCCCTGGCGCCGGCCATTTCCAGCTTCCCCTCATCGTCCAGCCCGCAGACGGTCAGAACGGCGGGCGGGATGGTGACGCTCTTGTTGTCGTTGTATTTTACAAATTTCATGCTGCTTCTCCTTTTATTGTTCAGATTTTTAAGGGATGCTCCGGCTCATGGATCAGCTCGTAGCGGGTGTCGCCATCGCCGCCCAGCAGACTATCCATAGAGAGCTGCCAGCAGGCTTTGCGGGGGTCATAATTGGTGATGACGACCTCCTCATATTCGCTGCCCGCCGTCTGGGACATGCTGTTGGGACGGGAGGTGCGGAAGATATAGCAATCCTGATAGATCTCGCAGATGTAGTCCTGGTAGTTGTAGGAAACGATGAAGTATCCTTCACAGGTGACCAGTACATCATGGAGCCGCTGATGATCCTCCGGGGGAAACTCCACCTCGTAGCAGCTCTCCGCCTTGTAGTAGGGCGGGTCACAGTAGATCACGGCGCCTGCCCGGTCGTACTGACGGATGACCTCCTCGAAGTCCTTGTTCTCCACGATGACATTCGCCAGCCTGCGGGAGCATTCCCAGATCAGGTGAAAGAAACGGCGAATGTCGCAGGGCTTGCCGCCGAAGGACTTGGCACCGCCGCTGAAGCTGTAGCGGATGAGCTTGAAGAAGTCCGCCGCGCGGCGGATGCTCCCGCGGGGCGCGCGCTCCAGCATAAGGGCGCGGATGGCCTCGGCGTCGGGCGGCTTGAGATAGACCTCCGTCAGATCCATCTCCTCCTGCAGGTAGTCGTCCGTGAACTCGCCCTTGGAGAAGAACTTATAGAGGACATTGAAGTCATCCCGCGTGTTCAGCGGCAGGAAGCCAAGCTCCGCCAGCAGTGCCATGGGGCGGTTCTTCACGCAGCAGAACAGGTTGGTGAGATTGCCGTTGAAGTCGTTGTAGACCTCCATGCAGCCGCGCTGGATGGGACGGCACATGGTCACCGTGCCGCTGCCGCCAAACACATCGATGAAGCGGGTGTAGCGGTCCGGCATCAGCTTGTTGATGATCCACAGCAGCTTGCCCTTGCCGCCCACCCAGGGAATAAAGCTGTTCAAGAAGTGTCACCTCCCTCCAGCGGGAGGGAGAGCTGACCGGTGTCCTCATAGTCAGGCAAGGTGCGGGACAGGCCGCGCTCCGCAAATGCGATTTTCTTGATCCGGCTGCGGAGCTGCCGGATGGTGCGCCGCAGCTCCTCCTCGGTGGCGGCATAGTAGTAGCCGCCGTCAAAGCTGCAGATGGGGATGCCGCCGCCCCGCAGGGCGTTGATCTCCCGGCGCAGCTCAGAGCCGCGCATTCGGAAGGCACACTCCAGCTCCCGGCTGGTGACGGCGTTTGCCTCGCCCTTGTGGTAGAGTTCAAGATACTCTGCAAGGGCTTTGTTGATCGGCACAGTTCCTCCTTTCCGGGTCCGTTATCCCGGAGCAGGAGGTCAAATCAGCGCAAAAAAGAAGGGGCCGCTTTTCCCCATCCGGGAATACGGCCCCTTGGTGTAGTTCTTATCCGCGCAGCTGGCGTGGTTAAGATATGGTCAGCTACTGCATTTCCATGGTAAGATCCTGTTCCTCCGCAGGGTAGCACACATAATCACTGCCGATGAACACGCCTGGATGCTCGTCCTCATAGCGGCAGCCCAGCGCGCCAAGATCCATGTATTCGTACAGCTCCTCCGGGACGGTAGTCTCATTGGCGAGGTAGTACCTGCCCAGCGCGGCGTAGCTGTTGACGCCCTTGAGGATCGTGTAATCACGCAGATGCTCCGGCGACTCTCTGAAAATCTCCCCAGCCTCCGCCTCGCCCTTTTGCAGAACCATGGCGGAGAGGATCGTCTTTTCGTCATCGCTCAGAGCATCCGGTCTGCATCGGAATGCCTCCTGTGCTGCACAGGGCAGCGGCCGGCCGCCTTCGTGTTGGATCTGTTCCCTGGTCATTGCATCGTCATCTCCTTTTCCTGTTTTTGCTGTATGGGTGAGAGCATTGGTTCATAGTCCGCGCGGTGCAGCAGCCCGTAGGATGTGAGGGCGGCGTTGTCCGCATGGATGACTGTCTCGCCGTAGTTGAAGAGGTTCACATACGGGATCAGCCGAACGGCTTCTTCACGGTCCATGATGAAGCAGAGCTGGTCCAGTGCCGCCTCCTGTGGCGAACTGATCTCCGGCGTGAGGATATAGTCCGCCAGATGCTCCGTTAGGAAGAGGGCGGTTTCGATGTCCTGCACCTCGAACTGCTCCAGCAGAGCCTTCAGCTTTGGCACCTCGGATCTCGGAATGTCCCGCGCGGCCTTGGTGAAGGCATTCAATTCCTCCAGCTCTATGGGCAGGTCGGTGAATTCTGCCGCATAGGGGATGATCCCGTCATAATCAATGACTGTGACGCCCTCCCAGCCCTCCGCGCCGAGCTGTTCCTGTGCGTCCAGCAGCTCCGCCTCTGCTGCGGGAAGATCCAGCGTCACCGTGCGCGCATCGCCAATGTCGGGATGCAGTCCAAGCGTGAGCCGAAAGAGGTATCCCGGCTTTTCCGTCAGCGTCCTTTGGACGGGCGGCGCGGTTGTCAGCTCGCCGTCCTGCAGCACATACAGGCCGCCCACAAAAACGCCGTTTTCGCCGCACCGCATCATTCTTCCTGTCTCTTATACACATCTCCGAGCCCACGAGACGCTCATGAATCTCG
>ENA-OYYX01000530-OYYX01000530.1-human-gut-metagenome-genome-assembly--contig:-NODE-530-length-10213-cov-5.342981_pt1 | contig 10213 bp, 17 predicted proteins | sample MGYA00244070_ERZ653464 | MGnify/ENA primary metagenome ERZ653464 (study PRJEB26926, sample SAMN06165152) | human gut metagenome | biome: ENVO:00009003; feature: ENVO:2100002; material: ENVO:00002003...
ACGAGATTCATGAGCGTCTCGTGGGCTCGGAGATGTGTATAAGAGACAGGAGTTGAATGTATGATGAGGGCTGGAAGAACCTGGCCAACGCGATCATCCTGCAGGCGGTGAAGGATTTCAAGCCTGCTTACAAGCGGCTGCGGCGGCATCCCAATGATAAGGTGGCGCAGAATCAGGTGCGGGAACTGACGAGGTTCTTCTGTTCGGACTACTTCGCCACTTTGACGGAACTGGACGGCCCAACGCTGCTGAACCGCATTATGCGGGAGATGGACGAGAAAGGAAAACCATGAAAAGAACCGATTTGCACGAATACCAGAATTACTGCGTGGACTTCCTGAAAACCCATGCAGAGGCAATGCTGATCTTAGAGATGGGCCTGGGCAAGAGCGCCATATCCCTGACTGCCATCGCCGACCTGGTGTTTGACAGCTTTGATGTCAGCAAGACCCTGGTGATCGCCCCGCTGCGCGTCGCCAAGAGTGTATGGCCTGAGGAGCACGCGACCTGGGAACAGGCGTCCTGCCTGCAGATGTCGGTCCTGGTAGGTAGCGCGAAACAACGTGAAGCAGCCTTGGCGGCACAAGCGGACATCTACGTCATCAACAGGGAAAACGTCAAATGGCTGGTGGACTATCTGGAGAAACACCGTATTCCCTGGCCGTTTGACATGGTGGTGATCGACGAGCTGTCGTCCTTTAAAAACCACCAGTCCCAGCGATGGAAGGCGCTGAAAAAGGTGCGCCCGAAGATTCAGCGTATCGTGGGGCTGACCGGTACCCCGGCGGGAAATGGCCTGATGGATCTGTGGGCGGAGACCTGCCTCATCGACAATGGTCAGCGTCTTGGGCGATTTATCGGCAGATACCGCGAGGCGTACTTCCGGGCACAGGGCATGAACCCCTATACTGGTGTGGTGTTCAACTACGTGCCTTTGCCTGGCGCGGAGGAGGCGATCTACAGCCGAATATCTGATATCTCCGTCTCCATGAAAGCGCTGGATTACCTGGATATGCCGGACCAGGTTGCGGTCAGACATTACGTGGAGATGGACGCCCCCGAGCGCGCAGCCTACGACAATATGCGAGATGACCTGCTTGTAAAACTGGGCGATGACACCATCGACGCCGCCAATGCTGCCGTTCTGTCCGGCAAGCTCATGCAGATGGCCAACGGCGCGATCTATAACGACGCCCACGAGATCAAGAAGCTGCACGACAAAAAGCTGGAGGCGCTGGCAGACCTGATCGAGCAGGCAAACGGGCAGAACGTGCTGGTGGCGTACTGGTTCCAGCATGACCACGAGCGCATTCAGGAGTATCTGACAGACCTGGGCTATGCGCCGCGTGACCTGAAGACGGATGTGGATATCGCAGACTGGAACGCAGGCAAAATCCAGGTTGGCCTGATCTCCCCGGCCAGCGCCGGACATGGATTGAACATTCAGAAAGGCGGCCATATCCTGATCTGGTTTTCGCTGGTATGGTCCCTGGAGATGTATCAGCAGACCAACGCGCGCCTCTGGCGGCAGGGGCAAAAAGAAGTGGTGACGATCCATCACATCCTGGCGAGGAATACTGTTGACGAGGATGTCCTGAAAGCTCTGGAAAAGAAGGACACTACCCAGCAGAACCTCATCGCGGCTGTGAAGGCGCGCCTGACAATCTGAGTCAATCTCAATGGCAATCCGAGAAACATAAATTCATTTTTCGGAGGGAAGAGCCATGAGCGTAATGTGGAAGTACCTGGACAAGCGGTCCGCAGCGATCGCGGCCATCAAGGACTATGATTCGATGCAGTTCATCATCAGCAGCACGGGCGAAGAGGTACGTAACGCCTACGACTACATGTCCGGCGTCGGCGGGATGCGCTTGGACGGCATGCCGCATGCCCACAATCCGCACGCCGGTGAGGAGCGCATCATCAACGGCATCGAGGAGATCGACATTCTGAAGGAGCGGTACAGGCAGGCGGTGGAGTATATGGAATGGTTCAAGCCTGCCTGGGAGCAACTGTCCGAGGAAGAGCGGTATTGCCTGGAAGCATTTTACGGTGACGGCAACGCTTACGGCAGCAGCGCGGCGGCATCCATCGCGGAGTACTTCAGCATCGAACAGTCCTCCGCCTACAAGCGCAAGAACCGTGCGCTGGATCATCTGACGGTGCTGCTATTCGGGAAACCGTGATGTCCAAAATCGTCGAAGATGTTCCTTGTGATATGTGCTATCCTAAGATCGTGGAAAAGCGCAGGCGGGCATCACAGGTGTCCAAAATCAGCGAAGATTTCCATTACGGAACGTGATATGCTTATATCGTGAAAGAGCGGCCCCGAGGGAGCAATCCCCTGGGGCCTTTTCCATGCCCGGAGGTGACGGCGATGCCGTACAGAAAGGTCGGCGCGCTGGAAGCCTGCTGGTACATGATCCGCTACAGACTAAAGGAGGCGCTGAGAGTGCCGAGGTTGCCTGATCACCCTTGCGCCCATCCGGGGTGTCCGCGGCTGGTGCCGCGAGGCAGGAAGTACTGTGACGTACACAGCACCCTGCATCCGGAAGAAACCAGGTCCGCAGCATCACGAGGGTATGGGCGCAAATGGCAGAAGGCATCGAAGGCTTTCCTTTACAGGCACCCGCTGTGTGCTGAATGCCAGCGGAACGGACGGTATGTTGCCGCAACGGTTGTCGACCACATACAGCCCCACCGGGGCAATCCGAAGCTGTTCTGGGACGAAAGCAACTGGCAGCCGCTGTGCAAGGCCTGTCACGACAGGAAAACCGGTCGCGAGGACAGCAGACCCACGTACCGCTACTGACACAGGCCCCAGGGGCGGTCTAAATCTCTAAAAATCTTTTCTCAGGAGACCGCGCGCCCCTCTCGCGCAGAAAAGTTTCAATTCAAACGGGGTATTGACCCAAGGACGGTGATGAAGTGGCAAGAGACGGTACTAACAGAGGCGGCAGGCGTGTCCGTGCAGGGCATAAACCAGATGACCTCGTTGACAAGATTCAAAAAGGAACAGCTGCACAGGTCATGGATTTCACCGGAACTGAGTTAGAAGGTACCGATGATTACGGGGCCATTGCTGACCTGCCCGGCGCGGATATCCCTCAACCTGACAGCTATCTTTCCGCCCAGCAGCGGGACGGTGAGCCGTTGGGCGCGGACATCATCTACACTGAAACCATGCGCTGGCTGAAGGATCGCGGGTGTGACCGTCTGGTCAACCACCGGTTGGTGGAAAGCTACAGTGAAGCCTTCGCCCGGTACATTCAATGCTCCGAGGCGGTCAGTAAGTTCGGCCTGCTCGGCAAGCATCCCACCACCAACGCGCCTATCGCCAGCCCGTTTGTGCAGATGGCCCTTTCCTTCCAGAAGCAGGCCAACCTGCTCTGGTACGAGATATTTGACGTCGTGAAGCAGAACAGCACCACGGCGTATGAAGGCAGTCCCCAGGATGACGCCATGGAGAAACTATTGAGAGCGAGGAGCAAACACAGATGATTGAAAAAGTGAATCCGGCACACCCGGATAAAATCGCGGACCGCATTGCCGGCGCGCTGGTGGACTACGCCTATTCCGTCCAGTCCAATCCCCGCATCGCGGTGGAGGTGCTGGTCGGCCACCGAGTCTGCCATATCATTGCGGAGACTTCGGTACATATTCCCGCCACCTTCGTGCAGGACACCGTCACCCGCATTGCCGGCGAGGGCGTGGTCATGGACTACTGCGAAGTGGATCAGGATGCGCATCTGGCCGCCAACCAGGCGGAGGGCCTGCGCTGCGGCGACAACGGCATCTTCAAGGGCATGCCGTTGACGGAGGAACAGAAAACGCTTTCCGCCATCGCGAGACACATATTTGAGAAATATCCCTCGGATGGAAAGTACATTCTGGACAGTGACCGGCTGATCATCTGTCAGAGCAATGCAACCACGGCTGACCTTGCCGCAGAGTATCCCAATGCCGAAATCAATCCCCTGGGCGATTGGACGGGCGGCACAGAGGTAGACAGTGGAGCCACCAACCGCAAGCTGGGCAGCGACATGGCTGACAGCGTGACGGGCGGAGGCCTGCATGGCAAGGACCTGTCCAAGGCGGACGTGTCCGTCAACATTCACGCCTTCCTGAAAGCCCAGAAGACTGGTGAGCCTGTTATGCTCTGCTGCGCCATCGGCGACGATACCGTGGACAGCCTGCCGTATGAGGAGATTGTGGCGGAAGCTGCCCAGTTTATCGCGGCCATCGGCGGTTTTGAGAAGTTCGCCGAATGGGGGCTGTTCTGAGGTGATGACCATGAGCAGAATCGCAACAAACGAAATGACCCAGGTGCCAATTGAGCGTCTGATCCCTTACATCAATAATGCCCGCACCCACAGCCCGGAGCAGATCAAAAAGCTCCGGGCTTCTTTACGGGAATTTGGCTTCGTCAATCCTGTGCTCATCGATCGTGACTACAACGTCATCGCTGGGCATGGGCGCATCGCCGCCGCACGGGAGGAAGGTTTTACCGAAGTCCCCTGTGTGTACGTGGATCATCTGACCGAGGCGCAGAAGAAAGCGTACATACTGGCCGACAACCGTATGGCTATGGACGCTGGCTGGGATGATGAGATGCTGAAGGTGGAGCTGGAGTCCCTGCAGGAAATGGCGTACGACTTGTCGCTCACCGGTTTTGATGAAAAAGAGCTGGCATCATATATGGGCAGCGATGAGAAAGAAACGCAGGATGACGACTTTGACCTGACCGCTGCGCTGGAGAAGGCTGCTTTCGTGGAACCCGGCGACCTCTGGATGGTCGGCAGGCACCGTTTGCTCTGCGGGGACGCCACCAGGGCGGAGGACGTCCAGCGCCTCATGGGTGGCAAGCGCGCCAACCTCATCGTGACAGACCCGCCGTATGGGGTCTCCTTCAAAAGCTCCTCGGGCCTGACCATCCAAAACGACAGCATCAAAGATGAGGAATTCTACAGTTTTCTGCTGCTGGCGCTGAAGAATATGGCGGACGCCCTTGAAAAGGGCGGCGCGGCATATGTGTTCCACGCCGACACAGAAGGACTGAACTTCCGCAGGGCTTTCGTGGACGCGGGGTTTCATCTGGCGGGGTGCTGTATCTGGGTGAAGGACAGTCTGGTGCTGGGCCGCTCGGACTACCAGTGGCAGCACGAGCCTGTGCTGTATGGTTTCCTGCAGAACGGGAAACATCCCTGGTACTCGGACCGCAAACAGACCACCATCTGGAATTTCGCCAAGCCCAAGCGGAATGAGAATCACCCGACCAGCAAGCCGCTGGACCTTCTGGCCTATCCCATAGGGAACAGCAGCCAGGAAAACAGCATCGTGCTGGACACCTTCGGCGGCAGCGGCTCCACCATGATGGCCTGCGAACAGACGAACCGCATCTGCTATATGTCCGAGCTGGATCCTAAATACGCCTCTGTCATCCTTCGCCGCTACGTGGAGGATTTCGGCAACGCGGATCAGGTGTATGTGGAGCGGGACGGCAAAACGCTGGCCTATGCCGACCTGGTGAAAGAAGTGGAAACGGATGCCTGATACCATTCAGTTGCTGCATGGGGATTTCCAGACTGCAAAGGAGTGCATATACGAATAGCCATCATTGGCGTCGGCCTTGGCTACATGTGATCTTTCTGATAAATAAGTCATTATCCGCTTGCTATTTCTCCGGTTTAGAGTGATGTATACACTACCCCAAGGGAACGACCCGGGAGAAAAGCACAGGAGGATTTGACCATGAGGATTCACTACAACGTCACCGGAGAACAGCGCAAGGCGCTGGTCAAGATCATCGCAGAGACGACCGGCGCGCAGGCCAAGTACATGCGCACGCCCACCTATGCCTACGAGATCGACTACTTCACCGTTACGAGGGAAGGCACGCTGGAATTCAGCGACAGCTCCGACAGCGAAGAGGTTGAGGCGGTCCTTGAGGCGCTGAGCGCAGCAGGGTTCGAGGGCATTGGCGAAACGACTGAAGCACCGGAGCAAGCCCAGGAAAAGCCCACGGAGGCGGACACAGAGCCCCAGGAAGACGAGAGAACGGATGAGAGCCGCGATACCATTGAGCTGACGGTCACCCTGCCGATGGCAAGGCATACAGGGCTCACCCTGCGCACCCTGATCCACCTGATTTACACCCGCGCGGGGCTGCTCAACAAGGCGCTGGGCACCGCCTTCCAGATTGACGAAGGATTGATCAAAGCCCTGCAGGACGATGCCTGCGTACTCACCTTGGACCGTTTCTTCGAGACGGTGGAGGCCTACGAAAACCAGCATGGCAAGGCTGCCAATGGGCTGGTCATTGAATCGGACAAGCTCACCTTCAGCACGCTGCCGGAGACGGACGATCCCGAGGTGCTGCGCACATTCACCACGCTCTGCGCCATGATGAACAAGCAGGCCATCGCCCAGCAGCGTATCCAAGCGAAAGTGGTCAGCGCTGAGAACGAAAAGTATGCCATGCGCATCTGGCTCCTGCGCCTGGGGATGAACGGGCCGGAATACAAGGATGAGCGCAGAATCCTGATGAAGAACCTTTCCGGCCACTGCGCCTTCCGCACCGATGAAGACAAAGCACGCTGGCAGCAGAAGCAGAACGAGAAGCGCGATGCCCTGAAAGCGATGAAGCAGGCCATGGAGGTGACGAGCGATGCGTCTGCCAAGTAAAGAAACCATCGAGGCCCTTCGCAGGGATTATCCGGTCGGCTGCATGGTGGAGCTGATCGAGATGGATGATCCGCAGGCACCACAGCCCGGAACCATCGGGAAAGTGGTGGCGGTGGATGACATTGGCACGATCCATGTGGCTTGGACCACAGGCAGCGGCCTGGGCGTTGCCTGGGGACAGGACAGTTGCAGGAGGGTTGACCATGACTGAAAAGGTAAAGGAGCAGATTCTGGCCATCCGCGATACAGGCCTCACAAACATGTTCGACATCCCCATGGTGCAGCGCCTGGCCTATGAACGCGGGTACTATGAGCTGGTCTGCTATCTGGAGGACCACCGCAAGGAATACGCGCATTTCATACTGACCGGCGAGGCTGAATGAGCCTTGCAGCCAAAGGAGCCACGCGGCTCTTTTGGTCGTACAGGACGCATTTATTTATCAATTATATGTGCCAGAAATGACTTGCTATATTCTCCGTTTAGAGTGATATATACACTACCCCAAGGGGAAAACACGAACGGAGGAACGAGACCATGACAAACCTTGAGAAAGCGATTCGCACCTACCGCCTGCCGGAGACCAGCACCCCTGAAAACATCGCCTGCGGATGGAGCTGCACGGTGAACTTCGGAAAGCGCTTCCTGGTGGCCGGATACTACTACAGCTACAAAGAACCCTGCTACTACGGCGCGGTCTACGAGCACACGGACAACGACCTTTCCTGCGAGGGCGAGATCAAGCTGATCGCGGTGAGCGAAGAGCGCTTCGAAGACAACGGACACGCCCTGCAGTGGGCCATGCAGCAGTAAGGAGGCCAACACCATGATGAACGAGAACAACATCTACTTCCTGGAACTGAAGCGTCTCGGCCATGAATGGGAAAAGGCGCGCGAGGAGCGCAGGCTTCGTAAGCAACAGATCATCGACACCCTGGGCTGGGAAAGCGAGGAGCTCAAGGCTTGGTACGAAGAGGACGCCGCAGCCAAGTTTCCCTTTGAGCAAGGAGCCTGCAAAGCCTACCGCGCCTGGGCTGCCAGCCTGAGCCGCCAGGAAAACGAGCTGGAGATGGACGACTTCCTTTGGGAGAAAGAGGTCCACGACTTCATCGAGGCCCTCCGCAGCGCTGGTATTGAGACCTTCGTCTACACCAACCAGTCCACCGCAGTGATGGAGAACCTCCACGCCTTTGCTGCCGAGGGCTGCACAATGCTGGGGCTCTGCACCATCACCCGCCACGAAAACCGCTGGGGCGACGAGAAACCCACCGAGATCACGGGCATCCGCTTCAGCGTAAACTGACACCGCTGGCAAGACCAGCTGCCACCGGAGCCGCAAGGCTCTGTTGGTCGTATGTGACACATAAGGTTATCAATTATATGTGCGAAATCCAGACAGAATGGACTTGCTATTCTCTCCGTTTAGAGTGATATATACACTACCCCAAGGGGAAAACAACGAACGGAGGCACCCACCATGAAGAGAGCAGAGCGCAACGAATACAACTACATCAAGCGGTACGAAAAGCAGTTCGACCTGAGCTACGGAACGACCCTGACCATCCGCACGGACGGCAGCCCGGAATACAAGCACGCACTGCACGACCTCTACACCGGCTGGGGTTTCCACCCCGCAAGCGTCAGGGTGGACCGCGCGATGTACGATGACAAAGAGCGGATCATTTACATCTACGGACTGACCTTCGACCTGCGCGGCGAGGAGCATCCCTGGACCGAGCTTTATACTCCGGAAGAGCGCGAACGCTTCGAAAGGGCGCTGGGCTAAGGCCCCACACATGCCAGCTACGGAGCCGCAAGGCTCTGTTGGTCGTATAGCGCATGACACGGAAAGTTATCAATTATATGTGCGGAAGCGGAGCAGATATAACTTGCTATTTCCTCCGTTTAGAGTGATATATACACATGCCGAAAGGCACAGAGACAACGAAAACGGAGGAACAAAACCATGACGAACGCTTACGAACTGAGGACCCACTTCTTCCTGGAAGACTACAACACCGCGATCCTGCGCGAAGACTTCGAACGCTTCTTCACCAAGACGAAGGAAAAGGTTACCTTCACCTTCAACGGCTGGGACGGCAAGAGCTACGATGGCGAGAGCCGCACGGCCAGCGTTTACCGCACCAGCATTCTCGGCTTCGAGAGTGTCAGGCTGATCAAGGTTGGCAAAGGCCTCCACTACATCGATGAGGACTGCATGGTGGTAGAAAAAGCCACCGGTGAGAGCCATCCGGAGGCCAGTTGGCTGGTCGATGTGAAGAAGGCTTGAGGAGGCGCAGAGCATGGCAACCACACAGAACGGCGTCATCGGAATCCCCGATGCCAAGGACAAGAACAGGTACACTTCCTGCCGGTACGAAATCACCTACAACAAGGGCAAAAGCAAGAAGTATGGCCTGAACGGCGGAAGGATCATTCGATTAACAATCAGCGTGAACGGCAAGGTCACCGCCAGCTATGACAAGGGCTGGATCGCGGAACCGGAAGATGAGCCTTCGCAGCTTGCGCTTTGTATCCTGCTTTACAGCAACAACTGACTGCAACGAAACTGAAGATTTCCGGGAACAGCCCATGAGGGCTGTATCTCGTACTGAAGGACCGCGAAGGTCTTATTTTTATGCCCTGAGGAGGTGAGAAACACGAAAAAGCTGAAACGCTACAAGCCCACTGCTTTTAAGGCAAAGGACAGCCATTACGACAAGGAAGCCGCCGATTTCGCTGTGGCTTTCATCGAAAACCTGTGCCACACCAAGGGCACCTGGGCGGGTAAACCCTTCCTGCTGTTGGACTGGCAGGAGCAGATCATCCGTGACCTGTTCGGCATCCTCAAGCCCAACGGCTACCGGCAGTTCAATACCGCCTATGTGGAGATCCCGAAGAAGAACGGAAAGAGCGAGCTGGCAGCTGCCATCGCTCTTTTGCTCTGCTGCGGTGACGGCGAGGAGCGCGCCGAGGTCTATGGCTGCGCCGCCGACCGGCAGCAGGCCAGCATCGTGTTCGAAGTGGCTGCAGACATGGTACGGATGTGCCCGGCGCTCAGCAAGCGCGTGAAGATTCTCGCTTCCCAGAAGCGCATCATCTACGCGCCGACGAACAGCTTCTATCAGGTGCTGTCTGCGGAGGCGTATTCCAAGCACGGCTTCAATATCCATGGCGTGGTATTCGATGAGCTGCATACGCAGCCCAACAGAAAGCTGTTCGACGTCATGACGAAGGGCTCCGGCGACGCGCGCATGCAGCCGTTGTACTTCCTTATCACCACCGCAGGCACCGACACTCACAGCATTTGTTATGAGACTCACCAGAAGGCTTTGGATATCCTGGAGGGCAGGAAGATCGACCCCACCTTCTATCCCGTCATCTACGGCGCTGCCGATACGGAGGACTGGACGGATCCGAAGGTATGGAAGAAGGCTAACCCCTCCCTGGGCGAAACCATCGGCATGGACAAGGTGGTTGCCTGTCTCTTATACACATCTCCGAGCCCACGAGACGCTCATGAATCTCGTA
>ENA-OYYX01000534-OYYX01000534.1-human-gut-metagenome-genome-assembly--contig:-NODE-534-length-10112-cov-5.384011_pt1 | contig 10112 bp, 8 predicted proteins | sample MGYA00244070_ERZ653464 | MGnify/ENA primary metagenome ERZ653464 (study PRJEB26926, sample SAMN06165152) | human gut metagenome | biome: ENVO:00009003; feature: ENVO:2100002; material: ENVO:00002003...
AGATTCATGAGCGTCTCGTGGGCTCGGAGATGTGTATAAGAGACAGGTGGATGAGAATCGCCGCGTCGCCCTCAATGGCGTGATTCAGCCCCGTGCCGTAGAGCGCGTCCACCACGGCGGCGTACTCGGCGACATCCACCGCGTCGACGCTGGGCAGAACGCGGACGCCGTGCAGCAGCGCCAAGGTACGGTTCGTCAGTGCATCGCCGCGGACGGCGCTGGTCACTTCCCACACGTCTGCCTGACCGCCGCCTGAGCACCAGAGCCGCGCCGCCGCATAGCCGTCGCCGCCGTTATTGCCGGGACCGCAGAGGAACAGCACACGGGCGGATTTCGGTGCGTGGCGGGAAACTGCTGCGGCTACGCCCTGCGCAGCGTGTTCCATCAGCAGAATACTGGGCGTGCCGGTTTCGGACATGAAAAGCGTTTCCAAGGATTTCATCTCGTCGGGCGTAATCGTCGTCATGGAAGGCAGCCTCCTCCGGAAAGTCTCTTCCATTAGTATAGCGTATTTTCAGGAAATTGCAAGCACTCCGCAGATTTTCGGCTTTTTTCCTGTGCATAACGCCGCCGTGTCGCTTCGCCGCCGCGCAAATGGCGGACGGACTTGTTGTACGCCAGCAGCGCCGATACCTCGCGGGCGAGGGCTGCATCCGCCTGCGGAAGGTGCTGGAGCATGTCTTTGTGGATGCCGGATTTGGAGAGCTGGAACGCGGCGGCAGTCTGCCGGATGGTCGTCCGGTGGCGGAGCATGTAGCGCGCCTCGGCAATGCAGCGCTGGGCGATGGCTTCGTCCATGTGCGAAACCTCCTTTTTGCGCTTCTGCATGGTCGCGCAGAAGGCTTTGCAGGAGGATATGAGCCGAAAACGCCCCTGATGACCGGCAGGAGAAGCGAAAAAATGCCGAAAAAACGGGCATTTGCGGGGATTTTCCGAAAAACGCCCAAAAAGAATCAAAAAATCCGCAAAAAAATTCATTTTGGGGGTTGACAAACTGCTGAAATGGGTGTATACTTAAGAAGTCGCCTGCAGGACATGCAAGAGACACGGGAACGACGGGGTGTAGCGCAGTCTGGTAGCGCACGTGCTTTGGGAGCATGGGGCCGGGGGTTCAAATCCCTTCACCCCGACAGCTACTACTCTCCTTCGGATGGGAAATATGGCCCCGTGGTCAAGTGGCCTAAGACACCGCCCTTTCACGGCGGCTACTCGGGTTCGAATCCCGACGGGGTCATCCTTCTTCTTTTCCCTTCCGTATGGGCCTTTAGCTCAGTTGGTTAGAGCAACCGGCTTATATCCGGTCGGTCCCGGGTTCGAGTCCCTGAAGGCCTACTTTCTCAGGTGGCCCGGTAGCTCAGTTGGTTAGAGCGCCAGCCTGTCACGTTGGAGGTCGAGGGTTCGAGCCCCTTCCGGGTCGTCTACTTTCTGGTTTGAACTTCGCAGGTGCTACCAAGTAAGCAATGCTGGTGTAGCTCAATTGGCAGAGCAGCTGATTTGTAATCAGCAGGTTGCGGGTTCAAGTCCCATCGCCAGCTCCATTCTCTGGGTTACAGAGAAATTTCATATGGATGGGTTCCCGAGTGGCCAAAGGGAGCAGACTGTAAATCTGCCGTCACCGACTTCGGTGGTTCGAATCCACCCCCATCCACATTCTGCGGGAATGGCGGAATTGGCAGACGCGCTAGATTCAGGTTCTAGTGAGGGCTAACTTCATGCAGGTTCAAGTCCTGTTTCCCGCACCATGGAACCCTTGAGAAATCAAGGGCTCCGATTTTTTTATGCGCGGAAATACCCAAACCGTACCCAAACGATACCCAATCATCACATGTTTTCAATGAAGGCCTGCATCCTGTTTGCCGATTCGCGGCGCATGGTGTCCGTCACGTGACCGTAGCGATCCAGCGTGAACGCCGCGGAATAGTGTCCCATGTTTTCCTGCAGGTTCTTGATGTCGTCCCCTGCCCGAAGGCTGTTCACCGCGAAGGTGTGGCGCAGATCGTGCACCCGATGGTGCTCCAGGCCTGCAGCCGCCAGAATGTCCTGGAATTCTTTCCAGATGGTAGGCTGCGAGTAATGACTGCCGTCTTTGTGGGTAAAAACCAGATTGGGAAACTCCCCCGGATTCCAAAGGTCGCCCATCAGGAGCCGCTGCTCCGCCTGAGCGATTTTGTGCTTTTTGAGCACCTGCATGATGTAGGGAGCGGGAGCAATGACGCGGGTCTTGCCGTTTTTGAGGGTGCCGAAGCGATACTTCTGTCCCTTCTTGCGGGTCTGCACCAGCTGCTTTTCCACATAAATCACTTCGTTCTCGAAGTCCACGCAGTCCCAGGTCAGGCCGATCAGCTCGCCGATCCGCATCCCGGTGAAGGTGGCCGTCAGAAACAGCGTCTCAAAGGGGTTGCCTTTCAGCGCTTCGAACAGCTTTTTCTGTTCAGGTGCGTCCAGGGGCACCACCGGCTTCTCCACCACCTTGGGACGGATGGTGTAGGTGGACGGGTTCTTCGTCAGATACTCCACCCGCATGGCCATGTCCAGCGCCCGGTGCAGGATGCCGTGGATGTTCTTGATGTACTTGGGGCTCACTCCATCGTCCCGCATCTTGTTGTAGAATTTCTGGATCATGGGTGTCCGCAGATCCTTGAGCAGTACGTCTCCGAAGGCAGGCTTCAGATGCAGCCGCACCACGGATTCGTACTGGAGCGCCGTATTGGGCTTTACATCTGCCAGGTACTCCTTCAGCCAGGTGTCCAGCCATTGCCCCACGGTGATGACATCCTCCGGCCGGGGCTTGGGTGGCTCCTTGGGAGCGGCAGGTGGGGTAGCCGCCTGCCCTCCGTCGATGCCCAGCAGCGCTTTCATCTTCTCCCAGCACTCCTTCTGAGTGCGGGCGTAGACGCTCTTGCTGATCAGCTTGCCCGTCTTGGAATCGGTGCCCAGGGTGACCCGGGCCTCCCAGGTGCCATTGCTTCTTTTTCTCAGATTTCCTTCGCCGTGAGCACGCTTCAGCGCCATAGTTTTCTCCTTTCTTCAACCAATCCATCAGGGACTGCCGCGATATCAGGATCTTTTTCCCCACCTTCACGGACCGTACCTTCCCGGTGCGGACAACTTCGTACATGGAGGGTTTGCTGATCCCGATCAGCTCGGCGGCCTCGGAGACTGTCAGCGTGACTTTGTTTTCAGGCGAAGATTGTTGCGGTATATCGTTGTTAAGGTGCGCAGGCTCTGGACCGGGAGCAGCCTCATCGAATTGCAGAAGCAGCTGATCCACGATCTGATGTACCTGTTCATTAGTATAGAATCTCATATTCATATCGTCAATATCCTTTCACGCTTTAAAGCGATAAAAAGTTGTAAACTTTCTTTTTTTGTCTGCTCCTGCCGTTTTGTTACCGGTTAGAACCCCATTTTTGAGGGAGACGATATATTTATCGTCTGCCTTCAAAATCGCCCTTTTTCGTGCCCGGAAGCCCTTGAAAAATAAGGTTTTTTTCTTTCCCAAAGCGTTTCAACAGGTAACAAGACTTGTTTGATTTCTGTGAAAACCCATAATGCACAGAAGCGCTTTTTCCCCGTTTTGATGCGTCCATGCGTCCGGTGATGTTACACAGAGTTGGTTTTTCTCCCCTTGGCGTCCGGACGTATGGACGCTTTGTTTGGGGCAAAAATCGCTTTATGCATCTTTGAACGGGTTGTCGTCAGGAGCGACCTTCTGCCATCCGCCTTGCATGTAACCCGACAGGCTGATGATAGATCCAATCCCCCTGAAGCCTCTCACCTCGCGGCCTGCGCTGTTGGTGAGATGGGTGGTGTAGTGAATGCCGAGCTTCTCCTCATTGGCGCTCAGATATTCCACAAACGTCTTTCGCTTCATGGGCGGGTAGGCGTTTTCATCGCACCAGGTACAGTACACGGCGTACAGATCCTTAGAGCTGATGGAACGTTCCGGATCGCGGACAATGTATCCCTTCGACTCTAGGAACAGCTCGATGTTGTTGGCGTCCTTCTTCACCATCTCCCGGTTCAGCTTGGCCCGACTGCTCTCTGTGAATTGGAAGTTGTTCTTCACCAGCCGCAGCAATCCCGCCATCGCCCAGAGAAAGATGCCCTCCATTTCTTCACAGAGCTTTTCCGAAAGGTTGGGAGCATCGATTCTATCCGGCGGCTTTCGCTTTGTTGTCAGGATCAGCTGCCGGCGGAAGAAGCCGTCGCTGCGATCATACAGGGAAACCAGATCGCCGTTGGAGAAGGCCAGGATGCGGGCGTACATGAATCCCTGATAGCTCTGCTTGCCCTTACGCTCCAAATCCATTTTCCCCTTCGCCGTGACAATCGCTTTGATGTAGTTCGTCTGCTTCAGCGCTTCCAGCCGCATATCGTCGTCGATCATCAGGTGAATGTGTTCCAGGTCGGCACGGGCGAAAGGGTTTTCAGAAATCTTTCCGACGCTTCCGTCCTTCGCGTTGGGGCTGAACATCCGGGACAGCACATGGCCGATCTGGCTCTTGCCTTCGCCGCCGCTGCCCTTGATCACCATCATCTTCTGTCCGGCGTTGCTGGGAATCAGGCAGTACCCGATGAATTCCTGCAGTGTGGGAATGTCCTCCGGCCAGAAAAGCTCTGACAGAAATTTCAGCCAGCGTTCCGGCTTGTTCACTTTCGGATTGAACCGAACAGGGAACCGGCTGCGGACAATTTCATTTTTCGCTTCGATGAAGCTGCCGTCCAGAAACACCGTGCCATTCTGCACGTGAACCCGGTCTGTCTGCGGCAGCAAACCCGTCACCTGGGCTTTGATGCGAAGATCCTTCATGATGTCATCCACCTTTTTGCTCATCCCAGTGACGATGAAAGGCTCCAGCTGCTGATAAATGGTTTGCCGCATGGCGTCCTCGTTGGTGACCCTGCCTTCCGTGGTGAAGAAGGAATTCTCGGTGTAGGCCAGCTTGTGACGCTCCAGAAATTCCCGACAGAATATGGGCTCATTGATTGTTTTGCCTGTGAACCATTCGGGCCAGGAATCAAGCCGCTCGATCTTTTTCTGGGCCACTGTTCTTCACCTCCTGACATCCTTCGTTGAGGATCTCTTCAATTTTTGCAACAGCATCCGTGCTCCTGATGGAATCCATGATTGCTTTCCGCTCGTCCGGGTCGGATGAAAAGAGACGATCAATGGCATCGCTCAGTGGCGGCAGGTGATGAACAGCATGCACGAATCGGTCATCAATATTTTCATCCGTGGGATCAGAGGGAGCATACTCTTCCTTCCATTTCTCCAGGAGCCGCTCGTATTCGATCAGGATTTTGAGTACGCGCTGTTCCTCTTTTCTTTCGATCACGGCAGCGGGCAGCTTCGGGATCGGCGCGCTTTGACCCGGCGGCAGCGGCTGAATGTTGAAATCATTTGCTAGCTTTTTCGTCGCGTCATACAGCGGAAGGCTGAACAGCCTGGCCGTGAAATCGATCACATCGCCAGTGGTGTGGCAGCCAAAGCAGTAAAACCGCTCGTCGATTTTCATGGAAGGATGACGATCATCATGGAATGGACAGCAGGCCATGCCGCTGTGATTCACCTGTACGCCGTAACGTTCTGCTGCTTGACGTGTTGTGACTTGAGATTTGACTTGGGTAAAAAGTAAACTCATTATTTCCTCCTGTTGCTGATGTTTCTGTTGTGCTTTCTGCTGTATGTCCGATCACACAGCAGGAGGACATCCCGCCGTCCTGCGTTCGGATCATGCTTCGCGACGGCATGACGCAGGACGGCTTTATGTCAACGCACAGGATAGCTTTTCCTGTACGGGAAGTCGTGGGGATAAAGCCTTAACCTTCGGCTTTCACAGCCACCATATCACATGGCCTTCAAAATCGTTTTCACGTTTTGAAAACTTCGGAAAGCGTTGCGGCGTAAGGCTTTGTTGGCATTTTTGTGTCTTTCCGATTTCTTAAAATAACGGTTTTACTGGGGTTTCTGGGCCAAAAGTTTTCACGAAATGAAATTTCTTTTTTTCGGGAACACGGTTCCCTGTTCTCCCGAAACCAGCCCCGGAGCATAGTAGCAAGCAGGGCAAAGGTAGCACCTTTTGCACTTTGCTTGTTGGATGGCCTGGCCCCCAAGCCCCTTTTACCAGCGCAAGCGCTGTGGTTTTTATGCGAATCAGCGGGATTCGTCATCGTGGTCGGCACCGTGTTCATCGTAGTGGTGATCTTTTGGTATGACATGTTGGTGACTATTTGGTGCACTGTCCCGTTCCAGAATTTCGTAGTTATACCGGATATGCTTCAGGTCTGTGAGCTTCGGTTTCAGCTCGTCCAGTGCTGCCTGATCGTTTTCTTTCCGTTCCTTCAGCCCGTCGTACTCTGCTGTCAGTTCTTTCAGCGTCGGTATCTTTCCATCGAGAGATGAGTAGACCGCCTGGGCGTTTCTGTGATCTTCGATCTCCTGCCGATGCTCCTGATAGAATTTCACCGACCAGCCGGATTCCCGATACTGGGTGTAAACTTCTTTTGTTCGACTGTAATCCCGGATCGTTTGCCGCTGTCGGTTGATCTCCTTCATTCGGTTTTGTTTTTCCCGGAGAGCTGCTTTCAACTCTTTTTGCTGATTGGTCAGCTCCTGAATCTGATCGTTCAACTCTTCCAGCGAATCGATCTGATGCTCTTTCAGGAAAATGACCATCTGCGCTTTTGCGTCGATGTTGTTTCGCTCAGCCCAGACTTGATAACCTTTTCCTTTGCCGGCGTGAAGCTTTGTTTCAATGTCGATCAATCGCTTGACCTGACTTCCGTTGAAATCGCCCCGTGGGATTTTCGGAATGTGCACATGATCATGTGCCAGCGTCCAGCGCAAGGATGTCTCATCGTATTCCGATCCAAGGGTATCGAGCCGGATATATCGCTTTCCCTCCGGCGGCTTGATGCTGATTTGCGCGCCGCGCTTGATGCGGCAACCGGCATCTTCCAGCAACTGCATCAGCGCATCAAAGCCGTCAGGCTGCATCCGCAGCGCGGTATCAATGATCATTCTTAGCTCGTCCCGATGGGTGAAACGCCGCTGATTGCCCTGCCATTTGTCGTAAGTAACGGTCTTATCCTGCGGATTCTGAATCACCGACAGGCCGTGTTCCCGGCAGAGTGAATCGCTGATCTCCGCCAGATCCTTTGCCGATTGCTTCACATCCCGATATTTGTGCTGCCCCTCCAGGTCGGTGGAACAAATGATGATGTGATTGTGAATATGGTGTTTGTCGATGTGTGTCGCAACGACGTAGGCGAATTGATCGTCGGTCATCCGGGACGCCAGCTCATTTCCGATCTCGTTTGCTACGTCCGGCGTGATCTCCTCCGGCTTGAAAGCCTGCCGGACATGATAGCCGATCACTTCGTTTTCCTGCGTGCGTCCTGTGTTCGTCTGGTACTCCTGGCGGAAAAGCATGAACTCATCCGCCGCCGTCTCGGGCGAGCAAGCGTAAGTCAAAACCAGAATTCCGCCGTCCGTCTTTTTCGGATTCATGATGTAATCCAAACGGGCAGCAATGCTCTGCCGGGCAGTTTTCCCTTTGTTGATGTGAATAGACATGATGCAAGTGGCTGCCATGAGTGCTCCTTTCAATGTTGAATTTGATCCAGCCTGTGAAGAATGCTGCTCAGTATTGTCCGTAGTTCTTTCTGCCGATCTGTTATGTCATCGATTTCCGTTTCAAAGATGGAACCGTGTTCGTTTAACCGTCTGGCGATTTGATTGACATTGTTGCTCAGGCTGCCCATGAGGCGAACCGCATCATGCAGCTCCGGCAGATCCAGCTTCAGCACATATCCGTTCAAGGCCATGGCGCGGATAAATGCCGATTGGTTTTTGATTCCGAAGGTTTTCATCTTTCTCTGAATGATGGCGTCCTCTTCCGGCGTTGCTTTGAAGCTGTAGTGAATTGTGCGGTTTTTCTTTTCTGTCACTGTGCTCCCTCCAGTCTTTGAAATCTGTCTGTTGTGTCGGCTTTCAGCCGGCATTCATTTCATTGCTGTTGGTTCGGGCTTAATTATCACTGCTGCCTCTGGCAAGAAACCTTGTTTGGCTCACTGCCGGTCCTTTCGGCGCTCCCTTCCGAAGAGGAAGATCTTCGCGGTTTGGGCAGATCTGGAAACGTGGCCCTGGTTGTCAAGGTGCGCTTCGCTGGCGATGCCAGCGAATGATGAGGGGAAACTCATCGCCTATAAATGGCGAAAATCAGCGATTTTGGAAACACCTGAGCAAATTTTTTTTGCCGGGGCGAAACTCACGCTGCACATTTAGCCAGACACCCCTCACCCCTACATGGGAAAAATTGGGCAAATTGACACCGCCTCCGGGAAATTTTTTCAGCACGTGATTCATCATCTAATCTCCAAAATCGGGCCTTTTGGAAACCTCTTTCGAAAAATTTTTTCAAATTGCTTCGCACGAGTATCAACAGTCATCGATCACCCATGCGAATCATGCCAGCATCATCTCCTGTTAGCGGCTCCATATTGCCCGCTTCCCTTCTATGTGAAAATCGGAGCAAGTGACACCATCTCCAGTAAGTTTCTAACAGGCTGATTTCTGCCGCGTAACATAGCCTTTCGAAGGCGTCATCAGCGGGGAACATCCTTACTGTTTTCTCCCCTCAAATCTACATGGCGAAAATCAGCGATTTTGGAAACACTTACAGATGACTTTTGAAAATTTTCTTCTTCAGCATGTTGTTAAGGCTTGAAATCTGTCTTATTTCGCAAAAAGAAAACCCTGGCTATATTGCCAAGGCGCATGATTGGACAAAACACGTAAATTATACGAAAGAAGCTATTGATTCGTGTAGCAAAATCAATTATAATGAAACTGAGATTTTATAAGAGCGGAGGGAATACCATGCCGCGCGCAAAAAAAGACCATGCATGTCTGAATATCAAGATTGATGCAGCGCTTTACCGCAAACTGATGGAAGTCAGCGAAGAAGCCGGCCAGACTAAAACAATGGTTGTAGAACGGGCGCTTCAGGGCGATTTTAATGATTATGACGCGAAACAACGGATTCTGCGCCAGGCAGAGGCCGGGCAGCTTGTTCCTGTGGGAGAGGTAGGCAGAAATGAGCAAACACAATAAATGGCCTAACTCTGCAATATACTTCAGCTAATGTTGATGGATAGACCAACTGCAAAAAAGAAAGGAGTAGCACAATGAAACAGGGCGATCTTTCACAGTGGAATAATATAGAGGCTTGCAAAAATCTTCTCTTTTTCGCACAGCTTGTTAATGAGTTGCTGTTTGACTATTCAATTCCATCCAATAGAATATCTACTTTAAACAGTCACTTTCTCTGCTTAGATGCTATTAATGTGATAAATGGGATTGAAAGATCTGGAGTGAATGAAGGCTCTCTAAAGCCTATTATAGAGGAGCTTTATACTACTTTGGAGAAGGATATTACATTTATCAAGCATGGAGAAAACCCGCTTGACTATTTTATGAAAATGCAACCGAATGGAAGCTATCGAAGAATATCAAAGGCAGAAGAATTAAACCTTCAAGATGCAAAAAATGCAGTTTATGCAATACAGAATAAATACTTCCGTTCTTCATGGTATTCAGATATGTTAGTTGAGGATATATGTGCGTTAGTAAAAAGTAATGATCCGCAAGATCAATTAGACTTGTTTCGCCAAACAAAATCTTTTCTTACTGAATTGGTTAATCAAGGTTACAGTTCCAGATACATTACTTATCAAGCAAATCAGTTTTTCTATCGAAGCAGGGTGTCAATTATTTCACCTGACGTCATTTCGGATTTCCTTTCTATATTTTCGCATCAGAAAAATACATATGAAATCATTCTAGTTGCAGACAAAGGATCACTGCAGTTTTTTAAGACACTCAATAATATAACGATGTTAGACGAATATGCAATGAAAGGTCATACGCATAATGAGGCCATTTTCTTTAAGGCAAAAAAACCAAAGAAGTATATTGTTTTTCACAAAAAATCGAAAGATCCATTTTCAGCGGTTGATTCGATAAAAGATTTGATCATTGATAATGTTACAATATACAGAATCTGTCTCTTATACACATCTGACGCTGCCGACGAATTAGACGGTGT
>ENA-OYYX01000544-OYYX01000544.1-human-gut-metagenome-genome-assembly--contig:-NODE-544-length-10003-cov-5.793325_pt1 | contig 10003 bp, 9 predicted proteins | sample MGYA00244070_ERZ653464 | MGnify/ENA primary metagenome ERZ653464 (study PRJEB26926, sample SAMN06165152) | human gut metagenome | biome: ENVO:00009003; feature: ENVO:2100002; material: ENVO:00002003...
TACGGGTTTCCCAAGTGTAGAAGCATTCTACGAAGCGGCTTGCCGCCCGTGCGGACGGTGCGTCCTCGCCAAAGCAGAGAGCATAAAAAACGGCCTTGATCCGAATCGGGTCAAGGCTGTTTCCGCCCTCCGTCCGTCCATTGACGGAGGCGACCGCCGAATCCAGAAGAGAAAACGCGGTACGCATCTCCTCAATGTGAGAGCGGAATGCCATAGGCACCTCGGTCGAATAGCTCGTCCCATAGAAGGCTGCGGCTACCGCCTGGTTGTTGTGATCCGCACCGCCTGTGCCGATGGAGCACAGCGCGGCGATCAGGAGGATGACGGGCGAGAGAACAGCGGCCAGCCCCCAGCCGATCCCTTTGCGGAGCTTCTCGTTGGAAAGGGCTGTCGCCGCGGCTTTGGCGATCATACCCGCGGTTACTGCCATCAGCGGCCACCCGCTGTGCCAAACAGCTTTTCCTTGTAGGCGGGAGCGTGGACTTCCAGCAGATACCTCTCGTTGCCGCACTTGTACAGGCAGACACCGCGCTGGGGGAACTTGATGAGGTTATATTCTGCCTCATCCAGCTGGAGCATCTCCATGTAGCTGCGCTTGTCGATGGAGCCTGCGTTGAACAGGAACTGGTGAGGCGGGATGCTGAACAGCGGCTTGGTCATTTCTCGCACATGTTCCTGATCAAAGTCCTCCAGATTCTGCGAAGCCAGCAGCATGGCGGATTCCTTTTTGCGGACACGCTTGAGGCAGTTTCGGATGTACTCAATGGCTGTGGGGTTGGACAGCCAGATATACAGCTCGTCCAGCGCCGCCACGGTATTGCCCTCGGTCAGCAGCTTGTCCGACAGGAACGACAGAATATTGAACAGCATGGCGTTGCGAACATTCTTCGCTGCGCCCAGCAGTCCTTTCACACCGAAAACGAGGAAACGGCTGGAGGTGATGTTGGTGTGCCCATTGAAAAACTGCGCGTCCGCGCCCTTGCACATGGAGTGCAGCCCCAGCAGCACCTCACGCAGGATCTGCTCGGTGTAGAGCTGGTGGGCGGCCATGTCATAGCTTTTGTACTCCGCCTCGATCAGGTCATAGAGATCAGAGAGGATGGGATAGTCCTCCGAGCGCATACGGCGGAAATTGGTCCGCTCTGTGATGCCCCATTTCCCATACAGCTTGGAGAGCATGATTTCAATGGTGTCGATATGGGCATCCGAGAAATCCTTGTAGGCGCGGAAGAAGTCCTTGAGGAAGGAAATGTGCTGTGCCAGCAGGGTGCTTTTTCGGAATGCTTCCGGTGCTGCCGTATCGTCCGGGTCGCCGCCGTCATCCCAGCATTTCGGCTCCAGCACATTGATGATGTACTTGCCCGCCATAAGGTCGGCAAAGCAGCCACCCACAGCCTCGCACATTTCCTGCTGCTCATGCTCGGCATCCAGCGTGATAATGGATTTGCCAGACTCCAGCAGATTGAGGATGAGGAGCTTCATCAGATAGCTTTTGCCCTGGCCGGAGTTGCCGAGGATGAGGATGTTGGCGGAGGTCTTATCCTCGTCACGCTGGTCGAAGTCCACGAGGATATTGCTGCCGTACTTGTCCCGTCCGACATAGAAGCCCTTTGCGTCCGTTTTACCGCTGTAGTTGAAGGGATAGAGATTTGCCACGGAGTTGGCAGGCAGGACTCTTTCAAACTGCGCTCCAAAGGCATTGTAGCCCACAGGGCTGGCGCAGCAGAAGCCCTGCTGCTGGCGGAGCAGGAGCCTGTCCACATTGAGCTTGCTGCGCACCAGCTCCGTCAGCACATCGGTCTGGAGCAGCTTGAGCGTGTTATAATCCGAAGCGGTCAGCTCAATATAGACGGCGCAGTGGAGCAGCGGCTCTCGGTTGCGGTGCATGGAAGCTACCAACGACGCCACATCCTGCAGATTGCTTTCCGCCGTGATCGTCTGCTGCAGGTCGTTGGTGTTGGAGCTGCCCATGCGGTTTTTGTTGGCGGCATTCTGGATGATGCGCTTTTCCTCGGCAGGTGTTACCTGGCGGGTGTAGATGCGCAGCGTGAGCCCATCCTTTTCACCCAGATGTCGGAGAATAGCCTGCTCATCGGTCTGCGTGGGATATTCCCGCAGCGCCCACACGCAGCGGAAGGTGTTGCCGCAGATGAAGTGGTCAGGTTCGAACTTGACCACGGAAGGTGCGATCATATCCAGGAAGGATTTGATGCTTGCAGTCTCCCGGCTCTGCGGCGCTGCTTTTTTCGTTTTCTTTGCCAAATGAGTCCCTCCTTTACTCACCGACAATGACCCAGCGGTCACCGTCGAAGTCCTCAAACTTTTCCGTCGTCACGTTCTGCTCAAAGTAAACACCCAGCATCTTTTTGAGATCCTGCTCGGTGGCTCGGCGGGTCGTGAAGCCGTTATCGTTGATATTCTGCTCGATGCGGGAAAGGTAGGAGAACACATCGGACTCCTGTTCGCCGCGCAGCCGGATGATAATATAAAACTCACGGCTGGACGCCATGAGCACCTGAATGCGGTCCAGATGCTTACTGTCCTGTTCCAGCAGTCTGCGGACTGCTGGCAGTTCCTCCTGGCTCAGACGCTCCCGGTAAAAGTCCTTATTGAGCTCGAAGGATTCCTTGGAATTGAGGGCCAGCATCTCGATCTCCGCCTGTCCCTTTACGACATTCAGCAGCGCATAGATGCGGGCGCTGATGCTGGAATCCGGCAGGACGGAGATGTTAGTGGGCTTGATGATGAAGAACACGAGATTGCCCATACGGGTGGCAATGCAGTAGTCCTTGATCTCCTCAATGCCCATGAGCTGCCGTGTGGAGCGGGCGGCTTTGTCCTTTTTCTGCTTTTTACTCACGACTCCAACCTCCAATCATAGAATTGCTGCTTTGTAATCAGGAACGCGGCGGCATATTTGAGGAAATCCAATATGCTGGTTCCGTCGAATCGAATGCTGAGGAAAGCGTAAACAGCCGTCAGCACCAGCGGCAGGGCGATGCCTGTCTGGGTCAGCGCCAGGACAGAGATAAGAAGCCCCACGCCGATGATGCCGATGTCCCGCAGCTCCCAAAGCCACAGCATGGCTTTTGCGGTCAAATTATCAGGGTAAATATAAATTGCTCTCACCTCCGGAGAATAGAGATGGCCGCAGGTTTCCCTGCGGCCATCCAGTGGGTTGATTATTCTTCTGCGTTATCCAGCGCCTGCTGGATCAGCTGTGTGATGAAGTCCTTCTGCTTCAGGTGATTCTTTTCCAGATACTCTTTCAGTCGGTCGAAGAGTTCTGCGGAGATTTTCACCGCAAGGGTGCGTTCTGTCTGCATATCGTTTCCTCCTTCAAAGTGTTCTGCGAAGATGCGCTCCACATATTCCGCCAGTGTACCCAGCTTCATTTCTTCTTTCTCTGCCATGATTCTTGCGTGAAGCTCTGCCGGGATCATGGCGCAGAGGTTCTTTTTGCCCTCCATCGGTCTGCTCCTTTCCTCGATTTTGCAAGCAAAGCATACCGGAAGAAGTCATGGAAAGCTATTCACCAAACTCAACGAAGAAGCTATGCGAAACGGAAGCAAAACCACCAAGGCAGCTATACCTCCCGAAGAGCTGCGGTGATCCGACCCATGATGAACTCCACACAGGGGATCGCCACACTGTTGCCCAGCGCTTTATATCGGGCAGAGTCCGATGCACCGGGGATATCTGTCCATCCATCCGGAAAGCCCTGCAGGCGCTCACACTCCAACGGTGTCAGGCGTCGGATGAGATAGGCATAGGCTTCCGCCTGTTGGCAAACGAGATCGGTGGCGTCCTTATGCTGGCGGGCGCTTTGTGTGCTGACTACGCCGTTCTCACGGAAATCATCCACACGCTGGCGGCTGTAGACTGCATGATGATCAGTGGCCGTCAGCGTATATGCGATGTCCCGCTGATATCCGATCCCATTGCCGCCGTTCTGCGGCTGTCGGTCAATGGCATTTCCCGTGATGCAGAAGGTTTCTTCCTGCTCTACGAGCGCCACATTGTTGCCGCCGGTTCCGTATCTTGCGGACATGGTAGGCACCACCTGATGAGGACCAGTGTAGCGGGCATCAATGCCATGGTTTTCATAGACGAGCGGTTGGTGTCCATGCTCCTGCGCCCGCAGGGTACCGGACACATCCTCAGAGCACTCCATAACGCTTCCGCCCTGGTCATTCAGGCACAGGACGGATGGCATACAGTTTCCGCTGGCAGAGCCCTTCAGCGTAGGTGCCAGTTCCTCGCCATACCCAATGCTCCCAGCAGAGGCACCGGCTCCTGCCGAGAATGCGGCGGCTACAAAGGTCTGCTGTTTCATTCCCGGTTGCGCATTCAAAGCACCCGCAACATCATGTAAGTCACGAACCTCGTCCCTTTGGTTGGCAGCAAAGGCCATGACACCGTTTCTGCCGGTGGACATCCCGCAGTTCGCGCCGAGCGTGGCCGCAACATCGCCGGTCAGGTCACCATTGTAGCCGTCAAATCCCTCGACGGTGTCATCCGGCTGCGTCACGAAGGTCTGCATCTGCATATTGGTGGTCGCCATCAAGGCACCGGATACGCCGTGCAGGTCAATGCCCTCATCCCGCTGGTTGATATGGAATGCGTTCAGATCCGTAGGCTGTCCGTCCGGGCGCATCAATCCGGCTTGGATCTTCAACGCCCGTTCCAGCTTCGGCGGCAGAGCTTTTCCGCGTTCAGAAGCTCGGCGCAGGATCCCCAAACATGCCTTCGGGGATAAATAGTATTTTATCGGCGGTGCGTCCTGCAAAATCTGCGACAAGGAAGATCCTCTTGCGTCGTTGGGCGACACCCCAGTATTGAGCATCCAGGCACCGCCAAGCCAGGGAGAAATCAGTTCCCAGTAGGATTCGCCCAGCAGATTGCCATGGCCAGGGGTAAGGTCCAGGGACATAAACGGAACCGCACTTAACTCGGACGATCTCTTCGAGGACGATACGGAAGTCCTCGCCTTTGGGAGTTCCGCTGGAGAAGGCTCCTGGAACATTTTCCCACAGCATATACCGAGGTCGGACAGCGTGACCTGCTCGGCCTCTTTGTTCGTCTGCATTTCTCATCTCCTTTACCAGTCGAACCTGCTCCATAAACAAACCGGAGCGGGCGCCGGATAATCCGGCTCTCGCTCCAGCCACGGATAAATCCTGGCACGGGCTGCCGCCGCAGATGATATCTACGGGCGGCAGTTCTGCACCGTTGAGCTTTGTGATGTCACCCACATGGATCATGCTTGGAAAGCGCTGCTTCGTGACCTCAATGGGAAAGGCTTCAATCTCCGAAGCCCACACCGGTGTGATGCCACTGCGGATCGCGGCCAAAGGGAAACCGCCGATGCCATCGAACAAGCTGCCCATCGTCAGTCTGCTCATTTCGCCACCGCCTGTACGACCGTGCGCGTGGTATTGACGGCGGCCTGTGCCGTATATACCGCACTCATGATGTTGGCTCTTGTCGTTGTGTCCAGGCCAAATGCTCCGGCAATGCGGGGAATCTCACCGGCAGAGAGCATCAGCCCCAGTCCCAACAGTGCGTGATCCTTAAACACCATGAGTCCGGCGATGAGGATAGTCGCCTGTAAAAATGCGGTCAGGCACAGACCGATAATTTGTTTGCACCACTGGATGAAGCCATCCGTATAGCCACGGGGCACAGAGAACATATATAGACTTCCCACGGCAATCTGGATCAGCAGAATACCTCCGCGCTTGAGATTGGCGAAGAAGACCTTGATGATCGCATACGCCATAAGGATGATGCAGAACAGAATCATGAATCCGCTGGTGATACTGCCAAAGCCGAGGAACGGGCCGGATGCCAAATCGGTCAGCGATTCCACGGCGCTGAACTCCTGCATAATATCACTTGCCACATCTCCGATGGATGCACCGTAGCCGGTGATCCCTGCGGTGAGTTGCCCCTGCAGCGTTACCGAAAGCTCATAGAGCCGGACCGGAACGACAGTAAACAGGCTCACGGCCATAAAGCCCTTGATGGCATTGAGCGCGGTTTCGCGGATGTTGCCCCGCCCGCTGGAATACTCGATGCCGCATTCAAAGCAGGCCACGACCAGCCCGGTTCCGTACAACGCCCAAGCGAGATAGGAGAAGAACAGTACGATGCTCTGCACCCAGGACATTTCGAAGAGTTCGACACCCATGTTTCCCATCTCTGCGAAGAAGTTGCCGAGAAAGCCCACGACCTGACCGTAGAACCAATCCACGATCTGGCCGAGGATCTTATCGGCAACAAAATCCCAAATAAACATTGATCGGTTTCACCTCCTCCGGGTGAGGCCGTACCAACTGCTTGGGATATGGCAAAGGCCGTACAGTTGGCACGGCCTTCAAATCATGCTCGGTTTACATTGTCTGCGCCCACTGCTGATCGGCAGACTGGCTCATGTCTTGGAACACTTCCAGATAGTCCGATACTGCGTTGGAGAGCTTCTCGTAGTCCTGCCGGGTGGGGTGATACACATACCAGTCTACTTTTCCATAGTCATCCCAAATGTGCGGGTCAACACCATTGCGGAAGTTGGGGTTGGAAGTTACCTTCGTCCCCAGCAGATCCGAAAAGCGAAGGCGCAGGGTATCCACCTGTCCTTCGCTGCGGTTCAGGATCGTCAACTGCAAGGCGTTGTACTGATTGGCAACGCTTCCAGTGACAAATTGGATCTTTGCCCGATTCATATCGCTCAGACGCACATAGCAGACTCTGCCCACATATGTGGCATCGGGATATTGCTCTCCGATAATTTTCCGGAGTTCCTGTTCGTAAAAAGTCATTGCCTACACCTCAGATTCCGATAATCTGCCAGATGTACAGCGGTGCCGTCAGCGTGAACACGAGGCACGCGAACAGGATGGCGGGAGCCGTCCACTCGAACTGGCCACTCTTTCGGTAGTCAAAATAAGCTGTGCCGAGTTTGGCGAAGAAAAACACCGCAAGGATCAGGTCAATGGCGGGAAACACCACGTTGTTGACGACGGTCTTGATCTGCGTGGATGCCGTGGCCCAGGTGCTTTCCACCGCTCCGGCCACATCGCCGGTGCCGGCAGCAAAGGCCGTGGTTCCCATCATGCAGACCAACAGCAGGGACAGGGTCAGCATCACACAAAGGCGCTTGCATTTCATTTTGCTCATAGATACCTCCAATTCTTGTTGTTATTTTGAGGGTGCGATATGCCATTCTTCCCACAGGTCACCGGCGATGCGCACGGAATCCGTCAGGTTCATACTTAGCATTCCCATGGGTGTCCAGCAGTCCAAAAGCCAGGTATACGGCGTGTAGCTGCCGTCCGGGTACCAGATAGGTGTGAAGTGGGTCGGGCGGTCATAGGTGCTGTAGGGATTATTTTTGAAAGCGAAGGTGGTACTCTTGCCGCTGACGCTGCGGTTCAGCAGTCTCCAGAAGCCTTCGTACCCGAATTCAGGGAAATAGGTCACGGCATTCTGCGCCGCCGTGACAGCCGCGCTCTGCGTGGTCGTTACTCTGGCCGTTACTTTCTCCTGAATTCCGTACCCGCTTTTCATGGTAGCTGCGGTCGCAGTGGGTGACAGGCTGTCCGGCGTGATGCGCATGGATGCGCTCAGGCTTGCGGCGTAGCTGTTGTAGTCAAACTCCCACCAGCCATGATCCTCCCACCAGCCGTTATCTACCCAGTGATACCAGCGGTCACGGTGAACCACATTGTTATCATCCACCCAGCGATCCGTGTGCCAGCACTTCTCCCAGTTCTCTACCCATTCCCAATTTTCCTGCCACCAGGGTGACCAAATGCCCCAGGAAGCGGATGTTACCTGTTCTTTCTCTGGAATAGAGACCAGACGGAAACGGTCATTGCGGTCATCCGCCACCGGGTTGGGCGGATCGTTGCCGTCCAGATCCACGATGTTACAGGTGATCATGCTCTGCGCCGTGCCGCCGCCAGACACGCTGACGGCAATCGTAATGACGCATGGCTCTGACGGCGTGTGCCACTTCACCCATACCAATTGACTGTCGCCGTCCGGATAGTAGACATTGCTGACGGTGTAAGTTCTGCCTTGAATCACAAAGCGAACAGTCACAGGATTATCCGGGTCGGACTGCCCGCCGCTCACCTCCACCGAGGAGATCACATCGGTATCGACTCGGTATTCATAGTCGAAGTCGTTTACATCGGGCGGCTCCAGTTCACCGTTGAAGCGGACGACACCGATGCCGAGGGACGAGATGATCTGATCGTTGCTGACCTTGCTGTTTGTGCTGCCGGACCATGCGGGATAGCCCAGATCTGCTTCTTCAAGGAAGATGGCCAGCGGCAGATTCTTATGGGTCAGCGATCCCATCTTGCATCGGAGATCTCCGTTTACCTTTTGGTCATAGAGCGCCGCTTCCGTGGCCGTCATGGCATAGTAGGCTCCACCGTAGACGAAGTAGGCGATAGGCTCGACAACGATTTTGTAATCGCCGGCAATAAGCGTATCAAAGTCTATTCCCACATATCCGGCAATCGCCCGAATGACTTGCTCGTCTGTAAAGTAGCTTCGAATCGCCGCAATGCTGGCGGGATAGTCGCCGGACGAAATGATGCGAGGCAGACTCTGCGCCGGACGGACGCAGACATAGCCGCCCACGACAGGTGACAACGCCCGCCCACTGTTATAAGAGAGCTTGGATACCTTTCCAAAGTGGATCATGTTGGTGCTCGGATTCTGATTGCTCCAGTCAACGGTATTTCCCACGACAGCGTGGCTGTCCACATTCACCACGGAAATGCGGACACCGTCCATACCCGGATTCCAGTAGTTGGTGGATGTGCCGCTGCCCATGCCGCCACCACCGCCATCGAAGTTGCCGTCACCGGTGGCATAAGCCGGAACAACCGCACCCAGCATGAGCACAAGGGAAAGAAAAAGTGCGAGAAGTCTCTTCATGGATTCCTCCTTTCAACGCTTCGGAAAAAGAAAAGGCGCAGCCATTTCTGACTGCGCCATGCTGATTGGGAGTACTGTTAGTTCCCGCCGCCCATTTCACCGATTTTATTTCCGTTTTCGTAGATGTCCTGTCCGTCGATGACCGTGTTATCGCCGCTGCTGTCTACATAGCCGAAGCCCGGCACATATACCTGACCGGAGGAGTTCGTGCTTCCTGCGGCAGGCTGGGATTCCGCAGGCTTGGAGGTGGGCTGTTCCGGATATGTGGGGTGCGGTTCATCCTCCGTCTTGCGTTCCGAGGTCGGTACATCCTCCGCTTTGTGATCATCCGGAAGTGTCGCCGTGCCGCTGGGCGATTCCGGCTTTTCTGGAGCGTCCGGTTTAACAGGGTTCGCCTGGATGGTCTGCTCCGTGCCGTTGGAGTTTGCACCCTGGCCGGGGTCACTCTGCTCCGGCGTCAGCGAGGGGACATTCACATCTCCCTGGCTATTGTTGATGTTCACATTGGGATCGTTGCTGTCCGGCTGACTGCCGGATACCGTTCCGGAGGGCGTCACCGTATTTCCACCGAAGCGTCCGGCGATCCCGATGACGGCCACACCGCAGAGCAGGCAGCAGGCGGTGATGAGGATGATCCGTTTCGTCTTGTCGTTCATTGATTTTCCTCCTTTTTCTGATTTATCTCTTGATTGGACAATACCACACCTTTCGGCGTAAGTCTATTGGGAAAGCGAAACTTTTTCAGAATACCGGCACATATTTGGCTTCCGTGTGCAGCATCATTTCAGCTGCGGGCAAAAGGTTCCCAAGGAATCGCACCGGTACCTCCAAGCGGATCTCCACTGCGGCGGTATAGCCCTTGCTTTGGCCGGAACTGAGGGCGTTGTTGCTCAGCTCCACGCTCAGGCCAGAGATGGTATATTCCACGTTTCCGTTTGAGATCTTCTGATATCCGCTGCCGGTGTTCTCCAGTCCAAGCGTTGATGCCAGCTGACCGTACACCTGTCTCTTATACACATCTGACGCTGCCGACGAATTAGACGGTGTA
>ENA-OYYX01000549-OYYX01000549.1-human-gut-metagenome-genome-assembly--contig:-NODE-549-length-9946-cov-5.152159_pt1 | contig 9946 bp, 7 predicted proteins | sample MGYA00244070_ERZ653464 | MGnify/ENA primary metagenome ERZ653464 (study PRJEB26926, sample SAMN06165152) | human gut metagenome | biome: ENVO:00009003; feature: ENVO:2100002; material: ENVO:00002003...
ATGTGTATAAGAGACAGGATCCAACTCCTGCAAGAGCTGGAGTTTGAGGGCTTACAGGCCAGCCCGGAGCAGCAGGAAATCCTCTCCCGCTATGTGGGCTGGGGCGGTTTGGCAGATGCGTTCGATGAAAATAAGCCAAACTGGTCGGACGAGTTTGCAGAGCTGTACGCCACACTTTCCCCGGAGGAATACGCTGCGGCCAGAGCGTCCACGCTGAACGCCCACTACACCAGCCCCACCGTCATCAAGGCGATCTATGAAGCGGTCGGCAATATGGGCTTCCAGAGCGGTAACATTCTGGAGCCGTCTATGGGCGTTGGCAACTTTTTTGGCCTGCTGCCGGAGCAGATGCAGGGCAGCAAGCTCTACGGCGTGGAGCTGGACAGCATCACCGGACGCATTGCCAAGCAGCTTTATCCCAAGGCGGACATTACCATCGCGGGCTTTGAAACAACGGACAGAAAAGACTTTTACGACCTCGCCGTGGGCAACGTACCGTTTGGACAGTATCAGGTCAGCGACCGGGCTTTTGACAAGCTCGGTTTTTCCATTCACAACTACTTTTTCGCCAAGGCGCTGGAGCAGGTGCGTCCGGGCGGCGTGGTGGCCTTCGTCACCTCCCGCTACACCATGGACGCCAAGGACAGCGCCGCAAGGAAGTATATTGCCCAGCGCGCGGACTTCCTCGGCGCGATCCGCCTGCCCAACAATGCGTTCCGCGCCAACGCCGGTACGGATGTGGTCAGCGACATCATCTTTTTGCAGAAAAGGGACAGGCCCATCGACATCGAGCCGGAGTGGGTACACCTTGGAGCGAACGCGGACGGCTTTGCCATCAATCAGTATTTCATCGACCACCCGGAGATGGTGCTGGGACGGCAGACCTCGGAAAGCACGCAGTACGGCAGGCAGGACTTTACCGTTGCGCCCATCGAGGGCGCAGACCTTGCGGAGCAGCTCAGCGGCGCAATTCGGAATATTCGGGGAACCTACGCGGAAGCGGAGCTGCCCGATCTGGGAGAGGATGAGACCATCGTGGATACCATCCCGGCAGACCCGAATGTGCGGAACTTCTCCTACACCGTGGTGGACGGGGAGCTGTACTACCGGCAGAACAGCATCATGACCAAGCCCGACTTCAACGCCACCGCAAAGGAGCGTGCCAAGGGCATGGTGGAGCTGCGGGACTGCGTGCAGAAGCTCATCTCTCAGCAGATGGACGGCTTTATTTCGGATGAAACCATCCGGCAGACGCAAGCGGAGCTGAATACCCTCTACGACGGCTTCACCGCAAAGTATGGGCTTATTAACTCCCGCGCCAACGCCCTGGCCTTTGCCGAGGACAGCTCCTACTATCTGCTCTGCTCTCTGGAGGAGCTGGACGAGGACAAAAACCTCAAGCGCAAGGCGGATATGTTCACCAGGCGAACCATACGGGCGCACGAGGCCGTGACCAGCGTGGACACCGCTTCGGAGGCGCTGGCGCTGTCCATCTCCGAAAAAGCCTGCGTGGATATGGAGTATATGGCGCAGCTCACCGGCAAGGACGAGGACGCTCTCGCCTCCGATCTTCGTGGTGTTATCTTCCGCAATCCCGAAAATAAGCGCTGGGAGACCGCCGACGAGTACCTCTCCGGCAATGTAAGGGAAAAGCTGCGTATCGCACAGTCTGCTCAGAATTTGTTTGAGGGCGATTACGCCGGAAACGTGGAAGCACTGCAAGCGGCGCAGCCCAGGGATCTGGACGCAAGCGAAATCGAGGTGCGGCTGGGCGCAACGTGGATCGACCCCTCGTATATCCGGGAGTTCATGTGGGAGACCTTCGAGACGCCCTTCTACCAGCAGCGCATGATCGACGTGACCTATTCCGCCTTTACCGCCGAGTGGAACATCAGGAACAAGAACGCGGTCAGTTACAGCAATATTGCCGCATATATGACCTACGGCACGGAGCGCGCAAACGCCTATAAGATTCTTGAAGATACCCTGAATCTGCGCGACGTGCGCATCTACGATACCAAGCACGATGCGGACGGCAGGGAGCGGCGCGTGCTCAACAGCAAGGAAACCACCCTCGCCCAGCAGAAGCAGCAGGCCATCCGGGACGCTTTCCGAGACTGGATATGGCGCGACCCCGACAGGCGGCACACTCTGGTCGCAAGGTACAACGAGCTGTTCAATTCCACCAGACCCCGCGAATACGACGGCAGCCACATCACCTTTGCGGGCATGAACCCGGAGATACGGCTGCGGGAGCATCAGCTCAACGCGGTCGCCCATGTGCTCTACGGCGGCAACACCCTCCTTGCCCACGAGGTGGGTGCGGGCAAGACCTTCGAGATGGTAGCCGCTGCCATGGAATCCAAACGGCTTGGGCTGTGCCACAAGTCCCTGTTTGTCGTTCCCAACCACCTGACCGAGCAGTGGTCGGGCGAGTTCCTGCGGCTGTACCCCTCCGCCAACATCCTCGTGGCTACAAAAAAGGACTTCGAGCCGAAGAACCGCAAGAAGTTCTGCGCCCGCATCGCCACGGGCGAATACGACGCCGTTATCATCGGCCACTCGCAGTTTGAGAAGATACCCGTATCCATGGAGCGGCAGCAGCGGCTTTTGGCGGAGCAGATCTTCGAGGTGGAGGAAGGTCTGCGGGAGCTGAAAAGCCAGCGGGCGGAGCGGTTCACCATTAAATCTCTGGAGCGCACCAAGCGCGGCCTTGAAGCCAAGCTCAAAAAGCTCCAGGACAGCTCCCGAAAGGATGATGTTGTGACCTTTGAGCAGCTGGGCGTAGACCGTTTGTATGTGGACGAGGCGCACAACTACAAGAATCTTTTTCTTTACACCAAGATGCGAAACGTGGCGGGGCTGTCCGCCACCGACGCCCAGAAATCCTCGGATATGCTGCTCAAGTGCCGGTATATCGACGAGATCACCGACAGCCGTGGCGTGGTATTCGCAACGGGCACGCCCGTCTCAAATTCCATGACCGAATTGTATACCATGATGCGCTATCTCCAGCACGACGCCATTCGCGGCAAGGGGCTTGCCCACTTCGACTGCTGGGCTTCCACCTTCGGAGAGACGCAGACCGCCATTGAGCTGGCTCCTGAGGGTACGGGCTACCGGGCGAGGACGCGCTTTGCCAAGTTCTTTAATCTGCCGGAGCTCATGACCCTGTTCAAGGAGGCGGCGGATATCAAGACCTCCGACCAGCTCAACCTGCCTACGCCCACGCCCATCTATCATAACGAGGTGGCGCAGCCCACGGAGATACAGAAGCAGATGGTGCAGGAGCTGTCCGAGCGCGCCGCAAGGGTACACGCACAGCTTGTTGACCCCGGCACGGACAATATGCTCAAGATCACCTCGGACGGACGCAAGCTGGGGCTTGACCAGCGCATCATCAACCCCGACCTGCCGGACGACCCGAACAGCAAGGTCAATCGCTGTGTGGACAACATCCACCGCATCTGGCAGGACGGACAGGCGGACAGGCTGACCCAGCTCGTGTTCTGCGATTTGTCCACCCCGAAAACCGGCGCGACCGGAGCGAAGGCGGCAAAGACGGCGGGCGGGAATCTGGACAGCCCGGAGCTTCACGCCGTCGAGCGGCTGATCGACAAGGAAAACCCAGACGAACCCGGCTTCACGGTATATGACGACATCCGGGAAAAGCTCGTCGCCAGAGGAATCCCCCGCGAGGAGATCGCCTTCATCCACGAGGCGAACACCGAGACGCGGAAGAAGGAGCTGTTTGCAAAGGTGCGCTCCGGTCAGGTGCGTGTGCTCATGGGCAGTACCTTCAAAATGGGTGCCGGTATGAACGTGCAGGACAGGCTTGTGGCGCTCCACGACCTCGACTGCCCGTGGCGGCCGGGCGATCTGGAGCAGCGCAGCGGGCGCATCATCCGTCAGGGCAACCGCAACAAAGAGGTTCATATTTACCGTTACGTCACGGAATCCACCTTCGACGCCTACCTCTGGCAGACGGTGGAAAATAAGCAGAAGTTCATCTCCCAGATCATGACCTCAAAATCCCCTGTTCGCTCCTGCGAGGACGTGGACGAGACCGCTCTTTCCTACGCAGAGATCAAGGCACTGTGCGCCGGAGACAAGAGAATTAAAGAGAAGATGGACTTGGATGTGGACGTTGCCCGCCTGAAGCTCATGAAGGCCAGCCATCAGAGCCAGCAGTTCCGTCTGGAGGACAATCTGCTCAGGCATTTCCCCGAACAGATCCGGCAGAACGAGAGCTTCGTGGAGGGATTCACCGCCGATATGCAGACGCTCTCGGCACATCCGCACCCTGTGGACGGCTTTGCGGGCATGGAGGTCAAGGGCGACCTTCTCACCGACAAGGACAACGCGGGCGCTGCCATTCTGGAAGCCTTCAAGGACGCAAAGGGCATGGAGCCCGTTCCCATCGGCAGCTACCGGGGCTTTGTCATGTCCCTGACCGTGGAGGACTTCGGGCGGGACTTTATTCTCACCCTCAAGGGCAAAATGAACCACCGCGTGACGCTGGGCAAAGACGCGCGGGGCAACCTCACCCGCATTGACAACGCCCTGAACGCCATGCCGGACAGATTGCAGAATGTCCGAAACACGCTGGACGCGCTCACCGCGCAGATGGAGACGGCAAAGGCGGAGCTGGGCAAGCCCTTTCCCCAGGAGGATGAGCTGCGGACAAAATCCGCACGGCTTGCGGAGCTGAACGCCGAGCTGAACATCGACGACCGCACTCCCATGGAGCAGATGGCGGAGGACGCGCCCGCCGTGCAGAGCGCAAAGGCAGAGCGTTCCTCCGTGCTGGCAAAGCTGAAAGCGCCGCTGTCCCAGCCCTGCGCCGAGGACAAAATCCGGCACAGGAACAAGGAGGAACGCTAAAAAAACGGCGGCTCCGACGAAGAATGGATTTTGCCGGAGCCGCTTCACTACAGCTTAATGAAAGGAAGGAAGCATCAATATGAAGGATATTCCCATTTATAGATTTCCCGCCGAGCACGCCCGTGAAAACGGCGAGCTGGAGCTTTACCGCGCCTCCAACAAGGCCAGCGCCGCCTGCAAGGAGGCCATTGAGAAGGCGATCTCCGAGCATTATTGCGATAACGTCCTGCACAGGGAAGCCGTTGCGCAGGTAGCGGAGCAGTTCGGGCATGAGCGCATTTTATATGTGCTGGCGATTACCATCCGGCAGAAGGATTGGGACGGGCGGTTCTCTGCGGACAACAAGCAATGGGCAAAGACCGTTCCCGTTTCGGAGAACCCCGACGCATGGGGGACGGATCGGAACTGCTATCTGGCGGTGAACAGCCACAGCGGGCTGGTTGATTTGTTTACCAAGCTGGCGCGGGAGGACGCAAGAGCGCATGAGCGCAAGCCCTCGGTGCTCGGCAGACTGAAAAGCAGACCGCCCGAAGCGGCGGCGGAGGCCGTTAAAAAGACAAAGGAGCCGTCCCTGTGAGCGCGCAGTTCATGCGCCGGAGCATCCGCATCTCCGTTCGCCTGACGGAGGAGGAGCATCGGCTGCTGAAGGAAAAGATGGCGCGGATCGGCGTGACCAATCAGGAGGCGTTCCTGCGGAAGATGGCGCTGGACGGGCTGGTGATCAAGTTAGAGCTGCCTGAGCTGAAGCAGATGATCTCGCTCCTGCGCTACACGAGCAACAACATCAACCAGATCGCCAAACGGCTCAACGAGAGCGGCAGAGCCTATGACACCGACCTTGCGGAGATTCTGGAAAAGCAGAAGCAGCTATGGGGACTTGCCAACAAAATTCTTATGAAGCTGTCTGCCATTCAGTGAGCAGGCAGAAATATACGATAAGCCCATGCTGCCGGCATCCTTGTTTTAGGGCAGCTCTTTCTGTATAATGAAATCAAAAAGGACGGAAAACGACTATGAAATTCATTTTGAAGCTGCTGCTTGCGCCCCTTATGCTGGTTTTGTGGATCGTGGAATGGGCGCTCACGCTGGCGCTCAAGGCTTCCGCCGTGGTCTGCGTCATCGCCTCCGCCCTGTTCCTGCTTTCAGGCTTCTTTTACTTTGTGGACGGCAACGTGCAGAACGGCTGCATCTGTCTGGGCATTGCGTTTCTGCTCTCCCCCTACGGACTGCACTATTTGGCGGTGAAGCTCACAGCGCGGTTTATCGGCATGAGAATACTGCTCAAGGAGCGAATCTACGGATAAACGGAATATACGGAATGTGAAAAGGCGCAGGCTCCCTCCTGCGTCTTTTTCCATGGAGGGAATATGGCGACCACACGAATCATACCCATGCACTTAAACAAGGGCAAGACGCTTACGCAGTGCCTTGCCGACCGGACGGAGTACGGCATGAATCCGGATAAGACTGAGGGCGGTGCGCTGATCTCCGCGTTCGCCTGCGAGCCGGAGACCGCCGTTTCCGAATTTGCCCTGTCCAAGCGGGAGTACCGGGAGCTTACCGGACGGGTGCAGGAAAGCGACGTCATCGCCTATCAGGTACGGCATTCCTTTAAGCCCGGAGAGGTTACGCCGGAGGAGGCCAACCGCATAGGATATGAATTTGCCAAACGCTTCCTAAAGGGCCGGCACGCTTTTCTCGTCTGCACCCACACCGACAAAAAGCACATTCATAACCACATCTATTGGAACTCCACGGCACTGGACTGTACGCGGAAGTTCAAGAACTTCATCGGCAGCTACCGCGCTGTCCGCAGGCTGTCCGACCTGATCTGCGCCGAGCACCGGCTGTCCGTGGTGGAGAATCCGCAGAAACACGGGCTGAGCTACAACAAATGGCGCGGCGGTCACGACAAGCTCTCCAACCGGGATCTTCTCCGCATGGCAATAGACGCTGCGCTTGAAAAGCAGCCCAAGGACTTCGACGCGCTGCTAACGCTTCTGAAATTCTCCGGCTACTCCGTCGCCCGGAAAGGGAGATTGTCGCTGCGGCACGAAAACCAGAAACAGAGCATCCGCCTGGATTCCCTGGGCGAGGGATATTCCGAGCAGGAGCTGCGCGCCGTCCTCGCCGGAAGCAGAACGCACAAGCCCTTCGTCAGGAAAAAATATCCGAAGCGCAGGGAGCGCGCCACGCTGATTGCCGATATTGAGGCGAAGCTCAACGCGGGAAAAGGCTACCGCTACGATCAGGCGATGAAGGTCGTAAAGCTCAAGCAGATGGCAAAGACGCTGATATATCTGGAGGAAAAGGGCTTTGCTGATTTCGACGCACTTGTCAATGCCGCCGCCGATGCGGAGAAGCAGTTCTATGCTTTGAAGGCGACCATAAAGGCGGCGGAAGCGCGTATGAGCGAGATACAGACCCTGCGGACGCACATCATGAACTATTCCAGAACCCGCAGCGTTTACACCGGCTACCGCAAGGTGGGATACTCAAAAAAATACCTTGCGGAGCATGAGGGCGACATCCTCATCCACAAGGCGGCGAAGAAAGCCTTTGATGCGTTCGGCCTGAAAAAGCTGCCCACGGTCAGGAGCCTGAACGAAGAATTTGCAAGGCTGCTGGCAGAGAAAAAGGCGGCCTACGCCGAGTACCACCGGGCGCAGGAGCAGATGCGGGAGCTTCTGATCCACAAGGCGAACGCCGCCTATCTGCTGGGGCTGGACGAACAGAACCGGCAGACCACCGAGCGGCAGCGCGAGGAAAAATAGCGATGGCACATCGCGCAGCCACAGATGAAATCTGTGTTGCAGGGGGTATGGGGAACGCCCCATCAAGCAAAAGGCGGGGACTCGTCAGAGTCTCCGCCTGCTGTCTTTTGGCTCCAAAAGACCTTGCTTGCCAACTAGAATAATCCTTGTACGATAGCCCAGTTGGAAGCAATGTGGAAGGCTCAGATAAAGCAGAAGCCGGAAGCTTGCGGCTGGAAATGTAGTAGTCCCACTCTTCGGTGCGCTTGCCGTCAGCTTCGACTTCCTTTCGGATTGCGCCGATGCAGCACAGGTTCTTCCATTTCTCCCTCCCACACAGCCAGGCAGCATCGTCGCTCGTGTACGCCGTCCGGATTTCAATCCGCTCGCGGTTCTTTTCCACCGTCCGCTTCTTGTCCATGCTTCCACGAAGCTCGTCATCCTTGATGTATTCGGCAATTTCTTCTTCCAAATTGCGCTGATTCGCCTTAACATCCAGCAGATAGTCCGCTTTTCCTGCTATGATAGCTTCTGCCGTCTTCTGCTGACAATTCAGCGCATCCGCGACAATCAGGCAGCCCTCAATGTCCATTTTCTTCAGCAGCTCCTGCACCGCAGGGATTTCGTTGCTCTTGCCTTCGACGGCTTCGGACGCCAGCGTAACGCCAATTTCACAGATTTGCGCACTGATAATGTGCAGTGGACTATCCATGCTTTTCCTGCCGACAGTAGAACGAATCGTCTTCCCATCCAGTGAAATGGTTGTTCCATTTCTATCCTCTGGCATGAATTGCGAAGCCCATTTCATCATACATTCGTTCAATGTGTTAGGCTTTACCATTTTCAAGAGCGTCAACAGCCAAAAGTAGCACGGAATATGTGCAATTTGGAATTTCTCCTTCAAAAATTCCTTCACACGCGCATTTTCCGCCCAATGATGGATCTGCCTCACGTTCCTGAACCCGCACAGGCTGCCCAGCACCACGATTCCGATGGCTTCCGCGATGCTGCAAAAGTACCCATTGCACTCCTCGGTCGTCTCGACTTCCTCAAAGAAGTCGATGAGTGTTGTTCTGTCCATGCCTACAGTATACCACTTTTTCCGTGATTTGAAAATTGATTTCCGTGCTGCACCGCAGTTTTGCTTGACACCATCTGGCTGGATGGTGTATAATAACAAAAAAATTGAGCCGTAATAGGAGGTCTGTATGAACATTATTTCTACTGAAAAAATTACTATTAATGTGAATACATCTGACTTGGGGAAGATCGACTTATTAATTCATGAAGGTTACTATGCAAGTCGCACAGAATTTATCAAGAACGCTATAAAGATGCAATTAGACAAGAGTGATGATGATATTAAAAAGCTCCTTGTAATGGAAACCAAGAAAGATTGGTTTGTTGGTGTTTCTGTTTTAACCGTAGATGAACTACAGGCTATGAAACGTCGTGGTCAGATAAAAGCAATTCGTGGAATGGGTTTACTTGTTATTGAAAAAGATGTTAGTTTAGAGCTGATGAAGGATACAATATCTGAGATAGAAACATATGGCGTTTGCCGTTGCGATAAAGCAATCAAGCAATACTATGGGATATAAATAGTGAAAGTATTATATATCAGATGTTCTTGATGGCGAACATATAAATTGGAAAAGGAATAATTATTATTTGGAGGAATAAGAATGGAAGATCGTGGAAAACAAATTAGTGTGAAATCTGATATCATATGGGTATTCAGAACTCTTCGCCCTTCGGTGTGGATAATGGTTTTGCTTCTTGCATGTATACTTGTTGCATCTTTTTCTAGCATAGCTACAGCTTATGTATTGAAGTTTTTTGTTGATATTGCAAGTAATAGCACTAACTTGTCTTGGGGAGAGGCTATTTGGTTTTCTGTTGCTGTTATCGCAGTCGGGGCATTGGCAAATGTTATTAGCCATTATTTGGCAACATGTATTTCAAGTAAGTCTGAAAAAGATTTAAAATACAAGATCATTAGTTTTATTTTGTCAACTCCTATAGATAAAATCAAGTTAAACAAAGGCGAATTGCAGTCAAGGTTGACCAGTGACATTGAGAATATATCTCTTTTTATTCCTCGGTTTATTACAGAGGTGGTAGGAAATTTTATACTATTGTTGTCGACGATTGTTTTTATGTTTAAATTAAATACAACGATATCATTTGTATTAGTGATATCATTGCCTATATTAATGCTTGTTTTAAGTTTATTTAATTTCCCAATGGGGAATGCGGACCTGTCTCTTATACACATCTCCGAGCCCACGAGACGCTCATGAATCTCG
>ENA-OYYX01000550-OYYX01000550.1-human-gut-metagenome-genome-assembly--contig:-NODE-550-length-9933-cov-3.931363_pt1 | contig 9933 bp, 7 predicted proteins | sample MGYA00244070_ERZ653464 | MGnify/ENA primary metagenome ERZ653464 (study PRJEB26926, sample SAMN06165152) | human gut metagenome | biome: ENVO:00009003; feature: ENVO:2100002; material: ENVO:00002003...
ATCTACACCGTCTAATTCGTCGGCAGCGTCAGATGTGTATAAGAGACAGGCGGAAAAATTTTTTAGTCAAAACGCTGTACTGTTTTGAAAAACTGTGCTACAATACTCTCAATTGAATAAGCAATTTGGTTCCGAAGTCAAGCAACGACGCTTGTCAAGCGGTCAACAGCGGGAAGAGCGGTGAGAATCCGTCGCAACAGCCATTACCGTATTTGGCGCACAGTCGCCATAAGTCGGGAGACCTGCCTTATTGCCAAAAGGTAATACATTCTTGGGCGAAAGAAGGATGTCAGCCACAGCATCAAGGAGCATTTTTCATGTTTCCTTTTGTCGTGTATGCAGACTCTCCCGGGACAATCGGGAGATTTTTTTTGCAGCGGTTTAAATACCGTCCCCGTTCGTATTGCCTGCGTTCCGCAAACGTCCGCCGACAGGCGGAAAAAATGATAAAAGGAGATGAACTCATGAAGAAAAAAATTTTGCTGATTGTTTTGTGCCTTGTCGCGGCGCTTATGGTTTTTGCCGCCTGCGACGGCGAGCCTAAGGTTTACAGCGTCACGTTCGAGCTTGACGGCGGCGTTGTGGAGGGGCGCGATTTGAGCGCGGGGCTTGAAGTCGAGGAGGACAGCGTGCTGCAACTCGAAAATTATGCTCCGCAAAAGGAGGGGTATGATTTCAAGGGGTGGAGCGCCGGCTCCGTCGAATACTCCGCCTCCGACTCGATAATAATCAAAGGGGACATCACGCTTGTCGCGCATTATACCTTAAAAAGCTACGACGTCGTTTTCGACGCGGGAGAAGGCAAAATGACGGGCGCGGACAGTTTGAAGGCGGAGCACGGTTATACGCTGGCGCTTTCGGATTACGTCGCGGAGCCGTCGGATTCTGACCTGTATAGCTTTGTCGGGTGGAAAAGCGGCTCGACGGATTATGCGGCGGACGCAAACGTGGCAGTTACGCAGCCGCTTACCTTTACCGCTCGGTACGAGATGAATTTCACTCCTGCGGAAATGTTTGAATTTTCGCAGACGGAGGAAGAGGGAAAGGTGAAGTTGAGCGGTCTTGCCGACGGCTTTGACGGCGACATAGTCGTATTGCCCGCGACGGACGCGGAGGGCAACAAAATCACGGAAATAGGCGCCTATGCTTTTTCTTATTCCGACGTAAAAAAGGTTTATCTTGACGGCGCCGTCGAATTGGAAACAATAGGCAGCTCTGCCTTTTCAAACTGCGGCGAGCTTGAATTTGTTTCTTTAAAAGGTCTGAGCAAGCTCACCACCGTTTCAAGCTCTGCTTTTGTCGGCAGGTATCCCGCAATGGATACAAAACTCAAAACGGTTGACTTTTCGGGCTGCGTATCTTTGGAATTTATCGGGCAGAAATGCTTCGAATATCAAACTCAACTGACGGAAATCGACCTTTCCGAGTGCGAGTCGCTTCAAAGCATCGAGAGGGACGCGTTCAAGCTGTGTTCGTCGCTAAAAAAAGTGTCCTTGCCCTATTCGCTAAGATACATAGGCGGTTACAGCACCTATCTTGAAAGCGAAAATGCCGATATGTTCGGCGACTGCGACGCTTTGGAGAGCATCGAAATCGACGGGCTAAACCCTTATTTTACCTCGGACGGCGGCATTATGTATACTGCGGACAAAACGCAGCTAATCAATTTTCCCGCGGCGTGCGGCGTTAAGGAATACACCGCCCCTGCTTCGCTCCAAAGAATCTGGGGCAGAGCTTTTGAAAACGCCGTTCTTCTTGAATCGGTCAATCTCGAAGCTTGCAGTTTGTCCTTTATCGGCTTCAACGCTTTCGCCGGCATAGCCGAGCAGGCGACCGTTGCCGTTTCTTTCGACGAACGGGGTTATTATCAGGACGGAACTCTCTGCGAGCTAGGGCGCGGCTGGAACGGCTCGGCGACCGTTTCTTACGGCGAAAAGTATTACTTCTTCGAGGAAACTTTCGTCGGCATTGCCGACGAAATGACAACCGCAAAGACGACGCTGGAATTTACGGCGAGCGTAAATTACGGCGAATATGACTGTCAGATTTCCGTTTACAACAATACCGCGCAGACAAACGGCACGGTTGACGGCAAAAACTGTTCGGTAAGCCTAGTGCTCGGCGAAAACGAAATAGTTGTCACGGCGGTTTGCGTCGAAAAGAACAACGCCGAAAAATCGTGGAGCTTTGCGGTGGAAAAAACCGAGCAGCTGCAAATAGGAAGCTCTCTCCAAAAAGACGGGCTTAACAGAGAAACGGACGGCTCGACCTTTACCGTCACGGTAAAGGATGCGGACGGCAACGCGGTTTCGGTCAAGGACAGGCTTTCGATAGCGGTTGACTGCGGAATGTCGGCGCCTAACTTTACTACTCTCAGCGAGGGCTTCAATTATACCGTTACTTATTCCGCAAATGACACCGTTGCGGAAATAGCGCTTGACTTTGACAATCTTTTGACGATGTGGTACGAGGTGGAGGACAATTTCAAGCTGGCTGTTTCGTTCAGCGTGTCTCAGGACGAAACTCTGCGCGAGGAGTATGAAATGATTTATATCGCGCCGCCGCAGTTTTCCGTTGCGGGTATTGCCGACGGGGACGAAATAAGCGACGATATTACTCTTACGATTACGGCGAAGGATTCGTCGGGAGCGCCTATTTCTTCCGACAGGCTGACCTTGAAAATGGTTGCGTCCTGGGGAGCTGAGTACACCGTTCCTTTTACCGTTGTTTCCGAAGAAAACGGAGTGATAACGGTCAAGGTGTCTTATAGCGATATAAGCAGCAAGTACATGATGATTTTCGACGCGTTTACCTTTGTCGCGACGCTTTCGGACGAAAACGGGAACGAAATAGCAAGAGTCGAGTTCAAAAACGTCGACGTTGCCTGAGCATGAAAAAAGCAATTAAAATCCTGTCCATTGCCGTTGTTCTTGCCGCCGTGCTGTGTATTGCCGCCGCATGCGGGAGCGCCTTTGTCTTTGCAACCGATATTGTCGACGGACTGGTTGTAAGCGCTCCGCAGTACTCCTTCGGAGCGACTGCCACCTACGGCGGAGTCGGATGCGAGATAGAAGTGCGCTGCAACGGAATAACGGCAAAGAGCGACGGGACAAGATTTACCGTATATCTGAACGAGGGTGACAATGCCGTGCTGCTCACCGCGAAAAAGGGCTCCAAAAAGGAGACGCGTAGCTACAACATTGTTTACAGGGCGGATTTTGTTGTGCGTACGGATTTGTCCGAGCGCGTGATACGTGACGACGTACTTTATTTTTCCGCCGCCGCCTATTTCAACGACGAGAGCTGTGCGCTGACGGTGACGGCCGACGGAAAGCTTATCAGTCCCGTTTCAGACGGAAAATACGAGTTTAAGCTTACCGAAAACAAGCAGCACGAGTTTGTTCTGAGCGCAAGGAGCGGCGACGCCGCGTCAACCTTGACGGAGACGGTTTTTTACGAGGGATTCAAGGTGAATACGACGCTTGTCTCTCAGGACACGGCGTCGGACACATTGAGCTTTGCGGTGAGAACGACTTACGGCAAGGTTGCCTGCGAAACGGAGGTGACGGTCAACGGAGATGTTCTTTCTCCAAATGACGGGAATTATCTTCTCGTTATGCCGCAGGCGGGGGAGTACGAGGTGCGCGTAACCGCGCGCAGCGGCTCCATGCAAAAAACCGAGCTGTTTTCGGTGCGGTATTCCGACGCGCCTCCGCGCTTTGAAAGGCTTTCGTTGGAGGAAGGCAAGGAATACAAGGGCAGCGTTTTTACCTTCGAGGTGACGGCGGAGGACGCTTTGGGAGCAAAGCTGCCCGACAACTCTCTGTCGTTTTTCGCGGATATGGACGCCGACGACGGGCGGGACGACTTCGTAGCGTTGGGACAATCCGATTTGAAGAAGGTGTGGTCGGATTCCGAAAAGACAAGCTATCGTATAAATTTCGAGGCTGGCGTTTTTGAGGGCTGCAAGGGAAAAGCGTTTTTGTTCCGCGTCGTTGCGGAGGCTTTCGGCAGGCAGACCGTGCAGACGTTCAGAATGACCTATGTCGGCGCGGGCGCCGACGGCGAAATAGGAGAGGTCGTCTTTTCGCTCGAAGGCTTTACCGTAGGCTGCGGATATTTTATCGAACCCATGCTGCTCACGGTTTTCGACGGCGAACCCTTTTCCGTGACGCTGACGCGTCTGCTGAGCGCTTACGGGCTTGAATACCGATATACGGGCGAGCTTGATTCGGGCTTTTATCTGGCGTCGATAAAGGGACTTGACCTGGACGGAAACAGAATCGCCGACGGACTTGCGGAGCGTCTGGAAGTTTTTTCTTATACTCTGCAAAAAGACGACGACGGCAGGTACAGTCTCGGAGAATTCGATTACACAAGCGGCTCGGGTTGGATGTACAGCGTCAACGGCTCCTTTCCCAACTACGGCTTTGCCGATTATTTTCCGCAGGACGGCGACGTGGTGCGCGTATGCTTTACGCTTGCGCTGGGGCGCGACGTGGGCGGCGGAGACTCTACGGGCGGCTCCGGCTCGGACTTTGCCGAGTTTGCGGATTACGCACGGGTGAACAAGCTGCTCGCTCTGATAAGAGAAAATGAATTTTACGGTTCGGGCGAAGAAGCGTACGCAAAAGCGGTTGAGGAAATTTCCGTCTGGGACGCTTCGCAGGAGCTTGTGGACAGAGTATACAATGAGCTGATTGCCGCTTACGGTTTGAATTTGTCATGAAAAAATTTGTTTTCGCATTGTTGGTGATTTTATCGATTTTTGTTTCGGCAGGAACGCCTTTGGGCGTCCCTGCCCTTTGTCTTGCGTCGGTTGAGACGGAGAAAATTTCGGCGGACAGTATACGTGAGACGGCTTACGGCATCATAGAGTGGAAAAAAAACGACGTCGGCGCGGAAAAAGACGGATTTCTTTTCAACGACGCGTTTCTGGAACAGGCGGGCACGACTCCTGGCGACTGGTTTCCGATAGGGCTGGGAAGACTGGGAGTGGAGGACAATCAGGCGGGATATCTTGCCGTTCTCAGCGACAACGTGCAAAAAAGGTATGACGGCCCGGACAAGCTGGACAGGGCGAAAGCTACCGAATGGCACAGAATTTCTCTCGCCGTGCTTGCTTCGGGAGGCAATCCGCGCGCTTTCGGAGAGGACCGCGACGGCGACGGCAGAGGCGATATAGACCTGATTGCCGACGGGACTTACGCTCGTGTGGACGAAAACGGAAAGGGGAGCCTTGGAAGACAGGGCATAAACGGTCTTATCTGGGGACTGATAACGCTGGACAGCATGTATTACGAAATACCGGAGGGAGCTTATTATTCGCGCGACGACATCATCGTTCAGATACTCGGATTGCAGCTTGCGGACGGCGGCTGGGCGCTGACCGGCAGCGTTTCCGACCCCGATATTACGGCGATGACGCTTCAATGCTTTGCGCCTTATTACAACAGCGAAAAAGAATATACCTACTTAAACGGGAATATTTCCGAGCTTCCCGTCGTCATGAAGGTGAGGGAGGCGTGCGACAAAGCGGTTGCGCTTCTGTCCCGCACGCAGAGGCAGGACGGCGATTATTTCAGCTGGGGGATGCCCAATTGCGAAAGCACCGTTCAGGTGCTCGTCGCTCTTACTTCTCTCGGAATAAACCCTTTGACAGACGAAAGATTCGTCAAAACGGGGGACGACGGATTGCCCAACACGCTTTTGGACGGAATAATGAAATATCGGACGTCGTCGGGAGGGTTTACGCATTCTTACGTAAACGACGAGGACAATCCGACGGCGGTTGCGGGTATGCCCAACACAATGGCGAGCGAACAGACGCTTTACGGTTTGACCGCGCTTGTGAGGTTTCTCGAGGGGAAAAGGAGACTTTACGACTTCCGCGAGGAGCAGAGCGAAAAGCTGCGCCTTTTGATAAAGGACGTCGAGCTTAAAATAAGCGGGCTTGCTCCCGACGCTTCTGTCGTCGAACTTAAAGAGGTTTACGACGCCTACCTTGAAATACCCGTCGAGGAGCGCAGCTATGTTTCAAACTACAAAGACCTGTCCGTGTTGCTTGTCGCGGCTGACATACCTTTTGAAAAGGAAGAGCTGCAATACAACAGCGGCGACGCGGGAGTAACCGTGCCCACCGAGTATTTCTCCCCGTCCGATATAGAGGCGCTCGAAGGTTTGCCCGAAACCTTGACCACCGCTTACAGGTCGGAGGTGCTCAGGCTGTGGAGCAAAATAAACAACAGCGTTGACTTTGACGGAAAACAGGAATATACAATAAAGCTGGAAAAAGCCAAAAACGAGATTGACGCCATTTACGCCGAGATAGAGGCGTTGAGAAAAGCGATAAAAGAGGAGCTTTATCCCTTCGATTCGATAACTCTGAGCAAGAGAAAGACCGTGCACGAGCTTTACGACAGATACCTTGCCTTGTCCGAATACGACAGAGCGCAGCTCGAAGCGTCGGACATAGAGGGACTTGTCAAAAGCAAAACTCAGGCGGACAATCTTTTTGCGGCGCTTGTGACGGGTATTTGCGTCGGTGCTGTCGCCGTGTCTGTCGCCGTATGGCTTTTCTTCAACATACGCAAAAGAAAAAAATTAAAGGCGCTTAACGCCATGCCGGAGAGTGACGAATGAAAAAGGATTTTCTTGCTGTCGCAATAGTGGCGTTTCTCATTGCGATTCTTTGCGCAGGCACCAAATTTCAGTCTGTCGAGGACTACTATCTCACGCATCTTGACGATATAACGCCGGAGAGCGAAACCGTGTTTTTAAGCATAGAATGCGGGACAATACTCGACAACTGGGACGACCTGGACGAAAGCCTGCGTTTTGAAAAATACGTTCCGTCCGACGGGATTATTCTTGAACGTACCGAATATGTTTTGCGGAAAGACGACACGGTTTACGATATTTTGAACAGAGCGGTCAGACACAACAAAATTCAGATGGAGTATCAGGGCGCCAACGAAAACGCATTCGGAAGCGTGTACATAAGAGGCATAAATTTTCTTTACGAATTTTCCTGCGGACCGCTTTCGGGGTGGATGTACAAGGTGAACGGACAATTTCCCAATTACGGGTGCAGCAAGTACGTGCTCAAAGACGGCGATGTGATAGAGTGGGTTTACACCTGCGATTTGGGGCGAGACGTGGGAGGCGGATGGTTCTACGATGAAGGCGTTTGAAAAAATGCATCCCGTCATTCCGATGATTTATTTTTCGGCGATGATATTCATAACCATGTTTACCGTCAACCCCGTTTTGCTTGCCGTTTCGTTTTTCGGGGCTGTTTCGTTCTGCGGTATGCTGGTCGGCGCAAGAAAGCTTGCGTCAAGTCTTGCATATTCCGTTCCCGTGCTGCTTCTCATTTCTTTGACCAATCCGATTTTTTCCCACAACGGAGAAACGATTTTGTTTTTCATGAACGACAATCCCGTAACTCTCGAAGCCGTCTGCTACGGCTTTGCCGTGGGAGTCATGATTATGTCGGTGTTTTACTGGTTCAAATGCTTCAACGCGGTCATGAGTTCCGACAAATTTATTTATCTGTTCGGAAGGGTTATCCCCAAGCTTGCGCTCCTTTTGTCCATGACGCTCGGCTTTATCCCCAAGCTGAAAAGGCGTTACAAGGAAATCGACAGCGCGCAGAAGGCGTTGGGAATTTACACCTCCAAGAGCTTTGTGGACAGACTGAGAAGCAAAATGCGCGTGATGAGCATTCTGGTCACGTGGAGTCTCGAAAGTTCGGTGGAAACGGGCGATTCCATGCGCGCGCGCGGCTACGGATTAAAGGGAAGGAGCAGCTATTCCGTGTTTGCGTGGAGCGCGCGGGACAGCGTTGTGCTGGCGGTTATTTTGGTTTTTGTCGCGGCGGTATGCTTTGCGATGTCCTGCGGATACGGGGAGTTTAGTTATTATCCCGCGTTTTCGCCTCTCGACCTAAGCCCGTATGCCGTCGCACTGTACGCCGCGTTGACTGCGCTGGCGTGGCTTTCCACCGTTATTGAAATAAAGGAGAATATTCTGTGGCAATCCTTACGCTCGAAAATCTGAGCTTTTCTTATCCCGACAGAGATGAAAAGGCTTTGGAAAATATATGCTTGACTATCGGGCGCGGAGAATTTGTCGTGCTGTGCGGTGAGTCGGGCTGCGGCAAAAGCACCCTATTGAGGCTGCTTAAAAAGCAGCTGCGTCCCAAAGGCACAAAAAGCGGCGGCATATTTTACAAGGGCGTGGAAATAGACGACCTTGACGACAGGACGGCCGTCACGGACATCGGCTTCGTCATGCAAAATCCCGACAATCAGATTGTCACCGACAAGGTTTGGCACGAGCTGGCGTTTGGGCTTGAAAGCCTCGGTACGGAGTCGGACGAAATTCGCCGCCGCGTTGCGGAAATCTGCGGCTTTTTCGGAATCGGCGACTGGTACAGAAAGCGTACCTGCGAATTGTCGGGCGGTCAGAAGCAGCTGTTGAATCTTGCGTCAGTCATGGCTATGCAGCCCGAAATACTTGTTCTGGACGAACCGACGGCGCAGCTCGACCCGATTGCCGCGTCGGATTTTATCGGAGCGCTGAAAAAAATCAACACGGAGCTAGGCACTACCGTGCTGTTGGCGGAGCACAGATTGGAGGAGGTGTTTCCGCTGGCGCACAAAGCGGTGCTTATGGACAAAGCCCGCATTTTTTTGACGGATACGCCGAGAAACGTAGGAAACATTCTCAAAGCGTCCGACAAGCCGCACAAAATGCTTGCGGGGCTTCCGTCGGGGATAAGGATATTCGGACGGCTTGACGCAAAGGGGGATTGTCCGCTTACCGTCGGAGAAAGCAGGCAGTTTCTGGAAAAAAATTACGGCAACCGTTATCCCGGTTACGATGTGTCCGACGAGGATTATTCCGAAAGGGAAAAGGCTGTGGAAATTTCAGAGGGCTGTTTCAGGTACGAAAGAAATCTGCCCGATGTGCTTAACGGTCTGTCGCTTACGGTTTACAAAAACGAGATTTTGTGCATACTCGGCGGCAACGGAGCGGGAAAAACCACCATGCTCAGGGTCATGAGCGGCATAAGCCGTCTTTACAGCGGAAAACTGCGGTTCTGGGGAAAGAAAATAAAGGAATACGCGGGAAATTCGCTGTACAGAAAAAATCTTTCCTCCTTGCCGCAGAATCCGCAGACGCTGTTTGTCAAGAGCGTTCTCAAGGAGGACTTGAAGGAAGCCGCCCTAATCATGGGTTATTCGGGAGACGAGGCGGAGGAAAGGGTGAACGAGGTTGCGCGGGAGCTTAAAATAGAGAAGCTGTTGGACTCTCATCCCTACGACCTGTCGGGCGGCGAACAGCAAAAGGCGGCGTTTGCAAAAATTCTGCTCATGGAGCCTGAAATAATTCTGTTGGACGAGCCTACCAAGGGATTGGACGCCTGCTCCAAGCAGGAGCTTGCCGACATTCTTTACGGGCTGAAAGCTCGCGGGAAAACAATCGTCATGGTCACGCATGACGTGGAGTTTGCCGCCGAGCACTCTGACAGATGCGGTATGTTTTTCGATGGCAAAATCGTTTCGCTTGCCAATCCGGTAAAGTTCTTTTCCGCCAACGCCTTTTACACAACCGCCGCAAGCAGAATTTCGCGGGTGCTGTACAAAAACGCCGTAACCGTGGATATGGTAACGGAAATTTGTTTGAAAAACGGATTGAAAGATGGATAAAAAACTGATTTGCTTTGCCATGCCGCTTGAAGACGTCGTCGAGGAAAGCTCCGCATCGCCCAAAAAGCGCAAAAGGGTTGCGCCGCGTTGGCGCAGCGTGATATCTTTATGCGTTTATCTGATTGCCATCCCCGCGGCGATTTTTATCGGAGTAAAGCTGTTTGACGACAGAAAATCTGTCTCTTATACACATCTGACGCTGCCGACGAATTAGACG
>ENA-OYYX01000556-OYYX01000556.1-human-gut-metagenome-genome-assembly--contig:-NODE-556-length-9854-cov-11.095316_pt1 | contig 9854 bp, 6 predicted proteins | sample MGYA00244070_ERZ653464 | MGnify/ENA primary metagenome ERZ653464 (study PRJEB26926, sample SAMN06165152) | human gut metagenome | biome: ENVO:00009003; feature: ENVO:2100002; material: ENVO:00002003...
TTGCCGGGAACGGTCCGACCAAGATAGCCCGTATGCTGACCGAGCAGGAAATCCCCACGCCGGGAACGCTGGAATACCAGCGCACAGGCAGCATACGCCGCTACCACCCCGGCTATGAATGTAAGTGGGCGACCAATACCGTTGTTCATCTGTTGGAAAACCGGGAATACACAGGCTGTCTTGTGAACTTCAAGACGGAAAAACCGTCCTACAAGATGAAGCACAGCATAGACAACCCCATTGAGAAACAGGCGATTTTCGAGAACCACCATGAGCCAATCATCGACTTGCAGACATGGGAACGGGTGCAGGAGTTACGCAAGCAGCGCAAACGCCCCAACCGCTACGATGATGTGGGCTTGTTCTCCGGCTTGCTGTTCTGCGCCGACTGCGGTCATGTGATGTACCAGCAGCGGTATCAGACCGACAAGAGAAAGCAGGATTGCTACATCTGCGGCAGCTATAAGAAGCGCACCGCCGACTGTACGGCGCACTTCATCCGAACCGACCTTTTAACGGCGGGTGTGCTGGACAATCTGCGGAAAGTGACCGCCTATGCACAGAAGCATGAAGCCCGGTTCGTGAAGCTGCTTATCCAGCAGAATGAAATGGGCGGCAAGCGGAAACAGGCGGCAGCCACGAAGCAGCTTGAACAGGTGCAGAGCCGCATTGCAGAACTTTCCCGCTATATCAAACGTCTGTATGAGGACAATGTAAACGGGAAAATCAATGACGAGCGTTTTATGGAAATGTCCGCAGACTACGAAGCCGAGCAGCGGGAACTGAAGGAGAAAGCCGCCGCATTGCAGGGCGAACTGGACAAGGCACAGGAAGCCACGGTAAACGCTGAAAAGTTTATGAACGTTGTCCGCAAGTACCTTTCTATCGAGGAACTGACACACACCCTCTTGCGTGAAATGGTGGAGAAAATCGTTGTCTATGAATGTGAGTATGACGAGAACGAAGTACGCCACCAGCGCATTGATATTTATTATAGCTTTGTCGGCAAGATTGACTTGCCCGAAGAATAAGCCCGACCTATCCGACACCCTGCGCAAGTGCCGGATAGGAACGGCAAAATTTTTTACATTTCTATTACTTCTTTATCACACATAAGCAAAGACGCAAGAATCGTCATCATCAATTCTCCGTCACCGCTCATAGTGTGAATATTCTGTTCCTCAAAATAAATATCCACCCCCAGTGCTTTGAACTCACGAACTGTCTGTAGCAAAGTGACTGTGTTTCGTGCAAAGCGGGAGATGGATTTTGTAATCACCATATCGATTTTACTGGCACGGCATTCTGCTACCAAATTCTGAAAACCTGCTCTTGAATCCTTGGTGCCTGTCTTGGCTTCATCTGCATATACTCCTGCATAAAGCCATTCGCCGTGGCTTTGGATAAGGTCGCTGTAATAGCTGACCTGTGCTGAGAGCGAGTGTAGCATAGCGTCTTTCCCACTGGAAACACGGGCATAAGCGGCAACTCTCTTTTTCCGCTCCAATTTTGGTGGTTTTGATACGATGGTTATTTTTTTTGACATTACGTCACCTCCTTGCAGTGTGACATATTACCTCTAAAACCATCATATATCAAGTCGATTCCGCAATATAAACTACACGAAGATATACCGTATTTTTCGGTCATAATTGTATCAATAGCGGTATAATCATCAGAGGTTAAAATCCCCATCGACATCATCTGTTTTGCCTGGAGCATTGAAGCGAGATAGCTTTCTAACCGCACTCTATAAGCGTTACTCATTACGTCCACACTTCTTTCCAAAGCGTCCGGCTATGTAGCAGCCATGAGAGCAATATTTTCTGTGACTATTCCCATAAGCGGTGAAATACCGCCCACAGCAAGCGCAGGTAAACTCATACACTGCCTTTTTGGTGATACACTCCGGGTGTTCCTTCCACCACGCATTACGGCAAGAATCCGAGCAGAACTTTTTCGGTTTCTGTTTAGGAACAACCTTTATCATTTTTCCGCACTGTTTGCAGGCAATGGTGTTCTTAGCCTTGCCGTCAAGACCATTACGCCGACAGAACGAGCGCACTGTATTATCTGAAATACCAAGGATTTTTCCTATTTTAATATATCCTGCTCCTTGCAGACGCATTGTTCGTATCTGATTCCTTTGCTGATTTGTCATAAAATTTTCCTCCAGTCTGAGATTACCTCAGTATCAACTGGAAGAAACTCAGCTTTCCGGTCCGCAAAAAATAATGCCCACCAAGGAAATCTATCCAAGGTGGGCATTGCTGCTGTATAGAATTAAGTTTTATCAGAGCATTTCGTTTACACGCTTCTGCACAGCAAAATAGTCATATCCTGCCGCAGTGAGTTTCTCCTTGCGTTCAGCGCCGTTGCCCCATTCGCCACGAATAACCTCGTTTGCAATCTCGTCAACGGTTTTCTTGTTGAGTATTTCGTTCACTCTTTTCTGAACCGCATTGTAGTCGTATCCGGCGGCGGTGAGCAGCCTTTCACGCTCAGCACCGTTATCCCACTTGCCGGCAAGAACCTCGTCAGCAAGCTGATCTATGGTTTTCTCGACAGGCTTTTTCTTGCCGTAATCGGTAAAGCAGATATCACCGTCAACATCGTATCCGCCTATTCTGTCTAGCCCCCACTGCCACATTGTCTGACAATAGTTGTACTTTGACGGACAGTCGGGGCTGTTAGTCCAGTGAGCAAGCCAGATGTCGTACCTGCCGACAATCTTGCTCTTGTCGTAATAGTTCTCCATAAAAGACGGATTTGCGTAAATTCCAGGCTTGAATCCCGCCTGACTTATCTTTTCACAGAAAGCAATAGCCATCTTTGTGCGTGTGTCCGTGTTCAAACCGCTAATCTGCTTTTTCTCTTCCATGTCGAAGAATACGGGATATGTCGGAGATAAGTTCTTGATTACCTCAATGCACTTTTCAGCCTCTGTCAGTGCCTGCTCAACGCTCATTGCATAGCTGTACCAGTAAAATCCGTAGTCAATGCTGTGTTTCTTGCAGTCCGCCACTAACTTATCCATAGTAACATCTTTCTTGGTGGAAAACCCCGCACGGATAATTGCGAACTTCACGCCCGCCTGTTTCAGCGCAGGAAAGCTAATGCCCTCATGACAGTAGCTTAAATCAACACCTTTAATCCTCATCATCGTCCTCCTTTTCCGAACGCTTATGCAGCTGCTCCAGTACATCTTTCAGTTTCTTCGGAACAGGCAACCCCAGGTGAGTGGCGTTCTCAAGCAATGAAATACCCTCGTTCGACAGATAGAAGAATATCACAGCAGTGCGCAGTACAGAGCCTGCACCAATAACCCGAGTGTCAAGGATATGCCCGCCGCCGACCAGAGCAAAGATAAGCACCTTTCTGCATATTCCCTTGAAACCAACTGCGCTTGACAGCTTCTTGTCCGAAATAGCGCACATCACTCCGGTTATGTAGTCGATTACCACAAACGCAATAAGCGCATACAGCAGCCCGTCACTCCCGCCGAGAAACCACCCGAGCCACCCGCCGACAGCCGTAAAAACAAGCTGAATTGTGTTCCAGAATTCTCTCATAATTAACCCTCCTCGTCAACAATGTCGTAAGTTATTTTCATGACCTGCCCGTCCAGTTTGCGTACAGGTTCGGACAGGTTATTTATAGTGGTAAGGCACAGTTTGCAGATACCAAGCGCAAAGCCGAAAAAGTGCTGATTACTGCTTGAATACGGGTAGTACGGCAGGATATAAAGCGGCAGCGACAGCCCCTCTGTCTTGATGAAATTGCAGTAGGAATACAGATAGCTTATGCCGTATGTTGGCGCAGACATTCTCATTCTGTACCAACCGTAGCCGTCAGAACGCTTGATTATCTCAAGCGCAATAAGTCCATAGGAAATATTGCAGCTGTCGCAAAGCAGCAGCGGTGTGTTGGTTTTTTCATCAACATAAAAGCCCCAGAAACTGGCGGCGGTCATATTTGACAGACTGCCGTCACCGACATACTGAAGTATCTTTCCGGTGGATTTTCCGTCCTTTGTGAATATGCGCAGCTGCCCGAAGTTATTTGTTCCTGCCGCTTCTTTTCCGTCTATCAGCGGATATTTAGTAATGACGAAGTACTTATCGTCCCACTCAAACGCACTTAGCACATTGTCGCAATCACTATTAACACCGGTTCCGTAAAACCATCTGTAACTGCCCCCAACTCCCGAAGCATACACACAATTCAGACCCACACCGTAATTCTGCAAAGGAACATCGGTTTCAATTACCTTTTTTAAAACCTGCGCATAAGTGTTTAAGTCAAAAATGTAATGATGAATATGTCGGAGAGAGGTTGCAACAATGTGTATTTTGTCGCCGATTACATAAGGAAAAAAAGCAAGCCACTGAGGATTGCTTTCCCAGTTACTCTCCATCTTTTCGGTTTCTTCAGTAGGCAGGCTTTTCACATTATTTGTGTTGCAATCGTAATAATAGCTTCCATGATGATAGCTGTTATCGTACACCGAATTTGGAATACGCTCCGAAATAGGAAACAACTCAATTATTTTTTTCCAACCGACTATTCCGCAGAACGGCTTTTCCGTGCTGACGCTTATGGACATTGGGTCAAAGAGAATGACCTCATAAATGCCGCAGTCATGAATGTGTTTTCCTAACAGGCGAACGTTTCCGTTTGCTAATCTACCCATATAGAACCACTTGAATAAACCGCAGTTAAACTGCGAATCGGGAATGTGCCTGCCCACAATGGTGTGAAAAGCTTGTCTGAAAGTATCCACCGAACTGCTGTTGAGGTCAGTTCCTCCCGTTGAAAGATTCCAGTAAGTGTCGTGGTAGCCACAGGTGCCGCCGTCCTTGGTGGTAAGGCAGATACATCCTATTTCGCCGTTCGCACGGTCTGAAGCAAAGTCCCACACATGACGGTATCCCTTGCCATTCTCTATTCGTCCGCTTTCGTTTGCGTTGTAAGTGCCAATTGATTTATCCGTGCTTGTGTTTGAAATTCCGGCATGACCTATCTCCTCGTTCGTCCACGGGAGCATCATATTATTGCCGTCCTCGGGGATTTTATCACGGCAGACTATAATACCACGAAACGCAGTATCGGCAATGTTTCCCACGAAATCACGCAGCATATTAAAGCTGCGGTCGTTGTCGGAATCCATACCGATTTCGATGTAATCCGGCGGGTTGAGAATTGTATCCACTGCGTTGGTTATCATGTTCTCCTCATGCAGTTCACGGACTACCTCGCCCGTCTTTTCGTCAAAAAACTGAATGGTCGCACGTCCTTTTATCATGTTTCTTCCTCCTCATACGGTGTGTAAATAAACGATGTCTGGAAGCTGCCACACGGTGCGTTATTCAGAACATCAGTCAGATTTCCGACATCTCCGTCATACAGCAAAGTAATGCTCTGAACGCTGTCATTCATCACAGGACTTCCGAAAGCAAGCCAAATCGTACTGCCGAAATCCCCCACGCCAAAATCAGCGAAAATCGGCTGCAAGCGCACAGTTTCCTTTTCGGTGGTGACTATCATGGTGAATGCCGTTGTTTCAATGCGCTCCGCCTTGACGGGATTTCGCAACTCAACATACAGCTTTCTGTTCGATACGTTCACCACGGTGATTGGCGGCGGTGTGATTATCTTCGGACTCCATGCGTCCGGGAATACCGCTCTGATGGTGGGTTCAAGCGTTTTTCTTTCCCTCTTACGCTTTATGAAAGCGGACATAGGTTCGCTGAACTTGAACTTGTGCGATTTGAGTATTTCAAATAAGAGCGTATCCGATGTACGAACAAGCGCCTTTCTGACGGTTCGGCGCATAGCAAAATGAACCTCGTCCTCACGGGCTTCAATGTAGCCGTCCCAGGGAGTATCTCCGGCGAGATAAGCGCCCATCACATAGCCCCAGGTCTGCATTTTCGGGAATTTGCCCTCTGCGCCGTCAGCCGAAACCACGCTCAGCGACATGGTGTTTTGACCGACCTCCGATGTGAACGGGTATGTATAAGTCTTAGTGTGCGAACCCTCGCTGAAATACTCCTCATACCGCATGACTTTGTTTTCGTTCTTTTTCAGAATGAACGCGAGAGTTCCTGCGGCTGAAATCACGAATTTCACGGTCGAGCAGAACGCTGCGTATGTCGCTTGAATCGCGTTGTAAGTAATGCGGAACAGCCTTTGCGACTTCTCCGTTATCGAAATATCCGTGCTGTTTGTCGCAGTTTTGAGTTCCGCAGTGGATTCGCCAACATCTTTGCGTATCTCGTTCGTTTTCTGCTCCATCTGATAGAGATTGTCCGAAATGCTCGGACGGTAATCTCCGACCTCGATGGAAATCTCACGGCAGTTGTACGGATTGAAACTCATGGCGATTATGCGGGTGTTCACATTGAGATTGAACGGGTGGAACACTATCTGCACGTTATCGCCGACCGAGAAATTGACGTTCTTGTAGAGGGTCAAACCGTAATTTGTAGTACCCGAACGGCTGTCGGTTTCCATGGTCAAATCCGAAACGTTGCGCCCGTCCATAATGCCGATATAGTCCTGCGAACCCCTGTGAGAACGTATATTTATTTCAGTTCCGTTGTACTCGATTTCGCCGCCGCACAGCGCTATAAGCTGCATTAAAGCGGCTCTGCGTGTGCATTCACGGTTTATTTTCAGCTTTATCGGGACGGTCGGATCGCAAATTCCAGCGGTCAGAGAAGTGCCTTGCAGCAAAGAAATAAGGCACTCACCGGGAGCGCCCTCGAAATCAAATTCAGTCAGCTTGTATTCATCGTTGTTAAGTTCGTAGGACTTGTGCTCGCACTCAACGGTGCAAATCGCAATGCCGTTTGAAAGGGATTTGGACACTTTCACCACATTGAAAAGGTAGTTCAGAGTGTCACTTTTCAGCTGTACCTCAAGACCTGTGAATATCTCCGAAGCCATTGAGGACATCACTGAAAATTGAAATGTGCATTCTCCATTAAGGCTGTCGGTAAGCGAAGCCGAAATCACTCTTGTGAACACACCTCGCACATTTCCGTTTTCGGTCACGATTATCTCAACCATCACACCGCCCCCGCATTCCTTACCGTCACCTTGTTCTGATTCCACTGTATTCTCGAAATTACCTTTGTGAGAGGTACACCGTCAATGCTCAGCGGAATTGTAATGTCAAACGCCTGCGTCTGCACTCCGTTGAAGCCTGAAACCGTGCCGTTCATGTCGAGGTCAAAATCTGATGGGATAGCGTTCTGCATGCTCTTTGAAACGTCTTTCATCTCATCGCCGAAGCCCTCGCCAAGACCCTCCGCCATAAAGCCGCCGAGGTTGGCGAACAGCTTTGACGGCGAGTGTATTCCAAAGAAGTCCTTGATTCCGTCCACAATGCCGCCGAAAAATCCGCTTATCTGATTCCAGAGCCACGCGCCCGCATCAGAAATACCCTGCCACAGGCCTTTCAGAAGATTACCGCCGACCTCCGCCATCTTGCCGAAGTAACTGCCGAATGCGTCAACAACGCCTGTTATGATTTGCGGAATCGCCTTGACTATCTCCACGATTATAGTCGGGAGATCTTCAATCAGCGCAATAAACAGCTGAACGCCCGCCGCAACGAGCTGCGGAATCGCTCCGATAACGGCGTCTATAACGCTTGAAATTATCTGCGGTATCGCCGCAACAATGGTCGTGATAATTGTCGGCAGGTTCTGCACAAGCGAGATGAGCAGCTTGATTCCGGCTTCAATGATGAGCGGAATTGCGGAAATCACCGCCTTGATTATTCCGTCAATTATCTGCGGAATTACCTCCACGATTGCCGCAATGATGTCTGGCAGAGCCGTCACAAGCGCCGTCAGCAGCTGTATTCCCGCTTCGATTATCTGCGGTATCGCGCCGATGAGGAAATCCACGATTCCCGTGATTATCTGCGGCAGCGCTTCAATGAGGACAGGCAGAGCGTCAAGAATGCCTTGTGCAAGTCCGGTTATAAGCTGCAAAGCCGCATCCAAAATAAGCGGCAGATTGTCCACGAGCGTTTTCACTATCTCCACGACAACTGCGACTATCTGCGGAACAAGCTGCGGAATCGTGTCCGCAATACCCTTGATAAGCGACAGAAGAATATCCGCTCCCGCCGAAACTATCTGCGGCAGAAGTCCCACCAGAGCAGAAATTATCTCGGTCACGATTTTAGCGAGTGTCGGAGTGAGTTCCGAGAAAGCCGACAGAAGTCCGTCAGCAAGCGCCTTGATGATACCCGGAGCGCTTTCGAGGACTGCTCCTGCAATCGAGGTGATGAGTTCCGCAAACTGCGGAATCAGCGTCCAGATAGTGTCGATAACAGATGTAACGCCGTTTTTCAGTTCGTCCGCCGCCTGCTCATTGCCTGCGAGAAGGTCGGCAAGTCCGTCCGTAATTTGCGTTATACTGGGGAGGAGTTCTCCCACCATGCGATTCTTCAGACCGCCTGCCGTGTGTGACAGCTTGGTAAGGCTGTCCTCAAAAGCTGCTGAAGCCGCCACGGCTTCATTGCTCATAACCATGCCGTAATCCTCGGCTTCCTGCTTCAGACGTTCGGTTTCCTCTGCGCTTGTGTTCAGGACAGCCGCCATATCCACTGCGGATTTTCCGAGGAGGTCGTTTGCGGCGGCGGTGCGCTCTGCGCCTGCTTCCATTCCTTGAAGAGCCGTAATCACCATGCTCAGCTGTTCGTCCTGGGATTTTCCGTTCAACTCCTCGATGGAAAGCCCGATAGCGGACAGCTTTTCGGCTGCGGAATCCGAGCCGCCCGCCGCGTCCGTAATGACGGTGGACAGCTTTTTCATTCCCGTCTGGAGGTTGTTTACGTCAGCGCCGCAGCGCTCAAACACATAACCCCACTTCTGGTAGCTTTCGGCGCTTATGCCGATTTTCTGCGAGGTCTTGTCGATTTGATCGCCCGCCGAGCCGACATCGTTTGCCATGTCCCACAGCTTTTTTCCTGCGGCAACGCAGGCTGTTCCGACCGCTGCCGCAGCAGCCCCGAGAGCCGCGCCGATTTTCTTTGCGGTATCTCCAAGTTTGCTCAACTTTCCATCAGCGTCCTCGCTGGTATCGGCGGCTTTCTTGACGGAATTTGAAAAGTCCTTGGCTTCATCTCCGGCTTCGTCAAAGCCCTTGTCAGCCTTTTCAAGGGCGGTGTTGTTGGAATTCAGTTCACGCTCCATGCCGTTCAGAGCCGCCTGCGCATTGTTCAGCTGTATCTGCCAGCTTTGAGTGCGGCGGTCGTTCTCGCCGAATGACTCTGCGGCATTGGCGAGAGCGGAACGAAGCGTTTCGATTTTCTGCTTCTGTTGGTCGATTTCCTTGTTCAGGACCTCGCTGCGGGCGGTTAGGGCTTCGGTGGATTTGTCGTTCTTATCGAACTGTGAATCTACCAGTTTCATTTCGGAGCCGAGAACCTTGAAAGAATTATTGATTTCGGCGAGGGATTTCTTGAATTCCTTTTCGCCCTCAAGACCTATTTTTAAACCGAAATTTTCGGACATTCTGCGCCACCTCCTTGGAATGGGCATAAAAAAAGAGCCATGCGGCTCGGGGGATATGAAAAAGGAGCAACCGTGACGGGTGCTCCTAAATATGTAAAATATTACAATTGATTATTGCGTTTCAGAACAACTTTCAATTACAGCAAACGCTAGATATTTTAAAAGTGGTAATTCATCTGCAATTTTCTGATTACTTAGTGAGGGAATAGCTATGTACTCGTCTACATCTCCTTTGGCATGTGCTATTGAACATCTGTAGCTGTATACTCGTTCAGTTAAATCAGATATTATTCTGTCTCTTATACACATCTGACGCTG
>ENA-OYYX01000558-OYYX01000558.1-human-gut-metagenome-genome-assembly--contig:-NODE-558-length-9838-cov-4.967597_pt1 | contig 9838 bp, 10 predicted proteins | sample MGYA00244070_ERZ653464 | MGnify/ENA primary metagenome ERZ653464 (study PRJEB26926, sample SAMN06165152) | human gut metagenome | biome: ENVO:00009003; feature: ENVO:2100002; material: ENVO:00002003...
CTACACCGTCTAATTCGTCGGCAGCGTCAGATGTGTATAAGAGACAGATTATGTATATGGCAGCCCAGGTGGCAGGGCAGAGGATAATGGTACGCCGTTCGATGTACTGCGTAATATCATTATAGGCAATGCAGGGCTTAACAGTCACAGTGATGTGGTATGGACTAATGCAGAATTACCTAAGCAGACGGCAAAGGTATCAGCTAATGAACCGGACGGCAGTGATATGCAGCCGCTGATACACACTTGGAATCTAAGCGCTATGTGTGATGGCGGGGAAGTACCGTTTGCAGTGAGGCTTGAGCGCCTTAATGAAGCGGATGCAGGAGTTCCCATGACTAAAAATATTGTTTTTATGAACAGCTTTTATGGAGACGCAGATGTTTGTATTTTTTCGCCTGAATCCAGGCTCGGAGAACAGCTGTTTGAGATAATGGATAAGCTTGAGCTGGTTAGCGATATGAAACCATATGGTGATGCATATGAGATACTTAAGAGATATTCGGTCAGCGGAAGGCAGATAATTGATATTTTTAAGGTTAGAGCGAAAAATAAGCCGAAGACAGTGAGCATGCACCGGCTTGAGCAGGTGTATGGCTATCGCAGCTATGCTTATATGAGAAGGCGCTGGGAGCGGTATTGTAAGAGGCTGACACGACAGCAGAGGGCATATGCGAATGCAGGCTGGGAGGAGACGCTTGATTTGATACTTGATTTCCTCACACCGGTCTGGAGCGCGTTCTGCAATGATGAAATATTTTATGATGACTGGATGCCGGAGCTTGGAAGATTTCTGGGCTAAAAAGGATATATAGGTACTTAAATGGAAAAAGAACTTATAAATAATTCACAATCAAATATTTATCCGTTTCACATGCCGGGGCATAAGCGCCGTGGCGGTGATATAGGTGCAGGGCTGGACCCGTATGCTATTGATATCACAGAGATAGACAATTTTGACAATCTGCACCACGCTGAGGGCATTATAAAGGAGGCGCAGGCTGAGGCAGCGGCGCTTTACGGTGCAAAGCGTGCATATTTTCTCATAAACGGAAGCACCTGCGGTATACTGGCAGCAATATCTGCGGCCACCAAAAGGGGAGACAAGGTGCTTGTAGCAAGGAACTGTCACAAGGCGGTGTATCATGCGCTTTACTTAAGGCAGCTTCACCCGGTGTTTACATACCCTGAAATTACACGGACAGGGCTGCAGGGGCAGATAACCGAGGCACAGATAAGGGCGGCATTTGATGAAAATCCCGACATAAAAGCGGTTGTGATAACCTCGCCTACATACGATGGTGTGGTTTCCGATGTGGCGGCAATCGCATCTGTGGCACATGGACATGGAGCTTTACTCGTAGTTGACGAGGCACATGGCGCGCACTTTGGCTTTGGAGGCGGCTTCCCCCAAAATGCCATAGCGCTCGGGGCCGATGCGGTCATAGTGAGCCTGCACAAGACGCTTCCGGCATTTACACAGACGGCGCTTTTGCTGCTGGGTGGGATGCGTGAAGGAGCAGTGGAGAAGTTTCTCGGCATTTATGAGACAAGCTCACCGTCATATGTGCTTATGACAGGCATAGAGCGTTGCATACACTATGTGCGCGATAATAAAGAGACAGCATTTGCACAGCTTAGGAGCAGACTTGACAGATTTTATCAGAAGGTCAGCGGACTTTTGCATTTGAGTGTGGTCAGAAAAAGTGATTTTTCTGCTGACGAGGCATATGATTTTGACGAGTCAAAGATTATTATATTTACGAAAGAGGCTATGAATGGACATACGCTGCTTGAGCTTCTGCTCAAAAAATATGAGCTGCAGCTTGAGATGGCGGCGGGCAATTATGTACTGGCGCTGGCATCTGTCATGGATACGGATGAGGGCTTTGACAGGCTTGCGGATGCTTTGATTGAAATAGACAGCCGGCTCGAAAAATATAAGTCTGATTTTGAAGAGTTTTATGATATATTAAAACAGGAGGGTGTGGTACATCAATTTTACTTTCCTGTCAAAATGGACACAACTATATACCAAAAGCTGCCTGCCGTAATGGAAATGTATGATGCATATGATGCAGACCATCAGGCGGTCTATGCCTTTAAGGCAAGCGGGAAGGTGAGCGGTGCCTTTATAAATATATATCCGCCGGGGATACCGCTTGTGGTGCCGGGAGAGATAATGAACGACAAGCTCATAGATGATGTAATAAAGGCTGTAAATTCAGGTCTTGAAGTGGATGGCCTGTATTTTGATCCGGATGCCAATATGTGGAAGTTTGTTGCGGTGCTGTAAGCAACAGTTTGACATAGCAAACAATCGTATTTATACTAATTAGTAACTATTCAGAACCAATGAGAAAAAAGCTGATGTGTCATGCTTACATTAATTAAAATATAAGAGGTTTACAGATGGGTAAGATTTTCTGCGTGATGGGAAAAAGCGCATCAGGCAAGGACACTATATACAACAAAATACTGCAGGATGATTCCCTAATGCTTAGCAGGATTATCCCGTATACCACGCGCCCGATAAGGGACGGAGAGACACAGGATAAGGATTATCATTTCTGCAATGAAGAGGATGTAAAAAGGCTCAGTGCACAGGGGCGCATCATAGAGCTTCGAGAGTACAATACAGTGTACGGCGTGTGGAAGTATTTCACGGTAAACGATGATAATATAGACCTTCGCTGCAAAAGCTATCTGACAGTCGGAACACTGGAGTCTTACACAAAGATACGCGATTATTTTGGCAGTGACAAGGTACTGCCAATCTATGTGGAGGTGGAGGACGGCGACCGTCTGATACGCGCCATTCACCGGGAAAAGGGGCAGCAGGTGCCTAAATATGAGGAGATGTGCCGTCGTTTTCTGGCAGACGCATCAGATTTTTCTGAGGACAAGCTGCGTGAGGCGGGTATTACACACCGTTTCGTAAATGATGATATGGACACTGTGCTTGCCGAGATTTCAGCATACATACGACAGAGTTCTTAATTGCAGAGTAGGAAAATGGTTACGGCCTGCACATAAATGTAACCGGAAACGAATAAGGAGGCAGCAGCTATGGCAGGATTTAAGGATATAGTAGGAAATGAGCAGATAATAGAGCATCTGCAAAATGCCATATCAATGGGAAAGGTCTCACATGCATATATAATAAACGGACCACAGCTGTCCGGCAAAATGATGATAGCCGAGGCATTTGCCAGGGCACTGCAGTGTGAGAAGGAGGGCACAGACGGTTGTGGAGAGTGCAAATCGTGCCATCAGGCAGATGACCACAATCATCCTGATATCATATATGTCAGTCATGAAAAGCCCAACAACATATCGGTTGACGACATAAGGACACAGCTCAACAACGATATAGTGATAAAGCCGTACAGCAGTAAATACAAGATTTACATAGTGGATGAGGCTGAAAAAATGAATCAGCAGGCGCAGAACGCGCTTTTAAAGACCATTGAGGAGCCACCGGCATATGCGGTCATCATGCTTCTCACCACCAATGCAGACAGCTTTCTGCAGACCATCAGGTCGCGCTGCATCACACTCAATATGAAGTCGGTAAAGGACGAGGTGATAAAGGCATACCTGATGAACGAAAAGCATATTCCGGATTATCAGGCAGATATAAGTGCCGCATTTGCACAGGGCATCGTCGGAAAGGCTGTTAAGCTCGCCTCATCAGACGAGTTCAACGAGCTAAAGGAGTCAGCACTGTCGCTTATAAAGCGCCTCGATGACATAGATCTCTACGAGCTGGGCGCAGCGGTAAAGCAGATAGCTGAGTACAAGCTTAAGGTGCAGGATTATTTTGACCTGATTATGGTGTGGTACAGAGATGTGCTGTATATGAAGGCGACAAACGATGTTAACGGACTCATATTCAAGGATGAGGTCTATGATATAAAGAAACAGGCAGCAAAGCATTCCTATCAGGGAATCGAGGCAATACTTGAGGCACTTGAGAAGGCGAAGATAAGAATTAACGCAAACGTCAATTTTGACCTGGTAATTGAGCTGCTGCTTATGACCATAAAGGAGAACTAATCACATGACAAAAATAGTTGGTATCAGATTCAGGACAGCAGGCAAAATATATTACTTTGACCCGGCTGATTTCGACCTCGACATGGCAATGCATGTTATCGTGGAGACAGCAAGAGGCATAGAGATGGGAACTGTCCTCATTCCGCCGAAGGAGGTGGATGATGATAAGGTGGTTTCACCGCTTAAGCCTGTCATCAGAGTGGCAACCGACGAGGATGAGAAAACGGTTGAGAGAAATAAGGAAAAGGAAAAAGAGGCATTTGCCATCTGCAAGGAGAAAATCATCAAGCACGGACTTGAGATGAAGCTGGTGGATGCAGAGTATACCTTTGACGGAAACAAGCTGCTGTTTTACTTTACAGCGGACGGCAGAATTGATTTTAGAGAGCTTGTAAAGGATCTGGCAGCGGTATTCCGCACGAGAATCGAGCTTCGTCAGATCGGTGTCAGGGATGAGACCAAGATGATGGGAGGCATTGGAATATGCGGCAGACCGCTCTGCTGTCATTCTTATATGGCAGATTTTGTGCCGGTTTCCATCAAGATGGCAAAGGAGCAGAATCTCTCGCTCAATCCGACCAAGATATCCGGTGTGTGCGGAAGACTCATGTGCTGTCTCAAGTATGAGCAAGATACATATGAGTATCTGAACAGCAGAATGCCATCGGTAGGAGAAAAGGTCAAGACACCTGAGGGAATCATCGGAGAGGTCAAGTCAGTCAGCGTGCTCAGGCAGCTCGTGCGTGTTGTCATTGACAACGGCGAGGAGAAGGAGCTTCGTGAGTACACTGTAGATGATCTGCGCTTAAAGCCGCGCCAGAAAAAGGATGTAAAGCTCACCGAGGAGGAGCTTCGCGAGCTCAAGGATCTCGAGGATAGCGGCGACGAGACGATGGAGGATAAGTCACAGGAGAAACCGCAGAGAAACCGTGGACACCGTGACAACAAAAATGAATATCGCGAGCGCCGTGATAAGCGTGACAACAGAGAAAGACGTCCGTACAGGGCGGACATAGAGGCAGCGGAAGCTTCTGCAAATGAGACAAATGAAGTAAATGCTGCAAATGCCGGCAGAGAAAATAAGGACGGTTACAAAAAGCCGTACAAGGGCGGCAAAAACAGACCAAACAAGCAGAAATACAACCGCAACAAGGATTACAAGAACAAAAACTATAATAAAGATTACAATAAGGACTATAGCAGGGACAAAGACCATGGAAACACTGATACACAGTAATGAGCGCCTCGACGATTTGTGCCGCAAGGGCTACAGGCTCATACAGGATCCAAAGCTGTTCTGCTTCGGCATAGATGCCGTGCTTTTATCTGACTATGCAAAGGTAAAGCGCGGCGAGCGTGCTGTGGATTTGTGCACAGGAAACGGTGTGATTCCGATACTTCTTGAGGCAAAAAATAGCGGTGAGCATTACAGCGGGCTTGAGCTTCAGCCACAGTGCGCAGACCTCGCGAGAAGGAGTGTGAAATATAACCACCTCGAGGACAAGGTGACCATAGAAGAGGGCGATGTGTGCAATGCATCGGAGATTTTCGGGCGCGAGTCCGTGGAGGTGGTGACGGTAAATCCGCCGTATATGATAGGTCAGCACGGTATCAAAAACGCAGACGATGCCATGACGATAGCTCGCCACGAGGTCAGGTGTACACTGGATGACATAGTCAGGGAGAGCGCAAAAATGCTCAAATTCAATGGGCGTTTTTACATGGTTCACAGACCATTCAGGCTGGCAGAGATTTTTAGCACGATGATGAAATATCATATCGAGCCAAAGCGCATGCGCCTTGTGCATCCCTACGCGGACAGGGAGCCGAACATGGTGCTCATAGAGGGGTTAAAGGGCGGCAAAAGCCGTATAACCATCGAAAAACCGTTAGTTGTATATAAGGAGCCTAATGTATACACGGATGAGATATATGAGATATACGGCGATAAGCCCCGGAATAACGGAAAATAACAGGAGAATCATATGACAGGAACACTGTATCTGTGCGCAACTCCGATAGGAAATCTGGAGGACATCACATTCCGTGTGCTGCGCACACTTAAGGAGGTAGACCTCATCGCAGCGGAGGATACGAGAAACTCCATAAAGCTGCTCAATCATTTTGAGATAAAGACACCCATGACGAGTTATCATGAGTTTAACAAGATAGATAAAGCCTACCAGCTTGTGGCAAAGCTTAAGGAGGGCAAAAATATAGCCCTCATCACCGATGCCGGAACCCCCGGCATTTCTGACCCGGGTGAGGATATTGTGCGCATCTGCTACGAGGAGGGCGTGCCTGTTACCTCGCTTCCCGGGGCAGCAGCGTGCATTACAGCGCTCACCATGTCGGGCAGGCCGACAAGGAGGTTTGCGTTTGAGGCATTTTTGCCGAGGGATAAAAAGGAACGCGCGCGCGTCATTGAGGAGCTTAAAAACGAGACCCGGACAATCATCATCTACGAAGCGCCTCATCATCTTATAAAGACAGTCACAGAGCTTTACAATGCGCTCGGAGACAGAGAGCTTACTGTGTGCAGGGAACTTACGAAAAAGCACGAGGAAAAGGTGCAGACTACATTTTCGGAGCTTTTGGAGCGTTCAAGGACACAGGAGCCAAGAGGCGAGTATGTGCTTGTAATCTGTGGCAGAAACGTGGCTGAAATAGCAAAGGAGCAGCAGGAAAGCTGGGAAGCCATGCCTCTTGAAGCGCATATGGCACACTATGAGTCACAGGGCATCGACAGGAAGGAAGCCATGAAGCTCGTGGCAAAGGACAGAGGTGTCAGCAAGAGGGATATATACAAACAGCTCCTGTAAGCTGACAATAATACATTCTGCAGCAAATAGTTAGGATTGGATATGAACGATATAAAACATGACATAAAAAAACGACATAAGAACCTGACAGAGTTCAGATACATCGCAGTTGGCTTTTTTCTGACAATATTATCAGGGGCAATAATGCTGAGCCTTCCGTTTTCTTCAAGAGACGGACAATGGACTAATTTTCTGGACTCACTTTTTACGGCAACAAGCGCAACCTGTGTGACAGGTCTTGTTGTGTTTGACACCTTCAGACACTGGAGTATCATAGGGCAGCTTGTAATTCTCGTGTTGATTCAGATAGGAGGCATGGGCTTCATCTCAATCGGTGTGGCATTTTCCATGCTTCTGCACAAAAAAATCGGACTCAGACAGAGGGATCTGATGCAGGAGAGCGTCAATGCACTCGAGATTGGTGGAATAGTAAGGCTTTTCAGCGTGATAATAAGGGGAACCTTTCTTATCGAAGGCATAGGAGCGGTGCTTTTAGCAATCCGCTTCATACCGGATTTTGGCATAATAAGAGGCATATATTTCTCGGTGTTCCACTCGATATCTGCATTTTGCAATGCGGGCTTTGATTTGATGGGCATAAACGAGGAGTACTCATCGTTTACAAAATATGCCGCAGATCCGTTAGTCAATATAACAATTATGCTGCTTATCATCATAGGTGGTATCGGTTTTACCATATGGAATGAGGTCAGAATCAAAAAGCTTAAGTTTAGCAGATACTCGCTCCACGCCAAGATAGTAATATCAACCACACTGATACTTGTCTTCGGCGGCGGACTGTTTATGTATATTTTTGAAAAAAGTAATACCATAGCAGGCATGGATACACCGGGTGCCATATTTGCATCGTTATTCGGCTCAGTTACGGCGAGAACGGCAGGCTTCAATACAGTAGACACAGCAGCACTGACACAGGAGAGCAAGCTTTTGACTATAGTGCTCATGTTCATCGGAGGAAGCCCGGGCTCGACAGCCGGCGGAATCAAAACCACAACCATGGCAGTCATGATAATCTATATTGTTTCGTATATGAGAGGAAGCAACGGCTGCAATGTGTTTGGCAGGAAAATAAGCAGTGAGGTAATCAAAAAGGCCGGAATGGTGCTTATCATCAATCTGGTGCTTGGACTTACCGCGGTGATAGCTATACTTGCCACATCCAATATGAAGATGGACGATGTACTGTTTGAGGTATACTCTGCAATCAGTACGGTCGGCATGACAACAGGCATCACAAGAGATTTAAATACAGTAGGACGCATAATTATCATAATTATGATGTATTGTGGAAGAATCGGAAGCATGACATTTGTGCTTTCGTTTGTGCATAGACCGGATAAAGCCAATATAGAGCTTCCGGAGGAAAAAGTTATCATTGGATAAGGATAAGGAGAAACGCAATGAAATCAATTTTAATTATTGGAATGGGTAAATTCGGACACCATCTGTGTGCGGATTTGATAAAAAACGGAAATGACATTATGGTGATGGACAAGGACGAGGCCAAGGTCAGGGATTTAATCTATGACGTGACCAAGGTGCAGATAGGTGACTGTACTGACCCACAGGTAGTAAAAGCACTCGGAATCAACAATTTCGATTTGATTTTTGTATGCATCGGCACCAATTTCCAGAGCTCGCTTGAGATAACAAGTCTCGTGAAGGAGATGGGCGGAAAATACGTCATCAGCAAGGCAAACAGGGATGTGCATGCCAAGTTCCTGCTTCGAAACGGTGCGGATGAGGTTATCTATCCTGACCGCGACATGGCAGAGAGAGTGGCAAAGAAATACAGCGCCAACCATGTGCTTGATTATGTGGCATTAAACGATGATTACTCAATCTACGAGATAAATCCACCTGAAGGCTGGGTAGGAAAGAGCATCATGGAAAATAATGTGCGTCAGAAATACAATGTAAATATCGTTACAGTAAAGGAAGCCGGAAAGAATCGCGTGCTTCCGCTGCCGGACTACGTGTTCAAGGCAGACGATGCAGTGATGGTGCTTGGATTGAATGCAGATGTGGACAAGCTGGTGCGCAAGCTGTAAAAGTGTGGCTCAAAAAATAATAGGCAGCAATTTAAAGAAGAAAAGAAGAAAGGATGGATACATATGGGTAACAATGACAGCAGTGTAGAAACATTTTTGCAGTGGATAAAGGCTTCGGACAATATTGTATTTTTCGGCGGAGCAGGTGTATCAACCGAGAGCGGCATACCTGATTTCAGAAGCGTGGACGGACTTTACAATCAGAAGTATGATTATCCGCCCGAGACCATCCTGAGCCATACATTTTACAGGAAGCATCCGCAGGAGTTTTACCGATTCTACCGTGACAAAATGCTCTGTCTTGATGCAGAGCCGAACATCACGCATTATAAGCTGGCAGAGCTTGAAAAAGCCGGAAAACTTAAGGGCGTTGTGACGCAGAACATAGATGGACTGCATCAGAAGGCCGGCAGCAAAAATGTAATGGAGCTGCATGGCAGTGTGCTGAGAAACTACTGTGAGAGGTGCTTGCAGTTTGTAAGCGCAGAGGAAATCCTCCACTCAACAGACGTGCCAAAATGTCCAAAGTGCGGCGGTCCGGTAAAGCCGGATGTCGTATTGTACGAGGAGGGCTTAAATCAGAAAACGCTTGAGGATGCAATCTACTACATCAGCCATGCCGATGTGCTCATAGTAGGCGGTACATCACTTGCAGTATATCCGGCGGCAGGCCTCATAGACTATTACAACGGAAATAAGCTCGTGCTTATCAACAAGTCCACCACACCGATGGACGCAAGAGCAGACCTTCTGATACAGCAGGGACTGGGCTCTGTATTTGAGCAGATAGAGGTGTAGTATGAGGGGCAAAATACCTTTTGACCCTCATATCATAGTATATCTGTCTCTTATACACATCTGACGCTGCCGACGAATTAGACGGTG
>ENA-OYYX01000560-OYYX01000560.1-human-gut-metagenome-genome-assembly--contig:-NODE-560-length-9796-cov-13.476440_pt1 | contig 9796 bp, 9 predicted proteins | sample MGYA00244070_ERZ653464 | MGnify/ENA primary metagenome ERZ653464 (study PRJEB26926, sample SAMN06165152) | human gut metagenome | biome: ENVO:00009003; feature: ENVO:2100002; material: ENVO:00002003...
TCTACACCGTCTAATTCGTCGGCAGCGTCAGATGTGTATAAGAGACAGTGTCTGCAGGTTCAGTTATGGCACAGTCAGGCATGACGGATGATCAAGTGATGAGTTTTGTAGCCAAGGAGCATAGTGCAGGCACCTCTAATTCACAGATTGTCACCAAGCTGATGCAGCGTGGTGTCGACATTTCTCAGATTCGCCGAGTTCGTGAGAAGTATGAGAAGATGCAGAAGCAAGGTTCTTTGGCCAATGCTACCGACCGCACAGGAAATACAAGTCGTCTGCGCAGCAATAATGGCAAGACACGCTCCGACTATGGAAAACAGTCCGACAAAGAGGCTGCCAACTACTCCAACTATCGTGTGCAAGCCCAGCGCGACTATTCTTACAGACACACTTACGACAGCAATGACGAGGAATATGGCGACATGCAGAACGAGCTAAACGGCATTGTGCCCGATTCCACACAGATGCTCAAACAGTTGTTGGCTCAGCAGGCTAAAGATAAACATCGCGTTTTCGGCCGTGACATCTTCAATAACAAGGAGTTAAGCTTCGAGCCTAACATGAACATCGCCACCCCACAGAACTATCGTCTGGGGCCAGGCGATGCAGTTATCATTGATATTTACGGAGCATCTCAGCGCACCATTCAGAGCACAGTTTCTCCCGATGGCGAAGTAACCATCGAGGGTTATGGCCCTGTCAATGTCAGTGGACTGACTGTAGCACAAGCCAATGCCCGCTTACGCAACACACTCGGAAGCCGTTATCGCAGCAGCCGTGTGAAACTGACCGTAGGCCAGACCAAGACCATCATGGTCAATGTGATGGGCGAAGTAAAGGCACCGGGAACCTATACCCTGTCAGCCTTTGCCACCGTGTTCCATGCCCTGTATATGGCAGGAGGCACCAACAACCTCGGAACCCTGCGCAACATCAAGGTTTATCGTCACAACCGACTTGTAACCGTAGTAGATATCTACGACTATATTCTCAACGGCAAACTGACAGGCAACGTACGCTTGGCCGATAATGATGTCATCGTGGTAGGCCCATACGACTGCTTGGTCAACATCAGCGGAAAGGTAAAGCGCCCTATGTTCTACGAGATGAAGAAGAACGAGAGCCTTAACTCCGTACTCAAGTATGCCGGTGGTTTTACAGGAGATGCCTATACCAAGGCCGTTCGCGTGAATCGTAAGACAGGCAGAGAGTATTCAGTATTCAACGTAGAAGAATTCGATTACGCCAACTTCCGTATAGCTGATGGCGACTCTGTTAGCGTAGACTCTATCCTGCCACGTTATGCCAATACCGTAGAAATCAAGGGAGCCGTATTCCGTCCCGGCATGTACAACTTGGGCGAACAGATCAACAGCGTTCGCACTCTCGTAGAACATGCAGAGGGACTCACCGAGGAAGCATTTACAGCCCGTGCCGTAATGCATCGCATGAAGACCGACCGCTCTTTGGAGGTAATCAGCGTCGATATTGCAGGCATCATGAGTGGTAAGGTGGCCGACATCCCATTGAAGGAGAATGATGTGCTCTTCATCCCTACCCGTCAAGACAAGATGATAGAACGCACCATCACCATCCGTGGCGAGGTAAACTATCCTGGCACATACAAGTATGCCGACAATGAGACCATCGAGGACTTCGTTCTTCAGGCAGGCGGACTCACCGACAAGGCATCTGTAGTGAAAGTCAACGTAAGCCGTCGAGTCAACAATCCGAAGGCATTGCGTCCTGACAGCATCATTGCCAAGAGTTTCGAACTCACCTTGAAGGACGGTTTCGTTATCGACGGCACACCAGGCTTTACCCTGATGCCATTCGATGAGGTTTATATCCGCAAAAATCCAAGTTATACAGAACAGCAAAATGTAAGTATCGAAGGAGAGGTTGTGTTCCAAGGTGCCTACACCATGACCAAGCGCCCTTCACGTCTGAGCGACCTGTATCACATGGCAGGCGGTGCTACCGACCATGCCTACATCAAGGGAGCCCGTCTTCTTCGCCGCACCAATCAGGCTGAACGCGACCTGATGTACGCTATCTATAAAAAGGAACGCGAAAACCAGCAGAAGAACCTCCTTCAGTTGGCTACCAGCAGCAACAATGGCTCCGCCATACAGCAGTCAGCCGAAAATGCCAAGAATGCAGAACTCGAGAAGTTCAATATTCCAGACGAATACCCAGTAGGAATCGACTTGGCAGAAGCACTCAAGAATCCTGGCTCTGACGAAGACTTGGTATTGCGTGAGGGCGACCGTCTCATCGTACCACAGTACGACGGAACCGTGAAGATCAATGGAGCTGTTATGTTCGCCAACACTGTGGCATACGTCAAGGGCAAGCGAGCAAGCTATTACATAGACGAGGCTGGTGGTTTCGCATCTGATGCAGTGAAGAGCAAGGCATACGTCATCTATATGAATGGCAAGGTGGCAAAGGTAAGTCAAGGAGCCCGCATCCAGCCAGGTTGCGAAATCGTTGTACCATCCAAGTTGAAGCGTAAGATGAGTGTTGCCGAAACCATGAGCCTTAGTTCAAGCATGTCGAGCATCGCCGCCATGATAGCTACCATCGCCAATATGACGAAGTAAGAGCATGACACCTCAAACGAAGGAGTCATTCTTATGAAATATCCTATGCGTTGGTTAATGGGATAAGTTGTGATAAATAACTAAAGAAAATATGGAAGCAATCAAGAGATTACCAATAGGAATATCCGACTTCAAGACCCTACAGAGAAGTCAAAAGTATTTTGTTGACAAAACAATGTACTTGCCATTATTAGAGAAGATTTCAAATTTTCTCTTCTTGATACGTCCACGTCGTTTTGGCAAGAGTTTGTTTTTGTCAATGGTAGCCGATTACTTCGATTGCGCCAACAAAGATATCGAAAAAGAATATCAAGGCACATGGATAGAAACACATCCTTTAGAATCAAAAGGCAAGTTTCAGATTTTGCAATTCGACTTTTCCCAGGTTTTGGACAGAGTAGAGAATCTTGAGGTCGACTTCAACACATACTGTTGCAGTTGTCTGAATCAATTTGTTCAAAAATACCAGAACTATTATACAAAAGACACGGTAGAATGGGCTTTGGCAGCCACTACTTCCAAGGACAAAATCAACATTCTGTCCAAAGAAGCCAAGGAGCGAGGCTATCATCTTTATCTCATCATTGACGAATACGACAACTTCACCAACACCGTTCTCAATGAATTGGGCGAGGATACCTATCATAACATGACCCACAGCAGTGGTTTTTACCGCAATGCCTTCAAGATATTCAAACCGAACTTCGAACGTATTCTCTTTATGGGTGTCAGTCCTATCACCCTCAACGATTTGACCAGTGGCTTCAACATCGCTACCAACATCAGCCTTCATCCATGGTTCAACATGATGTTAGGCTTCAGCGAAGAAGAAGTACGCCAAATGATATCCTACTACATATCTGTAGGACTTATCAAAACGAATGATACTATTGGAGTCACCATCAGTGAGGATGAAAAGATCAATGCGATTATAGCAGAGATGAAACCATGGTACGACAACTACTGCTTTTCAGAAGACAGATACAATATCGATCCGAGCATGTACAACAGCAACATGGTACTCTACTATCTCAACAACCTCATCACAACAGGAAAAGCTCCCAAGGAGATGGCAGATCCAAGTTGTCGTACTGATTATGCCAAGTTGAAGAACCTCGTAAGGCTCGACCGTCTGGATGGCGACCGCAAAGGAGTCTTGATGAAGATTGCAGAGAAAGGCTTTATTGATGCCTCTATAGCTGATTCTTTTGCAGCAGAGGAAGTAATGAATCCCGACCGTTTCGTCAGCCTATTGTACTACTATGGAATGTTAACTATTGGAGGAACCGACCTTGATGCACTTCATCTTGTCATTCCCAACAACACCATCCGCAAGATGTATTACGACTTTCTGGTAGAACAATTTCAGACATTGCATAGCTTGGATCTCAATGACTTATCAGCAATGTACCGTAAGGCAGCACAAGAAGGAGAATGGCAACCTCTATTTGAATATCTTTCCAGTTCATACTGGAAAGACAGCAGCATCAGAGACGGCATTCAGGGAGAACGCAACATACAAGGTTATTTCAATGCCTACCTTCATCTTTCAAAGCTCTTCATTGCACATCCAGAGATAGAGGCAAATCATGGCTATTGCGACTTCTTCCTGTTGGCAGACACAAAGAAATTCTCCACCCTCCGTCACAGCTATATCATAGAGTTGAAGTATCTTCCAGCAAAGGCAACGGATAGAGAAGCAAAGACAGCAAAGGAACAGGCTGTAGAACAATTAAACAAATACATAACAGATACAAATATACAAAGTCTGACTGCAGGAACACAACTTCACGGAATATACCTCATATTCCAGCAAGGTAATGCGACAGAGATAGGAGAAATATAAAATATCTGAATCAAAACAAAATAAAGACAAGATTATGGATTTACATACATTAATACAAGCACAGATGGAGCTGATGGGCAACGACCAACCAGTTGCTTCTTGCGGTCTTCACGGTGCTACAAGAAGAGACGTAATAGAACAAGCAATTGAATATCTCCAAAAATCATTAGCCAACACCGAATGCGACGAGCCTTCCGGTTATGGCTATCGCATAAATGTAGAGATCTTCAAAAAAGGGAAGCCAAGATTCTAATCACAGCAAATCCCAACACAAGACTTTAAGAAAATCCACAAGGAGGGTTCTGCTTTTTATGACTTGGAGAGCGAATGGACATCCTCATCCAAACTTCTAACTACATCTACATCATAGAATGTAAATTAGACGATAGTGCAGAAGAAGCTCTGCAGCAGATAGAAGCAAAAAACTATGCCGCTCCTTTCGCAATGGACAAACGAAAAGTAATCACACTCGGCATCAACTTCTCAAGCAAGACAAGAGGAGTAGAGAGTTGGAAGGTGGGATAATTCAGGCATTGTTTTACTTTAGACTATTGCGAAATAAAAGACAGCAGAGATTGGAAAGATATAAACATTAGCAAGAGGGTGTGTCATAAGTCTGTGACGCACCATTTTTTATTTTTTCATCTTTCCTCTAACACGAAAAAAGAAAATTTCATTTTTATTTACAACAAAGCCCAAACTTTCACAAGCTCGGGCTTTGCCTTTCCGCAAAAAGTATATCTTTGCAGAAAACTTCTTAAAGTATGGCAAAGATACAAATAAAATCTGAAACTCGGCACGAATTGAGCTTTTTTCCTAACTCTTTTGATGATTATGTACCAAAAGACAGCAAAGTGCGTATGGTGGACCGTATTGTTCGCAGTATGGACATCAACCCTCTCATGGACACCTATGATGGGACTGGTGCTCCTCCTTATAGTCCAATGATACTTCTAAGTTTAGTTATTTTTGCCTATATCAATGGTGTTTATTCTTGTCGTGGCATAGCGGACGTGCTTAAATACGATGTTCGCTATATGTGGATTTGTGGAGGCAAGCGACTGTCTTTCGCGACCATCAACCGCTTTAGAACCAATCATATGATAAAGTGCATCGACTTCTATTTTGATGCAGTCGTCTCCATGTTGGTTGAAAAGGGCGTGATTTACCGTTAGGGACAATTATGCCCTTTTGTGAGCTTTTGGGCAGTTTTGTTATCGAAAAAACAAAAAAGTAAAGTTTCTATACAATATAATAAGATTCCTTTTGTGAAGAAAGACGACGATTCAATTAGAACATACAGAAAAATACATAAAAAGGTGTATCACAGACTTATGACACACCCTCTTCTTTCATTTACAATCCAGAGATTTCATTTTCAGAAAGCCCGGTATATCGAATAATTTTTTCTATTGGCTCACCATCTTGCAGCATTTCACGAGCAATTTCAAGAGAACGCTCTTCCATACCTTTTTTCCTCCCCTTTTCCTCAGCCGTATCCAGCGAGTTTTTAATGTCACGATATGCCTTGAGACTATCCTCATATTCCCGAAGTTCCTTCTTTGAAAATTTCGCGATTTCTGCCTCAGCAAAAAGTTTATCGAAAATTTTGTCTTTCAACTCCATAGGACGGTTTTCCAACTTGGGAAGATTCTTCAACGCATACAGCCACTTATCATAAAGAGTGCGAAGCTTCTCCAGAGGCTTATCAAACTTTGCTATCTCCACATACTTGAAGGTCAACTTATCGTTGAACACCTTCTTGGTTTTCTTATCCAAGAGACCTACATCATGGGCAATCGCCTTTTGATCGAAAGACTCCTCATGCATGTTGAAGTTAAGCAAAGCCACCACATAGACATGCGACAGATTGAAATCCCAATCTGCCGACTTAGGAGCCTGCTCCTTTATCGGAAACGTGGCATAGTAAAGCGAACGGTCCTTAAAGTAAGTCTGATATGCGTTTTGCATCTCTACGATAAACTTCTCACCTTTCTCATTTTCGCAATACACATCAAAGATAGCTTTCCTATCCGTATATACGTCACCCACATGCTCACTGTTCAGGTACTTCACGTCCGTAATCACCTGTTCCTTCCCAAACAAAGAGTTCAGGAAGTTGATGAGCAAGTCCTTGTTGGGCTTGGTTCCAAAAATACGCTTGAAACCGAAGTCGGTCAGCAAGCTGATATATCGTTCTTCTGCTATATGATTCATACGCACCACTTTTTTGTTGCAAAATTACATTTTTCCCCCGACACCGCCAAATATTTCAATCCATTTCTTCATTCTCAAGAAAGAATATTTGCTTATATCATTCAAAAGTTGTAATTTTGCCGAAAAATTCGGAAAGATGGAAAGATACGACAAAGAAAGATTGGTGGAAATCGTGCTCTACGTCCTCAACAAGACGGGCGAACTAGATTACTACACCCTCTTGAAAACCATATATTTCGCTGAGCTGAAGCACTTGGCGAAATGGGGACAACGCATAACGGCAGACGATGTCTGCGCTATGCCATACGGTCCCGTACTCTCCCACTTGCTCGATGCCATTAAGGGCGACTCCCATGAGCCCGAGCTATCTCGAATGCTGAAATCAGCCTTCAAATTCGCCTCAGAAGATGCCTCCAACATCATGCTGCCCCTGAGGAAAGCCAATGAAGATTACCTTTCCGAATCGGAAAAAGAAGCTCTTGATGCTTCTATCCAGGAGAATGCCTCTTTGAGCTTCGAACAACTCAAAAACAAGTCGCACGACAAGATTTGGCTAAAGAACTACAGAGAAGGCAAAGGCAAGAAAGTGATTGCCACGATGGACTTAGCAGAATCTGCCCATGATTCCGAGGCGATGAAGGAATACATCAAGGAGAACTTGGAGATAGAAAGGGTTTTGGCTGCATAGCTATCCTAAAAACATTTTAAAGCAACTACAACTAAAAATATAACACCAACTAAGACAATCTATACAACAGAACCAACATCTATAAACACTGATTTTTCGTATATTTGTTATCCTAGACAACATTATGATATAGCCAAATTGCATTTATTCCGTCTTTTCTTTGGTCAAAATAAAATATCTTTGTACCTTTGCAATTATATTAGAAACTAGACAAACATGGAACAGAACAAAGATATAATAGACTTAACAGAAGTATATCAACAACTAAAGAAGAAAAAGAAAGTTTTCTTCATAGTTTGGCCTATAGTATTTGCGCTATCATGCTTATGGATTTTACCAGAACCACGATATTATAAATGCGATGTAACACTTGCCCCAGAAATGACAGGAGAAGACCTTGGAGGTGGATTAGCATCTATTGCATCACAATTTGGAGTAAATATAGGAGGCGGTGCTGGAACAGATGCCATTTACCCTACCCTCTATCCTGACGTTATGAATTCAAACGAATTCATCATCAATCTTTTGAAAATCAAAATAAAAACTTTGGATGGAAGTATCAGTACAGATTACTATACTTACATGACCAAACACCAAAAGAAGAACTGGCTCAAACAACCTTTCAAAAAAATGATGGGAGGAATTGCGAGCCTTTTCGTAAAGAAAGACACATTGCAAAGCAAGAGCAAAGGAACCGCGATGAATGCTTTTCAAATGTCAAAGAAAGACTATGATCTTGTACAAGGATTAAAACAAAAGATAACTTGTAATGTAGATAAAAAGACAGAGGTTATCACTATCAGTGTGCAAGACCAAGACCCATTAGTATCTGCTATTATGGCAGATTCTGTACGTCAACATCTTCAGAATTTTATCATTCAATACCGAACGAATAAAACTCGCATTGATGTACAACATTATTTGAAGCTAACAAAAGATGCCAAAAAAGAATATGATGCAAGTGTCATCAAATACAGTAGCTATTGTGATGCAAACCAAGACGTGCAACTTCAATCATTCATGTCAAAGCGTGATGAGTTAGAAAATGAGATGCAATTGAAGTTTAACACATACAGTGCACTGAGAACACAATTGGAGGCAATGAGAGCCAAACTTCAAGAAAAGACTCCAGCGTTCACGACCTTGCAGAATGCAACCGTTCCTGTGTTACCTGCTGGTCCAAAACGTATGATATTTGTCATTGGAATGTGCATCATGGCAACATTCGTAACAGTCTTTTGGCTTACACGCAAAAGTTTATTCAAGACAACAAAAAAAGATGAACAGACAAAAGAGTAAGTATGTCATTGTTAAAAATTAAACGAATACCATTATATTTTAAACGTTTTTCATGGGAAATCGATTTTCATGAGATGAAAGTATTACCTTTTCTGATGGTATCTGTCTATGTCGTTAACATGTGTGTAACGATGCCTTTATGGGCATCCTATGCTACATTAGCTAGTATTATCGCAAGTTTTCTTTTCATGTCTTGGCTTTGCTTGAGGAGCAAAACTATTTCTACATACGGATTGTCTTACATAGTATTTTTCCTATTCTTAATAGGAATAACGATCATAAATAACACAGATGTAAGAAATTCGATTTATACAGCGATTGACATTTGGACTATGCTGTTAATATTTCGATATTACAGAACAAAGACTTCGATGATAATATGCTTCTTTGGGGTTTCCTTATCACTGTGCATTTATGTTAATTTCATTCATCTTATTACACATCCTTTTTTGTGGTTAAACGCCTTAGACAAACAAAGTACTGGTTATTTTTTAGGAGACAATTATAACCAAATGGGAAGCAGAATTATGATAGGTTTAGCAACTGCCATTTTATGCTCACGAACATCAAAATTATATTTAATCAACTTCATTTTGATGTCAATCGTCAGCATTGCCTCCCTTGCTTTTGTAGGCTCAATGACATCACTAAGCATGGTAATTTTATTTATTGTGTTTTATTTGATACCCTCTTCAAAATTGCGCAAATTAGGAATTCTTAGCATATTTACAGTATATATGCTTTTTCAAACCTTTGTTGTATTTTCTGGAAAAGGATTAGAAAACAACCAACTTGCAGTGTATCTTATAGAAGATGTTTTGCATAAAGACATCACATTTACACAAAGAACACAAATGTGGGATAGCGCATTACATATAATATCAAAATCGCCAATATGGGGATGGGGATTTGTTTCACTAGATTGGTATAAATCATATATGTCTTCATTTGCAGCAGGTCCTCACAACTACATTTTATCACTTTTCATTAATGGTGGAATCATACTATTATCTATTTTCATATGGATTGTCTATAAATCTTACAAAGCTATAAACCCCTTCTTTAAAGAGAGAATGGGGCAAAACTTAATTCTGTCTCTTATACACATCTGACGCTGCCGACGAATTAGACGGTGTAGAT
>ENA-OYYX01000562-OYYX01000562.1-human-gut-metagenome-genome-assembly--contig:-NODE-562-length-9722-cov-4.435502_pt1 | contig 9722 bp, 6 predicted proteins | sample MGYA00244070_ERZ653464 | MGnify/ENA primary metagenome ERZ653464 (study PRJEB26926, sample SAMN06165152) | human gut metagenome | biome: ENVO:00009003; feature: ENVO:2100002; material: ENVO:00002003...
TTCATGAGCGTCTCGTGGGCTCGGAGATGTGTATAAGAGACAGTAATTATATGAGGAGATAAATGGAAGGGAAAGTTATTTATTTAACAAATGTAGACCGTCGTTTCTTTATGATGCGCAAAGCCTGCAGTGAATTAAAAAGAGAGGGGCTTGTTCCGGCGGAATATGAGACGCTGAAAGTAGAAAGTACTTCTTTATGGAGCAGAATCTGGGAAAAACAACTTGGCGATGCCGATTTAGTTATGATTCGTTTTATGGGAACGACTATCCGGACGATGTTTTGGGATAAATGTCTGGCGTTTTTTGCGGCTAAGTCGATTCCGTACTACATGGATGCTGCGGGATCTGCGGAGGAAGAGGCGCGGAACGGAGTAAGTGAAGCGGATGTTGAAAAGATTAAGCAGTATAGTTTTTACAGCGGAATCAAAAATTATAAAAACTTGTGGCTCTTTTTGCAATTTATAACGAATAAAGGCGGGGAGATGCCGGCAGAACCGTCCGCTTACTGCTGGGCAGGAATATATCATCCTGGACTGCCGGAACTGTGTACAACCGATTTGAGAAGATATAAAAAAATGTTCTGCAGAGAGGACCGACCAACGGTTGGGATGATTTTTTACAGAGATGAGTGGATATGGGGAGATTTACAGTATCAGAATGCGTTTATTCGTGAATGTGAAAGGCAGGGCATGAATGCAATTGCCGTATTTACTAACGGACTTCCTGTTTCCGAAATGGGAATGCCTACGCTTAGCGAAGTATTTCATAATTACTTCATGGCAGACGGGAGGCCGGCAGTAGATATAATTGTTAATACCTTGAAATTTTCTTTTACCGCATCAGGATCTATTACAAAAGAGGAACTAAAAAAAATAAGCATTCCTGTTTTGGAAGGATATTCCTTAATCATGCCTGAACAGGAATGGGCGAGATCCAAAGAAGGCATGAATCCCGTGGAAATATCCATTAGTATTTCCATGCCGGAGTTTGACGGAATTATTCATGGTGTGCCTGTTGCGGCAAAACATATGAAGGAAAATGGAGAGGTGGAATATCTTCCTATTTCAGAGCGTATGGCTTTTATGGTTTCCAAGGCAAAAAAATGGGCGTTATTGCGGAGTAAAGAGAATAAAGATAAAAAAATTGCAATTATCTTCCATAATTATCCGCCCACTAACGCAAGCATCGGAAGTGCATTCGGTTTGGATTCTATTGAAAGTATCCGCCTGCTTTTACAGCGTATGAAGAAGGAAGGATACCGGGTTGATTTTATTCCTGAAGATACGGAGAGTTTTATTAAGACCTTAACTGCTCATGCGACAAATGATATATCCATGCTTACTGATAAACAAGTAGAAGAATGTAATAAAAATTTTTCTAAGGCGTATATTGACTTTTTTGCAACATTTCCTGAATCGGTAAAGCGACAGATGGAAAAAGACTGGGAAGAGGCTCCCGGTAAAGTTATGCTTGATGATTATAAAAACTTATTGGTTCCCGGAATTATGGACGGCAATATTTTTATTACCGTTCAGGCGCCTCGCGGATATGGGATGGATCCTGCCAAGATTTATCATGATCCTTATGTAGCGCCTACTCACCAATATATTTCCTTTTATCAATGGATTCGTGATGAATGGAAAGCAGATGCCGTTATCCATGTAGGGACACATGGGAATCTGGAATGGCTTCCCGGAAAGGGAGCGGGGCTGGATAGGGAAAGTTATCCCGATTTGTCATTGGGGGACCTGCCTAATATTTATCCTTACCATATGACAATTACAGGGGAAGGTATACAGGCTAAAAGAAGAAGTGCAGCATGTCTGGTTGATTATTTGCCGGCACCACTTGCCGAAGCGGGTGTTTATGATGAGCTGGCGGAATTGGAAAAGATGATGGACGAGTATGCCCATTTTATGCAAATACAACCGGAAAATGCAGGCTCTTTGGAGCCGATGATCAGAGAACTTGCCGAAAAAGCCGAATTAGACGGGGAAATACCTTATGATGAGAACAAGCCTTTTCCAGAATATGTCGGAAAACTTCATCAATACCTTGAAGAATTGAAGAATGGTGAAGTCCATGTGGGACTTCATATATTGGGACAAGCACCCCAAGGAGAAATTCTTATCGATGAAATTCTCCAGTTTCTGCGATTGGATAACGGGGAAATCCCGTCAATTTATGAAATATGGGCGGAAAAATATGACACCACCGTTGATGAAATCATTGGCAACGCAGGAAAGTTGCATCCCCGGTTTCAAATCACTTACAGTGAGCTGATGTCAAGAATACGGAATGAAACTAAAAATATTATAAAAATATTGGAGGCCTATGATTTCAGTGATGAAGGAATAGAAAAAGCTCTTCTTGAAACTTGTATATCCGAGGAAAATGAATCGTGGAAGAAGAAGGTGGCAGGTATACTTTCCTATATATGTCATGACCTGATTCAGCGCTTATGGAAGACTGCGGAGGAAATGGATCATATCATGGATGGGCTCTCTTCGCGGTACATACTCCCTGGACCGTCAGGATCTCCCCACACTGGAGGAGTCAATCTTTTACCGAGCGGACGTAATTTTTTCGGCTTAGATCCGAGGGTGCTTCCTACAAAAGCAGCATGGGAGCTTGGTAAAAGATTGGGTAATCAGGTCATTGAGCAGTATATTGCCGATGAAGGAAAATATCCCGAAAATATAGGAATGGTATTTTGGTCAGGCTCCAATATGCGCAGCCATGGTCAGTGTATAGCGGAATTTCTCTATTTTATGGGAATCAAGCCTGTTTGGGAGAAGGGAAGCCTTCAGGTTAAACGGTTGGAAGTGATTCCCCTTTCTGAATTAATGCGTCCCCGTATAGATGTGACCGCTAGAATCAGCGGGTTATTCCGTGACACAATGCCTACTGTTGTCGAATTGCTGGATAAAGCTGTTTTACTGGCAGCAGATCTTAATGAATTGGAAGATGACAACTATATCAAAAAACATATTTCCGAGGAAAGCAGCTTAATGGAAAAAAGCGGGATGACACATGAAGAATCTTGGCGGAATGCAGCATACAGAATTTTTGGTGATGCGCCGGGGACTTATGGTGCTGGGGTGTCGGCGCTTTTGGAATCCAAAAATTGGCAGACCGTCGATGATTTGGCTAATGTCTTTGTACGATGGGGCGGTCATGCGTATGGAGGAGCGGTAAAAGGTGAATATTCTCCGGAACTGTTCAGAAAACGGTTATCCGTTATGGATGCCACCGTAAAGAATGAGGATAATCATGAAACGAATATGCTCAGTTCTGATGATTATAACGCCTATCATGGAGGGATGATTGCTGCGGTAAGAAGTATACGAGGATCAGCACCCCATTCTTATACCGGCGACAGTGCAGATCGGCTGCGTCCAAAAGTAAGGACAGTCCAGGAAGAAGCAAAGCGTATTTTTCGTATGGAGTCGATTAATCCCAAGTATATTAACGGTATGATGAATCACGGATATAAAGGAGCATCCGATATGTCAAAAATGGTGTCTGTCAGTTTCCAATGGGATGCGACAAGCGAGGTTATGGAAGATTGGATGTATGAAAAGTATGCAGAAAAATATGCACTTGATGAAAAGGTACAGGACTGGATGAAACGTGTAAATCCTTGGGCGTTGCAGCGTATTACCGAAACGCTTCTTGAAGCTGAAGCAAGGGGGCTGTGGAATGCAAAGGAAAAGACAATGAAGGAGCTAAAAAATCTGTATTTATCCATTGAGGGAGAATTGGAAGGCGAAGGGGATGACAATGTGTGAAATTCCACCAATTCGAATGCTTGTGCTCACGTTGACCGGCCGATGTAATTTTAAGTGCCTTTATTGTTATGCTTCAGAGCAGGATCCAGTTGATATGACTGAAGAAACTGCCATAGCTGCAGTGGCTTTAGCGCATGTGTCGAAAAATCAATTTCTTCTCCAGTTTTCCGGAGGAGAACCGTTGCTGCAATTTCCTTTAATCCGGAAAGTAGTGGATTTTGTAGAGAAAAATCATGTGAATGCACAGATGCAGATACAAACGAATGGAGCTTTGCTGACGAAAGACATTGGAAAGTGGCTTTTTGACCATAATGTGGGGATCGGTATTTCCTGTGACGGTCGTCCTGAACTTATGAACCGCTTGCGTGTTTCAAAAGATGGAGACAGATCTTCGCAAAAAGTGATTCAAGCTTTCCAAAATCTGGGAGAGGTAAATATAGAGGCCGGAATTACCTGTGTAGTAACTGATGATACGGTGGAGCAGCTGGATGGGATTGCTGATATGGCATACTTTTATGGGAATGTCCATCAGATTGGTTTTGATATACTCAGAGAGCAGGGGCGCGGGAAAGGATTACATGCGCCCACTGCCGAGCAAATGGAAAAAGCTCTTGAAAGGACTGCAAAGAAAATGGATATGTTGGAAGAAATTACAGGAAAACATATTCATTTTACACAGGAAGATCGGGTGCGAATGCTGCAGAGGACGGGGAAGTATGAGTTTCCTCAATGTTTTGCTATGAATGGGGAAGCTGCTTTCGTGGATGTGCATGGTGATATTTATGCCTGTTCTTCACTGATGGGAAAGAGTGAATATAAATTGGGCAATGTATATACAGGCAGGTGCCCGGAAAATGTCAGGAAGGTAGGAGCGTTTATTAGGAACTCTATGAAAGCGTGCAGAATGTGTGAGTGTTTTTCACTTTGCGGGGGAGGATGCTTTTCCCGATGGCTTAATAAGAAGGGACAAGTAAGGCGTTTGGAAGCAGAATGCGCATTAAAAAGATTTTTTATTAAACGGTATCTAAAAAGACAGGAGAAAGCCATATGAAAAGACAGGGAGTATTTCCATTTACCGCGATTATCGGACAGGAAGAAATGAAAAAGGCGCTCATACTCAATGTGGTCAATCCCCGATTAGGCGGTGTTCTTATTCAGGGAGAAAAAGGGACCGCTAAATCTACGGCTGTTCGTGCACTGGCGGATTTATTACCGCCGCGAAAATGTATTCAAGGATGCCATTACCATGACGATCCTGAAAATAAAACAAACTGGTGTGACAGCTGTCACGAATTATATGACACCAAAGAACCTCCAGTAGTATTATCGCCCATGAAAGTGGTAGAACTGCCGGTCAGCGCGACAGAAGACCGTATCGTGGGAACATTGGACATTGAACTGGCGATACGGGAAGGACGTCGTAGTTTTGAAACAGGCATTTTGGCAGATGCGAACCGTAATATCTTATATGTAGATGAGATTAACCTTTTGGACGATCATGCCGTAGATATCCTTTTAGATTCGGCAGCTATGGGAATTAATACAGTAGAGCGCGAAGGAATTTCCTATTCCCATCCTGCGCAGTTTTCTCTTGTAGGAACGATGAACCCGGAAGAGGGGGACATCCGTCCACAGTTATTAGATCGTTTCGCATTATCAGTCAAAGTTGCGGGAGAACAAAATCCGGAGAAAAGGGCGGAGATTGTAAAACGCCGATTGGCATATGAGGCGGATTCGGAGAAGTTTATTGCGGATTGGAAAGAGGAACAGGAAAAAGAAGTGGGGATGATAGAGCAGGCTATAAAATTGCTCCCACGGGTTATGGTTTCTGACAGTTTACTGCTTCTTGCCGCTAAAATATCTATATTGCTTGGGGTTGATGGGCATCGGGCAGATATAACATTGATTAAAACAGCAGAAACGATAGCAGCTGTTGAAGGGCGTACAGCAGTAAACAGGGAAGATCTGAGAGCGGCGTCAAGGATGGTGCTCCCGCATCGTATGCATCGCCGCCCGTTTGAAGAACAAACATTGAATTGGGAGCAGGTGGATCAGGTTATTGATGATGAAACGCAATAATTTTCCTTTCTCTGCTGTATTGGGACTAAATCATGCAAAAACAGCCATACTTATTGTGCTGGTAAATCCTCGCGCCGGTGGTCTTTTGATTTCCGGACCTCGAGGCATTGGCAAATCTACACTGATGAGAAGCACACAGGAACTGATTGAAAGACCGTGGCGGGATATACCGGTAAGTGTTACCGAAGACCGGTTGTTTGGTACCATTGATACTGAAAAAGCCATTTACAGCGGACAGAAAAAACTGTATCCCGGAATTATTAATGAAGCGGATCAAGGTGTGCTCTATTTAGATGATGCTAATTTATTGCGGGAGGATTTGCTGGATTTTATTTTAAATATTGCAGAAGTTGGGGCGTATCAGCTTGAACGGGATGGATTATCACTGCGGTGTGATACGAGTTTTACCGTTATTGCCGCGATAAATCCGGAGAGCGGGATGCTATCCGGGGCTTGTTTGGATCAGTTTGGGCTTTTCGTAAATGTTGACAATATCCATGATGAAAATACACGTGTTGAGATATTAAAACGTACTATTTCTTTTGAAAAGGATTGTGCGTCTTTTTGTAAATTATGGAAATTGGAAAATGAAAAAATAAAGAAGGCAATACATTCTGCAATGTCCTTGCTGCCCAAAGTGGTTGTTTCATCGGCCATGATACAGTTGGCATCGGTATATGCTTTAAAAGCACATGTATCCGGACATCGGGCGGATATCTATTTAATTGAAGCGGCACGAGCATTGGCTGCCTTGGCAGAAAGAAGATATGTATTGCCTAAGGATCTGGAAAAAGCGGCGGAATTCGTACTTCCCCACCGTATGAGAAAGAACTGGGAAGAGGAACTGCCGCAGTCTGATGAACTAGAAGATCCGGATAAAAACAATACAGAGAAAGATCAGGAATCCGAAAATAACGATCCTGGTGATGATGGAGAGGATCCAAGCGGGAATCATATTGTTGAAGCGATGGGGAATGGGGGTAACAATGATGAATCATCATCGGATATGCCGGAATTTCCGCAGGGGGCGGATGATGAAAAAGTAGATTCCGCAGATTTACATGTAACTCTTCCTCCGCTCTGGATACAGAACGAGAAAAAACAATTTACCCCCAAAGGCAGTGGAAAGAGACATATAACGAGAAGCGATGAGAGACAGGGACGGTATGTAAAAGCCGGTATTCCTAAGGGTGAAACACATGATATTGCAATTGATGCCACACTCCGCGCAGCGGCACCCTATCAAAAAGGCAGACAATCCAACGGATGCGCTGTGGTCATCCGTCATGAGGATATCCGGCGGAAAGAAAGGGAAAAAAGGACAGGCAATATATTTTTATTTCTTGTTGACGCAAGTGGATCTATGGGTGCCCGTGAACGGATGAAAGCGGTTAAGGGGGTGGTATTTAAAATGCTGGCGGATGCTTACCAGAAACGTGATAGAGTGGGTATGATCGCATTTAGGCGGGATAGGGCGGAAGTCCTTTTACCGATAACACGAAGTATAGAATTTGCACAAAAGAAGTTAGCAGCACTTCCCACTGGCGGTAAAACACCACTTGCCCAGGGGCTTATAAAAGCGGAAGATATGCTCGACAGGCTTTACAGGCAGGATCCGTTACAAGATCCGGTGTTAATTTTGATTACTGATGGGAGAGCAACCAATTCGCTTAATAAAAATACAGACCCCGTGAGAGATGCATTGTCAGAAGCAGAGCGGATTGGACATCGGCATATGCCGATCGCAGTGATTGATACAGAATCGAGTTTTATTAAACTGGGACTTGCAAAAGAATTGGCGCAGAAAATGGGTGCATCGTATTTTCATGTAGACAAGATAAGCGAAGATCGTTTGCTATGCATAGGACGGCAAACAGCTTATGAGCGAGGACAGTATGATTTGTAGAATATTATTCCTTTTCGCAGTGATCTTTTCAGCATTGTTTCATTTGACGGTTTATGGGAATGGATCAGTTCGATTGGATGTACAATTTCCTTACAGTTTGAATGGAGAAAAGCATAAAGTAATACCTGCGGGGAGTACACAAATTTTATTTTTAAATATTGAGAGCATAGATCTTCCGAAAGAAGAAACGGCTAATATCAAAGTGACTCTGCCAAGTGGTATCCATGCGCTGAAAATGGAAGGCTGGAACACGGCAAAAGATAATGTGATTACAGCAAAGTGGAAGCTGCCGGCCAATTATGGACAAGTCTTTTCGGTTGTTTCTCTTTCTTGTGATAAGGATCTGAAAGAAGGAAATTATGCAATTTCTGTAGAAATTCGTTATGACGGTAAAGAATATATACAAAAAGTTGATTTCAGTATCGGCAAAAGCGAAGCATCCGCTGCAGGAGTTTCTGAAGAAAAGGAAAATTCTACTTGGTATATACAACGTATCGTTGCCCCTGTAGATGAAGATGGAAAAGTCGATCAAAGAGAAGCAAAAGATATATTGTATGTACGGGATGTGACTCTTGAGAACATAAGGAATCGGCTTATAGGAAGCAAGCCCGCAGATTGGCCGTCATTATTGAATACGCCGGCAGCGTATATTCTCCTTGAAATGAGAAATCCGAATAAAGATACAAGAACACTTCATTTCGTGGCAGAACTTATGGACCGGCCCAGTGGTGAAGTGAAGAAGGGATTAATTTCGGTCAGGACTGAAGATGGAGGCATCGGCTGGAGTGATGAGAACACTGATGCTACGGAAGCATCTATAGGTCTTTTGCCGCAAGTAAGCCAACCGGTTATCATGCCGCTTTATATAAACCCATTCACCATTAATGAAGGCAATTATAATTTACGGATTACTTTGACTGATGGAAATACATCAAAAGTAACAGAAGTTCCGTTGACAATTGTGAAAAGAAAAAGTACAGAGATATTTGCCATCGGTTTTGCCGGGGCTTGCGTAGCATTTGTAATGGCATCCTTTAAAAAGCTGAAGAAATGTACTATCCGGATTGGCGCACGGGGAGATATTACAGTGGCTCTTTTTGCCGCGCTTGCTTTTGGCGGTGTTGTTGTACCCGTAACTTTGCTGGGAGACTTTTTTCATGTTATCTTAGGGCCGTTTTCGGGGCTTATAACAGGGGTCTTAAATGGTATTGTGCAATACCTCCTTTTAATGGCGTTGTTAATTTTATTCAGGCGTCCCGGTGTATTATCGTTGTTTTTCCTGATGCGTTGGCTCCTGTCTGCCATACTTTTCGGGCGTGTTACATTGGTGGGAATCCTGATTTGCTCAGTATCTATTGTTGTTTTAGAGTTTGTGCTATGGGTTTGGGGATTCTTTAAAAAAGAAGTAATCACGGAACAATACGCTGTTTTGATTGCGGTAATGATAGGTATAGCTGATGCGTTTATTACCTTTATAAACATGCAGCAGATGATGTTCTTTTATCGTTTATACTATGCCAATTGGTTTATTGCCCTCTATATGCTGGTTAATGGGATTCTATACAGCAGTATTGGTGCCTGGATGGGGTATCGTATGGGAGAGAAGCTTAAGCAGGTGATGGGAACATGATTTTAGATATTCAAAATGTGTCTTGCCGATATACTTCCAGAGAAAAGGATACGCTTACAGGAGTCAATCTTCGTATAGAAGAAGGAGAAATGGTGCTTATTGCAGGTAGATCCGGATGTGGAAAATCCACTTTAGTAAAAGCGGTGACAGGACTGCTGGATAAAGAGGATGGTTCTATAGACGGGAAAATCTTTTTGGATGGAAAGGACACGGCGGCGATGTCCGCAGAAGAGATAGGCGTTTTTGTGGGAACAGTATACCAACTGTCTCTTATACACATCTCCGAGCCCACGAGCCGCTCATGAATCTCGTATGC
>ENA-OYYX01000566-OYYX01000566.1-human-gut-metagenome-genome-assembly--contig:-NODE-566-length-9659-cov-12.912120_pt1:0-7500 | contig 9659 bp, 10 predicted proteins | sample MGYA00244070_ERZ653464 | MGnify/ENA primary metagenome ERZ653464 (study PRJEB26926, sample SAMN06165152) | human gut metagenome | biome: ENVO:00009003; feature: ENVO:2100002; material...
ATGAGCGTCTCGTGGGCTCGGAGATGTGTATAAGAGACAGGTGTGGCAGAATGTACGACATGGAGGAATTTATGGAACTTTGCAGTCCGGTTCCCCCATTGTCCCGGCTGCGGCGGCGTAGTCAAGCCGGATGTGGTGCTTTATGAGGAAATGCTTGACAGAAATACGATTGAAGACGCGATTGATAAAATATCCCATGCGGATATGCTGATTATCGGCGGGACGAGTTTGGTGGTTTATCCGGCGGCGGGATATGTGGATTATTTCCAAGGCGACTCCCTGGTTATGATCAACCGTGACGAAACGCCGAGAGACAGCCGCTGTTCTCTGGTGTTCCGCGAAAGTGTGGGCAAGGTACTGGAAGCAGGCGTGGCGGCGCTGAAAGAGTAAGCGTGGAAATTTATTTATTAAAAATGGGAGAGGTACATGGAATTTTTTTCTGTGGCCTCTTTTATTTCCTGTGGAGTCCATGTTTCATGGTAAAATAGAAAAAATGTGTAATAGGAATGTGATGGCTATGGAAATCGATTTTGAAGCGGATGCGTTTGATGAGGGGCGCCATTTGCGTGATGTTATACGGGGGTATAAAGGATTTTCTTCCGCTTTATGGAAACGGATAAAATGGAACGGGGAGGTTTGGCTGAACGGTACCCGGATTCATAATGCGAAAACCGTTCTTCATGAAGGAGACCGCGTCCGTTTGGTGTGGGATGAATCGTCAGACATTGTGCCTGCTGATATTCCCCTGGATATTCTCTATGAGGACGATACTCTTCTTGTGGTGAACAAGGGAACAGGAATGATTATCCATCCTACGAATGCAGGAATCCATGATACCCTGGTGAATGCGGTAGCGGGATATTTCCAAAAGAAGGGAGAAAAATCGGGGATCCATCCTGTATATCGCCTGGACAGAAATACGACAGGGGTGGTGGTAGTCGCCAAGTCGGCGAAAGCGCAGTATGCGCTGACCCGTTCCCATGATCTTATACATCGGGAGTATATCGCCGTGGCAGGCGGTTATATTCCCGGAGAGTTCGGCATTGTCGACGCGCCTATCGGGAGGAAAGAGGGAAGCATTATTGAGTGGACGGTACGGAAAGACGGCAGACCCGCGCGGACGGAATATACTGTTCTCCGCCACGGGGACAACTATACCGTTTTAAAGCTCCATCTTCTCACCGGACGGACGCATCAGATCCGTGTCCATGCACGGTACATGGGGACACCGCTTTTAGGTGATGATTTGTATGGCGGGAATCATGATTTGATAAGCCGCCAGGCGCTCCATGCGCATACAGTCACTCTCACCCATCCCGAAACGGGAGAAGCGATGAAGTTCACTGCGCCTGTACCTGCCGATATGGAACCTTTTATGAATGAGGGAAAAAATATGCATATTGAAACGAAAAGCGGCGTATCTTTCCTCACTTTTGATGTTTTTAAAAATGAGAATCTGATAGCAGCCGTGTCTACAAAGAACGGAGGAGTCAGTACAGGGGCATACCATTCGCTCAATATGGGGTTTTCTACGGATGATGCGCCGGAAAAAGTCAGAGAAAATCGGAAACGCTTCTTTGATGTCCTCGGCATTATTCCCGAAAGGCTGGTGAACTGCGCATTGGTTCACGGCATCCATATGGAGAAGGTGGGAAAGGCGGACTGCGGACGCGGTGCGCAGGATTTCACTTCCGCCATTCCCGCGTGCGACGGCTTGTATACTAATGAAAAGAACGTGCCCCTCGGACTGAATTATGCCGACTGTACGCCGCTCCTTTTTTATGACCCCGTGACGTCTTCCATTGCGGTGGCGCATGGAGGATGGCGGGGAACGGCAGGAAATATAGCGGGGGAAGCGGTGCGTCATTTACAGGAAAGCTATGGCGCCGAGCCGAAGAATATAAAAGCGGGGATCGGACCGGCTATCGGTAAATCCGTCTTTGAAGTGGAAAAAGATGTGGTGGAAGCTTTTGAAAAGATATTTGATAAAGAAGAAATGAAGAGGCTTTCAGCACCTAAGGGAGAAGGAAAGATTCTTATCGATCTGCCGCTGGCGAACCGTATACTTATAGAGCGGGCAGGTATTCTGCCGGAAAATATTGAAGACTGCGGCATCTGTACGTATTGCAGGAATGATTTGTTTTATTCTTACAGAAAAGCGGCAGGCAGAACCGGACGCCACATGGCGGTAATGATGTTGAAGTGATGGATGAAAACATGGAGTTGAAACACTATAAAACGCGGTGGATTATCATACACCGCGTTTTATAGTGTCCTTTTCCCGAAAATCGGGTGGGTGGTGGGCTTTAAACTTCTTTTTTCGATAACGTCCAAAGCCTCATCCATGGATAAGTCGCGCCGCCCTTCATCCGTTTCATAAACGAGGACGGGAATGTCCGCGCCCAGTTCGCTTCCCGGCAGGTATACATATTCTTTTGTATGATGGTCGCCGTAAATGAAACCGGCAAGTAATTTGCTTTCTGTTAGTTTTTTCATGATTCATTCCATTCTGTAAGAAGAAGAGGTTTAAAGTCCAGATAATCGGAGGAGGTGAGATGGAGCTGTATGCCTTCCAGCTCCTTCGGCAGGTTGTTAAAATTCTGTTTACCGTGGATATGCCCGTAAATGCAGTCTGTTACGCCGTGGGATCTCATGATCTCCATCATTTTCGTAGGCCTTCTCTGCTCATCAAAAGGAGGATAGTGGAGAATGGCGAAAATTTTCTTGCAGTTAAATTTTTCCGCTTCTATGAGGGAACGTTCCAGCCGTCCCTGTTCCCTCAGGATAATCACTTTATCTTCTTCCGTTATTTTTTTTGATGTCTCGGGGATCCATCCCCGTGTGCCTGCGAGCGCTATATTTTCTACGGATAAAGCAGAATTGAAAATAAATTCAAAAGCATTGTCTGTCATTCGTTTCATTTTTGATACGGTGTTCCACCAGTAATCGTGATTGCCACGGACGATGATTTTCCGGCCGGGGAGTGCGGAAAGCGTTTTCAGGTCGGAAAGAGCATCTTCCAGATGAGTGGCCCAGGAAATATCGCCCGCCATGATGACCGTGTCGCCGGCGGTAATGGTTTCTTTCCATGCAGAGAGAATTTTTTCACGGTGATTTTTCCAGTTTTCTCCGAAAATATCCATCGGTTTTGTCGGCGGGTCGCCGGAGAGGTGGAAATCACTGAAGGCATACAGTTTCAATAGGTTCTCCTTAAAGTAATCAGCCGAAATATTTGGGTGAGGTAAGCATTGAGATAATATTTTTTGAGCTTTCATCATCCATGACGTGGGTAATGCGATACCCCATGTACAGCGGACTTGCTATATAGCGGGGGAACAGTTTCACATGGATGTGTTTCATATGGTAGAAAAATAAATTATAACTGTTGCAGGGGATAGGGAAATCATGAAGAATGTAGTTTGCGATTTTTTGAATGGTATCGGCAAAAGTGTCTGTGCAGCCGTCCGTCTTAAGTGTTACATTCAGTTCCCCCATGCCGCATATGGGGTATGATGAAAGGGAAGCAAAGCAATTCTCGTCTTCATGAAAGATTGTTCCCAGAAAGTTTTCGCGGTCGATATTGTCTCTGTAATCGTAATCCTCAAGTCCGATAATCTGGGAGTGGGGATGGCGCTGGGATCCACCCGATTCAGGACCGTAGTTGCGGAAATAGATTACCGAGCGGAAACGAGGATCTCTTTCCAGCAAATTCCATTTTTCCAGGCCGAAGGAAATGACTTGCCGCGCTTTTTCCTTGGTATATTCCGTGAGATCTGTTTCATGGACTGCCGATTCGATAATCACTGTGGGATAAGTGTTTCTGAAAACAGGATACTTATTCATGAGCCAAATGATGTCGCCTTTTTCATCTAAGATATCTGTCAGTGTTTCTCTGTGGCAGAACGGGCAGCTTGTCTGCGTCCCCGAATGAGGTTTATGTTTTCCAATAGATATATCGTAAATAACAGGAGTAGTCATAAGAGTCCCTTCTTTCCATGCTTATTATATCATGGCAGGAAGGGGAATCTATCCGCCGGAAACGATAAGAATACCCTGCAAAAGAATTCTTCAAAAAATTTATCGCTTTACTTGACAAAAGTAAAGCGGTGAGTTAGTATACTGTCATAGTATTTATTTAGCAAGATAAAGTGGAAAAGAAAAGGAGAACGAATATGAACTGGAAAAAAATGATTGTCATTGGCGCATTGGCCTGCGGAGCTGCCGGATTGGTGGCAGGCTGCGGCGGTGAAAAGAAAGCAGCGGCTCCGGCAGCCGACAAATCGGCAAAGCCGACAAAAATTGTGGCAGGGATGGATGATACTTTCGCGCCGATGGGATTCCGTGATGACAAAGGTGAAATCGTGGGTTTCGACATCGATATGGCAAAAGCTGTTTCCAAAGAAATCGGGATACCCATTGAGTTTAAACCGATTGACTGGGCGAGCAAAGAGACTGAATTGGAATCCGGCCGCATCGACTGCATCTGGAATGGGTTCACCATGACGCCGGAACGGCAGAAAGCTCTTGCTTTTACGAAACCGTATATGGATAATGTACAAGTCTATGTAGTTCTTGCTGACAGCGCCGTACAAAAAGCAGAAGAGTTGAAAGGAAAGAAATTGTCCATTCAGGAGTCCAGCACGGCGCAGACGCTTTTGGATCGTGATGAAAATCTGAAAAAGTCTTTTGGAGAGATCAAAGCTTACCCCGATCTGACCGCATGCTTTATGGATCTGGAATCGGGACGTGCCGATGCGGTACTGGCGGACACCTGCCTGATTGAATACTATATGACAAAGAAACCGAATAAGTTCCGTGAACTTCCGGGTGAAGTATCGAAAGACACCTTTTCCATTGGAATCAAAAAAGATAATAAGGTCCTTGTGGATATTTTGAATGACGGTATTGACAAGGTCATCAAAAATGGTGAAGCCGCTAAGATTTCCCAGAAATGGTTCGGCAAAGATATCGTCCTGAAATAAGCTGAAATGAAGAAATGGGCAGGCGTAATGCACGCCGGCCTCTTTCTTTTGAAAAAACGGTTTCTTATTATCCTCAGTTGATGTATAATAAGTGGCGATTTCTCATTACACTGTAATAAAGTTTTTGAAGAGGGATTTATGGATTACATTTTCCGTATACTGCCGAATATGTTCAGCGGTCTTGGCGTTTCCGCCCAAATATTTATTTTTACCATCGTGTTGTCGCTTCCTCTCGGAATGCTTCTTGCCATGGTACGTATTTCCAAAGTCGGTCTGTTCCGTCAGGCGGCGGGGGCGTACATCTATCTGATGCGCGGAACGCCGCTCATGCTTCAGATTATGTTCATCTACTACGGGCTGCCTTTGATTTTTGATCTGCAGATCAGCGATTTCCCTGCGGCTATACTTGCCTTTGTAGCTAACTATGCGGCGTATTTTGCAGAAATATTCCGTGGCGGGATCCAGTCCATCAGCAGGGGGCAGTATGAGGGGGCGAAAGTGCTCGGCTTTACCTACAAACAGACAATGTGGCATATTATCCTGCCGCAGGTAGTGAAACGCGTCATTCCGCCTTTGGGAAATGAAACCATCACACTTCTGAAAGATACGTCCCTTGTATACATTCTTGCCATGAACGATTTGATGCGTGTTACCCGTGCGTTTGTACAGCGTGATTTTGACACGACTCCGTTCTTGGTGGCAGGTGTTTTCTATCTTGTTTGTACCGCGGTTCTGACGAAAATTCTGACCTATGTTGAAAATCGCTATGCCGTTTATGAGGAGTAAGCCATGAGTTTTATTGAAATGAGAAATATACGGAAGGATTTTGGGAAAAATACGATCCTTCACGGCGTGGATATGGATTTGGAAAAAGGAAAAGTAATTTCCATTATCGGACCGTCAGGCGCTGGAAAAAGTACGCTTCTCCGATGTCTGAACCATTTGGAACTCATCCAGGGCGGATCTATCTGTGTGGAAGGAGAATACCTGGCACAGGAAAAAGACGGCAAAGTCGTTTATGCCGATGATGTGACGGCAAGAAGGATCCTTCTCCGTATGGGCATGGTATTCCAGTCTTTTAACCTCTTTCCGCACATGACGGTCTTGGATAATATTCTTGCCGCGCCGGTCTATGTGAAAGGAATGAAGCGGGAGGATGTAATTCCTACTGCTGACGCTCTTCTTGACAAAGTCGGACTGTTAAATAAGAAAGACGTTTATCCGGGCAGTCTTTCCGGTGGGCAGAAACAGCGTGTAGCCATCGCCCGGGCGCTTGCTATGAATCCTGATATCATGCTCTTTGACGAACCTACTTCGGCACTTGATCCTGAACTGACAGGAGAAGTTTTGAAAACCATCCAGCAGCTGGCTGATGAGAATATGACCATGGCAATCGTTACCCACGAAATGGCTTTCGCAAAATCAGTTTCCGATAAAGTCCTTTTTATGGTAGACGGAAAAGTGGAAGAGGAAGGAACGAGCACACAAATTTTTGAAAATCCTCAAAGCGAAAGGACGCGCTCGTTTCTTCAGTCCATTTTGAGATAAAATCCTTAAAAAATATTTTCGAATGAAACATCTGCTTCGGCGGGTGTTTTCTTTTGCGATTTTAGATCAATAAAAAATGGCCGTCTTTGGAAGAACGGCCGCAAATGCATTTTATTGAGAGGTTACTTGATACGATTCAGGATGGCAACAGCTTCTTCTGCGGAAATATCCCCACTGACCGGAGTGAAAATCGCTTGGTTGCCCAGCATCACCGTACCGTTCTGTACATATGCGTCATAAATATTCTGCCCGTGATCATAAGCGGCGGCAAGATTGCCCATGACGAGATATTTCCTTTCTGTAGAACTCATGTCGGCAAGTGGGGCGGGTTTGAGGAAATCCTTTTTATTAATTTGTACTACATCCGAATTATTCTTGATTGTTACACGGCCGCCGGACAGTGCGGAGATTTTCTTTTCATAATTATCACGCCGCTCCTTGTGGCCGGGGTGGTCATTAGGGGAGAAGATTTCACCGATAAAGTTTCCGGCAGTATCGCCCTTCTTTTCAATGACCCGCTCCCATAGAGCTGCGCCTGCACCCGGATTATAGCCTGCCTGGTAACAATAATCGAAAGCCAGATTATCTGCTTCCCATTCTGCTTTCTTGGTGATCTGCACATTGTTAATATGCTGAGTAAGCACTCCCATGGCCTTGTCTGAAAAAGCGCTTCCGCCTATGGCGCCGGCAAGTATCGTGCCGCCAATGGCTGTCTTTAATTTTTTCCGTGTGCCGTGAAGTACGTGGTCTTTCTGTCCGTGACCCATCTCATGAGCGATGACTACGGCGATTTCGTCTATATTTTCCGACAGATTGAAAATCCCTTCATTCACCGTCATTACATGACCAAGACCGCAGGACGCATTAAATGTCTGATCAGCATTCAAAAAGTATAAGTAGGGTTTGTTATAAATAGAAGGATCAGATGCACCGATGCCTTGGGTAAGCCGTCCCATAATGTCATCCAAAA
>ENA-OYYX01000570-OYYX01000570.1-human-gut-metagenome-genome-assembly--contig:-NODE-570-length-9550-cov-4.519642_pt1 | contig 9550 bp, 6 predicted proteins | sample MGYA00244070_ERZ653464 | MGnify/ENA primary metagenome ERZ653464 (study PRJEB26926, sample SAMN06165152) | human gut metagenome | biome: ENVO:00009003; feature: ENVO:2100002; material: ENVO:00002003...
GATCTACACCGTCTAATTCGTCGGCAGCGTCAGATGTGTATAAGAGACAGTACAATGGGCATCAAGACCATCATGCAGGCTAAGAAGATTCTTATTGTTGCAAGTGGTGAGGATAAGGCAGAGATTGTTCACAAGGCTTTCTTTGGACCGATTACACCACAGGTGCCGGCTTCTGTATTGCAGCTGCACAATGATGTTACGCTTGTAGCGGATGAGGCTGCATTGAGTTGTTTGTAGATGTTTTTTAGTTGAGAAGGTGCATGTATATGATAATAAAAAATGCAAGGGTATTTACAGAGGATGGCAGCTTCATGCAAGGCGATGTTGTCGTTAAGGATGGCCGTTTTGACAGTGTTTTGGAGAGAACAGCTGACACGGACGCGGCTAATGACAGCGAATCGCAGGAGATTATAGATGCATCAGGTCTTATCATGATACCGGGTCTTGTGGATATTCATTTTCATGGATGCAAGGGAGCTGATATGTGTGACGGTACCACAGAGGCACTTGATGTGATTACAGCATACGAGGCTTCTGTCGGAGTGACGAGCGTGTGTCCGGCTACTATGACCATTCAAAGGGATGAGCTTTTGAGTGTCATGAAAAATGCCGGTGATTATAATTATCATGGTGGTGCACATCTTGTAGGTATCAATATGGAGGGACCTTTTATCAGTCCTTCTAAAAAGGGCGCACAGGCGGCAGAGAATATCATGCGATGTGATTATGATTATTTCTGTGAGCTTCAGGATGCGGCCCATGGCTTGATAAAGCTTGTAGATATCGCTCCGGAGGAGCCGGGCGCGATTGATTTTATAGACAGGGTAAGAGGAAGTGTTGTGGTTTCAATAGCACACACAGCGGCGGATTATGACACCGCAGTAGAGGCTATTGAGCATGGTGCAAGCCATGCTACACATTTGTATAATGCGATGCCACCGCTTCATCACAGAAATCCGGGAGTTATCGGGGCTGTGAGAGATTCAAAAAAATGTCATGCAGAGCTCATTTGTGACGGAGTGCATATTCATCCGTCGGTTATCAGGGCGACATTTGCCATGTTTGGGGCTGAGCGCATGATTTTAATAAGTGACAGCATGAGAGCCACAGGGCTTGAGGATGGTGAGTATACACTCGGTGGACAGGCAGTGACGGTCAGAGGTTCGCTTGCCACACTCCATGATGGGACAATTGCCGGTTCGGCAACCAATCTGATGGATTGTATGCGGTTTGCAGTAAGGCAGGCAGGCATTCCACTTGAGGAGGCAATTATGTGTGCTACAGCCAATCCGGCTAAGGAGATTGGCATCTATGATGAAGCAGGTAGCATTTCTGCAGGAAAGAGAGCAGATTTTGTGCTTCTCAATGATGATTTGGATATTGTGAGTGTGTATATCAACGGAAAGGAGATATCATGTTAGGTTTTTTTAAGAATAAGTCAAAGGGAAAGGTGATCTGTTCTCCGTGCAACGGTAGAGTGGTTCCTATTACAGAGGTTCCGGATCCTACATTTTCTGAGAAGATATTGGGAGACGGCGTGGCCGTGATTCCTTCTGAGGGCAGGTTTTACGCTCCGGCGGATGGTGAGGTGACAGCTGTATTTGATACGTTGCATGCTTTTACCATGACGACCACTCAGGGAGTCGAGTTGCTTTTGCACATTGGTCTGGATACAGTGACACTAAAGGGTGATCCTTTTAAATCACATATTTCTGTTGGTGATCAGGTGAAGAAGGGCGACCTTTTGATGGAGGCTGACCTGGAGCAGATTAAGGCAGCAGATCTTAATGTCATTACTCCGGTTTTAATTGGCAACACTGCTGATTATAGTGAGATAAAGATGCTCAAAGAGGGTGATGTATCCGCCGGTGATGAGATTTTAAGTCTCGCGTAGATTTGAATATAATTATATAATAATAACGAACTTTATTGGAGTATCTCCAGTTTAGTATACATAATGTAAAGGAGGGGAAATTTATGAAATTTCTTCAAAAACTGGGTAAAGCTTTAATGCTTCCCGTAGCAGTACTTCCTATCTGTGGTATCCTCATGGGTATTGGATATTATTTATGTCCTGCAACCATGCAGGGTGGTGACATCGAGGGTGTACGTAATTTAATAGGTCTGTTTTTAGTTAAAGCAGGGGGCGCTTTGATTGACAACATGGCCATCCTTTTTGTAATCGGCGTTGGTGTCGGTATGTCGGAAAAGAACGACGGTACCGGCGGTATTGCAGCTTTAGCTTCATGGCTGATGATGACAACACTCCTGTCTACAGACTTTGTTACAAAAATCATGCCATCTATCGCTGACAGCGCTACAAAGACACTTGCATTCGACAAGATTGCAAACCCATTTATCGGTATCTTAGCCGGTGTTATTGGTTCTTTGTGTTACAACAGATTTAAGGATACAAAGCTTCCTGACTGGCTGTCATTCTTCAGCGGCAAGCGTTGCGTAGCAATTATCGCAGGTGTTGTTTCAATCCTTGTATCTGTAGTATTACTGTTTGTATGGCCATTACTTTTCGGTGCTCTTGTATCTATCGGTAAAGCAATCGTTGGTCTTGATGTAGTCGGCGCAGGTATCTATGCATTCCTGAACCGTCTGTTAATCCCTACAGGATTACACCACGCATTAAACAATGTATTCTGGTTCGATACTATCGGACTTGGAGACCTCTCTCATTTCTGGGCAGGCGAGACATCAAAGGATGTTTCATGGAGCCTCGGAATGTACATGTCAGGTTTCTTCCCATGTATGATGTTTGGTATTCCTGGTGCAGCACTTGCCATGGTTAAGTGTGCAAAGCCTGCTAAGAAAAAGGCTGCTATCGGTATCCTTGCTTCTGCAGCTATCTGTGCATTCATCTGTGGTGTTACAGAGCCTTTCGAGTTTGCATTTATGTTCCTTGCTCCTGTTCTCTATGTGATTTATGCTTTACTTTATGGTATTTTCACAATGATTACAGTAGCTCTTGGATTTAGAGCAGGCTTCTCATTCTCAGCCGGTGGGATGGATTTATTATTCTCATCTTCACTTCCGGCTGCAGCAAGGACATGGCTCATCATTCCTCTTGGAATCGCAGCTTTTATCGTATTCTACATTGTATTCTATTTCGCTATCAAGAAATGGGATCTTAAGACCCCTGGTAGAGAGGACGATGATGTCGAGGCAGAGAAGAAGGCAGTGCTTTCTAACAATGACTACACAGCAGTTGCAAAGACTATTCTTGAGGGCTGCGGTGGCAAAGACAATATTGCAAGCATTGACAACTGCATCACAAGACTCAGACTTGAGGTTAAGGATATCACTCAGGTTGATGACAAGAAGATTAAATCTGCAGGTGTTGCAGGCGTTATGAAGCCTGGCAAGAATTCTGTTCAGGTTATTATCGGAACCAAGGTTCAGTTTGTTGCGGATGAGTTTTCTAAGCTTTGTGAGTAGATTTGTTCAGCAATATAGCAGTGATGATTCACATTAGGTGATTCACATAATTTCATAATACATGATTAAAAGCCACACCGGGTGTTATGCCTGGGGTGGCTTTTTTAGTTGGTTCGGGCTGTAAGCCCCGCCCGGTCGTGGTGCACACGGAAATGCATAGCTTTACAGCAAGGGTTGAAAAACAAACAAATGTTTGTTATAATAAATGAAGCGAGGAAATAAAAGTATATTAGGTTTAGTAATTTAAGTATTTATTTAATTTATTGTAATTAGGGAAAATCCAATATCAATCGATTGATAGAAAGAGTGATTTTATATGAACATATGGCTAAAGTTAAGGAAAACAGCTGCAATTACACTATGTGAATTACTTGCAATTGCTACAATTTTTACAGGCTGTGCCTCCGCTGATTTATCCGGCACTGAAGGTGCCGGGCATGCCACAGGAGCTGAAGTGGCAGGTGATGATTCTTCCGGTGCTTTAGGCAGCAAGGATAAAGCGGATGGGCCGCAGGAGGATCTTGTAAACAACAATTCCTACGTTTCCCTCGATGCGATTCCGGCATATGATGGCAAGGCATACGTGGCTGTCAACAATAATGAGCCTTTTTTTACAGACAGCGATATGACTACCACTGCTTTTGAAAATTACAGTGATTTGGATTCACTTGGCAGATGCGGCGTGGCTTATGCCAATATCTGCAGGGATATCATGCCGACTGAGGAGCGTGGCAAGATAGGCATGATAAAGCCATCAGGCTGGCATACGGTGAAGTATGATGTGATAAAGGACAGGTATTTATATAATCGCTGTCATCTTATTGGCTATCAGCTTGCCGGCGAGAATGCCAATCCGAAGAATCTTATTACCGGTACGAGATACCTGAATGTGGAGGGCATGCTGCCGTTTGAGAATCTGGTAGCGGATTATGTAAACAATACAGGAAATCATGTGCTTTACAGAGTGACTCCGATGTTCTCGGGCAGCAATCTAGTTGCAAACGGCGTTCTCATAGAGGCAAAGTCGGTTGAGGATAACGGTGGCGGCATACTTTTTAATGTCTATTGCTATAATGTGCAGCCCGGAGTCGGAATAAACTATGAGAATGGTGACAGCTGGCTGGATGGCACCACTCCGCAGCAGAGCGCTCAGACGGGTACACCGCAGAATGAAGGCTCGCAGAGCAGCGCTGGAAGCGGGGCAGGAGAAACCGGCTCTTCAGGCAGTACGACAGGAAGTGCATCATCAGGCTCAGACAGCTCAGTAGCAGAAAATAGCGCTGCAGATTCCTCAAACAGCGAGACTATGGTTCATATCACAGCAACCGGCAAGAAATATCACCGTGCGGGCTGTCGCACCTTGAAAAAGAGTGACACAGAGGTAACACTTGATGAAGCAAAATCCATGGGCTTGTCTCCGTGCGGAATTTGCAATCCACCACAGTAGATGTGCATTAGCATTTGCAAGCCACGACACCGCCAGGGCACACGCATATGTTTTGATTGAGCGGATAGCGAAGCCGCTTAGATATTGTAGGATTATGCACATGAAGCACAGAAATGACTTGCCATGGAGGGCAAGTCAAGGAGAACCGCGCCAAGGAAGGCGCGTTTCGACGGTTTCGTCAAGCATAGAAGCGCAAAAAGCATAATCCGTACAGTATCTTAGCGGCAAAGTGTAGCAAAAGCAAAGCATATGCGTGTGCCCTAACGGTGCCGTGGCTTGCAGCCCGTATAATTGCCATAAACCCTTGACGATTGCAAAACCGAAAAGTATAATAGAATAGCTAATGAATTCAATATTTTAATATAGATGGAGGAAACCAAATGGCACTGAGCAAAAAGCCGGTCAACGGCATGAAGGATATATTACCTGCAGAGATGGAAATCCGCGATTATGTGACAAGCGTGATCAAGGATACATACAGAAGCTTCGGATTTACACCGATAGAGACACCATGCATGGAGAATATAGCAAATCTCACAAGCAAGCAGGGCGGAGAAAATGAGAAGCTGATCTTCAAGGTAATGAAGAGAGGCGAGAAGCTGAATCTGGAGACAGCAAAGGAAGAGTCTGATGTAGTAGACTTTGGAATGCGCTATGACCTTACAGTGCCACTTTCAAGATATTATTCAAACAATGCCAACAACCTGCCATCGCCGTTTAAGGCACTTCAGATGGGCAGTGTGTGGAGAGCAGACAGACCTCAGAGAGGCCGCTACAGACAGTTTACACAGTGTGATATAGATATACTCGGAGAGCCAAGCAATCTGGCAGAGATAGAGCTGATTACAGCAACCACTACCACAATCGGCAGACTCGGCTTCGAGAACTTTGAGATAAGAATCAACGAGAGAAGAATCCTAAAGGCAATGGCTGCTTACAGTGGTTTTGCTGAGGAGGACTACGACAGCGTATTTATCACACTCGATAAGATGGACAAGATAGGAGTGGAAGGTGTTGCAAGTGAGCTTGCACAGGATGGCTACCCACAGGAAAATATTGACAAATATCTTGATTTGTTCAAGCTTTTGGAGCAGACAAGGGATGTCACTGAGGGTGTAAAAATACTTTCAGAAAAGCTCGGTGAATATTTAGACGAAGAAGTGGTTACAAATATGACAGAGATAGCTACGGCTGTTAATGCTACAAAGGGAGCAAAGTTTGAGCTCGTATTTGACCCTACACTTGTTCGTGGAATGAGCTACTACACAGGAACTATTTTTGAGATATCAATGCCTGAGCTTGGCGCAGCCTGTGGCGGTGGCGGACGATATGACAAGATGATTGGAAAGTTCACCGGAAATGATGTACCGGCCTGTGGTTTTTCAATCGGTTTTGAGAGAATTATCCTGCTTCTCATGGAGAGTGGCTTCAAGATTCCTGAGAGTCCAAAGAAGGTGGCTTATCTGGTTGAGAAGAAATATCCGGCAGACAAGCTTGTTGATGTCATGAACCAGGCAAAAGACGCAAGAGCAAACGGACAGCAGGTGCTTGTTGTGCGCATGAACAAGAACAAGAAATTCCAGAAGGAGCAGCTTATGAAAGAGGGCTACGAGGAGTTTGTTGAGTTCTTTAACAGATAGGAATCTGATAAGCAGCAGATTAGCTGTGTAGCAGCGGTACCAAACAGTTATTAGAATAAATATATAGTAGAAATATAAGGAGTATAAAATGGCAGAATCAATGCAGGGCTTACATAGAAGCCATAGATGTACAGAGGTATCAAATGCCAATATCGGTGAGAAGGTCACCGTGATGGGCTGGGTACAGAAGAGAAGAAATTTAGGAAGTCTCATTTTCGTAGATTTAAGAGACAGAAGCGGAATACTTCAGATAGTATTCGGCGAGGAAAATGTAGGTGCAGAGGGCTTTGAAAAGGCAGGCACCTTAAGAAGTGAGTTCGTCATTGCAGTTGAGGGAACTGTCCAGAAGAGAACAGCTGCTGTCAATGAGAACTTAAAGACAGGTGATATCGAGGTTATCGCTACATCAATCAGAGTGCTTTCAGAGGCACAGACACCTCCATTCCAGATTGAGGAGAATTCAAAGACCAGCGAGGACATCAGACTTAAATACCGTTATCTGGATCTTCGCCGCCCTGATATCCAGAGAAATCTCATGCTCAGAAGCAATGTGCTTCGTGTGATGCGTGACTTTATGGCAAACGAGGGCTTTTTGGAGATAGAGACACCAATCCTTTGCAAGTCTACACCGGAGGGAGCAAGAGATTATCTCGTGCCAAGCCGTATACACCACGGACATTTTTATGCGCTTCCACAGTCACCACAGCTCTTTAAGCAGCTTCTGATGGCTTCAGGCTATGACAGATATTTCCAGATTGCACGATGCTTCCGTGACGAGGATCTGCGTGCAGACAGACAGCCTGAGTTTACACAGGCAGATATGGAGCTTTCATTCGTAGATATCGATGATGTAATCGAGGTAAATGAGAGACTGTTAAAGCACCTTTTTAAAGAGGTCATAAATGTGGATGTTGAGATTCCGTTTAAGCGTATGCCTTGGCAGGAGGCTATGGACAGATTTGGTTCTGACAAGCCTGATACACGCTTTGGTATGGAGCTTTGCGATGTTTCGGAAGTGGTAAAGGACTGTGGCTTTGGAGTATTCACAGGAGCTCTTGAAAACGGTGGCTCTGTCCGCGGTATCAATGTAGAGGGACAGGCAAAGATGCCTCGTAAGAAGATTGACAAGCTTGTAGAGCACGCAAAGGGCTGTGGAGCAAAGGGACTTGCTTATCTGTGCATCAATGAGGATGGCACATACAAGTCATCATTTGCCAAGTTTATGACAGAAGCTGAGCTTGATGCACTTGTTGCAAAGATGAACGGAAAGCCGGGAGATTTACTCCTTTTCGCAGCAGACAAGAATAAAATCGTATGGAATGTACTTGGAGCACTTCGTCTCATGCTCGGAGCTGAGCTTGGCCTGATTGATGAGAACAAGTACAATTTCCTCTGGGTAACAGAGTTCCCACTCCTTGAGTGGTCTGATGAGGAAAACAGATTTATGGCAATGCATCATCCATTCACTATGCCTATGGAGGAGGATTGGGACAAGATAGACTCAGATCCGGGCGCAGTTCGTGCAAAGGCATATGATATCGTACTCAATGGTACAGAGCTTGGTGGAGGCTCAGTGCGTATCCATCAGGATGACATCCAGGAGAAGATGTTTGAGGTGCTTGGTTTCACAAAGGAGCGTGCACATGAGCAGTTTGGATTCCTGCTTGATGCATTCTCATATGGTGTACCGCCACACGCAGGACTTGCCTTCGGTGTTGACCGTATCTGCATGCATATGCTGCATACAGATAATATCAAGGAGGTTATTGCATTCCCTAAGGTAAAGGACGCTTCGGACCTCATGTCAGAGGCACCCGGAACTGTAGATCCAAAGCAGCTTGAGGAGCTTGGAATAGCTGTAGCTGCAGAGGAAGATGAGGAATAACACTATAATATGAATTTGAAAAAAAATATTTTCAATGCGATTACCATAATACTGCTCGCCGCACTTATTGCGGGGGCAGTATTGCTTAATAATAGGATAAAAAAGCTCGAGACACAGATGTCATACACATCAGACAACACATCGGTGATACTTTCCGATGTGCAGACCATGCAGGATGATATCAAGTCCACTCTTGAGGAGGAGGCCAGTCTCATAACAGACTGGGATATTTCCTTAAAAAGTGCAGACTTTACCGATAAGACATACACAGTCTCTGTCTCGGTGGTGCCAAAGGAGTACACAGAGGATACAAAAACCAGTGTATTTTTCGGTACAAACGAGATACCGCTCGAGCTAGACGGCATCAAGTATACGGGTGAGGCCACACTTCCACTGTCTGAGGACTATGCAGGCAATGTGACATTTCTGTTTGTTGACGGAAATAAGAGAAGCACAGAGGTGCTCGATGAGTTTGAAGGTGTGACATCAGTGTTCAAAAATGTAGCATCCGGCATACTTGCCGATAAACCAACCTTTGACAATGGCAGCATAAAGCTTGGCACAGATGTAGATGTAGCGGTTATGGGAAATGATTACTTTGACTTTAACAGTGTGCAGCTCGTAGTTGCAAGCTCAGATACAGAGCTAAAGACATACGATATCCGACAGCTGTTGGCAGAAAACGGCACGGACAGTGCAGACTCTGCAGACACAGACTCCATCACATCCGCCTTAAGTCGGAAGGATGATGCCAAAAAAGATGGCTCAAAGAATGACACGGAAAATGATACCTCTGATGCCTCAAAAGAGGACGACGGTAAGCTCCATAGTCTCGAAGGCACAGTCAAAATCGAAGACTTAATCCCTGTCACAGCCGCAAGCAATATCAAAATATATGTCAAAGCAGTATCGGCACAGGGCTACACCTTCACATATGACCTGTTCGATGGTACCGTAAATCAGGACATCACAGACTTTGAAACCACAGCTGACATATCCGGCGGCGACTACACAGTAACCGACCCGGCCGGCAGCAAATACGAGCCATAAAAATGTGATATAAGTGTAATTATTTAAAATCAGTTTTTCTTGTGTTTTCAAGGCGGCTCAGAATATTTATAAACAATATAT
>ENA-OYYX01000585-OYYX01000585.1-human-gut-metagenome-genome-assembly--contig:-NODE-585-length-9269-cov-4.536249_pt1 | contig 9269 bp, 9 predicted proteins | sample MGYA00244070_ERZ653464 | MGnify/ENA primary metagenome ERZ653464 (study PRJEB26926, sample SAMN06165152) | human gut metagenome | biome: ENVO:00009003; feature: ENVO:2100002; material: ENVO:00002003...
CATGAGCGTCTCGTGGGCTCGGAGATGTGTATAAGAGACAGGTACTGTAAACCAAATCAACAGTAGTGTCTATACCGGGAACGGCCTCCAACTGTTTGCTCTGGTTGAATACGCTTTCCCCGTCTTTTTTTATCTGCATGGTGATGATAGCACTCTCTTTTGAATAGAGAATGCCTTGCACGGTAATTTGGCTGACAGGCTTTTCCGTGCTGTATTCCGCTTTATCGGTGAAACTCTCATCTACGGAAGCTGCGGAGGTACCGGTGCGTTCGTTCCTGAATCTCACGCCGTCAAGATTATATATATGCACACTGCCTTTGGGTGAGGAACCGGTTACGGCTACGGTGATGTGATACATGCCGGCTTTGTCTGTTTCCGATTGGATTTCCTCTTTGTTGCATGAAGCGGCCAATAAGCAGGCTGCCGCTAATAATGAATGAATTTTTCTCATGGTAGGATTCTTTTGTTGAATGTTATCGGATGATTTTTTGTTCTGTCTTGTGTGTCCCGGTTGGCGGAACTGCTGACTTTTCTTTTAATTTGTCCTCTATCTTTTTGAGGATGGCGTTGACATCTTCAATGATTTTGATGTAGTTCTGCTGGATAATCTCTTCCAGGATTTCCAGTTCCATCTCTTCTTTGCCGTTGCCCAGTTTGACCGGTAAGGAGAAACGGGGTATCTCCTTCTCTTCAAAACGGCACATATCCATCTGCACGCTGAAGAATGGCGGCTTGCCTCCGGCAATCTTGCCAATGAAGTGTCCGGCTGCTTGTCCGGCAATGTCCCTTGCCTTTAAGACTTTTTCTTTTTGCAGGCTCTCCGTGACACTGTTATTGCCACCGGCTTGGTGTGAATAAGATTCTTGCGCTTCTTTCTTCTCCCCAAGCAAGTTCTCGATGTCTTTGGCGGTCTTCTCATTTCCGGTCATACCGTAAGCCTGCGTTCCGCAGGAGGCTTTCAGGATGTTGGCACTTTTCTCTCCATAGTCCCTGACCGCTTGGTTGAAGTCCTGAACGGCGAGAATGGTAGCGACATTGTGCTTCCGGGCGGTTCCGATGAAAGTGTCAATGCCTTGCAACAGGATGGTCGGAAATTCATCTACCATGAATATGCTGGTCGCTTTGCCGGGATTGTTCATCTGTGACATCAAGACGCTGCCGATGCAGGAAATAGCAGGGGAAACGGCTTCCTTGATGGTGGGCGCATTGCCTACGCATAACAGCGTTGGGTGTTCCTTGTTGGTTATATCCAAAGAGAACTCTTCTTCGGGAAGTGGCGACAACACCCAGAAGATGTATTTGTTGTTCAGGAGTACCAACGGAGTCTGTGCGGATGATACGGCTCCGGCTGTCTGCTGTTGTGCACCCAGTTTCCAGGCGGTCAGCATGGAGGACATGTTCAATGCGATTTCAGGATCTTCCGACAGCCAGTGGAATACTAGGTTGCTGTCAGAAAGGGCAAGGGCTATCACATGGGGCAGCGTACAGATACCAAGCTTCCTTTCCTTGAAACATTTATAGGCGATTGAATAGACGTAGTTGATGGCATTGTTGGCCCAAAAGTCGGTCTTTTCCTTCCAGCTTGCTTCCAGATTCTTCATCAGTGTCATGATGATATTGCGGATGAATAGCGATTCGTTTCCCTTTGACATGTATTGCGGAGAAAGTACGTTCACCCTGACCGTGCGTGACATATCCACAAAGTTGATATAGGCGAAACGGGGTGTTTCCATCCCCTTGTTCCGGAAATGTTCGATGCTTCCGTATGCGATACGTGAGAGGATGGGTGACTTGTCCTTGGTGGGATCACCCTCCCAATCGTACACGAATCCGGCATAGTTGCGCTCGGCGCACTGGTAGATGATTCCCTTGATCCAGCTCTCTGATTTACCGCTTCCCGGACCGCCGTCGATATAGACATTCTGCTGCGGCTTATGGATGACCAGCGGCCCGGAGGCGGTTTCAAAGCGGAAGTAGAAAGCCGATTCTTCCCGGCTTAACCCGAAAATGCTATCATCGGATTGGGCATGACGCCGGATGAAATAAGGCAGAGTCTTGATGACAAGCAGCGTGTACGCTACGAATAGAATGGGAAATACAAATAGGTTATACCACGCTGATAACCGGCTGAATCCGACAACCAGCATGGATGCCGTAACCAGTGTCATACTGGTGTAAACCCATTTCTTGTTTTCGTCTTTCACTTTGCCAACCGGAAAGAGAAAAGCGAGGCCTCCGATCAGGATAACGTAGAGAAACCGGAATAGGATATCCTTCTCCATCAGCCTTTCCCACATGGCCGGATTACGTAGTGGAGCGTATAATCCCGTAACGATAGCCCACTGAAACAGTACGGCTGTCCCGATGAGCGTGGATAGCAGGATCAGGATGAATGACAGGTCTTTCTTCTCTCTTTCCATGGCCGTTGCTGTTATTGGGGTTGTCCGGATGCCGTTCCGTCACCGCTCTCTTTTTTCTCTGCCTTTCCCAGTAACTCAATGCGTGAGACGGTCAGGCTGACGGATGGGATGTGGCTACCGTCATCCTTCTGGAATACATCGGCATACACATCGCCGCAGACATATACCTGTGTCCCTTTTTTCAGATACTCAAAGACTTTACTCTCGTAATTCACGAAACAGCATACCCATAGGGTCTGTTCCTCGTTGTTCACGTTCTTGTACTTGGTGGATACATGGAAGTTGAATCCTTTTCCGTTCTTGTTCTGCCGGGCATCCGCACCGACATAACCGATAATTTGTCCTGTAAACATAATGATGGTTTTTAAAAGTTTATAATCCGAGCTGTGGCTCATTCATATTTTTCATGGCTGGCTCCGCTTCCATGGAAGGCAGCGAAATGCCGAAAGTGCTGTGTAGCGTTTCAAGGTTGTCGGCTGTAGGATGGTTTGCCGCAACACTTTCCAATAACCGTGATGAAGGGGTAAAACCTTCGTTTTTCATCTGCTCCAATACCGGACGGTTGTCTTGCAGGACGGCCTGCGTGAACCGTTCCTCCGGTGTGAGGTACTGTTCCATCCGTGCGGTATGTTCCTGAATCATATTGCTGGCTTTTCCTACATCGGCAAGGATGTTGTAGATGAATTTGGGATCTTCTTTCAAGGCTCCCAGCCAGTTTTTTAGATACATGGCATTTTCTTCCCGGATATGGGTGGATATTCCCAGGCTTTGCCCGACGGTAGCGGAGGTGAGTTCGGCAACCAGTTCCTCTTTGGCATATTGCTTGTCTCCGAAAATCACGCCTTTTTCCCGGTTCAGATGCTCAGGTTCTCCAGTCGAGTGCGCCATCTCATGCAGTAGTGTGGAGTAGAAATTCTCTCCGTCCTTAAACTGCCCCTTCAGGGGTACGACGATATGGTTATCTTCTCCCCTTGCATGGTAAGCACTATTTCCTTCCTTGGAATAAATGGGGCAGATCCATTGCTGTTCCCGTACCATCGCATCAATCAGAGGCACGGTGAGCATCCCTTGCTCGTCCTTGATGGCCGGTATCTTGAATTGCTCCTTCAATGCTTCCCATTTCTCCGGTTTCGTTTCCTGAAGATTGGTCTGCTGTACGTTGAACACATTGTATGTCTTCAGAAACGGCGTGACCTTATATTCCTGCTGCTCGTTTTTATCCAGGTTCTTATATACGTCGAAAGGTATTTTCTTTCCGTTCTTGTCTCTTACTGAGAAATTCCAGTAAATGACTGGGAATGACTTTTCTCCTTTCAGTATGTTAAGGCCGTTGTCTTTGGCTTGCATGAAGGTCATATAGACCGGCAGGCTGTACTGCTCTTTTTCCGAAAGTAGAAACAACATGAAGGAATTTACTCCGTTGTAGGTTCTTCCCTCGATATTTTGCGGAAGTCCCCCACCCTTTATCCCGAACCAAGGCTTTTGCCAGTTGTCTTCCACCTGCTTTATCTTTTCGATCATCAGTTCGGCGAAACGCTGTAATGCTTTATCACTTGCTGTATCCATGATTTATTGGTATAGATTTCTGTTCTCGTAATCAAGCAGCCATTCTCTGGCCGTTTGGTTGTTTGTCTCTTGCTGCTTGGCAGCCATCTCTTCTTGATAGGCTTGTGCAAGCTCTTCCTGTGCAAGTAGAAACTCTAAGTCACTGATTTCTCCTGCAATGTTTTTCTGTACTAATTCATCGTAATCCATAATTCCTGATTTTTTAGGTTATAAGTCATTGAAAGCCCGGTTGATGGTGCTGGCTATCGGACGGGCCATTTCCTTGCTGTTGTCGGGTTTGGGTGTGCTGGCCAGTTTGACATCTCCCAGTGTCTTTGTGCTGCCTTCCATCCCGAAAATCTTTTGTACGGCTATCAGTGTGTTGGCTTGCACACCCGTTTCACGCATCCGGGTAAGGTCTTCTTGAGTGAGCCGGTACCCTTCTTTCTGTATCTCTTGGATGACATGAAAGTTGTCGGTCTGTGCGGCATCCAACAGACGTGCGGCCTGCCTTTCATGTTCGCCCTGTTCTTCCGGCTTGGTGCCGAACAGCTGGATGACTTCATGGGTTTGCCTTTCATCCAGACCGTGTTCCTTACCGATTCCTTTGATAAACTCTTCACTGGGTTTATATCCTTCCTCTTTGAGCTTCCCGATTTTTTCAAAGTCATGTTTGCCCACCGCTTCCTTAAACTCGGCTTCCATATTGCGCCCCTCTTCGTGTTTTTGCTCTTTTGCAGCTTCTATGTTGGCCGCATGGGCTTCCAGTTTGGGGGTCATGGCCTTGATCAGCTCTTGTGCCTTGCCGGGAGTGATACTCTGTATGTTCTGTATCATGACTCCTTTCCTGTCATCCGTCAGTTGGATGTCGGCAATGAAGTAGCCTTCCGGACTGTGCAGCAGCTTGTTCTCCAGTGCATGGCCGTTGGCGAGCAGGTATTTGTCGGCTTTGGTTAACTTGTAGCCGCCATATTCGCTGGTCTGCCCGATGATGTCGGGAATCTTGATTTCCTGGTTGGTGCGCAGGATGACGGAGTTCAGATCCCGGTCAACTTGCAGCAGGATGTCCTTCTTATTTACGGTGATGGGTACGATGTCACCGGCAAGCAGCTGTTCTTTCTCTTTCTTGCCCAACTTCTTTCCCAGCACCTTGTCCGGGATAACCAACGCCTCTTTGCGGTAGAATACGGAGATTCCGTCATCGTTGAAACGGAGCTTCCCCGGTTTGCCGTGTATCTCCATCAAATCAGACATGACACCCTTTTCCAGCTTGGTGCCTTTCCCGTCGAGGATGTTCCCTTGCTTGTAGGCGTATTCATAGAGCGACTGTCCGGTGTAGCATACCTTCAGGCGATGGTCGATGACGGTAAAGCCGTCCTTGTCATGTCCCTTCAGGTTCTCCCACCGCTTGATGCTGATGCCATCCTTCTCCAGCTCGGCGACATATTTAGGATCATTGGTGTAGATACTAATTGAAAAGTGCGCCAATATTCCAGTTGAAAATTGCGCCACCATAGGATAAGTATAATGACCTTTGTATAATCCAAATGCAAAGGTAAAATGAAGACTATGGTAGAAAGACAATCAATAATACACATGTATAGAGTATGCGGTTATAGCAAACGGCGTATCTCTCGTGAACTTCATGTCAGCCGTCATACCGTTGACAATATTCTTTCAAAGTACGAATCAGCCATCCGCACGGACAATCCAGAAGAGGCTTTGAGTGATTTGCTTACCATCCAGCCCAGGTATGACAGTTCCAGACGCCGTCCTCGCCGGCTCACACAAGAGATTAAGGATAAGATAGGATTTTGCCTGAAGAAGAATGCCGTTAAGATAGCTACCGGACTTCGCAAACAGCGCATGTTGAAAAAGGATATCCACCAGTTTCTGTTATCTCAAGGATACACCATCAGTTACGCCACAGTATGCAGTTATATAAAAAATATAGAGTCATACAAAGAGAAGAAAAAGAGCGAAACCTTTATCCGGTTGTTCTATGAGCCTGGATGCATTGCCGAGTTTGACTGGGGTGAAGTTCTTCTTTTTATTGACGGCGTCAAAACCAAGTTTTATCTGGCCGTATTCACTTTCGGGCATAGCAATGGCAGATACGCCTATCTTTTCAGGCATCAGAATACGCTTGCCTTCATGGAATCCCACCGTAACTTTTTCAGGGATATACATGGTGTCCCCGCCATGATGGTCTATGACAATATGCGTGTAGCCGTCAAGAGCTTTGTCGGTGGTGATAAGAAACCTACAGAAGCTTTGATGAAGATGTCCGGTTTCTATTGTTTTGAGTACCGTTTCTGTAATGTACGGGCCGGATGGGAGAAAGGACATGTAGAGCGCAGCGTGGAATATGTCAGAAGGAAAGCTTTCTGCCTGACAGACCATTTTGGTGATATACATTCTGCCCAGGAGCATTTAAACCGGGTATGTATGCAGGTCAACAACGAGCAAGGCAGTCTTTCAACAGCGGAGAAAACATCACGTCTGGAAGCTGACCTGTCATCGCTGAAGCCTTTTCCCGGTAATCTGGGCTGTTTTGAGGTCTATGAGTACATTGTGGATAAATGGTCAACTATCAGCATGAAAAATGTCCATTATTCCGTACCTGATTCTCTTGTGGGAGAAAAAGTACATGTCAAGGTTTATAGTGAAAAAATCGTCATCCTGTACGGGAAGGAGAAAGTGGCCTCTCATCAACGCAGTTATTGCGGTGGAGACTGGTGCATCAAGCTGGAGCACTATTTGCGTACACTTTCCCGTAAACCGGGGGCATTGCCCCACTCTGTGGTTTGGCAAAGAGCACCGGAAGAACTGAGAAGGCTGTATGACATCCATTTCAAGGAGGACAACAGGACGTTTGTTCTGTTGCTGGACTATGCCCGAAAAAATGGATTTTCCGGAACAGACATTGTCACGGCATGCAAGGAGCTGACCGGACGTGGTGTCAGAAAGATATCTCCGGACCAGGTAAAGGCCATGCTGCATGGTAGCGTACAGGGAGAGACAGAAGAAACCATGGAACCGCCTGTTCTCCCGGCACAACAGGAGAATATAGAAAGAGAAGCTGTGGATATGCTTGAAGGCATCACGGCGCTCATGACAGGATACAATGAAGTGCATGATATAATACCAACCATTTAAGTTTATAATATATGAAATCAGAAAAAGAAACCATTTATGACTATGCTGCAGAACTGAAGCTTCTGGCCTTTAAAGAGGAACTGGAATGCACCCTTTCATTGGCAGCTGAAGAAAACTGGAACCATCTGCAGTTCTTGACGGAATTGCTTGGAAAGGAAAGCGCCAGGAGAAGGGAGTGTAGAAGAAGATCAAGGATAAGATCTGCGGGATTTCCACAAATGAAGTATCTGCATGAGCTTGTTATGGAAGACATGCCCAAAGAGGCACAGGTAATATTACCTGAATTGGAGACACTGGACTTCATCAGACAGGGAAGAAACCTGGTCCTGTATGGAAATCCGGGAACGGGAAAGACGCATATTGCTACGGCTTTAGGAATAAAGGCCTGCCAACAGGACTTTACCGTATTGTTTACTTCAGTGCCGGTCCTGCTTACCCAGATAAGGGAGGCTAAATCAGCAAAGACACTGAGGACGCTACAATTAAGGTTTGAAAAATACGATCTGGTCATCTGTGATGAGTTCGGATATGTCAGTTGTGACAAGGAAGGAGGAGAACTGCTTTTTAACCACCTGTCGTTAAGAGCCGGAAAAAAGGCTACAATCATTACTACTAATTTGGCTTTTAACAGATGGAATGAAATCATAAAGGACAAGGTGCTTGTGGCGGCAATGGTTGACAGGCTTACACATAAAGCTTATCTGGTTAATATGACCGGACTGTCTTATAGGCTTAAGGAAACACAAAAAATGAGACAAGATAAATGAATATTTTAAACTTATAGTAATTTTGTAACAAGTTATGGATGGAGCTCTTTTCAATTAGAATACAGCGCACTTTTCAATTAGTATCTACAGAAATTCTGCTGATGGATGACCGTGCCTGCCGGAAGCAGCTTCAAAAGAGCCTCCAACCGCTCATGGATGTATTGCGCCTCGCTTTCCGACAAGGTGAACACTTCGGGCAGAAGCAGCCGGTAGCCGACGGTGATGTCACCGTTCCCGTTGATGACGGCGTTCTCCGTGATGGTCTGGATAGGCAAGACACTTTCCAGATCCACGGATTTGTCCTTCACCTCTATCTCTGTCTGCCGGATATACAGCAGAGCAATCAGCAGGCACAGCGCACAGATTAGCAGGGATATGAGTATGATGATTCCTATCATGGTTGCTGTTTTAGGATGAATTTGAAAATCTGCCGTTTGTCCGTTATCTGCCGGGGGGTGGCGTTCTTGATCCGGAGGCCGGTCAGGTAGTCCGGGTTACCGGCCTTGTGTTCCTTTTTCAAGGTTTGGAACAGCAGACCGGATAGAAACAGAATGGCGGAAATGATTCCGATGATGAGTATCGGGTGCAGCTGCTTGAATATGCTCACGATGATGATGATGGCCGTCAGCAGCATGAAGATGGCGAACTGTCCCGATGACAGACCGAAGAACTTGATCGGCTTGTTGATTTTACGCATGGTTCTCATGGCTCTTCGTTTTTAGATAATCAGGAAGGCTACCATGATGACTACCACGGCGATGATCCAGCCGAGCAGGTATTCCTTGGCATGGGGATTGTTCGTGGCAAGCGAATAGATGACAAAGACCAGAGCGATGCCGAGTACCGCCGCCAAAATGTATTTGGCTACGTCCAGAATGGTGTCCGCACCCTCTTTGGCTTTGTCTGTCACTTCGGATAGGCTGTTAATCTTCAGGCCGCTTTGTGCCTCCGCCACTTGTGCCGTTCCCAACAGCGTGAAGAATATGAGAAAGGTGAAGATAACCTTTCCATAGCGGTTAATGACTTGGTTCGCTTTTTCTCTTACATTTTCGATTGCTTTCATTTTGTTCCTATTTTTTAATTAAACATGAATCGTTTTCAGTCTCTCCCATTGCACATCCTTATACTTGATGGATATGGGCTCTTCTTTCGGCTGTTCCGGCAGTGGTTTGCCTGAGTAGTAGTAGGCTCTTCCATGCAGGTACATATCGGCTATCTCGGCAGCCAATTCCTCTTCTTCCAGCTCAGGCTGAAATACCACGCAGATGACCGGACAGGCTCTCTCCTGCCCTTCCTTGCGCACCGCCTCCCTTATCGGCTTCTCTTTCTCCTTTCCGGAAGAAAGTGCTTTCTTCTTTTTCCGAAAGTAAAAGTGAAG
>ENA-OYYX01000586-OYYX01000586.1-human-gut-metagenome-genome-assembly--contig:-NODE-586-length-9267-cov-5.479917_pt1 | contig 9267 bp, 9 predicted proteins | sample MGYA00244070_ERZ653464 | MGnify/ENA primary metagenome ERZ653464 (study PRJEB26926, sample SAMN06165152) | human gut metagenome | biome: ENVO:00009003; feature: ENVO:2100002; material: ENVO:00002003...
CGAGATTCATGAGCGTCTCGTGGGCTCGGAGATGTGTATAAGAGACAGAGCCACACAGAATGTTACAGATGTAACGCTTTCTTCATATATAGATGCTCTGGAGCTATTGTATGTTGTAAAGGATATAGATGCCTGGACACCGCATTTGCGTTCGAAAACAGCTATCAGAGCTGCCAAAAAGCATATATTTGTTGATCCCTCTATAGGATTGGCTGCGCTTGGTGTTAATCCGGACTATTTTATCAACGATTTGGATCTATTTGGGCATGTATTTGAAAATATGGTGCTTAGAGATTTACTTGTATTTGCTGAAAAGCACAATGCCAGAGTGATGCATTATACAGATGATATGGGCGTAGAAGCAGATGCAGTCTATCAGTTGGAGGACGGCCGTTATGCGCTTATTGAAATAAAAACCGGAGTGAACAAGATTCCGGAAGCGGAAAAATCCTTGCTGCGATTCAAGGATATTATCTTAAAATATAATGAGAAAGCATTGGAAAAAGAAAAACATCCACGTGATGTATATAAAGAACCATCGGCACTGATTGTGATTTGCGCAAATGCAACCATGGCATATACCACGGAGTCAGGAGTTCGGGTTGTGCCGGTTGGGTGTTTGAGAGATTAATATAGAGCAGACTGTAAAATTGAGCTGACCACTCATAATTACAGTCTGTTTTTTATTGTATATTATTGTCACAGTGTAAGGGAGCAGGCGGGCAGAAAATTGCCCATCCAATGAGTTTGTACGAAGCTGCTTAGAGGCTGTTGGAATTGTAATAGGTACACAGCAGCGCACGTGCATGGAAGCACGGGCGAGGCGTTACCGCGCCAAGGACGGCGCGTAAAAGCCGGCTGCGTCAGGCATAGAAAACCTGACTCACAATTCTTACAGCCTCTTGGCTGCTGGTAGGAGACGTTTTGGATGGGTAATTTTCTGCCCACCTGCTCCCGTACCATATAAAAAATGAAAAATAAAAATACTTTGACTTGACAACTATTTTAAATATGATATACTTTCACTGTCAAATGATTTGATGATGAAAATATTTGACATGCAAACTAGTGCAAATATACCAGCACACAAAACCGAAAATAAACACAGAAAAAGGAGAACAGAAATATGTTGGAGAAAATCAAGGAAATCGTAGCAGATCAGTTAGGAATCGACGAGGATGATATCAAATTAGAGTCAAACTTCAAGGAGGATCTTGAGGCAGATTCATTAGATCTTTTCGAGCTTGTAATGGCACTCGAGGAGGAGTACGGAGTAGAAATCCCTTCAGAGGATTTAGAGAAAATCGCAACAGTAAACGACATCATTGAGTATCTTAAGAACAAAGGTGTAGAGGCTTAAAAGACATGGAGACAAGAATAACAAAGCTTCTTGGAATCAAATATCCGGTCATTCAGGGTGGCATGGCATGGGTAGCAACCCATGAGCTTGCCAGCGCTGTGTCCAATGCAGGCGGACTTGGCATCATCGGAGCAGGCGGAGCCCCGGCTTCATGGGTAAAGGAGCAGATAGTCGCTGCAAAGAAGGAGACCGATAAGCCGTTCGGAGTCAACCTCATGATTATGAATCCGGAGGCCGATGAGATAGCAAAAATCATCGCCGAGGAAAAGGTAAAGGTAGTCACCACCGGCGCAGGAAATCCTGCAAAGTACATGGATATGTGGAAAGAAGCAGGCGTCATCGTAATCCCTGTAGTTGCAAGCGTAGCACTCGCAAAGCTCATGGAGAGAGGCGGGGCAAGTGCAGTAATCGCCGAGGGAATGGAGTCAGGCGGACATATCGGAGCACAGACTACCATGACACTTGTGCCACAGGTTGTTGATGCAGTGAGCATCCCTGTTATCGCAGCAGGCGGAATTGCAGACAACAGAGGCTTCAATGCAGCATTTGCACTCGGTGCAGAGGCAGTCCAGATGGGTACACGCTTTGTCACCGCAAAAGAATCGATAGTACATGAAAACTATAAGCAGAAGGTCATTAAGGCCAAGGATATAGATTCTGAGGTTACAGGAATAAGCACAGGCCATCCGATCAGAGTACTCAGAAACAAGATGACCAGACAATATCTCAAGCTGGAAAAGGAAGGAGCTCCATTTGAAGAGCTCGAAAAAATGACACTTGGCGCACTCAGAAAAGCCGTTGTGGACGGAGATACCGTATATGGCAGCGTCATGGCAGGTCAGAGCGCAGGCCTCGTAAAGAAAGAGGAAACCTGCAAAGAAATCATTGAGGATGTAGTGGGACTGAACAAATAGACAGTATTCACTTTTACATGCAAATTTAAGGATACCGGGCCGCCTGGAAAGAGTGGCTTACGGTATCCTGTCAGAAATAAGGAGAAACCGAAAATGGGTAAGAGAGTATTTATGTTTCCCGGACAGGGCTCACAGTATATAGGAATGGGTAAGGAGTTTTACGATACAATGCCAAATGCAAAGGCAGTAATCGACCTTGCCAGTGAACAGACAGGCTTGGATATTCCGGCATTATGTTTTGAGGAAAATGACAAGCTGAATATTACAGAGTACACACAGATATGTATGCTTGCAGTTGAGGCAGCTATATATCAGGCAATCATTGACAAAGGTATCACACCTGATGTCACAGCTGGATTAAGCCTTGGGGAATATGGTGCTCTCATCGCATCAGGAGCCATGACTATGGCAGATGCATTCGCAGTTGTCAGAAAAAGAGGAATCTACATGCAGGAGGCAGTTCCTACAGGTGGAGCCATGACAGCGGTTTTAGGACTTGATCCGCAGGTCATTGAGGATATCTGCAAAAAGACAGCAGATGAGACAAATTCAGTGGTATCGGTAGCCAACTATAACTGCCCGGGACAGATTGTTATCACAGGAGAAAAGGCAGCAGTAGATGCCGCCGCAGCAGCATGCAGCGAGGCAGGCGCCAAGAGATGTGTACCGCTCAAGGTAAGCGGACCTTTCCACTCAGCAATGCTTAAGGGCGCAGGCGAAAAGCTCGCAGATGCACTTGAGAGTGTAGAAATCCACGATATCAAGGTGCCATATATCACAAACGTCACAGCAGACTATGTGAAGTCACCGGCAGACGTCAAGGATTATCTGACACAGCAGGTTTCATCGTCAGTGCGCTGGCAGCAGACCATCGAGCGTCTTATCGCAGATGGTGCAGATGAGTTCGTGGAAATCGGACCGGGACGATCACTCAGCGGATTTATGAGAAAGATAAATAGAGACGTAAAAGTCGTAAACATAGATAAACTGGAGGATTTTGAAAAGTATGTTAACAGGTAAAAATGCCCTGGTTACAGGCGCAAGCCGCGGAATTGGAAGACAGATAGCTCTTACACTTGCCGCAGCACACGCCTTTGTAATAGTAAATTATAATGGTTCAAAGGAAAAGGCAGATGCCGTTGTTGCAGAGATAAAGGCAGCAGGCGGTGATGCAGTTTCTTATCAGTGCAATGTATCTGATTTTGACGAGTGCCAGAATATGATAACAGCGCTCATCAAGGAGTACAAGCACATAGATATCCTTGTAAACAACGCAGGAATCACAAGAGACGGTCTCATCATGAAGATGAGCGAGGCAGATTATGACGCAGTGCTCGATACAAACCTTAAGGGTGCGTTCAACACAATCCGTCACATGTCACGCTATTTCTTGAAGCAGAAATCAGGAAGAATTATCAATATTTCATCAGTTTCCGGAATACTCGGAAATGCAGGACAGGCCAACTACAGCGCCAGCAAGGCAGGAGTTATAGGACTCACAAAGGCTGTAGCCAGAGAGCTTGCCAGCCGTGGAATCACAGCAAACGCAGTGGCACCGGGCTTTGTAGAGACCGAGATGACAGATGTGCTTGCCGATGCGGCAAAGGAGAATCTTTTATCACAGATTCCGCTTGGCAGACCGGGAAACACAAAGGATATCGCAAACGCAGTATTATTTTTAGCATCAGATGCAGCAGGCTACATCACAGGCCAGGTGCTGTCTGTTGACGGAGGAATGGCAATATGAGTAGAAGAGTAGTTGTAACAGGACTTGGAGCAGTAACACCAATCGGAAATAATGTGGACGATTTCTGGACATCGGTAAAGGCCGGAAAAATCGGATTTGACCACATCACAAAATTTGACACAACAGATTATAAATGTCACATTGCAGCAGAGCTTAAGGACTTTAACCCACAGGATTTTATGGACAGAAAGGCTGCAAAGAGAATGGAACCATTCTCACAGTACGCTGTAGCTGCTGCAAAGCAGGCAATTGATGACAGCGGACTTGATATCGAAAAGGGAGATCCATACATGGTTGGATGTGCCATCGGTTCAGGTATCGGAAGTCTTCAGGCTATGGAGCGAGAGACACAAAAGCTTTATGAAAAGGGACCAAACAGAGTCAATCCTCTGCTTGTTCCGCTTATGATCTGTAACATGGCAGCAGGAAATGTTTCTATCCAGTTCGGTCTCAAGGGAAAGAGTATCAATGATGTAACAGCCTGCGCTACAGGAACAAACACAATCGGTGAGGCATACAGAAGCATCCAGTACGGTGAGGCTGACGTGATGGTAGCCGGTGGTACAGAGGGCAGTGTATGTCCTATCGGAATCGCAGGATTTACAGCACTTACAGCGCTTTCTACAGTAGATGATCCGACAAAGTGTTCACTTCCGTTTGACAAAAACAGAAGCGGCTTTGTAATGGGTGAGGGCGCAGGAGTTGTTATCCTTGAAGAGCTTGAGCATGCAAAGGCAAGAGGTGCAAAGATTTATGCAGAGGTAGTCGGATACGGCTGCTCATCTGATGCATACCACATCACATCTCCGCAGGAGGATGGCGCAGGCGCAGCAAGAGCCATGACCAATGCCATGAGCGATGCAGGTGTCACACCGGCAGATGTAAAATACATCAATGCTCACGGAACAGGCACACATCACAATGATCTCTTTGAGACAAGAGCGATCAAGCTTGCGTTCGGTGATGAGGCTGCAAATCTTAAAATCAATTCAACAAAGTCTATGATAGGACATCTGCTCGGAGCAGCGGGAGCTGTTGAGTTTATAACATGTGTGAAGGAAATTCAGGATGGATTTATACATAAGACTGTTGGCTATGAGACTCCTGATGAGGAGATTGACCTCAATTACTGCAAGAACAGCTATGAGGAGCCTGTTGAGTATGCACTTAGCAATTCACTGGGATTCGGTGGACATAATGCAAGTATTCTGCTCAAGGCGTATAAATAAATAGCTTCTGCTTTTTAAGGGGCTTCGCGCATTCAGGCTGTGAGGTCCGGTGGAGCACACAGTATATTCCTCATAAAAAATATGAAGTCAGTCACGGCATTTTGCACGGACAGGCTGTGATATGGTGTTAGCACTTCATGCTAATGGAGCGGATGGAACGCCGTGACAGTTCATATTTTTCATTCAGAACACACTGTGTGCTTTCCGGCTCCACGTTATTGAGCGCGAAGCATGTAGATAGTTTGGAGTAAATTGAGAAAGGATAGATGTATATGTCAATTATGAATACGCAGCAGATTATGGATATTCTGCCGCACCGCAGTCCGTTTCTTCTCATTGATACAGTTGAGGAACTGGAGCCGGGCATAAAGTGTGTGGCTAAGAAGAATGTGACTATGAATGAGCCGCATTTTATGGGACATTTTCCGGGAAATCCGGTGATGCCGGGAGTGCTTATTATTGAGGCTTTGGCGCAGACCGGTGCAGTTGCCATTCTTTGTCAGGATGAGTGGAAGGGCAAGACTGCATATTTTGCAGGCATCAATAATGCCAAGTTCAAGCAGAAGGTGGTTCCGGGAGATACTCTGGAGCTGACCACTGAGATTATAAAGGTTAAAGGTCCTATCGGTGTGGGCAAGGCTGTTGCCAGGGTAAACGGCAAGGTTGCCTGTATGGCGGAGCTTACATTTGCAATAGGTTAATTGCATAAGGAGACATGATGAAGTTATTCAAGAAGAAAGATAAAAATATAGAGGCAGAAGAGGCTTTAGCAAAGAACGCAGATAGCGCAAAAACAGCCGCAGAAAGCAAAAATGCCGGTGCAGCACAGGAAACAAAAGAGGATGTCCCTGAGACAATTGTTTGTCCAAAGTGTGGCAAGACTGTGCTCAAATCAGTTGTAAAACAGCACAAATACGTCTGCTATGAGTGTAATTATTATTTCCGTGTGCGTGCTAAAAACAGAATCAGAATGGTTTCCGACAAGGAAGCATTTGAGCCATGGTTTACAGAGCTTACAACAGGAAATCCTCTCAATTTCCCTGAGTATGAGGAGAAAATTGCAAAGACTCAGGAGAAAACAGGACTTTCTGAGGGCATTGTCATCGGTAAGACAAAGATTTACGGCGAGGAGACAGTGCTTGGTGTAATTGATTCAAGATTTATGATGGGAAGCATGGGCCATGTGGTTGGTGAGAAAATCACAAGCGCATTTGAGCGTGCCACAGAGGAAAGACTTCCGGTTATATTATTCTGCTGTTCAGGCGGTGCCAGAATGCAGGAGGGTATCATTTCGCTGATGCAGATGGCAAAGACCTCAGCCGCAGCAAAGCGTCATTCAGAGGCAGGACTTTTATATGTGCCTGTACTCACAGATCCTACAACAGGTGGTGTGACAGCCAGCTTTGCAATGCTGGGAGACATCATTCTTGCAGAGCCAAAGGCACTTATCGGCTTTGCGGGTCCTCGTGTTATCGAGCAGACCATCGGACAGAAGCTGCCTGAGGGCTTCCAGAGGGCAGAGTTCCAGCTTGAGCACGGCTTTGTGGATATGATAGTTGAGCGTGAGGATTTAAAGAAGACTCTTTACAAGATTTTACGTGCTCACAGACCTACAACTGGCTATGCCAATTTTGACCCGCTTCACTCAGACGACAATTACGAGCCGACAGAGCTTATGAAGGAGCGCGAGGCAAAGGCCAAGCCATTTAAGGTATGGGACAAGGTCAGCGCCGCAAGACAGATTAAGAGACTTGCATCGGTTGACTATATGGACTATATCTTTGATGAGTTTATGGAGCTGCACGGAGACAGATATTTCCGCGATGACCCGGCTATCGTAGGCGGAATCGCATATTTAGACGGCCAGCCGGTCACAGTTATCGGTGTTCACAAGGGAAAAGACCTTGAAGACTGCGCAAAGAGAAACTATGGTATGCCATCACCTGAGGGCTACCGCAAGGCACTGCGCCTCATGAAGCAGGCAGAGAAATTCAACCGTCCGATCATAACCTTTGTCAATACATCAGGAGCTTATCCGGGAATGGAGGCAGAGGAAAACGGACAGGGTGAGGCAATCGCAAGAAACCTTTATGAGATGAGCGGCATCAAGGTGCCAATCCTTTGTCTCATGATAGGAGAAGGCGGAAGCGGCGGAGCTTTAGCTCTTTCTGTAGGAAATGAAGTGTGGATGATGGAAAATGCCACATACTCAATCCTCTCGCCTGAGGGCTTTGCATCTATCCTCTGGAAGGATGGAAAGCGTGCAAAGGAAGCCGCAGAGGTAATGAAGATTACAGCACACGACTTAAAGGAGCTTGATGTCGTGGATGATATAATACCTGAGTTTGGCGGAGCCGACGAGGATGCTCTTTCATCAATCGGAAACTACATGAAGGGCAACATGAAGAAATTCTTGGAAAAAGAAAGCAAATTGACAAAGGACCAGCTCTTGGAGGAAAGATACAAGCGTTTCCGCAAGTTCTAGTCCCGGAAAGGAAATTCTATGAAGATAGTTGGAACAGGAAGCTGCCTGCCACAGAGAGTGGTCTCAAACGATGACCTGGCAGCCATAATGGACACATCTGACGAGTGGATCAGCTCGCGTACAGGAATAAGAAACAGACACATTGCAACGACTGAGACAACCACCTCACTTGCCTGTGATGCAGTAAAAAGTGCGCTGCAGGATGCGGGGATTGACGGAAGTGAGATAGACTTGATAATAGCGGCAAGCGTATCCACAGACAAAATCGTTCCGTCGCTCGCATGTCAGATTCAGGCTGAGATAGGTGCAGGCAGTGCAGTGGCATTTGACATAAATGCCGCATGCTCAGGCTTTTTATTTGGGCTTGCCACAGCAGATGCGTATTTTAAGACCGGCAGATTTCACAAGGCGGTCGTAGTGGGAGCAGAGGTTCTTTCAAAAATAATGGACTGGAATGACAGAAGCACATGTGTACTCTTCGGAGACGGAGCAGGAGCAGCCGTTGTGACAGACGAGGGCGATGCTTTTAAGGGCTTTGTACAGGGTTCTGACGGAAAAGGCGGTGAGGCGCTTGACGGAGACAACCGTCCTGTAGTCAATCCGTTTACCGACAATGGAAAGCAGTCTGCACTCGGTGGCTATGTCACCATGGACGGTCCTGCTGTATACAAGTTTGCGGTAAAGACAGTGCCAAAGGCTATAAATGAGCTGCTTGATGAAATCGGCTGGAGCGCAGATGATGTGGATGTCTATGTGCTGCATCAGGCCAATATCCGTATTATTGAGTCGGTTGCCAAGAGACTTAAGCAGCCTATGGACAAATTTCCGACAAATTTACAGCAGTGTGGAAATATTTCTGCGGCAAGTGTGCCGATTTTGCTTGATAAAGTCCGCAAAGATGGTATGATAAAGCATGAGAAAAAAATAATTTTATCAGGCTTTGGAGCAGGACTTACATGGGGAGCCTGCGCCATAGAGTGGCAATAGAAAGAGGTATTTATGACGGCAGATGAAACTTTAAATGAATTATTGGTGTGTCTGTTCAAGGATTTGACAGAGATAGAGGGCAGATGTCTGATAACAGACGAATTTTCTGATATTTCTATCAACGATATGCATATAATAGAGGCAATAGGAGTCGATGAGCCAAAGCGCTCCGGCACAGTAGCCAAGCTTATGTCTATCACTCTGGGCACGCTGACAAAGGCAATAGATGGTCTCACCCGCAAGGGATACGTGAACCGTATCCGCAGTGAGGAGGATAAGCGTGTGGTAAAGCTCTCACTCACCGACAAGGGAAAGAGTGCATACTATCATCATGAGCAGTTTCACCGTCATATGATAGAGCATATAAAGGACGATCTTTCGGATGACGAAATGAAAGTTCTTATAACTTCACTTGCAAAACTCTCGGATTATTTCAAGGTGGTATATTCCGATGATGAGGAGAATCAGTACCAAAACTGGGATAATATAAATGAAGATCTGTCTCTTATACACATCTCCGAGCCCACGAGACGCTCATGAATCTC